>Ga0065721_10004103_pt1 | contig 41995 bp, 45 predicted proteins | sample Mesricmetagenome_FD_59108 | JGI IMG/M metagenome (GOLD analysis project Ga0065721, IMG submission 59108) | Mesophilic microbial community from rice straw/compost enrichment Sample: eDNA_1 v2 (version 2) | ecosystem: Engineered > Solid waste > Grass > Composting > Bioreactor | place: USA: Davis... | reverse complement strand
GCGTGTTCTTCATGGTCTGGCTTCCTGGTCGAGAGTTTCGGATCGAGCCGACGACGAACTCCGCGACGAGGGAGGCTCTGAGCTAGACCCCGTCGCGGCGGCTAAGAAGGAGCAGGCCGAAACGCACGGGATCAGGTTAGCACCGTGCGTCGACCGCGCGCGGCGAGGTCGATTGCAACAGGATTGCAACGACTGCACTCCACCGCTTGCGGCGGGATCCGGCGCGGCTAATGTGAGCACGTTCATTTTCCGAATCACCCTCAGCAAGCCCTGGAGGCCTCTGTGTCCCGCACCACCACCCTGCTCCGCGCGACGCTCGTCGCCGGAGCCGCCGCCGCCCTGCTCAGCGGCTGCTTCAACGCCGGTCCGGCCATCCCGGTCGAGACCAAGCCGGCGGAACCCGACTTCGGCACGATCGGCGGCGAGACGCCCATCCCGATCGAGACAGGAGACCCGATCGACCCCGTCGACCCGGTCGACAGCAACTTCACCGCCCTCCTCGACGACCTGGGCGTGCTCACCGTGACCGTCCCGAGCGACTGGACCGACGTCGACGGCGCGCCGTTCACGACGAACGCCGGCCAGGAGTGGGCGTCGATCTTCGCGGCGCCGGACATCCAGGACTACCTCGCGAGCTGGGACGCGCCCGGCATCGAGATCGCCGCGACCGCGGCCCCCGGTGTCACCGACGACCAGCTCCGCGGGCTCCTCGCGGACGTCACCTCGCAGTACAGCGTGTGCACGACCGTCGTCGACGAGGCGATCCCCTACGACGACGGCTACTTCCATGGCTTCGAGTCGGCGTGGGAGGGCTGCGGCAGCAACGGCACCGTCGCGTTCGCCCTCGCCGTCATGAGCAACGCAGGCGACCAGGCGCTGTTCCTCCGCGCGCAGGTCACGAAGGACTACGACCCGAACGAGGTCTACCTCCAGGTCGTGAACACGTTCGACACGAAGGTCGGGCGTTCGCAGGTCCGGGGCAACTGACGCCGCCGCACCGACGGCACAACAGGGAAGGCCGGTCCCCCGGGGGGCCGGCCTTCCGTCGTCGCGGGGCTCACTCCACCGCGAGCGCCTCCACGGGCGAGACCCGCACCGCCATCCGCGCGGGCGCCCAGGACGCGGCCGCGGTGAGCCCCGCGCCGGCGAGCGCGACGATCCCGAGCACGAGGAACGGCGGCACCGGCACGACGAGGCCCGACGTGGAGCCGAGGAGCGACTGCGCGCCGATCCAGCCGTAGACGGCGCCGAGGACGAGCCCGAGCAGCACCGCGGCGAACGTCAACTGGGCGCTCTCCGCGAGGATCATCCGACGCACCTGCGGCGCGGTGAAGCCGAGCGCGCGCAGGAGCCCGATCTCGCGGCGGCGCTGCAGCACGCTGAGCGACAGGTTGTTGACGAGGCCCACCGCGGCGATGAGCCCCGAGAACCCGACGAGCACCGAGAAGATCGCCGTCGTCGCGGCGAGCATCGGCCCGGTCTCGCCGTACACCTCCGGGTTCTGCTCCTGCGCGGCGCGGATCGAGGCCTCGAACCCGGCCATCGCGAACGCGAACATCGTGACGAGGGTCACGCCGATGACGAGGCCGATCGTGGCGCGCGACGAGCGCTCCGGGTGCCGGGTCGCGTTCTCCGCGGCGAGCCGCGCGGGCGCGCTGCGGCCGAGCACCCGGCCGGTGAGCCGCAGCACGGGCGGCATGACCACGTCGGCGCCGAGCACGATGCCCGTGAACGAGAGCACCCCGCCGGGCAGGGCGATGAGCACCCCGAGCGGCGTCGCGAGCCCCGCGACGAGCCCGAGCGCGAGCAGCAGACCGCCGAGGATGACGAACGCGAGCGCGACGCCGTTGCGCGCGGGACGGGATCGGGCCTCCTCGCGGCTGAGCTCCTCGGAGCGGCCGAGCGCCTGGAGCGGCGTCACCGTCGTGACGCGGCGCGACCCGACCCACGACGCCGCCCACGTCGTGAACACGACGGCGACGACGGGGACGAGCACGACCGGGTCGAGGTAGGTGTACCCGGACTCCGGGATGGTGTCGGTGGCGACGCCGAGCCTCTCGATCCCCCACGCGGCGGCGGTGCCGACGACCGCGCCGACGGCGGCCCCGACGAGCCCGACGCGCAGTCCCTCCCGCGCGATGCGTCCGCGCTCCCGGCGGGCGGAGGAACCGAGCAGCCGCAGCAGCGCGATCTCGCGCACCCGGCCCGCGACGATCGTCGAGAACGTGTTCGCCGTCACGACCGCGGCCGTGTAGACGGCGACGACGATGAACACGAACGCGACGATGCGCAGCATGAGCGCGACGGTGTTGCTCGACCCGGTGACGTCGTCCGCGCGCAGCACGGCGGCGAGGGCGCCCGTCACCTGGAGCAGCGCGACCCCGAACGCCGAGCCGAGCGCGGCGACGACGATGCTCGCCGCGCGGCCGGCGTCGCGGGTGCCCCGCGCGCGGCTCCGGTCCAGCCGGCTCACGGCGCCACCTCGAGCGAGAGCATGAACGAGGAGATCTCCTCCGCCGTCGAGCGGGGGCGATCCGCGACGACGCGGCCGTCGCCGAGCACGACGACGCGGTCGGCGTGGCTCGCCGCGACGGGGTCGTGCGTCACCATGACGATCGTCTGACCGTGGCGGTCGACCGCGTCGCGCAGGAGCGTCAGCACGTCGCGGCCCGTGCGGGAGTCGAGGTTGCCGGTGGGCTCGTCGGCGAAGACGACCTCGGGTCGCGTCGCGAGCGCGCGTGCGATCGCGACACGCTGCTGCTGGCCGCCCGACAGCTCGTGCGGCCGGTGGCCGAGGCGGTCGCCCAGGCCGAGCGAGGCGACGAGCTCGTCGATGAACGCCTGCTCCTTGACGTCGGGGCGACGCCCGTCGAGCTCGAACGGGAGCAGCAGGTTGCCGCGGACGTCGAGCGTCGGCACGAGGTTGAACGACTGGAAGACGAAGCCGACGCGACGGCGGCGCACGAGCGTGAGCTGGGCGTCCGGCATCCGTCCGATCTCGAGCGGGCCGAGCCACACCTCGCCCGTCGTCGGGGCGTCGAGGCCGGCGAGGAGGTGCATGAGGGTCGACTTGCCGGAGCCCGAGGGACCCATGATCGCGGTGAACTCGCCGCGGCGGATGTCGAGGTCGACGCCGCGCAGGGCGTGCACCTCCGCTCCCGCGAGTCCGTAGGTCTTGGTGAGGGCGCGCGCGCGGGCGGCCGGGGATTCCATGTCCATGTTCTCGACGCTACGGAGCGGCCACGCGGCGGGCGTCGGGCGCACGGATGACCCCGCTCCCCCGGGCGGATGATCCCGCGGCCGCCTGACGTACGAGTCGGCGGAAACGTTGGATGGCGGCCGAACCTCAGGATCGCGACACTGGTCGAATGAGACTTCAGCGCGCCCTCCTGGCCCTCGCCGCGCCCGCGCTCCTCCTCACGGCGTGCGCGGCCCCGGCCGAGCCCGGCGACGGCGGCGACGTCGTCCCCGACGGACCCGGGGACGCCGTCACCGTCGCCGCGCCGGGCGAGGTCGTCGGGCAGGGCATGGTCTTGCAGAAGGACGGCGAGGAGGCGGTCTTCTGCCTCGGTCCCGTCATGGAGTCGTACCCGCCGCAGTGCACCGGCCCCGTCGTCGTCGGCTGGGAGTGGCCCGACGACGGGATGCACGAGTCCGCGTCCGGGGTGACCTGGGGCTCGTACGCGATCGTCGGCACGTGGGACGGCGTCGAGTTCACGCCGACGCAGGACCCCGTGCCGCTCGCCCTCTACGACCCGATGATGCAGGAGCCCGACCCGCGGAGCCTCCCCGAGAACGCGGGCACGGGCTCCGAGGCGTTGCTCACCCGCGCCCAGGACGAGTTGAGCGCGTGGACCGACGTGACGGTGCTCATGTCGTACCAGGAGAACGGCTACGTGTGGGCGACCGTCTACTACGACGACGGCACCATCCAGTCGTACCTCGACGAGGTCTACGGTCCCGACGTCGTCGTCGTGGTCTCCGCGCTGCGCGACCTTGCCTGAAGCCCCTCGCTGTTTGCCCGAAACGGCCGCTTCCGCGTCGCGGGAAGCGGCCGTTTCGGGCAAACAGCAGGACGACGCCTGATCAGACGAGGCGGTTCTCGAACGCGTAGACGACGAGTTGGACGCGGTCGCGCAGGCCGAGCTTCGACAGGACGCGCGAGATGTGCGTCTTCACCGTCGCCTCGCTCACGAACTCCGCGCGGGCGATCTCCGCGTTCGACAGGCCCCGCGCGGCGAGCTGGAAGATCTCCCGCTCGCGCGCGCTCAGGTCGCGCAGCAGCACGTCGGGATCGCCGGGCTTCGGCCCGCGCTCCCCGAAGTGCTGGAACAACTCCGTCGTCGCCGCGGGCGCGAGCACCGCGGTCCCGGAGTGCACCGTGCGGATGGCGGCGAGCAGGAACTCGGGCTCCGCATCCTTGAGCACGAACCCGCTCGCCCCCGCCCGGATCGCCTTCGCGGCGTTCTCGTCGAGGTCGAACGTCGTCAGCACGAGGATGCGCGGGCCGCCGTCGCCGGCGTCGGCGACGATCCACTCGGTCGCCTGGATGCCGTCGGCGACGGGCATCCGAATGTCCATGAGCACGACGTCGGGCTTCGTCTCGCGCACCATCGACCGCGCCTCGAGCCCGTCGCCGGCCTCCCCGACGACCTCGAGGTCGTCCTGCGAGTCGACGAGCATCCGCAGCCCCGAGCGGAACAGCGGCTGGTCGTCGACGAGTGCGACCCGGATGACACTTCCGCTCACGCCGACACCCCCGCCCCGTCGGTCACGAGCGGGAGCGTCGCCCGCACGCGGAACCGTCCGTTCGTGCCAGCGCCCGCCTCGAGTTCGCCGCCCGCGAGCGACGCGCGCTCCCGCATCCCCGGGATGCCGTGGCCGGCGGAGTTGCCGGTCGACGCCTCGGCGGTCAGCCCGTTCGTGATCGTCACCGCGAGCGACGACGTGCCCCAGTCGAACACGAGCTCCACGGGCGCCGACCGGTCGCCGTGGCGCAGCGCGTTGGTGAGCGCCTCCTGCACGATGCGGTACACGGCGAGCCCCGAAGCCCCGGAGAGCTCGACGGCGGTGCCGTAGCTGTTCCATTCGATCTGGAGCCCGGACTCCCGGAAGCCGCGCACGAGGGCGTCGAGGTCGTCCATCCCGGGCTGCGGTCCCGCCTCCTGGTTGTGCCGCAGCTCCCCGAGCAGCACGCGCACGTCGGTGAGGGCCGCGCGCGACGTCGCCGCGATGTTCTCGAGCGCCTCCAGGACGGGCGCGGGGATGTTCTTCGCCGCATATCGGGCGCCGTCGGCCTGCGCGATGACGACGGCGAGCGAGTGGGCGACGATGTCGTGCACGTCGCGGGCGACGCGGTTGCGCTCCTGCTCGAGCGTGACCTCCTGCTTCGCCGCGCCGAGCTGCACGGTCGCGCGGATCTCGCCCGTCTGCGCGGCACGACGCCCGCGGTTGACGTAGACGAGCATCCCGCCGACCCACGCGAGCACGAGCACCGCGAGTACGAGCCAGAACAGGACGAAGCCGAAGAACGCCTGGAACCCGGCGAACGCGGAGACCGAGACCCCGATCGTCGCGATCGGCGTGCCGACGAGCGCGAGCCAGCGGGTGACGGGCTTGCCGTACGCGGCGGTGCCGAAGAAGACGGCGACGAGCGGCAGGAACAGGAGTCACGGGAGGGCCGGCCCCACCGAGGACGGCGCCGCCCGCCGATCATCGCCGAGCACGCCGAACGCCGCGACCGCAAGCGCTGCGAGCGGCTGGATGCGGTACAACACGATCGTCGCCGACAGCAGCAGGTGCGCCATGATCATGACGAAGTCGCCGTACACGAGGATGGCGGCGGTGCCGAGCAGGAACCACACGCCCGCCACGGCGCCCTCGACCGCGAGACGGTTGGGGAGCACATACTCCTCGAACCACCTGCGCAACCGCGCGGTCACCTCATCGAACGTCATGCCTCCACGCTAGGCCGCACGCTCCGCAGCGCCATCCACCCCCGGGTTGATCCCGGTCATCCTCGAGCGCTACCGCGCTCGTCGATCGCGCCTCCCCTCGCGGGCGCGCTCGCCGATTCGGGTAGCGCTCGACGGGTCAGAACCCGAGGCGGCCGAGCTGCTTGGGGTCGCGCTGCCACTCCTTCGCGACCTTCACCCGGAGGGAGAGGAAGACCTGGCGGCCGAGGAGCGGTTCGATCTGGGCGCGGGCGCGGGCCCCGACATCCTGGAGTCGCTCCCCGCCGCGGCCGATGACGATGCCCTTCTGGCTGTCGCGCTCCACCCAGAGGTTCGCGTACACCTCGACGAGGTCCTTGTCGTCGCGCGACACGAGGTCGTCGATCGTGACCGCGAGCGAGTGCGGCAGCTCGTCGGAGACGCCCTCGAGCGCCGCCTCCCGGATGAGCTCCGCGATGCGCGCCTCGAGCGACTCGTCGGTGCGCACCTCGTCGGGGTAGAGCGGCGGCGACACCGGCAGCAGCGCGACGAGTTGGGTGAGCAGCACGTCGAGCTGGATGCGATCCGCCGCCGAGACGGGCACGATCGCCTCCCAATCCCGCAGCTCCGACACCGCGAGCAGCTGCTCCGCGACGGCCGGACGCGACGCCGCGTCGATCTTCGTGACGATCGCGACCTTCTTCGCCCGCGGGAACGCGTCGAGCTGCTCGTTGATGAACCTGTCGCCGGGGCCGATCTTCTCGTTCGCCGGGATGCACATCCCGATGACGTCGACGTCGCCGAGCGTCGACGTCACAACGTCGTTGAGCCGCTGCCCGAGCAGGGTGCGGGGGCGGTGGATGCCGGGGGTGTCGACGATGATGAGCTGGCCCTCGGCGCCGTGCACGATGCCCCGGATGGCACGGCGCGTCGTCTGGGGCTTCGACGACGTGATCGCGACCTTCTCGCCGACGAGGGCGTTCGTGAGGGTCGACTTTCCGACGTTCGGTCGTCCCACGAACGACGCGAATCCTGCTCTGTGGGCGGGCTTCGACACACGCCCCTCCCGGTCGCTACTCAACCACCGAGTCCTTCCGTTGCGGGTCGAAGGCGGCCTTCGCATCCAGGAGCGCCTGGTCGGCCTCGACGACGATCGTGCGCAGCAGCCGGCGGCGCCCCTCGACGCGCTCAGCACGCAGCTTGAGACCCGAGAGCTCGACGACCGACCCCGTCTCCGGCAGCCGCCCGAGCGCTTTCGCGAGCAGGCCGCCGGCGGTGTCGACGTCGTCGTCCTCGAGCTCGAGCCCGAACAGGTCGCCGAGCTCGTCGAGCGGCAGCCGGGCGCTCACCCGGAACACCCCGCCGCCGAGGTGGGCGACGTCGGGGGTGTCGGTGTCGTACTCGTCGGAGATGTCGCCGACGAGCTCCTCGATGAGATCCTCGAGGGTCACGAGCCCCGCGATCCCGCCGTACTCGTCGATGACGAGCGCGAGGTGCGTCGCGTCGAGCTGCATCTGCCGGAGGGTGTCGTCGGCCTTCTTCGACTCCGGCACGAACACCGCCGGGCGGGCGAGGTCGCTCGCGGTCGCCGCGCCGTCGAGCTGCTCGAACACGTGCCGCGCGACGTCGCGCAGGTAGAGCACGCCGACCACCTCGTCGGCGTCCTTGCCGATGACCGGGATGCGCGAGTGGCCGGTGCGCAGGAACTCGCTCATCGCCTCCTCGAGCGACGCGTCGTCGTCGAGGGTGTCCATGTCGGTGCGCGGCACCATGACCTCGCGCACGACGGTGTCGCCCCACTCGAAGATCGAGTGGATGAGCTCCCGGTCGTCCTCCTCGAGCACGTCGAGCTCGGTCGCCTCGTCGACCATGCTGAGCAGCTGCTCCTCGCTCGAGAACGACACCGCGGCGGGACGCCCGGGCGTGACCCGGTTGCCGAGCGCGACGAGACCGTCGGCGAGGGGTCCGAGCAGCACGCGCACGAACCGCACGACCGGCGCGGCGAACGCGATCATGGGTCGCGCGTGCGCCCGCCCCACCGATCGCGGCGACGACCCGACGAGCACGAACGTCGCCCCCGTCATGACGAGCACCGACGCGATGAGCACCCACCACCAGTCGGCGAACACGCTCGCGAACACGAGCGTCGACGAGCACCGCCGCCGTCGTCTCCGAGAGGATGCGCATGAAGTTGAGCGCGTTGATGTGCGCGCCCGGGTCGGCGGCGATCGCGAGGAGCGACTTCTTCGCGCGCCGGTGCGTGGAGAGTTCGACGAGGTCGACGCGGCTGACGACGCCGAGCGCCGCATCGGCGGCGGCGAGCAGACCTCCGAACGCCACGAGCAGCACCGCGGCGACGATGAACAGCCCGATGATCGGCGTCATCGTTTCCGTTCGGCCAGGGTGAAGCCGACGAGGATCTCGCGCTGGATGNCGAACATCTCGCGCTCCTCGTCGGGCTCGGCGTGGTCGTAGCCGAGCAGGTGCAGGATGCCGTGGGCGGTGAGGAGCTGCATCTCCTCCGCCGGCGAGTGGCCCGCGTCGAGCGCCTGCGCGATCGCGACCTGCGGGCAGATCACGAGGTCGCCGAGNANCCCGGGCGGGGTGATCTCCGTCCTCGCTNCCGGGGCGNAGCTCGTCCATCGGGAACGACAGCACGTCGGTNGGGCCGGGNTCGTCCATCCACTGCACGTGNAGCTGCTCCATCGCNNCCTCGTCGACNAGCAGGATGGCGAGNTCGGCATCCGGGTGCACGTAGAGGTGGTCGAGNGCGAACGTCGCGAGGCGCTGCAGCGACGCCTCGTCGACCTCGACGCCGGACTCGTTGTTGATCTCGATGCTCATCGCTTGCGNCGCGNCCTCTCCGGTCCGGCGGGCTTCTTGTCGGTCTGCTCGCGGGTGTAGCGCCTCGCCTGCTGCTGCGCGTCGTAAGCGGTGTACCGGTCGACGATCGCCCCGACGAGCGAGTGGCGCACGACGTCTTCGCTCGTCAGGCGGGCGAAGTGGATGTCGTCCATCCCGTCGAGGATCTTCGACACGAGCTGGAGCCCGGACGCCCCCGTCGGCAGGTCGACCTGCGTGATGTCTCCCGTGACGACCATCTTCGTGCCGAACCCGAGTCGGGTGAGGAACATCTTCATCTGCTCGGGCGTCGTGTTCTGCGCCTCGTCGAGCACGACGAACGCACTGTTGAGGGTGCGTCCGCGCATGTAGGCCAGGGGGGCGACCTCGACCGTGCCGGCGGCGAGCAGCTTCGGCACGAGCTCGGGGTCCATCATCTCGTTGAGCGCGTCGTAGAGCGGTCGGAGGTAGGGGTCGATCTTGTCGTTGAGCGTGCCCGGGAGGAACCCGAGCCGCTCCCCTGCCTCGATCGCCGGGCGGCTCAGGATGATGCGGTCGACCTCCTTGCGCTGGAGGGCCTGCACCGCCTTCGCCATCGCGAGGTAGGTCTTGCCGGTGCCGGCGGGGCCGATCCCGAACACGATCGTGTTGCGGTCGATCGCGTCGACGTACGACTTCTGCCCCATCGTCTTCGGACGGATGCTCTTGCCGCGGCTCGTGAGGATCGCCTGCGACAGCACCTCGGCGGGGCTGCCCTGGCCGCGCTCGAGGATGCTCGCGCCCGCCGTGACGTCGGTCGGACCGAGGTCGACGCCGTTCCTCACCATCTCGACGAGTTCCTGCACGAGACGCTCGGCCGCGCGGACCTCGCCCTCGGGACCCTCGAGGGTGACCTCGTTGCCGCGCACGAGCACCGTCACGCCGGGGAAGCGCTGCTCGAGCGTTCCGAGGAGGCGATCCTGAGGCCCGAGCAGCCGGACCATGGCGACGCCGTCGACCTGCAGTTCCGCCCGGTGGCGGGGTTCTGAGTCGGGTTCGGTCACAGGCTGCCCTCGGTGAGCCCGCCGCCGAGCACGTGGGCGTGGACGTGGAACACGGTCTGCCCGGCCGCGGCTCCGGTGTTGAAGACGAGGCGGTACTGACCGCCGCAGTGCTCGTCGGCGAGCTGCTGCGCGGTCGACACGATCTCCGCGAGCAGCGCGGGGTCGCCCGCGGCGAGCTCGGTGACGTTCGCGTAGTCGGCCGACTTCGGGAACACGAGCAGGTGCACGGGAGCCTGCGGCTTGATGTCGCGGATGCCGAGCAGGCGGTCGTTCTCGAAGACCTTCGACGAGGGGATCTCCCCGGCGACGATGCGTTCGAAGACAGTGGGCTCGGACATGTCCTCCAGCTTAGGAGAACGCCTCCCAGACCGCCCGGTAGTACCGGATGCGCTCCTCGTCGCGCTCGACGCCGTACGCCTCGAAGAAGGCGTCCTGCCATCCCTCGCCGTAGTTCCAGTCGAGGCTCATGCTCGCGACCGCGAGGTCGGCCCAGCGGTCGCCGACGCCGAGGTCGCCGAGGTCGACGTGCCCGGCGAAGCGCCCGTCGGGGCCGACGAGGGTGTTGGGGGCGCACGCGTCGCCGTGCACGACGACGGGTCCGCCGTCGTAGGGCGGGTGGTCGTCGGGCACCCACGGGATGCGGAACGGGCACGCCGCGGAGGGGACGCGGTCGTGCAGCACGCGGTAGCCCTCCGCGAGGACGCGTACGGCGTCGGCGGGGCGGTCGAGCCACTCCCCGAGGGCGCCGCTCGTGCCCGGCAGGCTCCGCGTCACGAGGAGCTGGCCCTCGTCGTCGCGCGCGAGTTCGAGCACCTCGGGCACGCGGTGGCCGACGGCGCGGGCCCAGGCGAGCCGCGCGCGCTCGTGCTCCAGGTCGACGCCGTTGCCGAGCGGGTTCCACTTCAGGAACCTGTCGCCCTGCTGGAACGTGTAGCCGCCGATCTCGTTCTCCCACACGACGTCGTCGATGTTCTCGGCGAACGCGCGCACGAGGGCCGGGATCTCCACGGGTCCCCGCGGGGGGCCGGCGGGGCTCACCAGCGGCCCAGTCGCGCGTTGAGCACGGCGATCGCGGCGGGTCCGGCGGTCGATGTGCGCAGCACCTCGACCCCGAGTCGCACGGGGGTCGCGCCGCCCGCGACGAGGGTCTCGAGCTCGCGCGGCGCGGTGCCCCCCTCGGGGCCGACGACGAGGGTCACCCGGGTCGGGTCGAGTTCGACCTCGGTGAGCGCGACGTCGGCGCCCGGCACGAGCACGAGCACCTGTCCGGGGAGCTGCGCGAGCGCCGCGGTCGTCGCGACGGGCTCCACCGCCGGTACGAAGGGGCGGATGGACTGCTTCGACGCCTCGCGCACGATCGACGCCCAGCGGTCGCGGCCCTTCGCCGCCTTCGGCCCCTCCCACCGCGACACCGAACGCTCGGCGGCCCACGGGATGACGCCCGACACCCCGAGCTCCGTCGCCGCCTGCACGGCGAGCTCGTCGCGGTCGCCCTTCGCGAGGGCCTGGCCGAGCCACAGCTCCGGCCGCGCGGGCTCGTGTCGTTCGACCGACTCGACCTCGAGGGTCAGCTCGTCACGGCCGACCGTGCGCACGGGGCCGCTCACGACGACGCCCTCCCCGTCACCGAGCGAGAGCCGTTCGCCGACACGCACCCGGGCGACCGTGATCGCGTGCCGCGCCTCGTCGCCCGTGAGCGTCACGACGGACCCGGCCACGGCATCCCGGGCCAGTCCTTCGTGCAGATAGAGCGACGCCATCAGCTGCGACCGAACCCCTCGCGTCCCGAGCGAACCCTTCGCGCGGGGTTCATTCGCGCCGTGGAGGGTTCTCCGGACATCGTCTAGAGCCCCAGGAAGCGGTCGCGGAGCTTCGCGAAGAGGCCCTGCTGGAACTTCGAGAACTCGGGTCGGACGGGTTTGCGGGAGGCGGCGAACTCCTGCATGAGCTTGAGCTCCTTCGAGTTGAGCCGCACCGGCGTCACCACCTGGATGCCGACCCGCAGGTCGCCACGGCCCTGGCCCCGGCGGTGGGTGATGCCGCGATCCTTCACCGTCACGACGTCGGCGGACTGCGTGCCCGGCTTGATGTCGATCGTGACGTCGCCGTCGAGCGAGGCGAGCGTCACCTGGGTGCCGAGCACGGCATCCACCATCTGCACCTCGAGGGTCGCGAGGAGGTCGTCGCCGTTGCGGCTGAAGACGTCGTGGTGCTTCACCTTGAGCTCGAACACGACGTCGCCGTTGGGTCCGCCCGCGGGACCCGCCGTGGCCGTGGCCGCGCAGCTGGAGGCGGTCCCCCGTCTCGACGCCCGCGGGGATGTCGAACGACAGGGTGCGCTTCGCCCGCACGCGGCCCTGACCGGCGCACGTCGGGCACGGGTTCGGGATCACGGTGCCGTAGCCCTGGCACGTGCCGCACGGGCTCGACGTCATGACGTTGCCGAGGAGCGAGCGCACGGCGCGCTGGATGTGGCCCGTGCCGCGGCAGATGTCGCACGACTGGAGCGACGTGCCGGGCGCGCAGCACGAGCCGCCGCACGTCTCGCAGACGACCGCGGTGTCGACCTCGAGGTCGCGGTGCGTGCCGAAGACGACGTCCTCGAGGTCGATCTCGAGGCGCACGAGGCTGTCGTCGCCGCGCTGCCGGCGCTGCCGCGGACCGGAGCGGCCCTGCGCGGCGCCGAAGAACGTCTCGAAGATGTCGCCGAAGCCGAAGGTCTGGCCGCCGAACCCTGCCTGCGGTCCGAGGTCGTAGCGCTCGCGCTGGTCGGGGTCGCTCAGCACGTCGTAGGCGTGGGTGACCTCCTTGAAGCGCTCCGCCGCCTCCGCGCTCGGGTTCACGTCGGGGTGCAGCTCGCGCGCGAGCTTGCGGTACGCCTTCTTGATCGCCTCGGGGCTCGCGTTCCTGTCGACACCGAGGGTTGCGTAGTGGTCGGTCACTTACCGTTCGTCCTCACCGAGCAGCCGCGTCAGATAGCGCGCCACCGCGCGCACGGCTGCCATGTTGTTCGAGTAGTCCATGCGGGTCGGCCCGAGCACCCCGAGGTGCGCCATGCCGCCGCCCGCGGCCGTGTAGCCCGACGCGACGACGCTCGTCTCGTCGAGTCCGGGGGTCTCGTGCTCGCTGCCGATGCTCGTGCTGACAGCGTCGACCTCGATCTCCATCTCGCCGAACAGGCGGAGCATCGTCACCTGCTCCTCGAGCGCCTCGAGCACGGGATGGATGCTGCCGCGGAAGTCGCGCTCCGTGCGGGCGAGGTTCGCGGCGCCCGCGACGACGATCTTGTCCTGGCGGTTGGCCGCGACCTGGTCGCGGAGGCTCGACGCGATCGCGGCGACGAGGTCGTGGCGCTCGCGGGGGAACATCGCGGAGAGCCCGCCCAGCCGTCCGGCGGCGTCGGCGAGCGCGATGCCGTCGAGGTCGGCGTTGATGCGGGAGCGCAGCTCGCCGAGGAGGACGTCGTCGAGGGGCACGGGCGCGTCGAGCAGGCGCTGGTCGACGCGCCCCGTGTCGGTGATGAGCACCGTCATGAGTCGCGTCGGGCCGAGCGCGACGAGCTCGATGTGGCGGATGCGGGCGTTGCCGAACGACGGGTACTGCGCGACCGCGACCTGGCTCGTGAACTGCGACAGCAGCCGGGCGGTGCGGGCGAGCACGTCGTCGAGGTCGACGGACTCGCCGAGGAAGGTCTCGATCGCGTGGCGCTGCGCGGCGCTCAGCGGCCGCAACTCGGTGAGNCGGTCGACGAAGACGCGGTAGCCCTTGTCGGTCGGTACGCGGCCGGATGACGTGTGCGGCGCCGCGATGAGNNNCTCCTCCTCGAGNNGNGCCATGTCGTTGCGGATNGTCGCCGCGGAGACGCCGAAGCCGTGGCGCTCGACGATGGCCTTGGAGCCGACGGGCTCACGGGAGGCGACGTAGTCCTGCACGACGACGCGGAGCACCTCGAGGCTGCGCTCGGAGACCATCGACGCCTCCTCTCCCGGGGTTAGCACTCGGTCCGACCGACTGCCAATACTACCGCGGAGCGCTCTGCGGGGCCCGTTGCACCGCCGAATCGGCAAGCGCTAGCTTGTGGCATGCCGGTTCCCCGGCATCCGCTCACCGAAAGGCAGCTACCCCATGACCGACCCCGCCGCCTCGCAGCCCGTCCCGCCCCAGCAGCCGGCGGCGCCGCAGCCTGCGCAGCCCGCCCCGCCGCTCACGGAGGCCGAAGACAAGCAGTGGGCCTCGTTCGCCCACTTCGGTGGCGCCGTCATCGTCCTCGCGCTCGCGTGGGCGTGGCTCGGCCTGCTGGCCGTCGTCCCGGCGCTCGTCATCTTCCTCGTCTTCGGCAAGCGCGGCGCGAAGACGCGCGAGGAGTCGAAGGAGGCGCTCAACTTCATGATCACCGCCGTCGCGGCGCTCCTTGTTTGGTCGATCATCAGATGGCTCATCGTCAACGCCGTCGCGAGCTCGCTCGCGTTCGGTTTCAACCTCGGCGCCTACGTCATCCTCGACATGGTGCTCGGCGTCCCGGCGTGGGCGATCATCATCGCCGCGATCGTGTTCTCGATCATCGGCGGCGTCAAGGTCAACGGCGGCGGCTCGTACCGCTACCCGTTCGCCATCCGCCTCATCAAGTAAGGCGGATTCGCGAAACACCCTCAGGAGCCGGGTCCCCAGGACCCGGCTCCTGCGCTATCTTGAGCGCCATGACAACGCCCCCGCCGCCTCCTGCGGCCCCTCAGAACCAGCCCGTCTCGGCCTCGGACGAGAAGACCTGGTCGATCCTGTCCCACGTGGGCGGCATCATCCTCAACTGGGTGGGCCCGCTCATCGTCTTCCTGATCTACAAGGACCGTTCGCCGGTGATCCGCCAGCACTCCGTGGCGGCGCTCAACTTCCAGCTGACGATCCTCATCGGGTACATCGTGGGCTGGATCCTGACGATCGTCTTCATCGGCGTCCTCGTCGTGCTCGCCGCCTCCGTGCTGTCGATCATCTTCGGCATCATGGCGGCTCTCGCGGCCAACGAGGGCCGTCCGTACAAGTACCCGATCGCCATCCCCTTCGTGAAGTAAGTCCTTCACCGAAGCGAACTCAGCCGAGCAGTCGTCGCACGACGGCGTCGGCCAGGAGCCGCCCTCGCCGCGTCAGCACCACGTTGCCGCCGAGGGCGGCTTCGCCGTTCACGAGGCCGTCGGCGATGAGGCCGGCGACCGCGGTGCGTCCCGAAGGCTGGAGCAGCCCCACCGGGAGCCCGTCGGCGATGCGGGAGCGCAGCAGCACCGACTCGACCCGCCGCGTCTCGGCGTCCAGCGTCTCCCGCCCGGCAGCGGGCGACTCCCCCGCGCCGAGGCGCGACGCGTACGCCGCCGGGTGCTTGACGTTCCACCAGCGCACGCCGCCGACGTGGCTGTGCGCGCCGGGGCCGATCCCCCACCAGTCCTGACCCGTCCAGTAGGCGAGGTTGTGCCGGCTGCGGTGATCGGCCGACGTCGCCCAGTTGCTCACCTCGTACCAGTCGTAGCCGGCGGCGGCGAGGGTCTCGTCGGCGAGCTCGTACATGTCGGCCTGGAGGTCGTCGTCGGGCCGCGCGACCTCGCCGCGGGCGATCTGGCGCGTTCNAGCTTNGTGCCGTCCTCGANGATGAGNGCNTANGCNGAGANGTGGTCGGGACGCTGCGCGAGCGCGAGCTCGAGGGAGGCCGCCCAGTCGCCGAGCGACTCGCCCGGCGTGCCGTAGATGAGGTCGAGGCTCACCTGGAGCCCCGCCGCGCGCGCCCACTCGACGACGCGCGGGATGCGCGCCGGGTCGTGCGTGCGCTCCAGGGTCGCGAGGACGTGCGGCACCGCCGACTGCATCCCGAAGCTCACGCGCGTGAAGCCCGCCTCGGCGAGCGCCGCGAGCGACCCCGCGTCGACGGAGTCGGGATTCGCCTCCGTCGTCACCTCGGCGCCCGGCGCGATCCCCCACGTGTCGCGCACGGCGGCGAGCATCCGCGCGAGGTCGGCGACCGGCAGGAGGGTCGGGGTGCCGCCGCCGAGGAAGACGGTGGATGCCGGACGCCCCGCAGCGCCCGCAGCGTCGAGCACCCCGGCGGCGAGCCGCACCTCCGCGATCGCCTGGTCGGCGTAGTCGGACTGCTTCACGCCGCGGATCTCGGAGGCCGTGTAGGTGTTGAAGTCGCAGTACCCGCAGCGCACGCGGCAGAACGGCACGTGCACGTAGACGCCGAAGTCGCGCTCCCCCGCCCCGTCGGCGACGGAGGCCGGCAGGTGCCCGTCGACGGGCGCCGGGTCGGCGAGCGGGAGGGCGGAGGGCATCCCCCGATTGTCCCACTCCGCGGGCCGCGACCGCTGAGACCGGGCGTGGCGCACGGCACGATGGGGTGGTGGCGACCTACCTGCTCTGGGACATCGACGGCACGCTCATCCGCAACGAGTTCACCGGCGTCAGCATCTACGCCCAGGCGTTCGAGCGGACGACCGGGGCGCTGCCGACCGAGCGACCGCGCAACCCGCACGGGATGACGGAGGGCCAGTTGCTGCGGGAGCTCCTCGCCATGCACGGGCACGACGTGGCGCTGCACGACGAGTTCCGCCGCCACCTCGACGAGCTCTCCGTCGAGGAGCACGCGACGGGGCTGCGACGGGAGCAGTGCCCCGGCGCGGCCGACGCGCTCGCCCGGTTCGCGGAGCAGGGGTGGCGCAACGGGCTCCTCACCGGCAACGCCCCCGAGCGCGCGCGGTTCAAGATGCTCCAGGCGGGCTACGGCGAGGAGCCGTTCGACTGGGAGCACTCCTTCTTCGGCCACCTCTCCGAGGACCGGCACCACCTGACGTCGCTCGCGGCGCGCGCCCTCGACGGGCACCGCGTCGTCATCATCGGCGACACCCCGATGGACGGCGCCGCCGCCGCCTCCGCGGGGTTCCCGTTCCTCGGTGTCGGCACCGGGTCGTTCACGGCCGAGGAGCTGCTCGCCGCGGGCGCGTTCGTCGCGGTCGAGTCGTTCGAGTCGGGACTCGCCGCCGCGTCCGCCGCGATCGCCGCCCTCCCGGAGGTCAGCTCCGCGGCGTGAGCGCCGTCATCCGAGCGGCTGGCTCAGCGCACGCTCGTAGCGGGACAGGAACCCGCGCTGCACGAGTCGGATCACCGGCAGCAGGAGCCACCAGCCGGGCCCGGCGGGGCGCGAGATCGACCGGATGGTGAGCCACACCGAGTCGTCGTCGCGGCGCTCCACGAGGAACGACTCCTCGCCGCTCAGCGGATGCCCCGGCAGGGTGCCGTAGGCGAACCCCTTGCGGGTCGGCTCGTCGAATGACGGTCACGACGCGCACGGGCTCCCGGAAGCCGAGGATGCGCCCCCCGAGCATCTGCACGACGCTGTCGCCCGGGCGCACGATCCGCGCACCCGTGTCGGCGTACANCTCGTCGGCCGTGACCGCGGCGGGCTGCACGGGCTCGCCGTTCTCGTCGAACGTGACGGGCGTATAGGTGTTGGCCGACACCTCCGGCGGGGCGTCGACGTGGACGACCCGGAAGCCGGATCGCGTCTTGATCCCCCAGGTGAGCGTCTCGGTCCAGGCGTGGTGCCAGCGTTCCTCGCCGTGCCCGAGGCGCACCTTGCGTTCGATGGCCGTGAACCCCTTCGGCGGGAAGCGCACGAGGTCGTCGTCCTGCGTGACCCCGACCGCGGCGTACGTCACGGGACGCCGCCAGAGCGGGAGGGGTGAGGAGGACATGGCTCCATTGTCCGGCACCGACGCGCCGCCGCCGAAACCGCCGCGTTCGGAAAACCGCAGGTGGGATGGCGAATCCGCTCAGGCCCCGACCATGACCGCGACGACGTCGACCTCGCGCCCCGCAGGTCGGCCCAGCCGGTCTCGCTGTCGAGCTCGGTGCCCGCGTCGCGCGGAGCGCGTGCCACACGGGACGGTCGAGGACGTGGCCTGTCACTCGAACCGCGTCAGGAACTCGGCGGCGAGCCGCTTCGGGGCACGGGCGATCCACGCGTCGGTGACGACCTCGCGCAGCCGCTCCGGGTCGACGTGGTCGAGGGAGATCAGGATCGCGGGGAAGTCGTCGAAGTGCGACGTCGTGAAGAACGCGCGCGGATCCTCGTCGATCAAGGCGAGCTTCTCGCCGACGTCGATCGTCGACGCCCCGACGATCTCGCCGGTCGGCGCGGCATCCCCGAGTTCCTCCCGGTCGCGCGCGCGCAGGGGTCGCACCCAGACGAAGACGTTCTTCCCGACTTTCCACGTCGGGTCGCCGACCCGGATGCCGGGCTCCGCCTGCGGGAGCTCGCGCGCGATCGCGCTCACGTCCTCCCACGTCGCCGCCATGCGCGAGACCCTAGCGCTCGCATGCGACAGCCGTCACCGGCTACTTCTTGTCCTTCTTCTCCACATCGCCGGAGAGCGCGGCGATGAACGCCTCCTGGGGGACCTCGACGCGGCCGACCATCTTCATGCGCTTCTTGCCCTCCTTCTGCTTCTCGAGGAGCTTGCGCTTGCGGGTGATGTCGCCGCCGTAGCACTTCGCGAGCACGTCCTTGCGCATCGCCCGGATGTTCTCGCGCGCGATGATGCGGGCACCGATCGCGGCCTGGATCGGCACCTCGAACTGCTGGCGCGGGATGAGTTCGCGCAGGCGCCCGGCCATCATCGTGCCGTAGGCGTACGCCTTGTCCTTGTGGACGATCGTGGAGAACGCGTCGACCTTCTCGCCCTGGAGGAGGATGTCGACCTTCACCAGGTCGGCCTCCTGCTCGCCGGCGGGCTCGTAGTCGAGCGACGCATAACCCTGCGTCTTGCTCTTCAACTGGTCGAAGAAGTCGAACACGATCTCGCCGAGCGGCATCGTGTAGTGCAGCTCGACGCGGTCGGTGCCGATGTAGTCCATGCCGCCGAGGCTGCCGCGACGGCTCTGGCAGAGCTCCATGATCGCGCCGACGTAGTCCTTCGGCGCGAGGATCGACGCCTTGACGATCGGCTCCTTGACGCGCGCGACCTTGCCGTCGGGGTACTCCGACGGGTTCGTCACCGTGACGGTCTTCTTGTCCTCCGTCTCGACCTCGTAGATGACGCTCGGCGCCGTCGTGATGAGGTCGAGCCCGAACTCGCGCTCGAGGCGCTCCGTCACGATCTCGAGGTGCAGCAGGCCGAGGAAGCCGCAGCGGAAGCCGAAGCCGAGCGCGACCGACGTCTCCGGCTCGTAGTTGAGGGCGGCATCCGAGAGCTTCAGCTTGTCGAGCGCCTCACGCAGGTCGGGGTAGTCGCTGCCGTCGATCGGGTAGATGCCGGAGAACACCATCGGGAGCGGTTCGGTGTAGCCCGGGAGCGGCTCCGCGGCGGGCTTCTGCGCCGTCGTGACGGTGTCGCCGACCTTCGACTGCCGAACGTCTTTCACGCCCGTGATGAGGTAGCCGACCTCGCCGACCGCGAGCCCCTTCGACGGCGTCGGCTCGGGGCTCGAGACGCCGATCTCGAGGATCTCGTGCTGCGCCTTCGTCGACATCATCTGGATGCGCTCCCGCGGACCCAGGCGACCGTCGACCATGCGCACGTAGGTGACGACGCCGCGGTAGGGGTCGTACACGGAGTCGAAGATCGCGGCGCGCGCCGGGGCGTCGGCGTCGCCGACCGGGGACGGGACGCGCTCGACGACGCGGTCGAGGAGGCCCTCGACGCCCATCCCCGTCTTGCCGCTCACCCGGAGCACGTCGGCCGGGTCGCCGCCGATGAGACCCGCGATCTCGTCGGCGTACTTCTCCGGGTCGGCCGCGGGGAGGTCGATCTTGTTGAGCACCGGGATGATCTCGAGGTCGTTCTCGAGAGCGAGGTAGAGGTTCGCGAGCGTCTGCGCCTCGATGCCCTGCGCCGCGTCGACGAGCAGGATGGCGCCCTCGCACGCGGCGAGGCTGCGCGACACCTCGTAGGTGAAGTCGACGTGTCCGGGGGTGTCGATCATGTTGAGCGCGTACGTCGTGCCGCCGACCTCCCACGGCATCCGCACGGCCTGGCTCTTAATCGTGATGCCGCGCTCGCGCTCGATGTCCATGCGGTCGAGGTACTGCGCGCGCATGTCGCGCTCGGCGACGATGCCGGTGATCTGCAGCATCCGGTCGGCGAGCGTCGACTTGCCGTGGTCGATGTGCGCGATGATGCAGAAGTTCCGGATGCGCGACGGGTCGGTCGCGGCCGGCTGCAGGGGCGAAGTGGCGCGGGGCATTTGGGCTCAATTGTCGCAGACCGCGCCCGCCTCCCGCGCCGCGGGCGGAGACGCGGAAGGGCCCGCGCACCGTGCACGCGGGCCCTTCGCGGGGTTGCCGGTCAGAAGCCGCCGAACGCCCAGGCGCCGAAGGCGAACGGGGCCGCGAAGAGCAGCGCCGCGAAGCCGAGCAGCACCCAGCCGAAGATCGACAGGAAGCCGGTGAGGATGCCGAACGTCGACATCGTGCGCGCCTGCGGCTCGCTGCGGTACGCGACGAAGCCGAGGACGATGCCGACGATGGCGACGGGGGCCATCCCGAGGGGGATGGAGACGATCGAGAGGATGAGGCTCGTGAGGCTCAGCGAGTTCTTCGCCGTCTCGGGGGCGGAGACCGTCGACTCGACGGCCGGGGTGAGGGTTTCCGTGGTCATGACTCGATACAACCGCGCCGGGACCTCCGGCACAGTGGGGCCAGCCCCCGGATTCCGGCACGGGCGCACCGCCCCCGCGGCGCGGTGGCGGGCCCTGGCGAACCCGGTCGCGTTGCCCGTTGGGCGGCGATCCGGTAACGTAGCCCCTTGGTTTCCGCGTGGTCATTCCTCCCACGCGATTCGACCGGAAGCGCCCCTCTACCGCTCCGGTAGACAACCCTTCCGAACGAACACGAAAGCACAGGCATGGCCAACATCAAGTCGCAGATCAAGCGCATCGGCACCAACAAGAAGCGCCAGGAGCGCAACAAGGCCGTCAAGAGCGAGCTCAAGACCGCCATCCGCGCCACGCGCGAGGCGATCGCCGTCGGCGACGCCGACAAGGCCCAGTCCGCCCTCAAGGTGGCGACCAAGAAGCTCGACAAGGCCACGAGCAAGGGCGTCATCCACGCCAACCAGGCCGCCAACCGCAAGTCGGCGATCGCCAAGCAGGTCGCCGCGCTCGGCGCCAAGTAAGACCTTTCGTTCGAAGGCCCTCGTCCTGCGGGACGGGGGCCTTCGTCGTTCCGGGGGGTCTGGCGGCGGTCATCCGTGGCACTTGTGACGGATGAAACGTCACAGGCACCCGGAATCGACGGATGAACGAGGCGTTCACCGCCGCGAGCGGTCGGAGAGCTGCTCGACGAGCCGTTCGAGGGCGTACACCGGGTCGCGGCCGCCGCCCTTCACCTGGGCGTCGGCCTCGGCGAGGGCCTCGATCGCGCGGCCGAGGCCGGCATCCGTCCAGCTCTGGAGGTCGCGCTTCGCACGGTCGACCTGCCAGGGCGCGAGGCCGAACCGGGAGGCGAGCTCCGCGGAGGAGCCGCGCTGTCCGGCGAGCTTCGCCATCGTGCGGATCTTGCTCGCGAACGCCGCGACGATCGGCACGGGGTCGGCGCCCGAGGCGAGCGCGTGCCGGAGGAGCCCGAGGGCCTCGCCGTGGTAGCCGGCGATCGCGGAGTCGGCGACCGCGAACGCCGTCGTCTCGACCCGGCCGCCGTAGTACTTCGCGACGACCTCCTCGGTGACGTCGTCGTGGGTGTCGGCGAGCAGCTGCTGGCACGCGGCGGCGAGTTCGGCGAGGTCGTCGCTGAACGCGTTGACAAGCGCTCGCAGCGCACCGCCCGTGATCTTGCGGCCCTTCGCCCGGAACTCGGCGGCGACGAAGTCCTGCTTGTCGGCGTCGCGCTTGAGTTCCGCGCAGACGACCTCGATGCCGCCGCCCGTGCCGGCGCGGATCGCGTCGAGCAGCTTCTTGCCGCGCGTTCCGCTCGGGTAGCGCAGCACGACGTAGGTCTCGTCGGCGGGCGACGACAGGTAGGCGAGCGCCTCGTCGAGGAACGCGTCGGTCATCTTGTCGACGTTGTCGACGCGGATGAGGCGCGGCTCCGCGAACAGGCTCGGGCTCGCGAGCGTCAGCAGCTCGCCCGGCGCGTAGGACCCGGCGTCGACGTCGGACACCTCGAGGCTCGGGTCCTCCGCGCGGAGGATGTCGCGCAGCAGGCGGATGGCGCGGTCGGCGAGCACCGTCTCCGGGCCGGTGACGAGGACGATCGGCGCGGGGCGCACCTGGTCCCACGGGAGCTGCGGGATCGTCGCCTTCGAGCCGCCGCGCGCGGCGGGAGCGGAACGGCCGCGGGTCGGAGTCGCCATCGTCCTCAGGCTATCGCGAGGTCCAGACGTCGGCCTCGCTCGGCCGCTCCCCCGGACTCACCAGGAGGAGCCCGTGTTCGTCGGTGCGGAGCGGCACGGTGCCGGTCGCGGCGAGCGTGCCGAGGAGCGACGCGGTCGGATGCCCGTAGTCGTTGTCGGCGCCGACCCCGATGAGGCCGACCGAGGCGTCGAGGGTCGCGTAGAGGGCGCCGGACTGGTCGGCCGACCCGTGATGTGAGACCTTCACGACGTCGACTCTGCCGAGCCGCGCACCTCCGGCGAGCCGTGCCTGCGCCTCCGCGCCGAGGTCGCCGAGCATGACGGCGGTGAGGCACGGCGCCTCGGTCGCGCACGTCCAGCGCAGGGCGACGCTCGCGTCGTTGCCCGGCTCGCTGGCGCGCGGGGGCGGCCACAGCACCTCCCAGGCGAGTCCGCCGAGGATGCCGCGGTCGCCGCGGTCGACCCTCTCGACGATCGCACCCGCCGCGGCGAACGCCGCGAGGAGCCGCTCGTCGGCCGACTCGCCCGGTGGACCGGCGAGCACACGGCCGACGCGTCCCACCACGGCGTCCGCCCCGCCGACGTGGTCGAGGTCGAAGTGCGTGAGCACGACGAGGTCGAGCCGCCCGATCCCGAGCTGGTCGAGGCACTCCCGCAGAGGCGCGGGCTCGGGTCCGAGGTCGACGAGGGCGACCGCTCCCCCGCTGCGCACGAGCGTCGCGTCGCCTTGCCCGACGTCGCACATCGCGTACTGCCAGTCCGGCGGCCGCGACAGCCACGTGACGACCCCTCCGCCGAGCGCGGCGCCGACGTAGGCGACGAGGGCGACGAGACTCACGGCGCGGGCGACCCGTCGAGACCGGTCCGACCCGAGGACCGCGACGAGCACCGCCGCCTCGACGAGGACGAGCAGCACGACTCCCGCGACTCCGAGCGGCCACTCGCCCCGCGCGCCGGGCATCCCCGCGAAGAGCTCCGCGACCGCCGCGATCCACGACGCCGGCAGCCACGCGAGCCACGCCACCGCCGTGCCGAGGGCAGGGGCGAGCGCGCCGAGCAGGCACGCCACGAGCCCGAGCACGGTCGCGAGGGGCGCGGCAGGAGCCGCGAGCAGGTTGGCGGGCACCCCGTAGAGGGCGAGCGACGGGTCGAGCAGCAGGAGCACCGGCTGACACGCGAGCTGCGCGGCGAGGGGGATCGCGACGACCCCCGCGAGCCCGTCGGGGAGCACGCGCCCGAGCGCGACCGCGAGCGGCCCGGAGAGCAGCAGCAGCCCCGCCGTCGCCAGCACGGAGAGCGCGAAGCCGTAGGAACGGGACAGCCACGGGTCGGCGAGCAGGAGCACGACGACCGCGGCGGCGAGGAGCGGCACCCCGAGCGTGGGGCGTCCGAGGGCGACGGCCCCGAGGGCGAGACCCGCCATCACGGCCGCGCGGAGGACGCTCGGCTCCGGGGTGACGAGCACGACGAACCCGAGAAGCGTGAGCGCCGCGATGGAGACCCGGAGGCCGCGGGACGCCCCGGCGAGCGCCGAGATCGCGAGCGCCGCACCGACGACGATCGCGCAGTTGGCGCCCGACACCGCCGTGAGGTGGCTGAGCGACGACGCCTTCATCGCCGCGTCGAGAGACTCGGGCACGCGTGTCGTGTCGCCGATCGCGAGCCCCGGCAGCAGCCCGCCCCCCGGCTCGGGGAGCCCCCGGGTCGACGCGAGGAACGATGAGCGGATGCCATGGGCCGCCGCGAGCAGGGGCGACGGCCCGGCGACGACGTCGATCCCGTCGCGCGGGAACGCGAGGAACGCGACATCCTCCCCCGGCGACGTCGGCTCGAGGTCGGCCCGCAGCGACACGGTTGACCCGATCGGCGGTGCCGGTCCGTCGCCGAAGACGAGCACCGGGGCACCCGCCGCGACGCCGTGGAACCTCCCGTCGACCGTTCGCCCGCCGACGACGACCTCGAGTTCGATCGAGCGGTGCCCGAGGGCGGCGTCGACCAGTTCGGCGGGCGCGCGGAGGGGTGCGACCACGGCGACCGTGACCGCCACCGCTGCCGCGAGCGCCGCGGCGAGGGCGAGGGGCACGACCGCCCGCCACCGCAGCGCCGCGATCGCCAGCATTCCCCCGGCCGCCGCCGCGAGTCCCGCGACCGCGAGCGCCGCCTCCGGCGCCCCGACGATGACCCCGGCCACGACCCAGCACGCCAGTGCCGCCGGCAGCAGGCGCCACGACGGCGGGAGCCGGCTCACACCGTCACCAGGTCGCGGATGGCGTCGAGTTTCGCCTCGCCGATGCCGCCGACGTCGAGCAGGTCCTCGACCGACGTGAAGCGCCCGTTCCGCTCGCGCCAGGCGAGGATCTTCGCCGCCGTCGCGGGCCCGATGCCCGGCAGCGTGTCGAGGGCCGCGGCATCCGCCGTGTTGAGGTTCACGCGCCCGTCGGCCGCGATACCGGGCACCGCCGTCGCCGCGGCGCCGAGAGCGGGCACGACGAGCTGCTCGCCGTCGCTCACGAAGCGCGCGAGGTTGAGCCCGCCCGCGTCGGCCGCCTCGGTGAACCCACCCGCCGCGGCGACGGCATCCACCGCTCGGGCGCCGTCGTGCAGCTCGTACAGCCCGGGATGCCGCACCTCCCCGAGGATGTGCACGTAGATGACCGCCGACGCGGCGGCGGCGCCCGTCCCTGCGCCGCCGAGCTCGCCGCCCCCGGGCGCGATCACCTGCGAGGAGCCCCGCGGCGACACCGCGGTCACGAAGACCGCGATCCCGAGCCCGGTGAGCACCACGGCGAGCGCGACCCCCGCGACCCGTCTCGCGCGGGCGCGGCGCGGGTCGGGTCCGGGGGTCGCGCTCACGCGACGACGCTAGGCACCCACCCCCCTGAGTGTCGTGACCGCACCGAAGATGGTGCACATCTCGCCACGAGAGGCGTCGGGGAGGACCGCCGAGTCGATCGGGGTAGGGGTCCCCGCTCTCTCGGCTCGGCGGTCCTCCCGGACGCCGACCTAGGAACGAGTCGCGATGCTCACGATCTTCGGCGCGCGCACGACGACGTTGACGATCTCGCGCTCCCCCACGGAGCGCTGCACGGCCGCGGAGGCCCGCGCGAGGGCTTCGAGCTCGGCCGAGTCGATCGTCGGCGGCACCTCGAGCCGGTCGCGGACCTTGCCGTCGACCTGCACGACCGCCGTCACGACGTCCTCGACGAGGAGCGTCGGGTCGGCCTTGCGCAGCCCGGCGAATGCGACGCTGCCGGTGTAGCCGAGGCGCTCCCACATGTCCTCGGCCGTGTACGGCGCGAAGAGCGACAGGATGACGGCGACGACCTCGATGGCCTCGCGCACGGCCGGGTCGCCTGCACCGGGACCCGCGTCGATGGTCTTGCGGATCTGGTTGACGAGCTCCATGAGGCGCGCGACGACGACGTTGAACTTGAACGCTTCGAGCAGCCCGGGTGCGTCGGCGAGCAGGTGGTGGGTGGCGCGGCGCAGGTTCTTGTCGCCGCCCTTCCACTCGACGTCCGGGGCCGAGGTGACCTCGCCCGAGATGCGCCAGGCGCGCGCGAGGAACTTCGACGAGCCCGTCGGCGAGACGTCGGCCCAGTCGATGTCGTCCTCCGGCGGGCCGGCGAACGCCATCGTCAGGCGCAGCGCGTCGGCGCCGTAGGAGTCGAGCTCGCTCGCGAACTCGACGAGGTTGCCGCGCGACTTCGACATCTTGGCGCCGTCCATGAGCACCATGCCCTGGTTGAGCACGGCGCTGAACGGCTCGGTGAAGTCGATGTAGCCGAGGTCGAACAGCACCTTCGTGATGAAGCGCGCATAGAGCAGGTGCAGGATGGCGTGTTCGACGCCGCCGACGTACTGGTCGACGGGCGCCCACTTCGCGGCCTCCGCCGGGTCGAACGCCTTCTCGTCGTCGTTCGGGTCGAGGAACCGCAGGAAGTACCACGACGAGTCGACGAAGGTGTCCATGGTGTCGGGGTCGCGGCGGGCGGGACGCCCGTCGGGCAGGGTCGTCTCCACCCAGTCGGTCGCGGCGCCGAGCGGCGACGTGCCCTTGGGCTTCAGGTCGAGTCCCTGGGTCGACGGGAGCGTGATCGGCAGCTGCGACTCCGGCACGGGGTGCAGCGAGCCGTCCTCGGCGTGGAGGATCGGGATGGGCGTGCCCCAGAACCGCTGGCGCGAGATGAGCCAGTCGCGCAGGCGGTAGGTCTTCGCGGCGCGGCCGACGCCGAGGCTCTCGAGCAGTTCGACGGCCTTCGTCTTCGCGTGGGCGACGCTCAGCCCGTCGAGGGAACCCGAGTTGACCAGGCGGCCGTCGCCGTGCAGCGCCTCGCCCGTCTCCTTGGGCGACAGCGGGGTGGCCTGCGCCTCGAGCATCTCCGGCGTCACCACCGGGATGGCGCCCGTGATCGGGGCGTTGACGTCGATGACGACGCGCACGGGCAGGTCGAACGCGATCGCGAAGTCGAGGTCGCGCTGGTCGTGCGCCGGAACCGCCATGATGGCGCCATGGCCGTAGTCGGCGAGCACGTAGTCGGCGGCCCAGATCGGCAGGCGCTCCCCGTTGACGGGGTTGATCGCGTAGCGGTCGAGGAACACGCCGGTCTTCGGCCGGTCGGCATCCTGCCGCTCGATCTCGGTGGAGCGCTGCACCTGCTCCAGGTAGTCCTGGAAGCGCATCCGCACCTCGGCCGACGAGCCCGCGACGAGTTCCGCCGCGAGGTCGGAGTCGGGGGCGACGACCATGAAGGTGGCGCCGAAGATCGTGTCGGGGCGCGTCGTGAAGACGGGCACCTTCTCGGCCCGGCCCTCGACCTCGAACTCGATCTCGGCGCCCGTGGAGCGTCCGATCCAGTTGCGCTGCATCGCGATGACCTTCGCCGGCCAGCGGCCCTCGAGCTGGTTGAGGTCGTCGAGCAGGCGGTCGGCGTAGTCGGTGATCTTGAAGTACCACTGGGTGAGCTTCTTCTTGACCACCATGGCGCCGGAGCGCTCCGACGTGCCGTCGGGCAGCACCTGCTCGTTGGCGAGCACCGTCTGGTCGACCGGGTCCCAGTTGACCCAGGAGTCCTTGCGGTAGGCGAGGCCCTTCTCGTACAGCTTCAGGAACAGCCACTGGTTCCACTTGTAGTACTCGGGGTCGGAGGTGTGGAGCTCGCGGCTCCAGTCGAAGCTCGTGCCGTAGCGCTGGAACGACGCCTTCTGCTGCGCGATGTTCGCGTAGGTCCACTCGCGCGGGTCGACGCCGCGCTTGATGGCGGCGTTCTCGGCGGGCAGGCCGAACGAGTCCCACCCGATCGGGTGGAGCACGTTGAAGCCCTGCTGCCGCCAGTAGCGCGCGACGATGTCGCCGAACGCGAACGCCTCAGCGTGACCCATGTGGAGGTCGCCCGACGGGTACGGGAACATGTCGAGCACGTACTTGCGGGGCTTGCTGTCGGGGACGCCGGCCGTCTCGAACGGCTTGTCCTGCTCCCAGCGCGCGATCCACTTCTCCTGGATGGCGCGGAAGTCGTAGTCGTTCTCGTCGCGCTGCTCGCGCGGCTGGGCGTCAGGCATGGGATTCCCTGCGGTGGTCGGGCACATGATCTGTGCGCTGCTTCCTCGTCGTCGATGGGCCGGCACAACGGCAGCTCCGCGACGAGGAGTCCGGCTGACTAGGCCTCGTCGCGGCGGCGAAGGAGGAGCAGGGATGCGCGCACGCTCGAAAGGGTAGCACCGGCCCCCGCGCCGGGTCAGCCGCGGAGGCGCAGGGCAGCGAGCGGAGCGCGCGCCTTGAGCCGCATCTCGGCGTACTCCTCGTCGGGGTTCGACAGCGTCGTGATGCCGCCGCCCGCCCCGACCGACGCGCCCTCGGCGTCCATCACGATCGTGCGGATGACCATCGCGAGGTCGGCCTGGCCGTCGTAGCCGAAGAAGCCGAACGTCCCGGCGTAGATGCCGCGCGGGCCGGCCTCGAGCTCGTCGAGGATCTCGGTCGCGCGGAGCTTCGGTGCCCCCGTCATCGAGCCCGCGGGGAAGCACGCTGCGAGCGCGTCGACCGCGGTGAGCCAGGGCTTGAGCCGTCCCTCCACCTCGGACACGAGCTGGTGGACCGCCGGGTAGCTCTCGACCGCCAGCAGGCTGGTCACGGCGACGGAGCCGAGCTCGCACACGCGCGACAGGTCGTTGCGCATGAGGTCGACGATCATGACGTTCTCGGCGCGCTCCTTCTCGCTCTCCCACAGCTCGTTCGCGAGCTCCTCGTCGACGACATGCACCGACGCGCGCGGCCGGGTGCCTTTGATCGGACGGGTGCGGACGACGCCCTCGGCATCCACCTCGAGGAAGCGCTCCGGGCTCGCGGACAGCACACTCGTGCCCGCGATGCGGAGGAATCCGCCGTGGTGGCTGGAGGAGCTCGCCCGCAGCGCGAGATAGGTGGCGACGTCGTCGAAGGACCCGTCGACCTCGGCCTGGGTGGTGAGGCAGATCTGGTAGGTCTCCCCCTCGCGGATCGCGTCGAGGCACGCGCGCACGTTGCGCAGGTAGGTCTCCTCGTCGTCGCGCCAGCGCACGGGGGCGTCGCTCGGCGCCGCGTCGGCGGGCGGGGGCGGATCGGCGAGCCTGCGCTCGAGGTCGTCGCGCCACGCGGCGAGCTCCCCCGTCCAGTCGTCGCCGAGGGCGAGCAGGTCGGCGGTGCCCGCTTCGACGTCGATCGCGAGCGCGCGGTCGACCCGGAGGAACGCGGCCTCCGGATGCCGGGAGTGCCGCGTCACCGGGACACCCGTGGTCTCCTCACGCACCTCGTAGCCGACCCAGCCGACGAGGCCCAGTCGGAAGCCGTCGAACCCGGGGTAGGCGCGGTAGAGCTCGATCGGCTCGCGGTCGAGCTCGTCGCGCAGCGTCGCGAGCACCGCGCCGCGGTCGGGCAGGACGCGCGCCCCCGAGCCGAGGACGTGCACGCCGTGGCGGCCGCTGTCGAGCCAGAACATGTCGGCGCCGTCGGCCGCGAGCGCCCGGAACGCCGACTCGGGGTCGAGACCGTGCGCGAGTGAATGGCGCAGGAGCCGTCGACGCATAGCCTGATGATATGAGCGCCGCGGCCACGACCTTCCGCTGGCGCGACGGCGTGCTCGAAGCCCGCGACGACTGCGACGTCGCGCCGGCGACGATCGAGGCCGCGGACTCCTGGCTCGTCGCCGACGGCACCGCGCTCGCCCTCGACCTGCACCGCTCGCGCTTCCTCACCTCGGTGCCGCGCGGCCTCTTCCCGCGACTCGACCCGGGAGGGTTCTTCGACGCCGCGATCGCGGCGATCCCGCGTGTCGGAGACTGGTTCCCCCGGGTCGAGCTGCGCACCCGGCTGCTGAGCCCGCAGCTGCTGTTCCGGCTGCGTCCGGCCCCCGAGCGCTCGCGCTCGGTCGTGCTCGCCACCCACCGCGGAGAGGACCCGCGTCGGGCGCCCCGCTTCAAGGGGCCCGACCTCGAGGCGATGACGCGACTGCGCACCTCGGTGCAGAGGCTCGGCGCGGGAGACGCGGTCATCCTCACGCCCGAGGGCTGGATCGCCGAGGGCTCCACGACGGCGCTCGCCTGGTGGCGCGGCGAGGCGCTCGCGATCCCCGACGACGCCATCGAGAGAATCGACTCCGTGACCCTGCGCAGCGTCCTCGCCCTCGCCGCCGCGACCGGCGTCGAGGTGCGTCGTGAGAAGAGCCGCCCTGACGACCTCGAGGGCTGCGAGGTGTGGGCGCTCAACGCGCTCCACGGCATCCGCATCGTCACCGCGTGGGTCGACGGACCCGCGACCGCGGAGGAGCCCGGCCGGCTGGAGAGCTGGCGGCGGCGTCTCGACGCGCTGCGGCGACCCCTCCCCGGCCCCGCCGCACCCGAGGCGGTCGCGTGAACGAGTGGATCAACGACGCCTTGCTGTGGGTGCTCGACCTCGTGCAGAGCGTCGATCCGATCGCCCGCACGCTCCTCGCGGGGCTCGGCATCTTCCTCGAGACGTCGATCCTCATCGGCCTCGTCGTCCCCGGCGACACGATCGTGCTCGTCGCGTCGACCGCCGTCGAGAACGCCGTGCAATACGTCGCGCTGCTGCTCACCGTCATCCTCGGCGCCCTCGGCGGCGAGAGCGTCGGATTCGCCCTCGGGAGGTTCTTCGGCCCGCGCATCCGCGACTCCCGGCTCGGGCAGCGGATCGGCGCCCGCAACTGGCAGCGCGCGTCCAACTACGTCGACCGGCGCGGCGGGATCGCGGTGTTCGTGTCGCGGTTCCTCCCCGTGCTGCACTCCCTCGTGCCCGTGACCGTCGGGATGAGCAACATGACCTACCGCCGGTTCATCTCCTGGACGGCGCCCGCGTGCCTCATCTGGGCGCTCCTCTACGTGACCTTCGGGTCGGTCGCCGCCGTGTCGTACCGGGAGCTGTCACGCACGGTGCACTTCGCCGGCTACCTGTTCGTGGGCGCGATCGTGCTGTTCGTCGTCGGGGTCGTCGTCATCAAGAAGCTCCTCGAGCGCTCCGAGGCGCGGCACTGGGACCGTCCGGGCGACGGCGACACCACGACGATCGAGGACGACTAGCGCGAGGGCGTGGCCCAGTAGGGCGCGAGCAGCGCGACGGTCGCGGCGCGACCGGCGTCGAGGAAGCGCGGGTCGCCCGCCGGGTCGAGCCGGAACGCACGGGCGCACAGCGCGTCCGACGCGACGACGGCGGCCGCGAACGCCGCACGGGCGTCGTCGGACGCGTCGAGCCCGAAGCGCTCCACGAGGGCGTCGAAGAGCGCGTCGGCGAACGCCTGGAGCGCCGGGGTGCCCGTCGCGGGGCGCAGGTCGATGACGTCGCCGTAGCGGAGCGAGGCGAAGCCCGGTTCGTCGCGGAACGCGACCATGACACGCTCGAACGCCGCCGCGAGCGCGGAGAGCCAGTCGGGATGCGCCGGGTTGGAGAGCTCGGCGAGCGCGAGGCCGCTCGTGCGCTCCGCGTTGCGTGCCGCGAGGCTCTGCAGCACCGCGATGCGATCGGGGAAGTAGCGGTATACGGTGCCGATCGACGCGCCGGCGCCCTCCGCGACCATCGCCGTCGTGAGCCGTTCGTAGCCGATCTCGTGCACGACCTCGGCGGCGGCGTCGAGCAGAGCGGTCAGCCGCGCGGCGCTGCGAGCCTGCACGGGTTCGTTGCGGATGACGGCGCCACCGTCCATCCGCGGGACCTCCAGATGCGTAGGTGTCATCGGGTCTCCTCTGCCCTGATCCGGTTGCAGTGTAGACCCGCGGGCGAGGGAGAATCACGGAAATCTCGTCTGACACACTGGACCCATGGCGGGCCGGGCGTTGCGGGTGACGGTCGGAATCGGCGACGCGATCAACTCCCTGCGGTCCGACTGGGCACGCCGCGGCGGCCAGGTACCGACGATCGTGCCGTTCGTCGGCTACGGCGGCGACGGCTGGGTGCGCGTGCTGGGCCGCGTCGTGCTGCGCAAGCCCGGCGTCGACCGGTTCACGAGCATCCGCGGCTGGCGCAGCTTCACGTCGGTGCCGGTCGGCGACACCGAGGTCGTCGTGCGCGCGGGAGACGTCGAGACCGTCGTGCGCACGGACCGCGGAGGCGTCCTCGACGCGCGCGTCGCATCCGACCTGCCGCCGGGCTGGGCGACCGTGGGGCTCGCCCTCGCGGGCCGCGACGCCGTCGACGCGCCCGTCTACGTCGTCGACGAGGAGTCGACCGAGTTCGGGATCGTGTCCGACGTCGACGACACCGTCATGGTGACAGCGCTCCCCCGGCCGTTCCTCGCGGCGTGGAACTCGTTCGTGCTCAACGAGCACGCACGCACCGCCGTCGCCGGGATGGCGGTGCTGTACGAGCGCATCCTGCGCGCGCATCCCGGCGCACCCGTCGTCTACCTGTCCACGGGCGCGTGGAACGTCGTGCCGACGCTCACGCGGTTCCTCACCCGCAACCTGTATCCGCGCGGGCCGCTCCTGCTCACCGACTGGGGCCCGGCGCCCGACCACTGGTTCCGCAGCGGACCGGAGCACAAGCGCCGCAGCCTCGAGCGTCTCGCGGAGGAGTTCCCACGCATCCGTTGGCTCCTCGTCGGCGACGACGGGCAGCACGACGAGAGCATCTACGGCGACTTCGCGCGACGCCATCCCGACCACGTGCGCGCCGTCGCCATCCGCCGGCTGTCGCCCGGCGAGGCGGTGCTCGCGGGCGGCCGGTCGCACGAGGACCACTCGGGCGAGGTCGTGCCGTGGGTTGCCGCTCCCGACGGCGCCGGCCTCAGCGAGAGCCTCGCCGCGATCGGGGTGCTCTGACGCCCACCCCCGAAGACGGGTGGAGGCGCTGCTTGACCGTGTCGACCCCGGGCAGTAGGTTCGACTGCGATCAGTCGTGTCCTCCATTGTGAGGACACGGGAGATCGGCCCCCCACTCACCCCCGTGAGCTCCCGCCCCGGCTCCCCGGCCGGACGGTCCCCCACCAGCAGTTCCCTTCCCCCGAGAGGAACGGCACGGCATGTCCGCCCTGCTCGTCACCGCTGCGCCCTTCGGCACCCCCGACTCCGGCCTCTTCGCCGCCGTCATCGTCGCCGCGGGCGTCACCGCGCTCGTCGCGCTCGGGATGATGCTCTTCGGCATGCACCGCAGCGCCCGACTCACCGCCCTCCGCGGCCTCGCGACCGCGGGCCTCAGCCTCGGGGTCGTCTCGATCGCCGTCGCGGGCGTCCTCGCCGTCTCCCCCGCCTCCGCGCAGGCGGCCCCCGACCAGACCGGCCCCACCTACGTCGTCACCTCGCACGACGACCCGGGCCTCCAGCTGCCGACCCTCTCGGACGACTGATCCGTCGCCCGGCGCGGGCCACCCCGGCGTTCTGACCCGGCGTCGGACGTCCCCCCGATACTGGACGCGTGGCCCGCCCTTTCGCTGCCGACCGCCGACTCCTCACGGGGCTGCGGCTCACCGCGCTCGGCATCGCCTCACCCGCCGACCCGTCGCCCGCCGCGACCGCGCGTCGGCTCCTCGCCCTCCAAGGTCAGGACTACGCGGGCGCCGTCTGGTCGCTCGGCCTCCGCTCCGGCGCGACCGCGGCCGAGGTGGAGGCCGCGTTCGCCGCAGGCGACCTCGTGCGGTCGTGGCCGTTCCGGTCGACGCTCCACATCGTCGCCGCCGACGACGTCGGCTGGATGATCGCCCTCACCGGCGACCGGGAGCTGCGGGCCGCGGCGACCCGCCACCGCGAGCTCGGGCTCGACGCGGCCGACTTCGCTCGGGCCGAGCGGGCCGCGCGCGAGCACCTCTCCGGCGGGCGTCGACTCGGGCGTCGCGAGCTGCTCGCCGCGATCGCCGCCGACGGGCTCGACGTGTCGGGGCAGCGGGGGGCGCACCTGCTCGGGCGGCTCGCGCAGTCCGGCGTCGCCGTCATCGCGGGGAAGGACACCTGGGTGCTGCTCGACGAGCACGTCCGCGAACCCCGGAGGCTCGACCGCGACGCCGCGCTGCGCGAGCTCGCGCGTCGCTACCTGCTCGCCCGGGGGCCGGCGACCGACCGCGACCTCGCCTGGTGGTCGGGGCTCACGCTCCGCGATGTCCGGGAGGGCATCGCCGCGGTCGACGACGAGTTCGAGAAGCTCGAGCAGGACGGCGTCGTGTATCGGATGCCGCCGGGGCTCGTCGAGGCGGCGTCGGGCGTGCACGCCCTCCCCGGGTTCGACGAGTACCTGCTCGGCTACACCGACCGCGGGGCCCAGCTCGACGGTCGGCCTCTCACCGACGTCGTACCGGGCGGCAACGGCATGTTCCTGCCGACGATCGTCGCCGACGGGCGCGTCGTGGCGACGTGGAAGCGCACCGTGCGCGCGGGCGGCGTCGACGTCGCGGTGTCGCCGTTCGGCCAGCTCTCGGCGAAGGTGCGGCGGGGAGCGGAGCGCGCGCTCGAACGCTACGCCGCCCACCTCGGCCTGCCGCTGCGCGCCGTCGCCCTCGCCGAGCGCACGGGGTGAGGAGTCGCCTCACCCGGCGAGGGTGCGGCAGAGCTCACCGCAGTGCACGTAGGGGCCGGTACGGTCCGACATCCCCCGCCGGAGCTCGAGCAGGCGCCCCGCGGCGTCGTCGACGACCGCCTCGGGGATGCGTCCGTCGCGCACGGCGGCGGCGATCGCGGCGACGACGGCGGGCACGTCGACGGGTCCCACGTAGAGCAGGAGGGTCGCGCCGGCCGCGACGGCGGCGACGGCGTTCGAGGCCTGGTCGGCGTAGGCGGCCTCGCCCGAGTTCTCGAGCATCGTCATGTCGTCGGTGACGACGATCCCGTCGAAGCCGAGCTCGTCGCGGAGGACTCCGATCCACGTGGGCGATAGCGACGCGGGTGCCGCGTCGACGGCCTCGTAGCGGAGGTGCCCGAGCATGACGAACTCGGCACCCGCGTCGATCCCGGCGACGAACGGCGGAGCCTGCGTCGCCCGCCACTCGTCGAGCCCCATCGCGGTCGACGGGATGCTCGAGTGGGAGTCGCCCGGTGCGGCGCCGTGTCCCGGGAAGTGCTTGAGGGTCGAGTTCACCGCGTCGCCCTCCCCCGCGACGGCCGCGGCGACGTGAGCGGCCGCCGCGGCGGGGTCGGGGCCGTACGTGCGGGGGTAGATGAACGATCGGCGGTCGGCGGTGACGTCGGCGACGATCCCGAAGTTGACCGCGATCCCGGCCGTCGCGACGAGTGCCCCCCGATCGGCGAACGCCGCCTGCGTCGCCGACGGGTCCTGCCCGCGGAGCGCCCCCGCTCCCGGGCCGGCATCCGGAAGCCGGCGCACCGTGCCGCCCTCCTGGTCGATCCCGGTGAGCACCGGCAGCCCCGGGTCGGCGCTCAGGCCCGCGGTGAGCGCCGCGACCTGCTCGACGGAGTCGACGTTGTCGCCCATGAGGATCACGCCCGCGACGCCCCACTCGTCGATGACGCCGCGGATCGGAGCGGACTCGTGTCCGGCCACGTGCACCATGAACAGGCTCGCGATCTTCTGCTCGAGCGTCATGGCGTCGAGGCGCGACTCGACGTACGCGGCGAGCGGGTCGAGGTCGGCGACGGGCACGAACGCCCACGGCCGCGGCGGTTCCGTCGGCGGCGCGGGCGGAGCGGCGCACCCCGTGAGGCCGAGCGCGACGGCGAGCGCGACCGCGGCGGGGACGCGACGGCGGGCCATGGGGGGATGCTAGGCCACGTCCCAAGGGCAGGGCACCCCTGTCGTCCGCCGCGGAGGCGCCCCTAGCCTGGGGCGATGCGCAGGATCGCCGCGGTGCTCGCCTCGTCGCACCCCGTGCCCGCGGCGGGCGTCACGGTCATCGTCGTGCTGCTCGGCGTCGCCGTCGGGCTCGACCCCGCGCGCCTCGTCGTGCTCGGCGCGGTGCTCGCACTGAACCAGCTCTCGGTGGGACTGTCGAACGACTGGCTCGACGCGGAGCGCGATCGCGTCGCCGGCCGCGACGACAAGCCCGTCGCGCGCGGCGACCTCCCCGTGGCGGTCGTGCGGGCCTGCGCGGTCGTCGGCGCCGTCGCGGCGCTCGCCCTGTCGCCGCTCCTCGGCATCCCGTTCGCCGTCGTGCACGCCATCGCCCTCGCGGGCGGCTGGGCCTACAACGCGTGGTTCAAGCACGGGGCCCTCTCACCGCTGCCGTACCTCGTGAGCTTCGGACTGCTGCCGGCGCTCGCCACGACGGCCCTGCCGGAGCCCGCCGCCCCCGCGTGGTGGGCGGTCGCCGCGGGCGCGCTGCTCGGCCTCGCGGCGCACGTCGCGAACGTGCTCCCCGACCTCGACGACGACGCCGCGACGGGCGTGCGCGGACTCCCCCACCGCCTCGGGGCGCGCGCGTCGACGGTGCTCGCGGGCGTCGCGCTCGCGGGGGCGGCGGTGTGCCTCGGGATGGGCCTGGCGCCCGGCATCCCGACCGTCGTCGGGCTCGCGCCGTCGCTCGGCGCCTCGGTCGCGGCGGTCGTGCTCGGCCTGCGCGGGAGCCGGTGGGCGTTTCGCCTCGTGATCCTCGCGGCGCTCGTCGACGTCGTGCTGCTCGTGCTCGCGGGGCCCGGGCTCGCGGTGTGAGGTCTCGACACGCGCCTCCGGCGCTACTCGACCACCGGCCTGGCCGCCTCCGGCGCTACTCGACCGCCGGGGTCAGCGCTCGACGGCGGCGAGGACGGCGTCGATCGCGGCGGGGTCCTCGAGTACCCGGAAGTGGCCGATGACGTCGAGCCGCACGTTGGTGCCCTCCGCGAGAGCGCTGCCCTCGGGGATGTGCGGGTCGAACGACGGGAAGATCGAGGTGATGCGGGCGTCGACGTCGCGCTCCGCGACGAGCCGGCGGATCACCGGATGCCGCGGACGGAACGTGCGGAGCGACCGCACGAGCGTGAGATCCGCCATCCGGGAGCCGGAGAACGGGGTCGCGACGGCGACGAGGCGGTCGATGCGACCCTCGGAATCCTCGAGCATCGCCGACTTGCCGACGAGCCCGCCCTTGCTGTGGGCGACGAGCGCGACGCCGCGGAGATCGAGCCGTTGGAGCCCCGCGAGCACGCGCTCCGCGGTGCGCGGGATGGGGCGCGCGTTGATTCCGAGCTCCGGCAGCACGTGCACGGGATGCCCCGCGGCCGAGAGCCGGTCGGCGATCGGCTTCAGGAAGTGCCAGCGCTCGTACACGCCCGGGAGGAGCACGACGGGCCGCGCCGACCCGCGCGCGTACGACGCCGGCACGGGGCGGGAGACGCCGAGCCCGCGCATCCGGAGGGCGTTCGGGTAGTCGGCGAGCAGGTGCCGCGCGTGCCGACGGAGTTCCACGTCAGCCAGCCTCCGCCACGAACCGGGTGATGTGCTGGGCGATCGTCGCGGGTTCGGTGTGCATGATGACGTGCGGACCGCGCACCTCGCGGAAGCTGCCGTCGGGGTGGGCGTCGGCGAGGCGTCGCGCCCACGGCGTCGACACGATGGGGTCGCGGTCGCCGTTGACGACGAGGGTGCGAGCCGCGTGCCGCGCGACGCGCTCCTCGGGCCGGTCGTCGAGCATGTGCGGGAGCTGCCGCAGCAGGTAGCGGAGCCCGCAGCGCACGAGGTAGTCGGTGAACGCGATCCAGCGCACCGCCCACGGCTCCCGGAGCGCGTCGTGCAGGAGGTGCCCGATGGCCCGCCCGGCGGTGCGCGCCGGCGGCTCGAGCGTCGGCGACAGCAGGACGACCGTGCGCGGCACGTCGGGATGCCGGACCGCGAGCATCGACACGACCTGCGCACCCCAGGAGTGGCCGACGATCACGGGATCGGGAACCCCGATCCCGCGGAGGAAGCCCGCGAGCACGTCGGCGTGGTCCGCGATCGTGACGTCGCGCCGCGGGTCGGGCGCCGAGCCGTAGCCCGGGAGGTCGACGAGGTAGACGCGCCCCGACGCCGCGAGCTCCGCCGCGAGGGGGTGGAAGTACCGCGACGACACCCCGATCCCGTGCACGAGCACGTACGTCCGGGTTCCCGGGGTCTCGGGTCCGGGGAAGCGCTCGACGACGATCGTGAGGTCCTGATGCTCCTCGCGGCTGGTGTAGTAGAGCACGCCCCTCACGCGTCGCACGCGGTGGGCGTCCTCCCCCGCTGCGCCGCGGACGCCGAGGCCGACGCGCATCCGCAACCCCGCGAAGCGGCTGGGCTTCGGCGGGAGGGACACGCTCCCGAGCTTAGGAGCGGGCCTCCCCGGCGAGCGCCTCGACCGGGTCCTCCGCGAGGAGCTCCCGCACGCGGGGGACGACGACCTCGCCGTAGAGCTCGATCGCGTGCATCGCGTGGGCGTGCGGCACCGTGCCGGCGGTGTACTTGAGGTCGAAGCGCTGCACCCCGAGGCTGCGNACNGTGTCGGCGATCTTGCGCGCGACNGTCTCGGGGCTGCCGGTGTGNTGNGCNCCGTGCACGATCTCCTGCTCGAAGTGNTCGCGCGTCATCGGACCCCAGCCNCGCTCCNNGCCGATGCGGTCGAACATCNCCTTCTGGTGCGGCCAGAGNANNTCGGCGGCCTCCTCGTCGGTGTCGGCGATGAANCCNGGCGAGTGCACNGCGACNGGGAGGTCGGGCTGCCCGAGCTGTGCGAGCGCGCGGCGGTAGAGGTCGACGTAGGGCGCGAACCGCACGGGCGCGCCGCCGATGATCGCGAGCGTGAGCGGGAAGCCGTAGCGCGCCGCGCGCACGACCGACTCCGGGGAGCCGCCGACCCCGACCCAGGCCTTGATGCGACCNNTCTCGGTCTTCGGGTAGACGTGCTGGTCGTGGAGGGCGGCGCGGGTCTCGCCCTGCCCAGGTGACCGGACCCTCGTCGAGGAGCGCGTGGAGGAGGTCGAGCTTCTCCTCGAAGAGCTTCTCGTAGTCGACGAGGTCGTACCCGAAGAGCGGGAACGACTCGGTGAACGAGCCGCGGCCGAGGATGATCTCGCCGCGCCCCTTCGAGATGCCGTCGAGGGTCGCGAACCGCTCGAACACCCGCACGGGGTCGTCGGAGGAGAGCACCGTGACGGCGGTGCCGAGCTTGATCCGCTCGGTGCGCGCGGCGATCGCGGCGAGCACGAGCTCGGGGCTGGAGATCGCGAAGTCGTCGCGGTGGTGCTCGCCGACTCCGAAGAAGTCGACGCCGACCTGCTCCGCGCGCACGCCCTGCTCGACGACGTCGCGGATGACCTGGCCGTAGGTCTGGCGGTTGCCGTCGAGGTCGACGGTCACGTCGCCGAAGGTGTCGAGGCCGAGCTCCACGCGGGGGGACTCTCCAGAAGTTGTCATGTCAACATCCAACGGATCGGGGGCGGGCGGCATTCCCAGTCTGGCGGCACGTTTCGCGAGGGCCTAGCACCGGCCCCTCGGGCGGGGAACCCCCTGGTGACGCCCGGGGTTCTGCGTAGCTTGGGCGCATGAGCGGCGTCGTCATCTTCGCCCCGTCGCCCGTGCTCGAGATCACCGTCGAGGAGCACGAGGACGGCGGGGACGTGCACGTCCACGCGGGCGGTCAGGGCGTCTGGCAGGCCCGGATGCTGCAGTCGCTCGGATGCGAGGTGCAACTGTGCTCCGCGCTCTCCGGCGAGACCGGGCGCGTGCTCGGCTACCTCCTCCAGGAGGAGGGCATCCCCGTCGTCGGCTTCCCGCGGCAGGCGCGCGGTGGCGTCTTCGTGCACGACCGTCGCACCAATGGCGAGAAGGTGCCGATCATCGAGTCCGGCGGCGATGCCCTCTCCCGGCACGAGCAGGACGAACTCTACGGACTCACCCTCCGCACGGGGCTCGACGCCGACCTCGTCATCCTCTCCGGGCCGCACGGCTCCGGCATCCTCCCCGCCGACTTCTACCGCAGGCTCGCCGCCGACCTCCGCACGGGCGGCGTGCGCGTCGTCGTCGACCTCGCCGGGGAGCGGTTGGATGCCGCCCTCGCGGGCGGGGTGACGGTCGCCAAGGTGAGCGACCACGAGCTCCTCAACGACGGCCGTATCGCCGACAAGGCCGACCTCGACGAGGTCGTCGCGGCGATGCGCGGGCTGCACGACGCGGGCGCGGAGGTCGTCGTCGTGACGCGCGCCGAGGAGTCCGCCTTCCTGCTGCAGGACGGGGTCGTGCACGAGGTCGTCGCGCCCCGGATGGAGGTCGTCGACGCGGCCGGAGCGGGCGACTCGTTCGTCGGGGCGTTCTGCTCGGTGCTCGCGCGCGGCGGGTCGGTCGACGACGCGGCGATGCTCGGCGCGGCCGCGGGAGCGCAGAACGTGACGCGTCACGGACTCGGCACGGGCGAGGCGGCGACGATCGAGCGCCTCCGCCAGCTGGTCGTGATGCGCCCGCTCCCGGGGGCGCACGAACCCCGCGTGCCGCCCACCGGCAGCGCGCGCGTGGTCACGCTCGACGAACTCGCCCACCAGGTGCAGGAGGCCACCTCATGACGCGCGCGCTCATCACGAACGACGACGGGATCGGGTCGCCCGGGCTCTACGCCCTCGCGCACGCCGCCCTCGACGCGGGGCTCGACGTCGTCGTCGCCGCGCCGGCGGAGGAGGCGAGCGGGTCGAGCGCCGCCATCACCGGCACCAACACGATCGCGGTCACGGGCCACACCGACGCGTCGACGATCAAGGTCGAGAGGCGGGAACTGCCCGAGGTGCCGGGGGTGCCGGCGTACAGCGTACGCGCGGCACCCGGACTCATCACGCTCCTCGCCGCGCACGGCGCCTTCGGCGACCCGCCCGACCTCGTGCTCTCCGGCATCAACCGCGGCGCCAACGTCGGGCGCGTCATCATCCACTCCGGCACCGTCGGCGCCGCCGTCACCGGCGGGGTCAACGACGCCTGCGGGCTCGCCGTCTCCCTCGACGTCGGGCTCGACCCCGACGCGCACCACTGGGAGACCGCCGCGGCGGTCGTGCGCGACCTCCTCCCGGTGCTGCTCGAGCACCAGCACGGCACCGTGTTCAACCTCAACGTCCCCAACGTCCCGCCGGGCACCCCCGTCGAGGTGCGCGAGGCGACCCTCGCCCCGTTCGGCATCGTCCAGACCACGATGACGGAACCCGTCGAAGGCGACGTGCGCCTCACCGTGCGCGAGCTTCCCGACGAACCCATCGAGGGGACGGATGCGGCCCTCCTCGCCGCCGGGTACGCGACCGTCACCAACGTCGTCGCCGTGCAGGAGTCGGCGACGGCGGTGTTCATCGGGAAGCGCCGCGACCGCGGCGACCTGCACGTGACGACGTCGCCGTGAGCGCGCACAGCGCGGGGCTGCTGCTCTGGCGCGACGGAGGCGCGGAGGTGTGGATCGGGCACATGGGCGGTCCCTACTGGTCGCGCAAGGAGGAGCGCGCCTGGTCGATCCCGAAGGGTCTCGTGGAGCCGGGCGAGAAGCTCCTCGCCGTCGCGCTCCGGGAGTTCGAGGAGGAGATCGGGACGCCGCCGCCCGCGCGCGACTACGCGCTGCTCGGCGAGTACCGGTACACCTCCGGGAAGCTGCTCACGGTGTTCCACGGCGACGGCACCGGGTTCGACGTCGCCGAGGTGCGCAGCAACACGTTCCAGCTCGAGTGGCCGCCGAGGTCGGGGCGGATGCGGGCGTTCCCCGAACTCGACCGGGCCGCGTGGGTGCCGGTCGCGCGGGCGCGGGAGCTGCTGATCGGCAGCCAGGCCCCGATGCTCGACGATCTTCCCGTGGGTTGAGTGCCCGCCGTGGGGTGAGTGCCCGCCGGAGGCGGGTGTATCGAAACCAGGTACCGCAGACGTGGGGTTTCGATACACCGCGCTGCGCGCGGCACTCAACCCGCGGCGGCGAGGGTGAGCACGTGGTCGGCGGGGCGGAGGTCTGCGGCGCGGTGGGTGACGATCACGACGAGGCGATCGGCGAGCGCCGTCCGCAGGTCGTCGAGCAGGGCATCCGCCGTCGCGGCGTCGAGGTGCGCCGTCGGCTCGTCGAGCAGCACGACGTCGGCGTCGGCGAGGAGCGCGCGCGCGACCGCGAGCCGCTGACGCTCGCCGCCCGAGAGCGCGCGACCTCCCGGGCCGACGCGGCCGTCGAGTCCATCGTCGAGGTCGGCGACGAGCCCGGCGAGCCCGACGCGACCGAGCACCGCGCGGAGCTCCGCGTCGTCGGCGTCGCGCCGCGCGAGCAGCAGGTTGCCGCGCAGCGTCGAGTCGAACACGTGCGACTCCTGCGGGCACCAGGCGACGCGCGCGCGCCAGTCGCCGACGCGCAGCGACGCGAGGTCGGCGCCGTCGACGCGGATGCAGCCGGCCGACGGCGCGACGCCGCCGAGGATCGCGGTGAGCAGGGTCGACTTCCCCGCGCCCGACGGCCCGGTGACGGCGAGCCACTCGCCGCGCGCGACGCGT
>Ga0065721_10004420_pt1 | contig 42078 bp, 34 predicted proteins | sample Mesricmetagenome_FD_59108 | JGI IMG/M metagenome (GOLD analysis project Ga0065721, IMG submission 59108) | Mesophilic microbial community from rice straw/compost enrichment Sample: eDNA_1 v2 (version 2) | ecosystem: Engineered > Solid waste > Grass > Composting > Bioreactor | place: USA: Davis... | reverse complement strand
AGGTTCGAGACATACCCCTTTCGTCCACCGCTTTTCGTCAGTTGGTAACCACAATTTGTAAAATATGACGGTTAGGTGTGTTTGAGGTGCTCTAAAGTCGGTAAAAAAGTAGTTGACATAGTACGCTTATGTGGTAAAAAAAGCGGAAGCAGCTCCCTATAAGGGCTCCGTTTCCGCTCTGTATATTTATTCCTTTATTAATGAGTCATTGCCGACCTGCTCAGCCAGATGATTCAGCACTTGCTCCCAGCGTTGCTTCATCCGCGCTCTCGTCTGCTGATGATCCAGATGCTCCTGATGAATCGAAACGGTCGTCCGTCCTTCCGTCGCGTCAATCAAACGAATCTGGATGGTGGACGGCTTCTCCCATCCCTCTGGCTGCCAGGTCAGACGAATCTGTTCATTGGGCTTTACAACCCGCATTTCGCCAACCGTTCCTTCCTCCGTCCGATAAGGCGACTTAGGCGTAAGCTCAAGCTGATTCAGCTTGCCTAACCAGATGCTTAGTCCAGCAGGCGATATCAAATAGGTCCAAATCCGTGCCTTCTCCAGCGACAGCGTTCTTCTCACGCCAATCTGAAAACCTGCCGCTTGCGTTAGTCCAACCGGTTTTCCCTCCATATCTGCAACTCCCTCCCTAGATTTAAGAAGCTTCATTTCTAAAAATCCGATCCATATGACAGGAAACACTCTGCAGCAGTGCTCCCGTCTCGACCCGCTCCGGAACCATCGCCCGATGCACGGCCAGTGCATGCCGCAAATTTGACTTCAAAGACGCCTTAAAGTATCTTTGTTATAGAGTATCTTGACCATCAAGATAAATGGAGGTTTTTTTCTATGACCCGTATTCAATCCGAACAAACCACGAATCAGCAAGAAGACCTTACGAAGGGTATGCGCAGATTAGGTAACAGAACCGTACTCTACCAGCAAAGTATAGCTGCTTTCTTAGGGATTTATAACAATGACTTTTTATCCATCGACATTCTTCATGAGAAAGGCCCTGTCACCGCTGGTGAGCTCTCGAAACTAACCGGACTCACAACAGGCAGCGTTACTTCTTTAATTGACCGACTCGAAAAAGAAGGCTTTGTGCGCAGACAAAATGATCCCCATGATCGTCGTAAAGTAATTATCGTCCCCTTATATGAGGATAAAGAAGAGGTCAGCAGTACGTACCTTCTGCTTCACGCTGCGATGCTCAAGCTGGCCTCCGCTTATACAACTGAAGAATTGGAGCTCATTTCACAATTTTTATCCAAAGCAAGCAATGTTCTTGAAGAGCAAATTCATCATCTTCATTCTACTATACGCACAAATAAAAGATAAGGAGAGCGTCCAATGGCAACACTGATTATCTATGCTACAAAAACAGGTGCAACCGAGCAATGTATAAAGATTTTGGCAGAAGAGATTCCAAATTGTACGGTTTGCGATATTCAAGCAGAGAAACCCTCCATCGATGAATTTGATCATATTATTGTGGGTGCGGGAGTCCGGGATGGAAAAATATACAAGCCGGTTCGCGACTTTATCAAAAAGAATCATGATCAATTATTGACAAAGAAAGTGGGCTACTTTATTTGCAATGAGAAGCCAAAGGAGACCGAAGACATTCTGGAGCGGAATATTCCTGCCGACTTGAAAGAGGCTGCCGTCTGCCTGGAATCGTTTGGCGGCTATAAAGCATATAAAGCTCCAAAAGAAGGCACCGATCAGCTGAAGGGAATTTTTGTGGATAAAATCAAAGCTTTTTCCGAAAACTTCAAGTAACAGGCTTATCTCGTGCTCTGCATGGACCAGGCTTCTACATCCCAGGTTTTGGTTGCCCAATCCTCATAGAAGTCAGGCTCATGAGAGACGAGAACGATCGTCCCCTTGTAGGCTTGCAGCGCACGCTTCAATTCGGCTTTGGCAACGATGTCCAAATGGTTGGTCGGCTCATCGAACAAAATCCAGTTGCTTTCCCGCATCATGAGCTTGCAAAGACGAACCTTCGCCTGCTCTCCCCCGCTCAGCTGATTAAGAGAGCGAGTAATATGCTCGTTCTTCAAACCGCAGCGGGCAAGCGCGGCGCGAACCTCATGCTGGTTCATGAAAGAAAACTCATCCCATACGTCCTCAAGAGGCGTCCGTGTTGGAGCCTTTGCCTCCTGCTCGAAGTAAGCAGGCGATAGATAATCACCCAGGTACGTCTTGCCCTCAAGTGGAGGAATAACGCCCAGAATGGACTTCAGGAGAGTGGATTTGCCAACGCCGTTACAGCCAACGATCGCAATCTTGTCGCCCCGCTCAATGACCATATCCATCTTAGGCAGAAGCGGCTTCGTATAGCCGATAACCATGCCCTGAGCTTCAAATACGGTCTTGCCGCTAGTTCTGGACTCCTTAAAGTTAAAGGTTGGCTTTGCCGCTTCCTCCGGCTTATCGATACGATCGATACGGTCGAGCTGCTTCTCCCGGCTCTTCGCACGCCCGGAGGTTGAAGCGCGAGCCTTATTTTTCTGAATAAACTCTTCTTGCTTCTTAATATAATCCTGCTGCTTCGCATAGGCGTCGATATGCTGCGCTTTATTCAGCTCAGCCATCTCCAGGAACTTCTCATAATTGGCGGAGTAACGCGTCAGCCTTGTAAATTCCAGATGATAAATCACGTTAACGACCTGATTCATAAAGCCGGTCTCATGAGATATAAGAACAAACGAATGCGGATAATTCCTCAAATAATTCGTCAGCCAGTTAATATGCTCTTCGTCCAAATAGTTGGTAGGCTCGTCAAGCAGCAAGACGCCCGGCTTCTCCAGCAGCAGCTTCGCAAGCAGAACCTTCGTCCGCTGTCCGCCGCTAAGCGCCGTAACATCACGGTCTAGCCCGATCGCATTCAGGCCCAAGCCGTTCGCCATTTCATCAACCTTCACGTCGATTAAATAAAAATCGCCGATTTCAAGCTCCTCTTGAATTTCCCCCATACGCACCAGCAGCTGCTCCAGCGTATCCGGATCGGCATCTCCCATCTGCGCGGCAATCTCATTAAGCTCCTGTTCCAATACAAGCAACGGCAGGAACGCATCCTTGAGCACATCCCGGATCGTTTTCCCTGCTTCAAGCTTCGTATGCTGATCCAAATATCCGTAACGAACGCGAGGCGTCCACTCCACCTTGCCCTCATCCTTCAGCAGCTTGCCTGTCAAAATATTCATAAGCGTCGATTTCCCTGTGCCATTCGCACCAACGAGACCAATATGCTCCCCCTCTAACAAACGGAAGGACACATCCTTAAACAATACCCGATCGCCAAACGTATGCGATAACTGCTCCACTGTCAACAAACTCATTCTTCTCTATCTCCATTCATGTATAAACCGTAATTAACACTTGCAAAGCATCATTGTATCACATATCCGTTCATCTAACTCCTGACATTAGCGGATATCATGGATTTCAGACAGGGAATTGATCCCATAAGAAAAACGCCTCTCGGCGTCCTTTAAGTCCGTACTGCTACTTTTGAATATACGAAGCAACGGAGTTTCCTTACGTTCCGTTGCTTTTTGTATCTTCTATTCTGTATTCGTATCCGTGAACGCTTTTGTAATACTCCGGCGTTATAACGCCCATGCACGCCTCTCATTGGAATTGTGGCGGAAGCAGTGGGGGCCCCATCATCCATCGCATCCAATTGACGGACTATTTCATCGGCATTCCTCTTTCGCGCCTCCCACCTATGCTGCACATCATGCAGCATAATGAAGCGTTTGAGCTCATGTATGGGATTGACTACTAGCTGGCTAACGTTCCTCCCTCCTCCTACATTGCACCTATTGCAGCATATTGAAGCGTTTGGGCTCCATAATGAGCAATATCCTGCATGGAATGCAGGATATTCAGGCGAATGAGCCGATTTTCGCTCGTTTCGGCGAAATATACTGCATTCCATGCAGCATATCCCGTCTGCACCCACCATTCTGGACCAATATGCTGCATTTCGTGCAACGTAAGTTAGGGGGAGCAGCATCTGAGCAGTAGCAGTTAGCGAGCGGTCAGATAGAATAAGAGTCAGCGGGGCGAATAGCCAAGTAAGGAGGAGAACAATTTGGCTAATCAGCGAGAGTTCGGTTTGGGGCCAAGCGAACATGGCTGTCCCGTTAAATTTACGCTTGGGCTAATCGGCGGGAAATGGAAGGGAGTTATTCTGTACCATCTGCTCAAACGCGGAATCATTCGATTTAATGAGTTCAGGAGAATGTGCCCGGCGGTCACGCAGCGGATGCTCACCAATCAGCTGCGTGAATTAGAGAATGATGGAATTATTCACCGAGAGGTATACCAGCAGATTCCGCCGAAGGTAGAATATTCCTTGACCGACAAGGGGCGCACACTAGGACCGATTATATTTGCAATGAAAGAATGGGGAGATCATAACAGAAGCTGATAGTTAGCAGCTTATGGCAGTACGCCAGCAATTTGCAGGACAGTCAAAACAACCTCTATAACAATGAGGATGACAATAATCCATTCCACGAACAGTCCCCGAATGGAATGACTGATAGTCGAGAAGCCTTCCATAATGTGATGCAGAAACTCGGTTTTGCTTTTTAATATTTTATAGCGGTCATTCAGCTCGAAAAACTCCAGCATACTGTCATAAAATTCGCTGGCTTGGCTGCTGCTCCAAGTAATATCCGGCTTATCCAAAATCATGATATACCCAAGGGTATTGTACTCGTAACGCAAGATAATGGCCGTTGTCCTCGCCAGCTCCTTGTTGCCGATTCTCAGCTTGCCCTTTTCCAGCCGTTCAATCATGGTCTCCAGCTTATCATGGATTTTGCCGAGCTGCTCTTCCACCTTCTCAAGCGCAACCGATTTCGCAAGCACCGTAGATATGAGCTCAGGATGGAAAACCTCGTATTCGGGTACCTCCACATACTCATCCGTTAGCTCAAGCGTCTTGATCTCTCCGTAATGAAGGCGATAATCATCGGTATATCTGTCCGCCTGCGAAATATCGATATCCGGCTCGAAGGATTGAACGTAGCTCATAAAGCTTTTTATATCCTCAGGACGTGAATGATTAACGAAGACAAGACTGCCGAAGGAAAATACCAGCACCTGCTGCGAATCTTCTGCTTGATGCTTAAGGATGGTGGTCAGAATGTCACCTTTCAAGATTAAAGGCTGTTCCCAAGTGTATTTCTTAGGAATGCCGCAATGAATAGCGATTTGATTCAAATCAATTTCATTGGCGATGGCAAAAGCTTTAAAGGTAACTTCCTTCATCTCTATCACTCTTTTCAGCAGACATGAGTATTACCATATTATTCCCCGCAGCTTTGCCTTATAACCATGCCTGGGAACGATCAACTATAGAATGAAAAAAGACCAGAAATCATCCGGCTAGGATCTCTGATCTTTCATACTGTTTCTATTATTCGCTTTATTCGGAGGCAGAACCTACCGTCTCGCCTCGAACAAGAGAGACATAGATTCTTTCCTGCTCGACTTCCTGTCCGCCAATTAACCTCAGCAGCTGTTCTGCAGCAATGGCTCCCCACTTGCGCTTCGAATAATCGATTGTAGATAAGCGGGGGTGCATATAAGACGCCAGCTCCAGATTATCAAAGCCAATCAGATGCAGGTCCTGGCCGATAATGATGTCCGGATGATTCCTTTGCAGGTAATGGCACATTCCGATAGCCATCTCATCATTGAAGCAGAATATCGCCGCCGGCTCGCCGTTTGCGCGGATCACGCCATCCGTAATCAATCTTGCAGCCGCATGCTCGCCCGAAGATTTGTTGAAATCGCCTTCAATTACGCTTAGAGATGCACCGCTTATTCTCTCTACCACTTGAGTTGCTGCCGCCAGACGCTGCCTGGAATCGAAGGAGCCCCTGGGTCCTGTCAAGACATACAGCTTGCGGTGACCTTGCTCCAGCAAGAATTCCACCGCCAGCGCAGCTCCGGCTTTATTGTCGAGCAGCACCTGATTAATATTCGAATGATTCAGCTCCCGGTCCAGCACAACCAGCTTATGACCGCGTTCCGCGTAGCTGGCAAGCTCCTCGCTGGCGAAGGTCTCATCCAATATGATCGCGCCGTCAACCAATCTCTCCGGAAGCATGCGGTGAGACTGCTTGCCGCTGCAAACGATTAGATCATAACCTTTTACCGACAGCACCTCCTTCACCCCTTGCAAGAGATCCCCATAGAACGCCCCGCTGAAATCGGTCAAAAACACACCGATAATTTTCGTCTCTCTCCGCTTGAGCGATCGCGCGGCAGCATTCGGGACATAGTTCAATTCATTGGCAACCGCCAGTATTCTGGCCGTTGTCTCTTCCGTCACTTTCGGATTACCGTTCAATGCGTAAGATACAGTCGATATTGAAACACCCGCTTGTTTGGCGATGTCTTTAATGCTGACCACAGTTCCCACTCCTCCTTATTCTCATTCTACTATAACACAAGGACTGGCGGCACCTAGATACCACCAGTCCTTCCGGTTACATAAATATTTCAATCCGGTTGCCTTCAGGGCGCAGACTTGCGCTCAGAAGCTTCTCGTCAATACGTACGCCGCCATCGCGGTAACGGTTATCGGTATACGAAAGCTCGGTATCCTGTCCGTTAATGGAAATGCGGCTTACGCGCGATTCCCCGCCAAGATGATAGACGAACGTAACCGGTATGCCATTCCAGCCAAAGTCAAACGTTAATCCATCCAGCTTCCCAGGCAATACAGGATCAATAACAAGATCGCAGCCGGATTGGCGAATGCCAAGGGCATTCGAAATCAGCTGATTCATGTAAATCCCAGGGCCGCTTGAATAGATACGCCATCCGCCCTTCACCTGTACGCTTCCGTCACGCAGTTCTCCGAAACGCTCCTGCGCTTCGTAACGGTTCTTGAACTTGCCGTCGGAGCTGCTGAAGTAAGCATTGCTCTGGCGCAGCTCTGCATTTGGCACAACCTCGCTAAGGCCAACAGGATTAATGGCGAGCAGTCCTTGCCACACTTCGTCCGTCTTGCCCAGCTTCGCCATCGCTTCTACGAATCGAATATGCGCATGAACGTATTGCAATCCGATCTCCCGGCCGAAATTAGCTGCCTGCTCTGCACGCTTGAAGTTCACACTGACACCGCCTGCATAATGGGCAGGACGGTTCATCAGACGTACGCCGTCCGGACAATACAGGCGCTCTTTAATAATCCGGTAGTGGGCTTCCGCCTGCTCTTCCGTCAGAAGCTCGCTGATCATACTGCGAGTCATGGGAAGCAGACGATATTGAATACCCGTTGTCTGATCCGTTGGATGCAGCATCAGCTTCGCATCCTCCGGTTTTTCCATATAGACAAAGCCCGGAATAACGTCCTGCGCAAGCATATACTGGTTGAAATCGGCCTGAATGCCCTCTGCAAGCTGAGTCAGTTCCTCGGCAAGCGCGGAATCAAACGTCTCCAGAACCCGGCCGAATTGAGCGACAACCTGATAAGTCAGCGCAACTGTCCAGCTGCTGATCATATATTTTTTCAACTGTGCATTCGCCGGCTGCAGCGTATCATCCCAATCGCCGTCGCCGTAGGACGACAGATGTGTACCATTCAGGAAATGGTCTTTGATATAATCAATTTCTTTGATCGCATGATGAAGCAGGGTCGCGGACTGCTCCGTGAATTCACCTGTATGGCGGATCGAGTATGGAACGCGCTGTTCCAGGATGCTGTAATCCTTGGTCGCCGCGAGATAATCGCCGAGCACCTTCAGCGGCCAGACGATAATATCGCCATGACTCTCTTCCTGCTGGAACCGGTAGTACTTGTCGAACATAAACCACTGCGGCCAATTGCCATCGTCTTCGTATTGATGCGAGTAAACCGTCTTAATGATCTCCGCCACTTGCTCATATTTATGCGTAGACAGGAAGTATTCCGCCGGTCCTTGGCATACGTCGCGTGTTCCCCAAGCCGCTCCGCCATATTGCTCCAGGCCATGCGGCACCGAGTAGTGGACGAGCATATTATGCGTATACCACCAGGCGAGCGCATTCATTTTGCCCAGCTCAGCTTGCGCTTCACCATTATGGGACAACTGGAAGCCGTTCATCACTTGACGCAAAAATGCTCGATAACGCTCGATCTCCGCAGCAGCCTGCTTGTCTGCAAACGGCAGCGCTTCGCCTTGGAGAAGCCCTTGAATCGTAATTGTCCAAGCCGCGCTCTCATCCAACTGAAGGACAACAAGCGGCGCAGCACCTGGCGTGAGGCCTTCGGCAAGCACACTCTCGTCCGCAACAGCCATCGCCGCACCGTCAACATGCAGACGATATTGCAGATTAGGGAATACTTTGGTGCTTAGCGATTCGCTGTCCGCCTTGAAGATCAGCTCGCTTCCGCTTTGCTCAATCCGGTAAGGCAGCTCGTACTCGTTGTTATTCATCGAGATTTGATTCGTCACCATGAACCGGTAGCAACGTCCTTGAAGCGAGGAAAGCTCCAACCGGACTTCCGGGCAATCCACCATCGTATAGTTCGTAATGATAATCGTATCGTTTGCTGTCTTATACAGCCATTTGGCATAGTTGAAGCCCATTTCGAACAGCGAAGGCATAGCAAGCAGTTGGTACACGCCGTCGATTTCAACATAAATCCGCTGTCCGGATGTCTTGAGCACATTTAGTGCATTACGCGCATTGGTCATCATTTTGTGGAAATTCGTATTTCCCGTAAGAAGCTGAGAGTTGAAAATCCCGTACATGTACGAGGTTGTTGTCATAACGTTATCTGTCATGCGGTCATTGCTGCCGGACATCAGAATATGGCCATGCGGACGTTCGACAAGCAGCTCCTTCTCCTTCAGCACAATATGCTCATGCGTATCGGTGAAGAAGGACAATAATTGATTGTTCTGCCACTCTTCCTGAGTCCGGTTCGGATACAGGGCCTCGATCTCGGCAAGCTCCATAGGCCGTGTGCGCAAAGACGATCCGAGCTTAGCCGACAAACCTGCTGCCGGATAAGACTCTTCTGCCTGTACATTCCCCTCGGTTTCAGCGGATTCTGCCTGCTGCCACGCCTCCAGCACTTCCTCAAAGTATTCCAGCTTCTCAACCGCCTGAGGATGATCCTGCTTAAACAAACCGTAGAAGACAAACCGGGCTTCGCCTTGCAGCCGGGTAACCGGAGACTGAAGCGCGGCATACGTAAATTCATATTGATAAATCTCATTCGCCAGCGCCGGCTGCTGCAGCGCTTCCGGCTCATTGGTCTCCTTATAGCTGAGGCCGAAAAATTGGAAGCCGTCTGTCGAGTAGCCGACTGCTCCCGTTAGCGAGCCATGCTGCATGTAAGGGAAAGCGCCTCTCATCGGCTGATTTTGGCGGAAGCAAAGGGCGTAACCCAACTGCTCGTCCTCGAACACCTTGTGATCAACATATTGCGATATATAGGCCTCATTCGTGCGTACAGCCCCGACATCCCCAAGACCAATATCTTGTCCGTACACAACATCTATTGTTGCATCGCCGCCTTGTACGGTTACATCCCAGAACCAAATGCCATGCTTAGTAAGAGTAAAAGCAACCCGGTACGTTAACGCGCCAAACGCCGTTCCGCTCCAAATGAGCTTACCTCCAGCCTTCGTCAACCGGCTTGACGACCGAATGCCAAGCAACGGCTCAAAGCGAATCCCCTCTTTGCTATGCATACGCAGATAAATATTGTTCATAGAGCCGTCAACCGGATGTGCCATCACCTGATTAAGCATCGATTCTCCCGAGCGGGCAGCTGCCAAATCGCCGCTGCGCCAGAAATCGAAAGCTATATTGCCGTTTTCCATACGGATTATATTGTTTGCTGTCTCCATTGCTTCCATTATGCCTCCCATTATCCAACTGATGTGATAGCCGCCGAAATAATCACCTTTAGGATTGCCTATTATCGTTATATTCTTCACATCAATGAAGCCAATTCCATTTACAGAAACGTTTCGATTGTATCTAAAACAGGATTATAATCAAATCATAACAGGTCGTCAACCTTAGGGTTATAATAAATAGAAACGTTTATATTGTGATATATCTGCAAAAAAAATAATACTTGAAAGCGCTTATGTTGTGATCTATAATGTCGTTGAAACGTTTCTATAGCTAGTTAGCCAAAGTTTAACGCAGGGGATTGTCTTTGATAACAAATAAAAAAGGAGGGAATCGAAACGATTCTCAAACTGAGGATTCATTTTCAAGAACCGAATTAACACGGATTGCACAAGCAAACAGCACTGCCGAATAAATGATTCATTACCACTGCATACTATTTTTAGCAAACAACTCGGGGAGGTCCTATTTCCATTATGACATTCAAAAAATCCTTAACAGCCACAATCGCAGGCTCCGTTCTGCTCATGGGCATGCTGTCGGCATGCGGCGGCAATAAAGCAGAAGATAACAACACAGCAGCAGAGGGCAGCACAGGAAAAGGCGGAAAAGTTACTCTTAATGTATGGGGCATGGGCGAGGAAGCAAAAGCACTGCCGAAAATCGCAGAGCAATTCGAAGCTGAGAACCCGGACATCAAAATCAATGTTCAGCCGCTGCCATGGGATACTGCCCATGACAAGCTCCTTACAGCTGTTGCATCCAAAAAAGGTCCCGATGTTGTCCAAATGGGTACAACATGGATTCCGGAGTTCGCTAACGCTGGCGCTCTGATGGATCTTTCCTCTGATATCGGCAATTATCCGGAGCTTGCGGACGATAACTTCTATGCCGGCTCCTTGAATACAACGAAATATGATGGTAAAACCGTAGGCGTGCCTTGGTACATCGACACTCGTGTTCTCTATTACCGTACGGATCTGCTGAAAGAGGTTGGTTATGACCAAGCGCCAAAAACTTGGGATGAGCTGAAAGACGCAGCAGACAAGCTGAAAGCACGCGGCGGCAACAAATACGGCATCAGCCTGGATGTAAAAGAACAAACGCTCATGTTCATGTTCGCCCGCCAGAACGGTTCCAAGCTGATCGACGGCAACAAGCCGCTGTTCAATGAACCGCAATTTGTTGAAGCAGTCGACTATCTGAACAGCTTCTTCAAGGATGGGGACGCTCCGCTTGATCTGGGCATCGACATCGTTGCAGGCTTCAAAGGCGACGGCATGCTGCCAATGTTCATCAGCGGTCCTTGGATGATTAAGCTGATTAACGATCAAGCTCCTGAGCTGCAAGGCAAATGGGCAACTGCGGTTCTGCCTGCGAAGGAAAACAATATTTCGGCGCTTGGCGGTTCCAACCTGTCCGTCTTCCAATATACCGATCATAAAGAAGAAGCGATGAAATTCCTTGCCTACATGAGCAAGCCTGAAACACAGCTGAAATGGCTGGAGCTGGCGAACGCGCTGCCTTCCACGAAGAAAGCTTGGGAAGATCCGAAGCTGACAACCGATCCAAACCTGAAAGTTATCGGCGAGCAAATGTCAAGCTCTGAGCCTATGCCTCTTCTGAAGCCTTGGGAGCAAGTCGCGCAAGAAGCATTGAACTCGTTCGAGAAAATCTACCGCGGTCAAACAAAGACCCAAGATGAATTGAACAGCTTCAACAAGAAAGCTACAGATATTCTGAGCAAGTAAGGTGAAGCGGCTTTCGCTGACCTGTGGCAGCGAAGCGCATTTCATTATGTATGAACGAAAGCCGGCAGCACTTCTGAACAGAAACGCTGCCGGCTATGTTTTACCATCAATTTTTGCGGCAGAAGCGCAAAGGAAAGGAAACACGGATGAAAGGATATTCTCAGAGTAAAGCGCCTTATTTCTTTATCGCTCCCGCGCTTATTTTATTGATACTGTTCTCTTTGTTACCGATTGTCGTCGCTCTCGTTATCAGCTTTACGAACATGGACCTTGCCGGTTTAGCCGACTGGTCGAATATCTCATTTGTTGGACTCGACAATTATGTGGACGTATTGGCTGATCCGGTTTTCGGCAAGTCCATCTTAAATACATTATTTTATGTGGTCATTGGTGTTCCTCTTATTCTGATCGGCTCGCTCCTCGTTGCCATTATCGTCAACTTCGGGGGGAATCGCATTTTTAACGCGTTCCGCGTTATCTACTACATGCCATCCGTTACAAACGTTGTTGCCGTAGCGGTTGTGTGGGGCTTATTGTACAACCCCGTTTTTGGTTTGCTGAACTTTTTACTTGATTCCGTCCATTTGTCAGCCGTACCATGGCTCCAAGATCCAATCATGGCTAAAATCTCCTTGATCATCATGGGGGCATGGCGGGGGATTGGTCTGAACATGATCATCTTTATCGCGGCGCTGCAAGGCATTCCGCGTTCGTATTATGAAGCGGCGCAGCTCGACGGCGCCGGCAACTTCAAGCAATTGATTCATATTACGCTTCCGATGCTTCGGTTCGCCGTGTTCTTCGTGTCCATTACTACGATGATCGGCTGGCTTCAGTTCTTCGAGGAACCGTTCATTATGACCGATGGCGGACCTCTGGACAGCACGACTTCCGTAGCTTTATTCATCTATCACAACGGCTTCCAGCTCAGCCACTTTGGTTACTCGGCTGCCGGTTCATTCGTACTGTTCTTCGCAATCATTCTTGTCACACTCTTGCAGTTCAAGCTGCAGGGCAAAGATACGGATCTATAATTAGGAGGTGAACAAATGAGCGCACATGCAAATTCAAGATCTAGCGCAGCCAAAAACGAGCTGGCACTAAAATGGGCACTTGGGGCGCTGCTCACCATAGGCGGAATATTGGTCATCTTGCCCTTCGTGTGGATGATCCTCTCCGCTTTTAAACCAGAATCGGAGATGCAAAATATTCCTCCAACCTTCCTGCCCGTGAAACCGACGTTCGAGAATTTCAAACACCTGTTCACCCAATTGAACTTTAGCGTGTATCTGAAAAATACCCTGATTATCGTCGTGTTCTCTTTTGTTGGCCTGTTCTTGAACGCTATGGCCGGCTTCGGATTTGCGAAATATAAATTCAAAGGCGGCAGCGTGCTGTTCTATCTCGTGCTGGCTACCATGATGATTCCCGGTCAAGTCACGATGATTCCGGTGTACTTAATTCTGAACGAGATGCATCTGACCAATACGATGACAGGCATTATCCTGCCTGGTCTGGTTGGCGCCTTCGGCATCTTCCTGTTCCGCCAGTTCATGCAGACCATTCCCGATGAATTGCTAGAGGCTACACGTCTGGATGGCGCAAGCGAATTCCGCACATTTATGCAGATCGTGCTTCCGATCTCGAAGCCGATTCTCGCGGTACAAGGTATCCTTGCCTTTATCGCCGGCTGGAATAGCTTTATATGGCCGCTCATCATCGCCAACGACGAGAAGCTGTATACCTTGTCCGTTGGTCTGACCCTACTCAAAGGACAATACGGCGGCAACTTCGCCCTTCAGATGGCAGGCTCGACCTTCATGGTCATTCCAATCATCGTGATCTTTATCATCTTCCAAAGACATATCATCGAGAACTTCTCGATCTCGGGGATGAAATAAGTCCGGTATAGCGTATCAAGAAAAACGCTCTCACGGCGTCCTTTAAGTTCGCACTGCTACTTTTGAATATACAAAGCAACGGAGTGTTAGGAGTTTCCTTCCGTTCCGTTGCTTTTTGTATCTTCTATTCTGTATTCGTATCCGTGAACGCTTTTGTATTACTCTGACGTTATAACACCCAGGCATGCCTCACATTGGAATACTTCCCGGAGAACTTTATCTTTAGTTAAGATAACATGCCGATGATTCACCTGAAATACATCTTGTTCCAACAGCCTCGCCCATTCTTCCGTTTCTCCACATGAACAGGTCGTGCAGAATCTTCCTTTGCAGCGATACGGAACAAGCCGCAGGTCATGGCAGCCTTCGCACACCAGCAGCTTAAATCCATTTGTCAGATTCTCGCAATTGCGAAATTTCCCGACTTCCTTCAATACATGGGGACGCAATTTCCCCTAGCTGGCTAACGTTCCTTCCCCTCTACATTGCACCTATTGCAGCATATTCCAGCATTTAGGCTCCATAATGAGCAATATCCTGCACGGAACGCAGGATATTCAGACGAATGAGCCGATTTTCGCTCGTTTCGGCAAAGTATACTGCATTCGGTGCAGCATATCCCGCCTTCACCCGCCATTCTAGACCAATATGCTGCATTTCGTGCAACTGTGTTTTTATTCATTAAACGGGCTCTTGTTATATGTTCGCTTACTGGGAAGCAGTATAAGGATCACCAGATTCAAGATAACCGATAATAAATTCAAAAGCTTGCTCAAGGGTATGCACGTCCCAATTTTCGGTGCGAAGACTGCGATTTCCCGGAACATGATGTTGATGATGTGGTTCAGTATCTGTTCTGAACTTATCAGGTGTCCCAGGTCGATTATGTGGTTCATTTCCCCAAGAGGAGATATGATTAAGTTGTACTCCTTGCTTGGGGACGATGATTTTCCACATATATTGATATTCTCTGACGTAACCATCTTCTCCATACTTTTCAATAGCATGCAAACCTGTAACTCCGTGAACTGGATGTTCAATCAATGGAAAGATCACTTCCATTCTTTTGGGAGAGCGATCATAATCACCATATACAGAATTTTTATCATTAAAATTCTTGTACGGTGTAATCCATTTCCCATACTTTCTCATGATATGCCCTAAGTTTGCGGGAAATAGACAGGTAGGAAGGGTTCGTTGTTGATTCACTTAGTATGCTTTCCCCCTATCAACTTAAACAGCTCAGCTTGCTCCTCCTCAAGATCCTTCCAACGAAGGTAGTCGGCCGGGTCCTCCATACTATCTCCGTCATATTCTCCAAACTGATCAATGCACGATTTCTTTCCATATTTCACTTGGTACACACTGATTTCATTATTGACCTCAATGAGACGTTCTTGTGGGGATTGGTTACGCATTTTTTTATTTTGGAAGTTTACACGCATCAAAAAAGAATAAGTCGGATCATTCATAATTTCAACAAGGTATTTTGGATATTTTCGTTGCGTTCCATTCTCAACCAATTCCATCCCTTGCTTAGCGTATTTGTTTATTGTTACCTTTGAGACACCAAGAGCATCTGCCATCTCTTGTGGAGTAAGCAAATATGATTCATGATAATCAAACTGAATGTCAGTACCACCAAGCTCACAATACCAATGCTCAAAATCAATTTTGAGTTTTCCAAAATCCAAATCGGAAATTGGGTATTTGATTTGGACTAATCGTTCAAGCCAGTTCATCAGATTACTATAGTGTTCTGAAGTAAACAAATAAGCAGGCTTAACTATGGACAGGACATTGGTATCCATTTTAATAGACTTCACTTTATCTGCTGACATTGCAATTAAGATCGTAATTAATTTATCAAAAATGAAATGTGTTTCCTTCTCGATAATTGGCTCATTTTTGCTTTCAAATCCGTATTGGATTTGGCTTTTCGTTGCATCATATATAGCTAAACTCATAATGTTCACCCTCTCTTCTTACCTCCATTCTATATTATAGTTAACGTTTTTTCAATATCGTCACCTTAACGTTTTATGTTTTTCGATAACAAATTATGTATCTCAAGTTTTCTTCTATATAAAAAGATAAGAAGGTTTCTATACTTATTTATATTAGTAGAATGCCCTTCTTTCTCTTCTTATAATCAAATCAGTATAATCACTAGGTTGTTCATTATAAGTCAGAAAAAGACGTCTGAGCAAAAAAAATGCAGAGTCGCGGCGATTCTTCACCGTGCTCTGCATTCCATTTAACTAACCCTAAGTTACCTTCCGAAACAGTTCAACTCATCCATAAAAGCCGGCTTGTTTGCATACAATTGACGAAGCTCGTCAATCAGGCCAGCTTGTTTAACTTCCCCTGCTGTCTTCTGGTATCGCCGCAGCATGCCGCATACCCCTTGATAATCTTTTCTTTTCGTCGCTGAGCGTGCTGTCTTCCGGATCTGATCGCCATATATAACACTAATCTCATCCGCATATTTCCCGGCCAGCCTGCCGGCGTATTCTTCAACTACTGCCGGGTTTTCCTTCACATACGCCATCATCTCATCCAGGTCATTCGCCTCGGCAATCAGCTTGAGATACATACTTTTCGCGCTCCAGCCTGCTTCCCTCTTCAGCTTTTGCTTCAACCGATCGTATAAGGCTTCATGATCTTCACCGCCCAATTGTCGAAGTTCGTTATAATATTCGAATTTGCCAGCGAACAACAATCGCTCCGCTAGCTGCTTCTGTTCTTCCTTGAACTGCAGCTCGCGATAGGCGCCATATCTGATTTCCTGCCATCGTAATACCAGCCCTGCATAATTCTTGTCCTGCCTTTCGCCTTCCAATGCCAATTCCACAACACCTTCATAATTATTCTCTTGCATATATTGGTCAATGAGAGCTTCTCTAAAGGAGCTGTAGTGGAGATTATCGGCTATAAATTGTTCCGTCTCTTCCGCAGTGCCGTATTCTCTAATGATATCGAGCCATATCCCGAGCAAAGCTTCATTTGTATATTCCTTATACTTTTGACCTTCAGATGTGCGAAGGGCATCTTCTATTTTCGCCTTCAGGGCATCTCTTAGTAGGCTAACATCCGCGAATTGAGCACACATGACAAGCAGTGCAACTCTGTAATCCTCCCATCCGTCAAAAATCGTACTGTCGCTCTGCCGTAACAATCTTTGAAATAACTTTTCTCTTAATTCTGGTACTTGTTCAGCATTGTCTGCTATCGTCTCATTGATCCGTTCAAGCGCTTCATCGACCAGCCAGCCAATGTCTCCGTCGGAATCATCCGCATATTGGAAGGCTTCAACCGCCTCCTCCAGCACAAGGCATGCAATATCTACTTCCAGGAGGGGATCATCCGTTTCCCCGGCCTTCTCCAGCACCACCATCATCTCTTGCACAAAATCGCTCGCTTCCCGGTACCCGATAAAGCCTTCTCTGCCCCTATGTTTCTTGACGATAGAGGTGATCAGCTTCTTGCATTTATCAAGCTCTTCAGCGTCGTTGCCTTGAGAATATTTGAAAATCAGACTATTTTTCAAAACGATGTCCTGCTTCGTAATCTCTGTGATAATCTTAACTAATTGCGCCTTGGAAAGCGCGTTTAATACTTCTTTCAGATCCGGATGCTTAACTGCCTGCTCTATCAAGACATCCCTGTTATTTTCGCCGTTTAAGATGTCCCGCAGTTCATAATAAACAGCGACCTCATGCTTGCAAACCGGGCCAATGTCGTAAGGACAGTCGCAAGCAGATCGCACAATCCTTCCATTCCCGTCGATCTTTATCTCAACCTCATATACTTCGCTTCCTTCAATCTGAACGAAGTATTCACCGTTTCCTTGGCTGGAGACTTCCAGCACATTCCCCTCCAGGTAGTAGTCATACCCTCTGGCTAAAATCTTTTTGTCTATCTCGCTCTCGAAATGATGAATGTTCACTGATTATCCCCGCTATCGTTTAATCTGATTTCCTTCATTTTATCACAGCCGTTTTATTGCTCCATACAAAAACCCGCCTTCGGCATACTGAAGGCGGGCTTTTGTATGGAGCGATTCCTTAAATTTGTACCAGCATTAGAATAATAGAGGATAAGCCTAGGCAAGTTCCCATTAAGCACAATACCATGAGCGCCTGCTTATGATTGAGCCCCGCCCGCAGCAAACGATAATGAGCCTGACTGGCATCCGCCTGATAGATCGCTTTGCCTTGCAGGAATCGTTTCAGCATGACATACAGGTTATCAAATATCGGAACGCCTAAGGCAAGGACCGGAATGAAAATAGAGAGAACCGTCGCTTGCTTGAAAGCCCCGTCTAGTGAAATAACCGCAAGTAAGAAACCTAGAAAAGTAGCCCCCGCATCGCCCATAAATATTTTGGCCGGAGGTTTATTGAATCTTAAATACGCTAAAGTTATACCTACTAAAATAATAGCCATGTTAGCAGAGCTCGACTGTCCCATCGCCAGCGCAACGATAAACAAAGTCATGGCAGATATTGCGGACAACCCGCCCGCCAGTCCATCCAGCCCATCCGAAAAATTAATGACTGTCGTCACGCCAAAGATCCAGAGCGTGGTTAAAACAAACTGCCAAATAACCGGAAGCTCGATATATTCACCGGAAAACGGGTTAACAAAGCCGGTGAACACAACACCTGCGGCATAGACGATTACAGCAGCGGAAAGCTGAACGATCAGCTTGGGCAGTGCAGGAAAGTCCTTTCCTTTTGTTTTATACCAATCATCAACCGTACCAATCGCCAGCAGTAATATCCCGCCTAGAAAAATCGCCCCGGTCTGCAGGGAGAAATCCCGGACTACAACCAGGTAAGCGACAAAGAAACCGATAAAAATAGCATATCCGGCCGTAAGCGGAATAGGCTTCCGGTGCAGCTTGCGCTCCACATCTTTTCTAGGCCTGTCCACAAAATCAATCTTGAACGCAAGTTTGCTAAAGGGAGGAATTAATACGAGCACCGTAACAAAGGATAGCAAAAAAGCAACGACATACAGAATTACAATCACCACCATATGTAAAATACCTTATATATAAATTATACAATTCGCTCGAAGACTGTCGACTGATGATTCACTGACTGTCGACTGACGCTGGTTTGTGGGAGCAAAGAATCGGACAAACGGAAAAGGCTGTAACAGCCTGCCCTCCGGCAAAACTGTCACAGCCTCTAACCTGCATCTGGTACGTGCTTGGGATCTTACAGAGCTTCCATTAACAAGCGATACACAATGACCGCCGCCTGAGCGCGAGTGGCTGTGCCGTTAGGGTCAAACTTATCGTTGCCGATGCCATTAATGATGCCTGCTTGATGCATGACAGTCACCGCTTCGCTCGCGTAGCCCGCAATGTCCTGTGCATCAAGGAAGCCTGCTGCCGATGTTGTCTCTTCGTTCAGCACAATTCCTGCTTTCTGAATCGCACGGTATGCCATTGCAGCCATCTCTTGACGAGTAATCTTGTTGTTGACGCCAAAAGATCCGTCAGGCAGACCAGACACAATACCCAGCTGTTGGGCAGAGGCAATGGAATCGGAATACCATACACCTTGCTTAACATCGGAGAAGGTGCTTGTTGCCCCGGCTTGGTTCAGGTCAAGCGCCAGCATTAGCATCTGAATGAACTCGGCGCGTGTAACCGAATGATCTGGCGCGAATGAATCTTCGTTCACGCCGTTTACAATTCCGCGCGCAGCTAGTCCATGAATACTATCGCTTGCCCATGCAACTGCTGCCGCATCGTTGAAATGTACAGGGTTGGCGACAGCGGCGTATTTGCTGAAGTGCTTCGCATTAAATTCCGCCATGCCGGTATCCTTGTTGTAACGGCCATTCTTGATGATTTCAAGCTTGCCGTCTTCCGACAAATAGTAGATTACGATCTGTTCCGGATTCTCCCCGGCCTTCAGCGCGTAAGGTATCGCTGCTGTCACGGATTGACCTTGACCGAAGCTTGTAAGCTTCACTCCCCCAACACTCAGGCTGAAGTCGTATACCGTGTTCGAGCCTACGGTTTCGCGCGCTTCTTGCGACAGCTTGCTGTTGTCTGCCTTAGCTACGCTCAATTCCACATCCGCATGGCTTGCGGCACCGTCGAATAACGATACAGGCAGCTGCACAGATACAAGTCCGGAGGAAATCTCAATGCGTTTAATACCGGCCTCTTTGGCTGTCTTCACTTGATCAATCGGTATGGAAACGGTAATCTGCTTGGCTGTCTCAGCGCCTTGAATCTGCAGCTTCATAGTTCCGGCCTGCGCTGCGGACAGCGCCTTTGTCACATCATCGTCTTTGACCGAGGCTTTAGCGTTACCGCTGGCATCAACCTCCGCCTTCACTTCGCCTGGCTTGAGTGGAGTCTGCTCCGCTGGGGATGATGGCGAAGTTCCCGAACCGGTGCTGCCGCTATTCGTTGTTGCATGCGCTGCCGCGGACAGTTCTGATTCACCCGCATCATTGACAGCCGTCACCTTGTAGTAATAGGCAGTCGACGATGATAACCCGCTGTTCTTGAATTTGGTCTCGGTAATCGGCTGCTCATTGACTTTACTGTAATCACCGTCAGCAGAGGCCGAACGGTAAACGTTGTATCCCGTTGCATCCTCCGAAGCCGTCCAGCTAATCTCAATCTCGCCGTTGCTCTTCGCTTGCGCGGAGACATTAGCTGGTGCAGCAGGCGCTGCGGCTTTGCTTGGCCAATCGACCAGAAGCTGATCTGCCGCTCCTCCGGTACCAATCTTCTCTACTTTAATCCAGTTGATCGTGTAGGCATTGCCACCACCTCCGCCTCGGATGCCGATATTGCCAATCAGCCCATTGGCTGGCTGCGAACCGTCCAATGTGATCTCCGTTGTTAAGGTATAGCTTCCCATGCCTACCATACCGCTGTTGAAGAACGCAGGTACTGCAGCAGCGACTTGGCTGGCTGAATACGGATGATCGTTGACTGCCGCTCCATCCGCCTCGGTATAACCGCCGTTTGTCTCATCCTTGAGCCAGCGCACGCGAATGGTTGTTGTACCTGTTGAGGTATAGTTGAAGGTTAGACGGTAGGTCGCATCCTTCTCCGGAGTGAACGCCACTTTGCCATCCGCTCCTGCCGTCGACCACGGCCATGCGTTGGCATCGTTGCCCAGGATGATGTTCGCACCGGTCCAAGCATCTCCTTTGCCCGCGTCATAGACGTAGACGCCATCAACCGGCTGCTGCTCTGGTTCCGGCTCCGCCTCAATGTATTCATGCGTCGCAAGATACGCTGCGGGATCAAGAACCGCTACCAGCGCTTGCTTGGCTAGTCCGTCCGAGTTGAACAGCAGCGCGAATTCGCCTGCACGCCAGCCGGTAATGGCATCTCTCACGCCGCAAATGCTTACGCGGTCGATGACCTTCGGGTTATCTGTTGTATTAGCCGGACCGTTGGCATATTTCTTGTAAATCTGGAACAACTCGGCGAACTTCATAGCCTGATTGTTCTCATTCTCCGGCGTGAGAACGCCCACGGGCGGGCTGCCGATATCCATCTCGGTTATGTTAATGCTTACGCCAGGGAGCGTTGCGAACAGCTTAATGGTGTCCTCAACGTTCGCTGCGCTTGTAGTGAGATTGTAATGTGATTGCATACCGATGACTTCAATGAGCGGTTTGCCGTTCGGGCGGACGCCGGCGTAACGCTCGTTAATGTCCTTAACCATCTCGTAGACGACACGGGCCTTGCTTGGCGAATCAAGACCAAAATCGTTGTAGATCAGCTTGACATCCCAATCCGGGTGACTGTCAACCACGCTGGCTGCTTTCAGGAAGGCCTGCTCAACCCACTCCCAGCCGAGCGCCATATACCAGCCTTCTCCTTTAGAGAGCGAAGCTTTCCAGTCGTTCGGGTTCGCGGTGCCGATGGCTTCATTAACCACGTCAATGCCTTCAAGACGTCCCCCGTAATAGCCGAGTACATTCTCAATATGATTATTGAGATTGGCCAGGGCGGTGTCTTTGTCGAATGTGCCCGGCTGGCCGTATCTGGCCGGCGGCGCGTCCCACATCCACGTAGGTGACTGCGAATGCCATGCCAGCGTATGCCCGTAAAACAGCATGTCGGGATTTTTGCCCGCAAGATTATTAAATGCATTGTCCGCGCTGCTGTACGTGAAGGTGCCTTTGACATTTTGCGTGCTTTCAGGCTTCATCTCATTGCCGGGCGTATACGCTGCAAAATTGTGAATCAAGGCATTGTTCTCTCCCGCGCCAAAAATCCCCATGGTGAAGTAATCCTTGTAGACATCCTTCAGCGCCGGATAGTTATCGTAGGTCTGACCTGCCGGCGGGATCACGATGGCAGGCTCTTCAGGCTCTCCTGTTTCCGAACCCGGCTCATCGATTCCTTCCGGCCAATTAACCAGCAGCTGATCAGCCGCTCCGCCGGTACCGATCTTCTCCACTTTGATCCAGTTGATCAAGAAGCTGTTGCCTCCGGCTCCGCCGCGGACAGCGATGTTGCCAACCAGGCCATCGGCGGGCTGTGTGCCGTCCAGCTTGATTTCGGTGGTTAACGTATAGGTTCCGGCATTCACCATGCCGCTGTTGAAATAAGCCGGTATTGCCGCTGCGACCTGGCTGGCCGAATACTGCGGACTGCTGCCAACCGCTGCCGAATCGGCCGAGGTGTAGCTGCCGTTTGATTCATCCTTGATCCATCTCACGCGTATGGCATTTGTGCCCATTGAGGTGAGATTAACTGAGATGCGATACGTCGCGTCTTTTTCAGGCTTGAAGGCTGCTTTGCCGTCAGCGCCAGCCGTGGACCAAGGCCATGCACTCCCGTTATTGCCCAGGATAATGTTCGCGCCGGACCATGAGTCTCCCTTGCTTGTATCATAGACATAGACACCGTCAATCGGCTTATTTTGCTCCTGATCAGGCTCGTCCACGACAGGATTATCCTCCAGGTACTTGTCGGGATCAAGCACGGCCACCAATGCTTCCTTGGCGGTTATACCCGTTCCGGCAGGTGCATTGAAGAGCAGCGGCAGGCCGTCTCGCTTCCAGCTGTCTCCGTCATTCGAACCCCATAATGTCACTCGCTCGATGACCTTCGGATTGCCCGTATCATTCGCCGAGCCTGCGGCATACTTCTTGTAGATCTGGAAGAACTGCGCGTATTTTTGAGCCTGGGCTACGGCCTGTGCGGAAGTAAGGGAACCCAAATTCGGCCATTCCATATCCAGCTCGGTAACGCTGACGCTTACGCCGGGCAAGGTCGAGAACAGCTGAATGGAAGCTTCTACGTTCTCCGGCTTCGTACTGCTATTATAGTGCTCCTGCATGCCGATACCTTCAATTAACGGTTTGCCGTTTGGACGTGTGCCGGCGTATTTTTCATTAATGTCCTTAACCATCTCGTATACGGTTTGGGCCTTGGCTTGGCTGTCGAGGCCGAAATCATTGTAATACAGCTTGGTGTCCCAACCATTCTCGTCGATCACTTTAGCCGCCTCAAGGAAAGCAAGTTCAACCCAATCAGGGCCAAGAGCCAAAGACCACCCTTCCCCTTTATTTAAGGATGCCTGCCAATCGGCCGGGCTCGCTGTTCCAATAGCTTCGTTAACTACGTCAATACTATAGAGCTGTTCGCCATATTGGCCGAGGACAGTGTCGATATGGTCTTGGAGATTGCCCAGGGCGGTATTCCGATCGAAATTGGGCGCGTCCCACATCCAGTTAGGCGTTTGCGAATGCCATGCGAGCGTATGTCCGATCAGCTTCATATCACTGGACAAGCTGGTGACATTGCCCAATAAGTTATCCAGATTATCAAAGGTATACACGCCTTTGACGTTCTGCACGTTTTGGGGCTTCATCTCATTCTCTGGCGTGTATGCGTTGAAATTATAGCTGATAAGATCCGATCTCGGGCCAGTCAAGGGACCAACCGTACCAACCATGAAATAATCCTGGTATACATCCTTCAAGGCTGGGTATTGATCATAATTCAATCCGGCAGGAATAGCCTGTGATTCAGGGTTCGGATCATTCTCGGCGGCTGTCGCGAAGGTCGCAGATGAGAACACCATTGCAGCGGCAAGCGCGAGAGAAAGACAACGTTTCATATTACGCATGATGGGTATAGCCTCCTCTATCTCATATATTCAAGGCATAAATGATGAGCAGAATCACAAAAGATACAATCGGATTTCACATCCCTCCTGTTCATTTAAAGTTCTCTCCCTAGCATGTTGGCTATTGCTTATGTGCATGAATGCGCTTTCATCCACATTATTGTACTTGTCCGCATGGTATCATTCTTCAAAAATATAACTTTACGCTTCTCAAATATTGCTATGTTTCAAGTTCTATTTCGGGGCAGCAAACCTTACCTAATGCCAAAGTCGAAACTTAGCTATATGAAATTAAGAGCAATTCCTGTATAATCTTGTAAAATAAATTGTATGCAATTCGATAAAAGGAGTGTCCGGCCCATATGCAAATAATCTCCAATATTTTCACCTCAATTGTTGCCGTCGAACATGTGTATATCTTGATTCTGGAAATGTTTCTGTGGACGACTGCGCGGGCAAGGAAAGCTTTTGGAACCGAAACGGCATTTGCGGAAGCAACAAAGTCGCTTGCCGCTAATCAGGGACTGTACAACGGATTCTTGGCGGCAGGCCTGTTCTGGGGACTCGTTCATCCCGATGCGGCGGTGGGCTATCAGTTGAAGATATTTTTCCTCGGCTGCGTGCTCGTAGCCGCAATATACGGAGGTTTTACAGCTAAACGGTCCATTCTGCTTGTTCAAGGACTGCCGGCATTCGTGGCGTTGCTTGCCGTGCTCTTATCCTAAGTCCTCTCCCTGCCGGAGAGACTTTCAGCGTTTTTTCAGCGGAGCTTCAGCAATGCTTCATTTTCTGGGAGAGGAGATCCTTTATACTTGGAAAAAAGATGAAACCAAGTAGAAGGAGTCTTCCAGATGAACCATAATCCACCCTCCAAGACTACGAATAAGTTGAGATCGGTCAAAAGCAGGCTGATGATCTCCTGCTTGCTGATCCTTCTGTTACCAAGCCTGGCGATCGGAACATTCGCTTATGGAACAGCAAAAAACAAGGTGAACGAGCAATTGGAAAGCATGGCGACAACCGATATTAAGCTCATCAGCCATATGATCGATCAATTCATGCAGGCAACAGTTGCGGACGTTAACGGGCTATCCCAGCAGTTATCCCCTTCAACTGCCTCCCAACTGCTTGATACGTATAAACAAAATCATTCCGAGATTGAAGCGGCTTTCTATATGCAAAGCAATGGAACAGCTTTATATTCTTCCGGAAGCGTGAAAGTCGATGCAGAAAGCGAAAGTTCTATTTTTAAGCAAGCCTTAGAAAATAAGGGAACGGCCGTTATTATGGAACCTTATACTTCCGAGAGCTCAGGCAATACCATCGCGGTGGTAGCTGAGGCTTCATCCGACGGCAAGGCGGTTGTCGCGGTTATGGTAAGCCTGCAGTCTCTACAACAAGCAGCAGGCGAGGTAACAATCGGCGCGAATGGCTTTGTCGTTATTTTCAGCGCTAATGGGGGCATGGTCGTCTCTCCTCCTTGGAATATGAATACCTCTCCCGCCGATGGCACTGCCGGTGCGTCCCCGAACGGAGAGCCGCCAGCGGATAACCCCGGAGAACCTCCTGCCGAAGACGCCGGGGGTGAACCAGGAGGAGTCATGTTTGCCGGCGATTCCGGACAAATCGAGCAAGTATCTCCCGAAGGAGATACGAGGAGCTTAATCTATATCACCAATGAGTTGACCGGCTGGAAAATAGCGGGCGACCGTTCTCCGAGCGAAGTAACGAAAACGGCCCAGCCGATCCTGTATAACACGATTGTTGTTATTGTTTTGTCCACCATTTTAGGGGCGTTCTTGATGTGGTTCATCATCCGGTCTATCACGAAGCCGCTAAAGGCTTTGACGGAAACTACACAGACGATCAGGCAAGGGGATTTGAGTCGGCGTGTTTCCGTCACCTCAAAGGACGAGTTCGGAGAGCTGGGGACAACCTTTAATACCATGGTCGATTCTTTGCGGTCAATCGTATCCGGGGTAAGTCATTCCGCACATCAGATGATCGCTTCTTCTGAGCAATTATCGGCAAGCGCGGATCAGACCGCATCGGCTACAGAACACATTGCAAGCACAATTGGAGATATGGCGGATGGCGCAAGCCAGCAAGTAGATATTATTGAAGACAACGCGCGGACCATACGCGACGTAACCGGGGCGATCACCCATATTGCGGCCCGCGCGCAAACGGCAGCGGATACGACGACCCAAGTATCGGTGAAATCAGCCGAAGGCGGACAAGCTGTTCAGAATGCCGTTCGCCAAATGGGCCATATTAACCATTCGGTAGAGGGATTGGCCGGCGTCATTGGAGGACTCGTAAATACCTCCAGGGAGATCGGGCAAATTATTGAAGCTATTTCCGACATCTCCCAGAGAACAAACCTGCTGGCGCTGAATGCGGCAATTGAAGCGGCCAGAGCGGGAGAACAGGGACTTGGCTTTGCCGTGGTGGCAGGCGAGGTAAGGAAATTGGCAGAGCAATCCTCGAAATCGACGGAGAAGGTGGCTGCCCTTATCGAGGCTATCCGGGAGGAGATCGGCAATGCTGACGCTTCGATGCAAGCGGCGGCTGGCGAAGTAAGCGAAGGCGTGAACGTCATTAGGACCGCAGGCAGGCTGTTTGCCGAAATTGAACAAGCGGTCGGCGAGGTCAACAGCCAGGTCCATGAGGTATCAACGGCGGCAGAGCAAATATCGAACGGGACGAAGCAAGTCGTGAAAGCGATTGAGGATATTTCTGCCGTCTCCCAATCTACAGCGGCCGGCGCACAGACGGTATCGGCGGCGACGCAGCAGCAGTTGGCGTCCATGGAAGACATCTCATCTTCCTCGGCCCGTCTGACCCGCATGGCTGAAGAACTGCAGGCTAACGTAAATAAATTCAAGCTATAGCTGTCTGCGTCAGGATTCAAGCCTATAACATTTCGAGAGCCGGGTATATACTGCCGCCGCAAGGCGGAGTCAGACCCGGCTTTTCTTTTCCTCTGTGCAAGGCACTAAAAGAATACTTCCCCCCCATAACAAAACCCGCAAGACGACCATCTTTTTAAAGTGTTCATCTTACGGGACAAAGTTCAGAACCTGGGATATTCTCTACGCAGCAGTTAGTCTAACCAACCACTGCTTCAGTACGTAATTCTATTCCGGCTGCATCAGAACGAAATTTAGGATTGAACAAATGGATATCAAGCGCTTTAAATACTTTATCTACTGTGTCCAATTTTATGCCGCCAAATCCAGCTTCGATTTGAGAAATTCGCGCTTGCGTAGTATCAGCGCGCTTAGCCAACTCCGTTTGCGTCAAACCAGCCTTTTGACGGTGTATGATTACCAAATTCCCAACAAAAACAGCGAGACTATCTAAGTACTCTGCTACCTCCGGATCCCTTCTGACCTCTACCATAAAATCTGCGAAATCTTGTCCTGGCGCCTTTCGAGATCTGTTTGTGTTTTCTGGAATCGGAAAATCATAGTTATGATCAGTCATACTATTCACTCCCCTGGTAAGTTAATGTATTTCTTAGGATCTTGTATGAAATCAGGGATTAAATTGAAGGCCTCATCTCGAATTGCCTCAAAAGCGGGATCCGTTGTCGTTCCTTTAATAATTGCTCGCATCAAGACTAGATAATTATCATCTTGATAAGGATACTCGATAAAAACAATTCGTAGTGCACTAGGTCTCCAGTTAATTCTGAACTCAAGTAGTGGAACATACCCTTTAAGATCTTTGACTATTGTAGTCGTGTAGGGAGTGCCATCCTCATGCGATAAGGTAGCTAAGTGTTGGATACAGTGTTGTACACCGTAGTCTCGAAGCACTTCAATTCCCCTTACCACTAATGCACTAACTGTTTTAAAATGTGAATCCGTCTCCCCTGCTATTTTGAGTGCTTCTAAGAAATCCAAAACAGGCTTTGATCCATTCGGATTTTTGTAAAATTCAATTATGTTTTTCACAATTATACCACGCGCGATATAAAGAATCAATCAGCGTTTTTCCTTTCCTCCGTTTTTTGGTATGTCAAATTGCAATTCCTCTTATTTCGCTAATCTCACTCTAATTCCTTGTCGTAACTTGTTTAATAGAAGCGGTCTCTGCAAAATTATGTAAGAATAGAATGCCAAACCCAAGCCCCTTGCCAAGCCTTCTGTCAATCTCCGTTGTTGTCTCATGTTGATTGCGGACCCTAAAAAAATAACAGAGCAACAGGAGTGTACTTCCCCGTGCTCTGCATTTAATTTTCGTCATCACTGCTTTGTATTCCAAACATGTATTCAACTTAAATTGCTTAACCCAGCAACAAAATAGTTATAACCACATGGTCTTTCAACTCTTCGTCAATAATGGCTGCAAAGTTTATTTCAATGTCAAAATCAAACCTTGCAGTCAAATCTTCAATTATGGCATTAATCTCCGTTAAAGTCAGATCAGGAGAACCTGTGATACTCACAATCAGGCTGGAAGCGGCCGTAACCTCTGCATGCAAAGCATGACTGTCCAAGGCTTGACTCAAGGCACGCCCGCCTCTATTTTCCCCAAAGGACCTCCCCGTCCCGACAGAAGTAACGCTTCGATCTTCGGTTAAAGCTCTAAAGTCTATAAGCTCGAAATTGCCCGATAATACAAGCGAGGACAAGCAAGAGATGACATGTTGAGTGAAACCATCCGCTCTCGAGTAAGATTTGCCAGCTTTTGATCGAGTGCTTATTTGATCGGCTTCTGCCATCGGTATATGGAGGAGAACATCTGTATGAGCTCTCAAGTCCTGGATGACGGCATGATCTGGCGATTTGGATGACTCGACCACTATACCTATGGTGAGAATTCCAGATCTGCGGGCTTCCCGGGCTATAACTGTTGCTGCCGAAGAACCGGATTCCTCACCTATATATGATACGATAAACAAAACCTCGGTATCTTTAATGGACTCTGCCAAAGATCGCATTTCCTCTTCCATAGAGAGATCCAACTGCTGGAAGCCAAAGCTATTGTCAGCCTCGTCCTCCTTTGTACCGACCACTTTTATTTTTCTGCCTGCATTTGATTTAAGCAATGTTTTTTGATTGGAAGCGATATGAATAAAATCCATTCTGGCATCACTGTTTGCCAGCTTATTTACGGCATTCATGCTGCCCTCTCCAATTCCAATGACCTTTACTGGCATCTGATTTTGCATAACAGCATCAATCTCCTTCTCTCTCTCATCTGAAATCTCAGTGATTGTGGCTAGCGGACTTCCTTGGCTGCGTCCGATACTGCTCAATACTTGCGTGAAAATCTCTTTTTTCAAAAGGATTTCATTTAACTTAATATCCAATTGCTCCTGATGGGCTCTTACCATTTGTACAAAGGAGTGTTGATTATTCTCGGTCAGCACGGTTTTAATTTCACGTAAAGCAAAGCCCATCTTTTTCAAAAAAATAACTAATTTCAACTTATCAATCTGTTCATCTCCGTAATAGCGGTAGTTATTTCCCAATATTTGGGCCGGCCGAAGAAGATCTATTTCCTCATAGTAACGAATTGTTCTTATAGATACCCCTGTGATGGATGATAAATGTCCGATCGGAATTAAACGATCCATTGCATCCCCTTCTCCTCTGCTGTTGTTTATAAATGAATTATAGAGTCTTCCGTCACGGAAGGGTCAAGCGAAAGACTAAACGAATGATTTCAAGATTCGCCCGAGATAGAGATTAGCATAAATTGGGATCCCTTCTTGTGCAGCAGCCCATGCCTTTGATGTATGATAAATGAAAAGGAGGCGCTGTATCTAAATGGAATCTATAGAAACAGGACTAAGACTATTTGTATTTATAATAGTTATCTCACTCTTCTTTGCATGGATAGGGTTCCTAATCAAAAAATATCTCATTGGCTTCTTTGAAGGCTTTGCTAAAAAGCTAGTAAGAATTTTCAGGAAAACGGGCTGATCCTATTAGACAAGCGTAATCAGTTGCGCCGTCCTTAGGGGGCAGCATACGTTTGGCGAATAAAATAGAAGCACAGTATAGAAAAACCTATACCTTCTTATATTTTAAAAAATACATCACATACGGCAGGCAGCCGTATAGTGATGTATTCTTTAATTACAGCACTCTGAATTTTGTTCCACGCTCCATTACCGGCTCCAGCCGCTCTCCAGGACCCGTCTTGCAAACCGTTCCTCGTCAAAATCAAGGCCAAAGCCTGCTTTATCCGGGACGTAGAACAAGCCGTTCTCAACCCGATAAGCAGATGCATCCATACCTTCGATTGCGATATCATCGTATTCAACGAACTCGAAATTCTTGATCGCAGAGGCAATATGCCCCAATGCGTAAATGCCGTATGCATTGCCGTAGCAGTGCGGCGCAGAGTGCAGTCCCGCTTGGTCGAGCTGCGCCCCAAGCTCCAGCCAATGCGTGAAGCCCGGATAAATAATGTCGTATTGCAGCACGTCAACAAGTCCTTTTTTCGCCCAATTGACGAGATGAGGAGATGCAAGCCCTTCTCCGTCTGCAATAAGTACGTTTTGCCCACGCTCCTGGAGCCATGCTTTCAGATCCGCATACAAGGCATCATCTTCATGAAAGGCCTCTTCGATCCAATGCAGATTTACTTCGGAGACAGCAGCCAGCACTTCTTTGGTCAGATTCAAATTATAGGCGTTGTTGGCATCAATCATAATTCGCCCTTCAGGTCCGGCAACCTCCGCCACACCATGAATGATGGCAATATCCCGCTTTGTCCCCTCCCATAGAGGCATATGTCTGCCGCCGCGGCCGACTTTAATCTTGAAATTCCGATGGCCTTTGGAATATCCCTGTCTCGCTTCCTCCATCAGCAGTTCCACCGCATCCCGTTCGTTCTGAAGATGCAGATCGTCGAAATAAAGGGAAGTATCATAACAAGGGACAACAAGCGGCGAGCCCGGTTCGCGGTTATTTGCGGATACTAATTCGTATACCGGAGTGTTCTGTCTGCGCCCCAGCCAGTCCAGAATCGGATATTCAAGCGGAATACGGTATGGTTCAAGCACCCTCCCATTGTGGTCGAATAAATCCACCAGCCTCATCCCTACCACGGCTTCCGCTAATTCCTCGGTCAACAATCCGGTGTTGCCAAAGCCCGTCTGTCCATCAATCGTAATGCGTGCAATACGAACCGAGCAGCTTTTGCCATGGTCCCCAAGCCTTCCGTTTGATCCTGCACTTCTCGCACGCTCGCCCGTCAGTGTTGCAACCTCGATCTTCTCTACTTTCCATTCGGGTTGAATATGGGATATATCCATCATCCGTTCACTCCCTATGAGTTAGTTAGCTGGATGCCATTCATACCAACTAAACCCAATATATTACTCGCGAATATAATATGTCAAAATAAAATATATTCATTATATTATAACTGCTCATTTAACGGGGCATCCATCTGCTGAAGCAGCCGCTCCTTCACGAGGGGCCATTCGCTGTCTATAATGCTGTAGAAGACATTATCATGAACCGTACCTCGGTCGGTTACATCGATTCGGTGCCGGCGAAGCACACCTTCCCTTACAGCTCCGATTTTCTCAAGTGCTCTTTGTGATCTTACATTGCTGCCGCTGGCCGAGAATTGGACCCGGATCACTCCAAGCTCTTCAAAGCTGTACTGCAGGAGCAGAAGCTTGCAGGCCGCATTAAGTCCTTTCCCCCAAAACTCCGGAGCAAGCCATGTCCAGCCGATTTCAACATTGCGATTGGATACGTCCAAATCGCCAAGCCGGGTTGTCCCTGCTATACGGCCTCTGGCTTTATCGACGATGACAAAGGGAAGCTGCGTTCCCGCTTCTCTGCTTGCCAATGCGGATTGAAGGGCCGATTCAATTGCTGGCTCCTTGTTGTTTTTACGCCAAGTCATCTCCCAGACCCTCGGATCGCTGAGCGATTGGGCCAGCTCCTGTATATGCTCGGCTTGCAAAGGCAGTAGAATTACTTTGTGGTTCTCCAGGACGAGATCGGTACGAAATTGCATGGCTAATCCTCCTTTTTCTTCATCCTATCAATGGACCAGGGCAGCATGAATGAAAGAAGTAACCGATTATTTGTATTAATTGTAAGGGAACCCTTATAGGTTGACGGGAGAGCCAGCTTTCAGTACTATCGTAAAAAAGTAGGAATTCTAATCAATGGAGGAATAATGAATTACATTAAAGAACTGCTTGCAGAATTAGGAATAAACGCCGGCTTATCTGTCTATCTTGCCAATATTATTCTTATCCTTATTATCGGAATCGTGAGCTTAGCAGCTAAATTTTTAACCAATAAGGTAGTGCTTCGCATCGTTACCCATTACATTCGGAATAACCGGTTCCAGTGGGATAACTACCTGCTGGAGCGCAAGGTTTTCCATAAGCTGTCTCTTATCGTGCCTGCTATTATCTTTTACTATTTCTCTTTCAGCTTCCCGGCCTACCAAGCTCTTATTGAAAAGGGCATTGCCATTTATCTCATTGTCGTAGTTCTGCTCGTACTGGATGCTTCCCTTAACGCGGTCAACGATATTTATAGAACATTCGACATTTCCAGGAGCCGCCCCATCAAAGGGTATGTTCAAGTGGTCAAGATCTTTCTGTTCATTATTGGCGGGATTCTGGCTATCTCCAGCCTGATTGGCGAAAGTCCTGTTATTCTTATCAGCGGCATCGGCGCATTGTCCGCCGTTATGATGCTGATCTTCAAGGATTCGCTGCTTGGTCTGGTTGCGGGGGTTCAATTGACTACTAACGATATGGTCAAAGTAGGGGATTGGATCGAAATGCCCAAGTATGGGGCAAACGGGGACATCATTGATATTTCCCTGCATACCGTCAAGGTTCAGAACTTTGACAAGACCATCACTACCATTCCTTCGTATGCCCTTATTTCAGATTCGTTCATAAACTGGCGGGGCATGCAGGAAGCAGGAGGCAGGCGCATTAAGCGGGCGGTGTATATTGATATGAACAGTATCGGATTTTGCACGCCTGCCATGATTGAGAAATTCAAGAAAATCCATTTGCTGAGTGAGTATATACTCGATAAGGAAAAAGAAATCGGCCATTATAACCGGGAAAACGAAATCGACCATACCGTTTCCGTGAATGGAAGAGCGTTGACCAATATTGGCGTGTTCCGTGCGTACATTGAGCGGTATATTGAACAGCATCCGAAAATTCATAAAAGCATGACGCGGATCGTCAGGCAACTCGCCCCAGGGGAAACCGGTCTGCCGCTCGAAATTTATGCCTTTACGAACGATATTAGCTGGGTCGTATACGAAGGGGTGCAGTCGGATATATTCGATCATATTCTGGCTATTGCGCCGGAATTCGGCCTGCATGTCTTCCAAAGCCCGTCTGGTCATGATTTCAGAGGAAGCATGCCTAAAGCTGAGGCTTACTAGCTGCGGCTGGGCTGTGGTCGGAGAAGGCTGCCTTGCATCGCTTCGCCAGCCTTGCTGGACTAGCCGTAATTGCGCGGGGTATGGCTGCATTTGACACCCTTAACCTTACTTCATGCACCTTGCCCCTCAGCATTTTGCTTACCGCTGGATTACGTTGGATTTCATCCAGTATATTTGAATCAGGGATGGCCTCTTTTGAGGCCAGAGTGGATTTCATGCCGTCTAATCTCCCAAATTTCATGCTTCATGTCCAAATTTGCTAATTACAGTGGATCGAATCCAACGTAAGCCTGCTTAAACTGTTTATGACTGCCATTTTACTGGATAAAATCCAACGAGGACGAGCGCTGCAACCAAGGTGAAACGGCTCTCGCCGTCCTTGGCGGAGCGCGTTTCAATCCGGAGAATTCTAAGCCATGTTTATAAGACAAAACTTATAAATTCTTAGAATTGGACAAAAGGAGGCCATTCCATCATCAACTGAATTATCTGATGGGATGGCCTCTCTGTTTTACTGCCTGCGCTATTCCTTCAATTCACGGGGATGCCTGCGGATCAGCTCCGGCAAGGCCTCGCCTCTTCCCGTCTGCTGAAGCCGGTCAAGGTAACGCGGCAGCGCCCCTTTTGCATGATAAGGACCGCCCTCCTTCATGACCGTCCACAACGGGTCGGTATCATAAGGCATCGACGCCATCATTTCATCATGCCATTCATTAAGCCAATATACCGCCTCTCTGCATAGCTCAGGGCGCTCCAGGGCAAGATTGTTCTGCTCGTTGGGATCATCGGCCAAATTGTACAGCATTTCTCTATCGAACAAATGATATCCGTCATGGTAGGTGCGAATATAGAGCCACTCGCCGAACCGGACGCTTCGCTGGCATACATGCGCGCATTGCGAGACGACCAGATAATCTCTGCCCGAAGCTTTACCAGTCCGCAGCACCTCCGCATAGCTTGTACCGTCCCAGCTTGGCATCGGCTCCCTCCCAAGAAGCTCGGCTATCGTAGGCGGCAAATCCAGATGATAATGGAGTCCCGTATCAATAATCCCCTTCTGCATGCCCGGCCAGCGTATAATCATTGGAATCCGGCATGTCCCCTGATCCGCCGTGCCATGCTCGCCATAGATGCCCAGTTCGCCCATGTTCTCGCCATGGTCGGCTGTAATGATGATAATGAGCTCTTCCATTACACCTTTTTTCTCAAGCAAGGCAAATAATTGTCCGATATTCTCATCCATGAAGCGAATGCCGCAATCATAGCCGTCCATCATCCGCCGAAGATCTTCCCGGCTGCGGATCTCTCCCGGATGCCTCGGATATTCCGGCGAGGTGGCGCTGTCATACATATTGATTTCGCTTGCGCTATGCGGTCCAACCTTGCGCATGTGATTCTCCAGCACCTCGTCCGTAATCCACTCCGGCAGCGGATCGTCTGCGAAAGGATTGCCAAACGCTTCCGGAGCCCGGTACGGTGTATGCGGGTCCCAATAATTGACGTACAGCATCCAGTTATCCTGCTCCGCATTCCTTTCCATCCAATCAAGGACGACAGGCGTTACTTCCTCTGCAGATTCCATTCCGCCTTTGCCTGTATTATAAATTTCGTTAAATCCGGCATAAAAGGTCCAGGCCGAATGCCTCTCGCCAAATGGGCTTACTAATGCGGTACGCATCCCCGCCTGACGAAACAATGCCGGGAAGCTTTCGGCAGCAAGCCGGTCGCGGAACTCCCTGGACTCCCCTTCATGACGAACATCCGCGGCAGTTCCCCCATGACCCACAACTCCATTATGAATGCCGAAGCGTCCTGTCATTAACGCCGTACGCGACGGAAAGCAAGGGGCATCGGAGGTATAGTACCGATCGAAGCGGACGCCCTCCGCAGCGATCCGGTCAATATTCGGAGATGTATGACGCGGGTAACCATAGCACCCCAAATGATCGGGTCTTGTCGAATCCAAATCCAACAGTAAAATTCTCATAATAGATGCTCCTCTCCTCGATCCGGTCTGCCATTATGTCTGTAATCGTATTATAAATTCGAAGTTTCGGACGGGTCGACGTACATTCCATCTCATCCATGTACATTTCAACGGTCTTTTGAACCTTCGCCACTCTTCGGCCATTTACCCGAAACCGTTGTTTTGATAGTATTTTAGAAGAATCACTGTAAAGGAATGTGATCCCATGCCGCAGCTCTTAAGTGTAAATTTCGACGACCGCATTCCGAACTGGCGCACCCAAAGCGAGGTATTGCGTTATCATGTTCTTGTTCTGGTAACTGACGGTAAAGTGAAATATACGATTAATGGACAAGAGATGATTGCCGAACGGGGAGATTTCCTGTATATCCCGCAGTCCACACTACGCTGCGGGGATACCATCCCCGGCATCTCTCATCAAAAGTATACGGTTTTATTCACGATGGAGACCGGCGGCAGAGCCGCTATTCCTTTCCTTGACCGGGGTGAGTTTATCCGGTTCCGCCTCGCCAACCTCCATTACATGCAGCATAGATTCATGAAGCTGTTCGAAGAGATGAGGGGAAGCCGCAGCTTTCATTCTTTTATTTGCCTCGGCTTGCTGCAAGAGCTTCTCGGCCAGCTTGCAAGAGAGCTGGAAGAACCGGAGGTGACTCCAGCCAAGATGAAATACGCACAGCAGGTGAAGCAGCATCTGCTGGAGCATTACCGCGAGTCAATCGAGATCGGGCAGCTAGGCAAGCTCATCCAGCGTTCGCCAAATTACACAACCGCCTTGTTCAAGGAGGTGTTCGGTCAATCCCCCATCCGCTACATGCATCAATTGCGCCTGCGGGAATCTTGTAATCTGCTGCTCCACTCCGATATGACCGTTGCGGATATCGCCCAATATTTGGGCTATTACGATCCCTCCTACTTCTTTCGCATGTTCAGGAAAACGATTGGCATGTCGCCGTCCGAATTTACCGCCCGTGGCAAAGCGGAGGATTTAACCCGGCTGTTCTCTTAATCGTTCTATGGGCCCCCCGGAGATTTTTGATAATAGTTATCTTCCTGCTTTAGCATGTTTAAGGTTAAGGAATTAAACTATACATGCCTGGTCGTGTTACAATTCACAGAGCATACTAACAACGGAGGAAGATAAGAATGACAAAAGCTGTGAACTGGAAAACCGGCGCCAATGGGCATAGATTTATTGCCTCTTTTAGCGGGGGGAAAGATAGCGTCCTGGCATTGCATAAGTCCATGAAGGCCGGTGATGCCATTGGACTCATCGTCATGATGGAGGAAGAAGGCAAACGCTCCAGATCCCATGGAATGCCTCCAGAGCTTATCCGCGCTCAAGCAGAATCTATTGGCCTGCCCGTGTATACTGCGGCTGCAAGCTGGGATGACTATGAGCATAAATTTATAGCCTTATTAGAACAGGCCAAGCGTCAAGGCGCAGAGGTGTTAGTCACTGGCGACCTGGATATGCCTATTGAGGACTGCTGGCATGACAAGGTTACCCGAAAGGCCGGTCTCCAGCTTGGAATGCCCTTATGGGAAATGGATCACCAAGAAGCGGTGCAAGAGTTTATAAATCTCGGATACGTATCTGTTCTGGTCACTGTAAATTTATCGCTTGGAATGCGTGAAGAGGATTTGGGACGAACGTTAACCTATGACTACTTAAAGGAACTTCAGACCCGTGGCATTGACCCGTGCGGGGAAGGCGGCGAGTTCCATACAACCGTCATTGACGGTCCCATCTTCAAGCATCCTATTCCTATTCGCAAAGGCAACATCATCAAGAACGGGGATTATGCCTTTTTGCCGCTGGATACTAGAAGAGGATAAGGATGAAATACTCCTTTCAAAAATTCTATTGTGATAAAAAAGATACATCGCCAATGCTAAAGGCCGCATAGCGATGTATCTATAGTTCAATCCGGGACTTATGGTTACGAATGCTTCATAAGGCTTTTCCTGTTTGCAATTTTATAGTCAAGCATATTCAGAACCTTCTGCAATTGATCTATCTTGTTCTGAAGCTTTTTTCTGTAGGCAAGAACTTTCTCATACACTTCGGGCACGGACACGATATCTTCCGTATAGGAGAGCGAGGTGAATTCCTTGATGTCCTTAAGGGGAACTCCCATTGTTTTCAGGCAAATAATGAGTTCCATCAACTCCATGTCTTCCTCGTAATACACTCGCCGCCCGTTCTCTCTTCTTTTGGCCCGGGGAAGCAGACCAATTTTCTCATAATAGCGGAGGGCATCTTCTGTTAACCCCGTTATCGCCGAAATTTCCTTAATCGAAAAGGTAGCAACACTGCTCATCTTACTCCCCGCTTCTCTCAATTAAATAATGTCACCAAGGAATAGCGCCCTGCTCATTAAAGAATCCTCCCGTAGGTGCATCTTCCGAAAGTGTAGCATAACGGACGATGAACTGGGAAGCCTGCTCCGGCGTCAGATCACCATAACCGTTATTAAAGTCGGTTGCAACAAAACCTGGGCAAACGGAGTTTACTTTCGCAGGGGTATCCTTCAAGGTGAAGGCAAGATGGGTAGTCAGTTGATTTAGCGCGGCTTTGGAACTGCTGTATGCCAATGCCTTCAGAGGATAGACGCCGCTGTCCGGATCGCTGTGCAAGGCTATAGATCCGATAGAACTGGAAATGTTGACGATACGCGGAGCATCCGATTGACGGATGAGCGGAAGCATCGCTTGACTAACAGCAAATGCGCCAAAAAAATTCGTATCAAACGACTTTTTCAAATCCGCCAAGCTCAAATCTGTGAATTTATGCCGATCGCCGATTCCTGCGTTGTTAACCAAAACATCCAGTTTTCCGTAATCCATTTGAATTTTCCCGGCGGCAGCATCAATGGTAGCCTGATTGGTCACATCAAGCTCGATATAATGTGCATTGATCCCCTGCGCCTGCAATTCAGCGGCAGCCTGCATCCCCTTCTCTTTGCTTCGCGATCCTATTAGAACTGTAAATCCTTTAGTCCCCAATTGGCGGGCGGTTGCAAAACCAAGTCCCCTGTTTCCTCCGGTAATCAGTGCCACTTTATTCATTGTTGCCATCATTTCCTATCACCTTTCCTCTTCGTTATAATTTGTGAATGGAGGGAATGTTATTCGGCTGCCATTCATGTAAAGCTCATGTTACAACTTGGTGCGTACACCAAGTAAAGCGAAAAATTAATTAAATCTTGATTTATAGAAATAGGGCCGGGAAGTGCTGATCGTTAATCAGACTATCCCGGCCCTATCCTGTCTATTCACATCGTATTTACGATAGATCGTCAGCCTTTTACCGCCCCGGCAGCAAGCCCTGATATGACTTGTCTCTGCAAGAGGATATAGACCAGAATACTAGGTACGATAACAACCATCGTAGCGGCGAACATAACACCGTAGTCGCTGGCGAATTGACTTTTGAAATAATAAAGTGCCAGCGGCAGTGTTCGGTTTTGGTTGCCTGATGTAAGGATCATGACGAACTGAAACTCGTTCCAACAGAGCAAAAACTGCAGCACTGCTGCCGTACTGAATCCGGGTTTCGATATAGGAAGAATAATTTTGAAAAATGTGCGGATAAATCCTGCTCCATCCAAATAAGCCGATTCCTCTATCTCCTTCGGAATTGTAAGGAAATAACTAGACAAAATGTATAGCGAGACTGGCAAACCGAAGCCCGCATAAACAATAATTAAACCGATCAGCCGGTCGTATAGTCCAAGCGTATTAACTGTCAGGTATAGCGGTTGAAGCATAGCTGTGCCGGGAATCAGAAGCGACAGGGACAATACAACCATTAACAACTTCTTCCCGCGAAACTGAAATCTTGCCAAAACATAGGCGGACATGCCTAGAATAAGCAGGTTGAGAAACGTCCCGAAGACGCCGACAATGACGCTGTTTGCATAAAATCGGGATAAGGGGGCAATTTCAAAGGCCTTAATGTAATTCGATACACGCAGGCTGGCAGGCCAACTGAGAGAATTGGATAATATCTCCGAATTCGTCTTGAAGGAGGCCATCAGCACCCACAAAAATGGGCCAAGCGATAGCAGTATAATAAGAAAAACGAACAAATATCTGCAAATAGATAACGCAATCTTCATCCTTTTACTCCAATCTCCCGTTCTACTGGCTGCCTATTCTGAATAAATAACGGATCAATAGTACAAAAACAATTCCGAAGCAGATGAGGAAGACGCCAATTGAATTAGAGTATCCGAAATCATTATCCATAAATGCGGTTTTATAGATGTACATTGGCAAATTCATCGTTGTATTGCCTGGTCCGCCACCGGTTGTCATCATAATAATATCCATCTTCTGCAGCATGCTTGTACCGGCCAAAATAACGCAAGTACCGATGATATTGCGAAGCATGGGAATGATAATAAAAAGATTGATCTTAATCTCGCTTGCTCCATCGATTCTGGCGGATTCGAACAGGCTGTCCGGGATTGCCGCAATTTCCGCCAAGATCAAAATCGTAACGACCGCGGCGTAAGGCAGCCACGTCATCGTGACAGACAGGAATGCGGTAGCATAGTCCATGAACCAATTCTGTGCATAATCGGAATTGCCAAATAGGCGGATAAAGCTATTAACTACCCCGAAATCGGGATTCAGCATACATAAGAACAACATCCCTACAGCTGCCCCTGAGATGATGTTGGGAAACATAAACACGGTCCTTGCAAACTTCCAGTAAAACTCCCTCATATTCAGGATAACGGCAAATACAACGCCGATCAGGACGTGAAGGGTTGACTGAAGCAATACCCATAAAGCCGTGTTCCAGAAGCCTTCTTTAAAGCTGGTATCCTCGAACAGCATTCGGGTGTAATTGCTGAAACCTACAAATACAGGCTTCAACCCCGTCGACCATTCGGTGAAGGAAGTGCCGAACAAAATAACCATTGATACGGCATAAACCAGCGCAAATAATATGATCGTTGGCAACAGGAACAAAACAATATATCCCTTGTGGTTAACCATTCTTCAAAATCCCCTCCGGTAATTCGCTTCTCCCTTACACGCGGGAGAAGCGAATTACAATACTCGCATCTCTTGCTGATTATTTGTTCTTGGCAGCAATATCGCTCAACTTCTTAGCGAACTCCTCCGCAGTCGACTTATTAAATACTAACTCCGGATACCATAACTTCCAGGCATCCGTAACATTCGGATAAACAATAGAGTCGAAGGCGCTATAGTGAATTTTAGATTGATTGCTAACTTCAATGGACTCAACAAACAGCGGATACTTTTGCTTAAATTCTTCAGAAGGTTGAACCTGGTCGGACACTGGCATAACATTACCTAACTCAAGAGCAATGCGTTGACCTTCGAGACCAGTCTTAAATCGAATGAATTTTTCAGCCGCGTCGCGTGTCTCCGGCGTCTTGGCGCCAATCATATAGCCCACTTCATAGGAAGAAATCATTCCATTCCCCGGGAAGGCGGATACTCCAACCTTTTGGTCGAATCCAGCTGCGCATTTTGTCGTATCGCTGAAGTCCCCAATCATCCACGGTCCGTTAGCAATGATCGCCGCTTTACCTTGGCAGAAGTTATTGGCAACGTTGGCATAACCGGCTCCCAGAGCGTCTTTGGTTGTGTCTTGTTGCAGCATGGTTTTCACTTTGTCCAGCGCATCGATCATCTCAGGAGTATTAAAGTCCACCGGATGCAACGTGTTCATGAACTTATTGCCGGCTTCCCCGCTGGTTCCCACGATCGAAGCCAGTATCAAGTTTGTTGTCCATGCATTCTCTCCGGTCATCAGCGCTAACGGTACGAAGCCGGCAGCTTTGAGTTTTTCGTTATTGCTCATAAACTCGTCCCAGGTTTGGGCCGGTTGTATTCCCGCCTTCTCAAACATTTCCTTATTATAGAAATATCCGATATTTTGTTTCTGATCGCTAATGGACCAGACCTTTCCATCACGGGTATTGGCCGCAATGGCTTCTTCCCCTATTTCCGATTTCCATTCTGGATCTTTGTCCAAGTAATCATTGAAAGGGGTTGCAAGATTTCCTTTAATCAAAATATCGTTAATTCCGTTCTTGCCCATTACGACATCAGGGATGTCCCCGGATGCTGCTAATATCTTTATCTTGTCCTCATAAGCCGAGTCGCTCGGAATCTCTTCCACTTGTACTTCGACTTCTTTGCCGTATTTTTCATTGAATTGCCTAATCTGCTCTGCTTCCAGCTTAGCTGATGCGTGTGTGCCGACCCGGTATGTAAGATACTTGATTTTGACCGGTGCCTGATCGGCAGAATGGTTATCGGACTTTGATGAAGCAACTGGGCTATTCGTCGGCGTTGTGCTGTTGTTTGCAGCTTGATTGGACCCGCAGGCAGAAATGGACATAACCAACGTCGTCAACATCAGGGCGCTGGCGATGGTGCCGCCTGATTTGTAAAACACTTTTCTCACTTCGTATCCCCCTTAAAATATGGATTGCTGATGGCAACCGCTTGCTTGTTTGTTTCTCATTATTTCCGGTGTAGCGCTACGATTTTATCTTAATATACATGGGGAAGTATTTTCTCGAATCACTTTTTGCGATATTTTGCGCGGATTATCAGGGGCCGGAGGGCGTGGATTAGAACAAGCAATTTCCTTGCTATTTATTTAGCTTTCTTATGATATTTTTGCCTATTCCCCAATACGCGGACAATTTGGCCCTGTTCTCCTATTCGGGGGAATCAAATTATACTATACTTTTCTTACTTCATTATCATTCGTCAAGGAGCATACACGATGCCGACTACTCAAAAATGGAAGCCCTTTCAAAAGATCAATCCTCTGGTCAGAATTCCGATCAGGCATAAAATCACCCTCGCGGTTTTTCTTCTTATTCTTCTGCCAATGACAATCTAGCCCGGCTGATTCACCAAACCAATGACAATATCGAGCATTCGTTTCAAATTATTGATAACACCTCGCTTCATTTTCTATCCAACAAAACGGTGAGAACCTGGTCCAGCGAGGAC
>Ga0065721_10049200_pt1 | contig 42079 bp, 41 predicted proteins | sample Mesricmetagenome_FD_59108 | JGI IMG/M metagenome (GOLD analysis project Ga0065721, IMG submission 59108) | Mesophilic microbial community from rice straw/compost enrichment Sample: eDNA_1 v2 (version 2) | ecosystem: Engineered > Solid waste > Grass > Composting > Bioreactor | place: USA: Davis... | reverse complement strand
GCCCGGGCAAGCAGCAATGGGTTGCAACGCAGCAGCCTGCCGGAAACGCCCGGCTGGCCGCAGCGGCAACTGGTTGCGATGAAGCAGCTGAACGCCGCCGCCCGGCGAGCCTCACATTCAGGGTTCATGGAAAAAAGAAACGCCGCAGAAGAATTGCTCTTCGGCGGCGCTTCGCTAAAAAACGCAACTAAACTATCTGTTAAAACTTAAGTCCTACGGACAGCAATACATTATGCCGTTGATTTTTAACATCTACTACAGGACTGTAAAAACCAGCGGCGTCATCCAGTAGGTACGGAATCATGCTGTAATTCCGCTGAAAATTCTGATACGTCAAGTCCACATATACATTATTGATGCGGTAGCCTAAGCCGCCAGACACCGTTTGCCCGGTGTATTCAATACTGCTGTCCTTGTAGGGGTTTCCCATATAACCGTAACCGGCGCGTACAAGCAGCTGGGGAGCGATCATGTATTCGCCGCCCACCCTGAAGTTCACCGTCCCTGTATAGGTATCGGCGATGCCGTCATTGAATGCACGGTCGTCTTCCACACTGGAAGATGACATCGACATACTCGCGTAATCTACGTAATCAATATCGGCGCTCAGCAGGCCGCCGCCAAAGATGTACGCGAGGCCTGCACTGAGTTTATAGGGGGTCCGCAGGTCATAGTCGTAAAAAAGCGGATCGCCTACGTTTTCATCCGCATCTTCCGTCCCGTCGGTCAGGTAATTGGTGATGCCGAAATAATCTTCATATTCGTTGGTGAGGCTGTACCAGGTGGGGGTAGTAGCCGATACTCCGATCTGGAACTCGGGTACGGGTTTGAAAATGACGCCCAGCTTTGCATTGAAACCGTTTCCGGTCGTACTTGACCAGTATTCATCGTCGAACTCGTAGTCCGATTCCAGGAGGGGGTTGTACGTGCCGTAGTCCGCATGGCCAGGGTTCACGAATCGGGAAGATGGATTCTGGGCGAAAATATACCCGTAGTCCCGTATGGTACCGTCTTCCATAAACAGCCTGTTCATGCGATGGTCTATGCGTGTTAAACCGATATTGGCGCCAATATAAAATTTGTTGCCATAATTAGCTCCGAAAGAAATATTCGTTTCGGCCTGATACCCTGTTTCCCGGTAGTAGGCCGTCTGAAGACTGTTTGGCGTTGTCATGGATACCAGTTGCCCGGCTGCATTTTCATCCACCATTCCGAATTGCCAACCGATATCACCAAGCAGGTTTCCGTCTTCCAGCGCCATAAAATCACCGTAGCTACTCTCGGAATTGATGCCGGAAAAGCCAAGTGTTGAGTTAAAGTTGCCTGTGCGGTGGTAGCCGATTCCCAGATTGAAGTTCAGCCAGCCGCTGGATAAGTTGCTGCCCCGGGCTTTCCGCACCGGAAAATGGAAGACCGCAGCCGCCTGGTTGATTCCCAGCTTATCCAGATGATTTTTGCTGTTGGTGCCAAAGTATGAGGCGTTATTAATATCGCTGCTGAAGTCAAATGATAGTCCAATATCGGATTGACTGAAAAAACCAAGGCCGGCAGGGTTTCCCGAGATGGAGCTTAGGTCTCCTCCTAACGCCGTCTGGGCATTTCCCAGCGCCTTGAAGCGCGCGGAAGCACCTTGCTCGGGTTGTGAAAACCTCAGAAATTCATCAAGCGACTGCGCCTGTACTGCGCCAAATGCCGACCCTAATATCAGTGATAGCGTAATTATACTCTTTTGCGTTGTCATAAGCTTATGTAAAGGATCTACTTAACCCCTGCCTCTTCCTCCACTGCGGCTACCTCCACTGCTTCTGCCACCGCCACCCATGGATCCGGATGAGCGGGAGGGAGGCGAAACGGAAGAGCCGCGGGAGCTGCTTCCTGAAGACCTCGGTGCTACGCTGCTGGGCCGCGATGGACGGCTAGCTGGCCGCGCGCTGGGCCTTTGTGACGTAGGCCGTGCGGGTCGGGCACTGCTACCTGATGGACGCCGTGATGGAGCTGGTCGTACACCCTGCGTCGGCCGTACGCCCTGGTTCGCGGGTCTGCGGACAGTACCGCTCCGGATACCTTCCGTACGTGTGCCCCGGGTTGCGCCCGGTCTGACAGCGTCCCTTGTGGTGGCTCCGCGGGTTGTTGACGATGGCCTTATAGCAGAACGGTCGGTACTTCTGGTTGCTACTGTACGTGTTGAAATACGGCCGTTGGCATCGCGTGTGATGGCGGTTCTTGAAGATCCTGCTACCCGGCTGGAACGCCCTGTCCGGACATCCATTCTGGACCGTGATGCTGAGCGGATGCCCCGGGTGCGGTTGTCAACAATAATGGCTCCGGGATAATAGCCCCCCCAGCCCCAGCCGCCCCAGCCCCAACGGCTGTACGCATAGGGACCGCCGAAACCACGGCCCCAGTAGGGAGATCCCCAGCCCCAGAAACCACCATAATACGGATTATACCAGCTACTGCCCCAGCCAAGGTTCCAACCACCCCAGCCCCAGCCGAATCCCAGGCCCCAGCCGCCATACCATCCGGGACTGTACCATGAATTGAATCCAAACCACGGATCAAACCATGGATCATAATATGACATGCCGGGCGAATAGTAATAGAAGCGGTTTATGCGGTTTGCATATTCGCTATCGCTGTATTCGTCGGCGTAATAATCATTATAGGATTCATCCGTATATTCATCGGCGTAATATCCTTCCTCCGCATACTGGCTGTCTTCCAGCGGCTCTTCCTCCTCATAGTAATAGTCCGGACTGCGGTAACTCTCTTCCACAGCCTGGGTATTACTGTTATAGACATCGTCGCGGAAAGCCACCTGCCTGGAGGTGCTGCATGCACCCAGAAACAGGATGCTCGCAAGCGCTGTCAGGCTGACCGGTAATCTATTATTTCTCATCTCAATTATCCTTTCGTTTGGTAAATGCCCCGTGCTTTTAAGAATTTAGACCCGATTTCGGCCAATTGGTTTAAGCTGCCAATCATTTTTTTATTCCGTAATCTGCTAAAACCACTACCTTTGTCGGCAAAATCATATAAACATCGCCAAGCTACAAATGTTACAATAATTTTATAGAAATTCAACTATGAGCAAAGGAATTACAAGCCGCGAAACGGATTATTCCCAATGGTACAATGAACTGGTTGTAAAGGCCGACCTGGCTGAACATTCCGCGGTACGCGGATGTATGGTAATCAAGCCTTATGGGTATGCCATCTGGGAGAAGATGCAAGCCGCATTGGACAAAATGTTCAAGGACACAGGCCATAGCAATGCTTATTTTCCTTTGTTCATTCCCAAGTCATTCTTTTCCAAGGAGGCCTCTCACGTTGAAGGTTTCGCTACGGAATGCGCGGTGGTTACACATTACAGGCTAAAAAATGATGGTACCGGTCAGATTGTGGTCGATGAGGATGCAAAGCTTGAAGAAGAGCTGATCGTCCGGCCCACTTCGGAGACCATTATCTGGAACACATACAAAGGCTGGATAGAATCGTACAGGGATCTGCCCATCCTCGTAAACCAGTGGGCCAATGTGGTTCGATGGGAAATGCGGACCAGGCTCTTCCTGCGGACGGCTGAATTCCTATGGCAGGAAGGACACACCGCACATGCAACGCGCGAGGAGGCTGTAGAGGAGACCGAGCGCATGCTCGGCGTGTATGCGGATTTTGCGGAAAACTGGATGGCTTTACCGGTTGTCCGGGGCCGTAAGACAGAAAATGAACGCTTCGCCGGTGCTTTGGATACGCTTTGCATTGAGGCCCTGATGCAGGACGGAAAAGCACTTCAGGCCGGTACGTCCCATTTCCTGGGGCAGAACTTTGCCAAGGCATTCGATGTGAAGTTCACCGCTAAAGACGGTAAGCTTGACTATGTGTGGGCAACCTCATGGGGCGTTTCTACCAGACTGATGGGCGCGCTGATCATGGCGCATTCAGATGATCAGGGGCTGGTGCTGCCGCCGAAGCTGGCGCCCATCCAGGTTGTGATTGTCCCCATCTATAAAACCGAGGAAGAACGTCAGGCCATCGGAAACTTGGCAGACTCGTTGCTCGGGGAGCTAAAGACAAAGGGGATTACAGTGAAGTATGATGACCGGGACACGCACCGGCCGGGCTTTAAATTCGCGGAATGGGAATTAAAAGGTGTGCCCGTCCGCATCGCGGTGGGAACCCGCGATATGCAGAACGGTACCGTTGAAATCGCGCGCCGTGATACGCAATTCAAGGAAACCGTCTCCCAGGAGGGGCTTGCCGATCGTATCGAAAACTTACTGGAAGATATCCAGCGCAGCATCTACGAAAAAGCCGCCGCGTTCCGTGAGGCAAATACGACCACCGTGGAGACATATGAAGAATTTAAGCAGGTACTGGAAGAAAGAGGTGGTTTTGTGTCAGCCCATTGGGACGGAACCGTGGGCACCGAACAGCTGATCAAGGAAGAAACAAAAGCCACCATCCGTTGTATTCCATTGAATAACGTGGAAGAGGAAGGCGTGTGTATCCGGACGGGAAAGCCCTCGAAACAGCGTGTATTGTTTGCGAGGGCCTATTGATAGACAAGTTTTAATAACCATACCATGAAGTTTGCAACGAAAGCCATTCATGCGGGCCAGCATGCCGACCCGACTACGGGGGCGGTGATGACGCCCATTTACCAGACGTCGACTTATCAACAGGCCGCTCCCGGAAATCATAAGGGATATGAGTATTCCCGTGGAACGAACCCAACCCGAAAGGCGTTGGAGGATTGCATCGCCGCACTGGAAAACGGCCGGTACGGTCTGGCTTTTTCAAGCGGCATGGCAGCCGCCGAAACGGTGCTGAAGTTGCTCCGGCCGGGAGACGAAGTCATCACCGGTGATGATCTGTACGGCGGCTCCTACCGGATTTTCACTAAAGTTTTTGCGCGTTACGGGATCAAGTTCCATTTTGTGGATACCACCGATCCGGAACGTATCGCCGAATGCATAAATGACCGGACCCGCCTGATCTGGATCGAGACGCCAACGAATCCTACCCTGCAATTGGCCGATATCGCTGCGATCGCGGAGGTTGCTAAAGCAGCGGGTGTATTGCTGGCGGTTGACAATACGTTTGCTTCGCCGTATCTGCAGAACCCATTGGATCTAGGGGCGGACATTGTGATGCATTCGGTGACCAAATATATAGGCGGTCATTCCGACGTGGTGATGGGAGCTTTGGTCGTAAACGACGAAGAGCTGTATAAAGATCTTTTCTTCTATTACAACGCATGCGGGGGAACCCCTGGACCCCAGGACAGTTTTCTCGTCCTGCGCGGTATCAAGACACTGCATCTGCGCATGCGCGCGCACTGCGAGAATGGCAGGAAGGTGGCTGAATACCTGAGGAACCACCCCCGGGTCGAAAAAATCTATTGGCCGGGATTGCCGGATCATCCGGGGCACCTTATTGCCAGCAAGCAGATGCGGGACTTTGGAGGCATGGTTTCGATCGTGCTCAAGGACGCTTCGCTTCAGGACACGTTTAACGTCGCCTCATCGTTTAAGGTATTCACCTTGGCGGAATCTCTGGGCGGTGTGGAGTCCCTTATTAATCACCCGGCTACGATGACGCACGGTTCCATTCCCCGGGAAGTACGGGAAAAGGTGGGCGTTGTAGACAACCTTATCCGCATCAGTGTTGGAATTGAAGACAGTGAAGATCTGCTGGAAGACCTGGAGCAGGCACTGCGACCATGACAGAGACGCTCAAGACCTTTCTGGATCGCAAGGTTGACCAATACAACCGGCCAGCGTTCATTGAGGACGACCCGATATGCATCCCGCATCGGTATACGCGCAGACAGGATATAGAGATTATGGGGTTTTTTGCGGCGGTGTTGGCGTGGGGACAACGTAAAACAATTATCAATAAATGTTCTGAGCTTGCCGGGCGCATGGACAATGCGCCGTACGAATTCGTGACAGAGCACCAGCCGAAAGACCTTCAACAGCTGTTGGGTTTCAAGCACCGGACATTCAATGATACGGACCTCCTGTATTTCATTGCCTTTTTCCGGGAGCATTATGAGCGCTATGATTCGCTGGAAGACGCCTTTTTCCCGCAGAACGTGTGGGGTGAATACCGCCCTGAATATATGGAGGAAAACCCTGTGGTGCCGGGAAACGGAGAGCAGCTGCTTTCTTCACCTGCCTGTTACCTTTCCGGTCTGGAACGTTACGTTGCGGGGGTGGAAGAAGGCCTTAGCCGGTTCCGCACATACTTTTTCAGCTTGCCCGATGCTCCCCTTCGCACGCGCAAGCACATCAGCTCGCCGAGACAGAACTCGGCTTGCAAGCGGCTGAACATGTTCCTTCGGTGGATGGTACGCCGGGATGACTGCGGCGTCGATTTCGGCTTGTGGCAGAGAATCAGCCCGGCACAGTTGATCTGCCCCTGTGACATTCATGTAGAACGCGTAGCGCGCAAGCTGGGCTTGATACAACGCAGGCAATCAGATTGGAAAACCGCCATTGAGCTCACAGATAACCTTCGCAGGCTGGATGCTGAGGACCCGGTTAAATACGATTTCGCGCTGTTCGGTTTAGGCGTTGAAGGGGAGATGTGAAGGGGTTCCGCTTTTTTTACATACCTTTGGCATGACCTGTATTGTATGGCATGAAAAAAACAATTTCCATAGTACTCACTGTTCTCCTCACCGTTTCGGTCATTCTGTTTATAGTGGTTCCGGATACAAGGGCCTGGGTGGGCCGCGGATTGATGAAGATCGGGTTTTTTAAGCCTGACCTGGAAGAGCGGCCTGAAGAAAGCCCGGAACAGTTAGCCGGTGCATCTGAAACAACGCATCTGCCGGTCATTATCGAGGATGGTCAAGGTAACCGCATCGATGCGGCCAACCAATCGGGAAAAGTCGTATTCATCAATTTCTGGGCTACGTGGTGTCCGCCATGCATTGCCGAAATGCCTTCCATCAAAAAGTTGTATCAACAGTTCAAAGATAACGAAGCGGTTGTGTTCTTGCTTGTCGATGTCGATGGCCAGTATGAAAGATCGCGGCAGTTTATGGAAGACAGAAAACTGGGGCTGCCGGTGCATATTCCGGCTGGGCAGATCCCTGCCCAGTGGCTGGGAAATGCAGTTCCGACGACGGTCATTCTTGACAAACAGGGACAGGTGGCTGCAAGACACGAGGGTATGGCTGACTATAGCCGGCCTGAAATTGCTGCATTCATTAACCGCTTAGCGAGCGAGTAAACGTTGCAAACTATTATTCTCCGTACACGTCGGGATTCACACACGAGAGCAGGCGTTGCCCGTTGAGTCCTGCCAACAGGTTTTGCGCTGTCAAACGCATCATTTCCATACGGGTTTCATAAGTTGCTGACCCGATGTGCGGCAAGATGGCTACGGTGGGCATGTTCAGCAGCGGGTTATCGGCCGCCATTGGTTCGGGATTGGTTACGTCGAGGCCCGCTCCCCATATCAGGCCGGTTTCGAGGGCGTGCCTGAGGTCCGGCTCATTGTGTAATCCGCCACGCGCTGTATTGATAAAAATGCTGGAAGGTTTCATCTGCTGAAATGCCTCCAGATTAAACATCTCCCGTGTTTCGTCGGTCAGATTTGCATGGATGCTGAGCACATCGCTGGTCTGTAATAATTCAGTGAACGATACCTTTTTCGCGCCAAGATCTTTTTCTGCTGCCTCATTCCGCCCGCGGTTATGATAAATGACAGGCATCTCAAAAGCAAACCGGCACATTTTTGCCATTTCGTAACCTATCCGTCCGAGCCCATAGATACCCAGTGTTTTCCCTTGTAGGTCAACGCCCAGGTCGGCCGTGGGGTCGAAAAACCCCCAATTGTTCCGCAGGATTTCCTTATGCTTATGAATAGCTTTCCGTGCGACGTTCTGCATCAATAAAAAGGCGGTGTCCGCGGTTGCCTTGCTCAACACGCCCGGCGTATTGCTTACGGGAATTCCATGTGACGTGGCCGCGGCGATGTCCACATGATCGTAGCCTACACTACAGAGCGCCACAACCTTCAAGTGGTCACATGCCGAAAAAAAGTCCTGATTCAGTTTAGGGCTGCTTCCTATACTAAAAAGCCCGTCACAGTCTTCAGCAGCGGCGATCAGTTCAACGAGGGACAGATCGCGTTTTTCGGTCCATTCCGAACAGTGGTGACCGTTTGCGGTTAACAGTCGTTTGATTTCCGCAGGCACCTCACGGGTGATAAAGATTTTCGTCATAGCCAGTAGGTAAATATAGCGCTTTTTATTTGCCAACAGCGATTTTTGTCTTAGGTTTGCAACATGGACCGGTCAGCACTCATTCAACAGATCAAAGCCAAGCGTTCATTCCTGTGCGTAGGGTTGGATACCGATATCAACAAACTTCCGGAACATCTTCGCGACCACGAAGATCCTGTTTACGAGTTCAACAGACAAATCATCGAGGCCACGGCCGATTTATGCGTCGCGTATAAACCTAATATCGCATTTTACGAAAGCGCGGGCGCAGCAGGCTGGAGAAGCCTTCAGAAAACTTGGGCGGCCATACCGAAAGAATGCCTCAGCATAGCCGATGCCAAGCGCGGCGACATCGGCAATACATCAAAAATGTATGCGCAGGCTTTTTTTGATGAGCAAATGTCGGGCTTGAGCTTTGACGCCGTTACCGTGGCGCCTTACATGGGCAGTGACTCCGTACGACCGTTTCTCGGATTTGAGGGGAAATGGGTAATCATTCTGGCACTGACTTCAAACGCCGGCGGCCTGGATTTCCAGACGATACGGGATACCGACGGTACCCAGCTGTTTGAACGCGTGATCCAAACGGCCAATACATGGGGAAATACAGATAACATAATGTACGTGGTGGGAGCGACCCGGGGCGAAGCGTTTGCAACGGTCCGTAAACACGCACCCGATCATTTTCTTCTGGTGCCCGGCGTCGGCGCACAGGGCGGAAGCTTATCCGAAGTCTGCCATTACGGCATGAACGCCGATTGCGGCCTGCTGGTTAACGCCACAAGATCCATCATCTATGCTTCCGGCGGGAGTGATTTCGCCGACCGGGCGCGGGACGAGGCACTCGCTTTACAGCAGGCCATGGAACAAGAACTGACGTCACGGGAAATTATCTGAGTTTTTCAACCCATTGCGCGAACGCCTGAATAAAATCGCTCAAGAACTTTTTTGTCGATTCATTGGTGATATTCCCCGCATCATCAAACAGCGTTTCAGCGCTTCCGATGTACGCCTCCGGCTGTGCCATGGTCGGAACGTTCAGATAAGCCAGCGCCTGCCGCAGATGATGATTGGCTCCAAAGCCGCCGATCTGACTGGGGGAGACACTGATGACCGCAGCCGGTTTATTGTCCCAAGCATTTGCTCCATAGGGGCGCGATCCCACATCCAGCGCGTTTTTCAGCACACCCGGTATGGAACGGTTATATTCGGGCGTGGCAAATAGAAAGCCATCAGCCTCTTTCAGCGACTTGCGGAAACTTACCCATTCGTCCGGGGGAGTATCGTCGAGGTCCTGATTATACATCGGTAACCTGCCAATGTCCATAACCTCCATCTGTAGGTTGTCCGGAGCGAGTTCGATCAAGGTATGGGCGGTTTTCCGGTTCAGGGAAGCCTTTCTCAGACTTCCGAATACATACAGCTATTTTATACGTGTTCATACCGTATATAATGATTGATGTACGCGAAATGTTTTACGACTTAGCCTAAATAAGTGACCAGCACCTTGTCGATCCGGTTTCCGTCCATGTCCACCACTTCGAATTCGTGGTTTTTCCAGCGCATGCGTTCACCTACCGTTGGCATGTGGCCCAGTTTGAGCAGGACAAGACCTGCAATGGTGTTGATGCTGCCTAAGCCGTCTTCCTCCTCCTCTTCCTCGGATGTATCGATGTTGAGTGCTTCAAACAGGTCATCAAGCTGGTATTGGCCGTCAATAAGCATACTGCCGTCCTCACGGGCAATGATTTCCGGTCGTTCCGCGGTATCACCGTCGGAGATATCCCCCACGAGGCTGCTGAGAATATCGTTGATGGTAACAATGCCCTGCAATGACCCATATTCATCCAGCACTACCGCATGATGGATCCTGGAGGTCCTGAACTTGTTCAGTATACTGTATGCTGAACTGTTCTCATGTACATAGTTTACCGGTTGGGTAAGTTGCTTGAGCTGGATCGGCTGGTCGATCAGGTATTGCTTCAGCAGGTATTTGATATGTACCACGCCTATAATATTGTCAAGTCCCCCCTCGCAGACCGGATATACGGTATGCCCGCTTTCCAATATCACTTTTTTGTGTTGCTCGTAGTCGTCGTTAATGTCGAGCCATATGATATTGCTGCGGTGCGTCATCAGGTTTACCGCCCGCTTGTCACCAAGGCTAAAGACCCGGTCAACTATTTCATGCTCAATGTGAGCGATAGCGCCGATATCAGCACCCTCATCAACCAATGCTTTTATTTCTTCTTCCGTGACAGCATTGTGCGATGTCTTGATATTGAACAACCTCACGATCGCATCTGTCGTCACGCTGAGCAGCCACACAAACGGCGCCACGACCTTGCTCAAAACGTCCATGGGAAAGGCCACTGCCGTTGCGAAGCGTTCAGGGAGTGCCAATCCGATACGCTTGGGTACCAGTTCACCCAGAACTAACGTTAGAAAGGTAACGATTATGACGACGATGAGTACGGAAACCTGGTTGCTGTATCCGTCGAGCCACTGGACCTCAGAGAGGTAAACATCCAGGCGCTGCGCGATCGTTGCTCCTCCGAATATACCGGTAAGAATCCCGATAAGGGTGATCCCGATCTGCACGGTGGACAAAAACTGGTTCGGCGATTCCTTCAGTCTCAGTGCACGCTTCGCCGCGGCATTCTTTCGGTCAATCAGTACTTGCAACCGGGCTTTCCGGCTTGATACGATGGCAATCTCCGATGCAGAAAAAAGCCCATTTAATAGAATAAGCGCTAAAATAATCAGCGACTCCGTAAGCATGTAGCTAAGTTAGGAAATTATTTAAATAATTTTTTTGGTTTTTTAACCTGCGTTTTCAGTAATGCGATATTGACCACTTCATGCATCTCGGAGACATAATGGAACGTCAGGTCTTTTATATAGTCTTCCTTGATTTCGAGGATATCCTTTTTGTTTGCCTTGGAGAGGATCACCTCCTTTATATTGGCACGTTTCGCCGCCAGTATCTTCTCCTTGATCCCTCCCACCGGCAGTACTTTGCCTCGTAGGGTGATTTCTCCGGTCATGGCCAGCTTATCCTTGACCTTACGCTGCGTAAAGCTGGACGCCAAGGCGGTCAGCATGGTAATACCTGCTGACGGTCCATCCTTTGGAGTGGCACCTGCAGGAACGTGTACATGTACGTCCCATTTATCAAAAAGCTCATAGTCAATACCGAATTCTTCCGCGTTGGACCTAAGATACGCCATTGCAATCGTAGCCGATTCCTTCATTACCTCACCCAGGTTACCGGTGAGTGTGAGTTTGCCTTTTCCGGGGCTTAAGCTGGATTCAATATAGAGGATATCGCCGCCCACCTGGGTCCAGGCCAGACCAGTTACTACACCGGCCACTTCATGTTCCTCGTAATATTCCTTATCAAATATGGGCGCACCCAGGATACGCTCCACGGCTTGCGCGTCTATGGGTTTGGGAAGCGGATCACCCATAACCAGATGTGTGGCCACGCCGCGTACAACTGAACCAATTTTCTTTTCTAAGCCCCGTACCCCTGATTCCCTGGTATACTCGTCAATGATTTTCTCGATCACTTTTGGCCGGAAGGACACATCCTTAGCCTGAAGACCGTGCAGCTCCCGCTGTTTCGGAATCAAGTGTTTCTTGGCGATTTCTATTTTCTCCTCGATCGTATAGCCGTTGACTTCTATCACTTCCATACGGTCCAAAAGTGCCGGCTGTATACTGCTCAGTGAGTTCGCTGTGGCAATGAACATTACATTGGACAGATCATAATCGAGCTCGACGTAATGGTCATAGAAGGCGTTGTTTTGTTCCGGATCAAGTACTTCCAACAGCGCCGATGAAGGGTCGCCCCTGAAATCACTTCCAACTTTATCAATCTCGTCCAGCACAAATACGGGGTTGTCGGCGCCGGCTTTCTTAAGGGACTGAATGATGCGGCCGGGCATGGCGCCGATGTAGGTCTTCCGGTGCCCGCGGATCTCCGCCTCATCCCGGATTCCCCCAAGTGCCATACGCGTGTATTTGCGCCCAAGCGCTTTGGCTATGGACTTTCCCAATGATGTTTTCCCGACACCGGGAGGACCGACCAAGCAAAGGATGGGGGCCTTCATGTTCCGCCGGAGTTTCAATACCGCAAGGTACTCGATAATCCGCTGCTTAACTTTTTCCAGACCATAGTGATCACGGTCCAAGATCCGCTTTGCCCGGTTAAGGTCAAAATTATCTTTGGTGAATTCATTCCAAGGGAGGTCAAGCAACAACTCCAGGTAATTGATCTGCACGGAATAGTCAGCCGCTGCAGGATTGATACGCGCAAGCTTATCAAGCTCTTTGTTAAAATGATCATCCACTTCTTTGGACCATTTCTTCGCTTTGGCTCGCTTGCGCAGATCCTCCATTTCCAGATCAGGTGTATTTCCACCCAGCTCCTCCTGAATGGTTTTCAGTTGCTGGTTGAGAAAATAGTCCCGCTGCTGCTTGTCCAGATCACCCTTCACTTTGTTCTGGATCTGGGCCTTCAGTTCCAGTAATTGGAGTTCTACGTTGAGCTGCTCAAGTACGCGGGACGCCCGTTTCTCCAGGTCTGCGATCTCCAGCAATTCCTGCTTGAATGGAAGATCGGCATTCAGGTTCGAAGAAATAAAATTAATCAGGAACGCAGGGCTTTCAATATTTTTAATCGCAATGCCAGCCTCGCTTGGTATGTGGGGCGAAAGCTGTATGATTTGCAAAGCCATCTCCTTTATAGAGGAAATCAACGCGTTGAACTCCCTGGTCGGCTTATGCTTCTTTTCCTGGAATCGCTCGATGTTCGCTTTGATATAGGGCTCACTTTGAATCAGTTCCCGTAGCCTGAACCGTTGTTTGCCTTGGATGATAACGGTGGTATTGCCATCCGGCATCTGCAATATCTTGATGATCATGGCTACGGTTCCCACTTTATTAAGCTGGTCAAAAGTGGGGTCTTCAATGGTCATGTTTTGCTGGGATACGACACCGATAACCCGATCGCCACGATAAGCATCCTTTACAAGCTTAATGGATTTATCTCGGCCAACGGTGATCGGGATCACTACTCCCGGGAATAACACCGTATTGCGCAAGGGAAGAATGGAAAGTGAATCGGGAAGTTCCGCATTTGTCATCTCGTCCTCATCCTGCTGGCTTAGCAGCGGGAAGAATTCTGTATCCTCGTTTATGATGGGTATTGCCTGGTTAAAATCAAATGGATCAAAATTACTCATGAATATAGTTTCGTCGTTACTTTACTTTCCATCGCTTATTGCAATGCCTATGCCAATACCGAGACTGTGCACATTTGCTGAAAAAACGTCAGCTGTGAGAGGGTGGCTTTTGGTTGCTTCCCACGACAGATTCGCTAAGATACCAAATTAAAATGAATCGGTAAATAAAAACCATTGTTCACATACTAAAAGGCCCGTTTCGGAGTTTAATGCTTAAGTTCCGGGCGGCTGCCGCCGGAGCCACTTTGTATTTGCAAGCAATTATAATTAAGTTTGTAGCATGGAAATTGCGGTATGATGCAAATGGAGCCATTCCGCAGCACCGCTGCCGGTTCACGGAAAAATGATTTTGAACAATAAAAAAGTAATGAAAAGAAGCACATTAAAAATGATTTTCAGGGAGTTAAACCGTTTTGTGATGGGAGGGGCGCTAGCCGTTGCTGTATTGACGGCACATGCGCAGACTGGCGAAACAGCGCCAAGCAATCCCAACGTGCGATTGGGTCAGAAAGCGCTGATAGACGGGGACTTCAAAGCGGCAGCTAACCATTTGCAAAAAGCCCTGCCGGCTGAAGCCGGGGACCCCGATGTAATGTATATGCTCGGATATTCCCAATATCAGATCGGCGACTTCCGGAAGGCGCTGGAATCTTTCGGTAAGGTGGTTCAACTGCGGCCGGACCATGAGTCGGCTTACTATTATCGTGGCAAGGCTAATAATATCCTCGCGGTCCAGACCAGCGCACGGATAAGTACCAGCAACCGCGAGAAGATGCTGAATGCTGCGATTGCAGATTATACAAAGGCTATCGAACTGAATGCCGGTGATGCAAAATATTACCAGAACCGGGGTGTTGCTTACCGGGACCTGGGAATCCTGCGCGGAACGGCTGGCACGGCCAACTACGACAAGGCTCTGGCCACGGAGGCCTACGATAAAAGCATCGCTGATTTTCAACAGGTGTTGACCATGACACCAGGCAAGAAGGATATCCAGACGGAACTGAAGAAAGCGAAGGTGTATCGGGACAACCTGAAGTAATCCACCCTGTTCTAACAAAAAAGCTTTGCCGGAAACGGCAAAGCTTTTTTGTTTTCCATACTGAAGATCGCTATTTCATGTTTCCCGTAACGATATAGTCGCTGTCACCGATCACGCGTACACGTTGCTGCTTAGCAATCCGGTAAAGCGAATCAGGATAATAGTCAAGGCGCTCATCAGTACTGTAGAGCATGTTTTCTGCCTTGTTGGTGATACTGATGGAGGCCACTGTGCCGTCTTCATTTTTTTGTATCTCGATCCGTTGCGTGCGCAACCCTGAATCAGTACTGACGTAAACGATCGAAGTGTGTGCGCTATCGGCACGATAGCTGTTCCGCCATGCCGGTTTATTAATATCAGATTCGATGAACAGCGCCAATTCATCCGCCCAATCAGGAATCCCGACGTTGCGGCTTTCCGATTCACCGTTCTTTGAAACTGTTTTTCGGATTTCCGGGTACTGTTGCTGCAATCTCGAGGCTTCGCCGTGGAAATAGTCCGATAAGCTAAAATAAGACGCATTTTCAGCCGTGACCGGTTCCCCTTCAGCCGAGGATTCGCAGGCTGCGGCCAATCCTAGGGCCGCAGAGGCAACAAGAATGATCCGTATATCGACGTTTTTTCCCGCCATCGCTTAAACGAGTGCCTGGCCTGTCATTTCTGCAGGAACGGACAGCCCCATAATCTTAAGTATCGTCGGCGCGATATCACCAAGTTTCCCGTCGGAGAGCGAGCTATAACCGCCGTTGACTAAAATGCATGGGACCAGGTTTGTAGTATGCGCGGTATTTACGGAACCGTCTTCGTTGATCATGAACTCGGCGTTGCCGTGGTCTGCAATGATTATAAAGGCATAATCCTCCGTTAAGCCGCATTCCACCACCTGTCTGGTACATCGGTCTACCGTCTCCACCGCTTTGACCACAGCTTCGAATACACCTGTATGACCCACCATATCCGGGTTAGCAAAATTGAGACAGATAAAATCAGGGGAGTTCGTCCGGATGTCTTCGCAAATGGCGTCTGCAACCTGCTGCGCGCTCATTTCCGGTTGAAGGTCATATGTAGCTACTTTAGGCGATGGGATAAGAATCCGGTTTTCGCCGGAAAACACCTGTTCGCGACCGCCGGAAAAAAAGAACGTTACGTGCGGATATTTTTCCGTTTCAGCAATCCGGGTCTGCGTCTTGCCGTTAGCTGCAAGTACTTCGCCTAAGGTGTTGGTCAGGTTATCTTTCAGGAAAAGTGCCTTGACGCCTTTGAACGTTTCGTCGTACGTCGTCATGGTTAGATAACGTAGGTCAAGCGGATGCATGTTCTGCTCGGGAATGGCACGTTGTGTAAGGGCGATCGTGATTTCGCGGCCACGGTCGGTCCGGAAATTAAAACACACAACCACGTCGCCGTTCTTTATGGTGCTCAGCGGTGCGCCGTAGCTGTCGGTTCTGACTATAGGTCTGACAAATTCGTCGGTTATTCCGTCATCATAGGATTGCTGCAAGGCTGCGACCATATCCCCGGTAGACGTGCCAACCCCATGTACCAGGAGGTCATATGCCTCGCGCACACGTTCCCAACGGTTATCCCTGTCCATCGCATAATATCGCCCGACTGCGGAAGCGAGGCGTCCGGTGCTGCTGGCCAGGAACTGTTCTATATCCCGTACGTAGCCAATACCGGAACGGGGGTCTGTGTCGCGCCCATCCAGAAAGGCATGAACGAAAACCTGGTCACTGTTGAGCCCTGCTTGTCCCGCTGCTTCACACAGCCCTTTAAGGTGCAGTGTATGTGCATGTACGCCACCGTCTGACAACAGCCCAATAAAGTGGACCTGCTTTCCGTTGGCCTTCGCATAACGGAACGCCTCCTGCAAGGGTTCATTGCGGTTAAACTCCCCGTCCTTCACGGCTTTATGGATCCGGCCCAGTTCCTGATACACTACACGTCCTGCGCCAAGGTTCATGTGTCCAACTTCTGAATTGCCCATCTGACCTTCGGGCAATCCAACAGCCTCTCCGGATGCCTCCAGCTTCGAATTTGGGTAATCAGCGAGCAGCTGATCCAAAAAGGGTGTATTCGCGGCAAGCACCGCATTTGATTGGTCCTGTCTGCCATAACCTAAACCGTCCAAGATTATGAGCGCTACTTTTTTCTTTGTGTCCACGGACGCAAACTTAGCTAAATCCGCGATTATATGCAATTTAATCGCGTCTTCCCAGCAGTAACTGTGCGATGGATTTCCATGAGTTTTTTGCGGTGGCCGTGAGCGTTCCACTTATGAAATTATGGCATGTTTTTGGCTATACCATACAAAGTATGTTGAAAAACAATCAGCTGCTGTTTTTTTGTAGAATAAAGTCTACAGCTTGTAAATGAGAAAAATATTAATATTGTCCGTATTATAAACTACTGCATTTGAATAAACAATTACCGTGAAAGAGAAGGGAACCAGATTGATCAAAAAGGCGGGAGCATCAACCTTGATGTGTCTGTTTATGTTGACGGCCCTTGCCAGCAACAACGATGTGATTGATGATATCGCCTCATGTATCCGCAGCGCCAATACCAAGGAGCTCTGCAAATATTTTTCTTCCACTGTAGGTATGACCCTGGTGAACGATGAGGGTATCTATTCGCGGGTACAGGCGGAAATTATCCTGCGGGATTTTTTCGGCAAAAACACGCCCACTAATGTAAAGATAGCTCACCGGTTGGATTCCAATCCCAATTTCCGGTATGTGGTTCTTAATCTTGAAACATCCAGGGATACATTCCGCGTTTCTTATAAGCTGACCAATAACGATAACACCTTTCAAGTGACCGAATTCCGGGTTGAATCCATTTACTGACCCGCGTCAGAATTTCAAATTTATTCGCTTTATTTTATTTTAAATAGGCATCTTAGCAGCGTATTTTTAAAAACCGCGTCGCCGCGCTTTAATGTAGCATACACAGGCCACAAGCATAAGCCGGACGGTTTTTAGGTTTGAAAAGAATGATTCAGGAAGAAAAAGCTCAGCTGCGGCTGTTTATAAAGGCGGCATTACAGGAAGACGTTGGCGAGGGTGACCATACCTCGTTGTCAACCATAGAGCCGGGCAAAACCGGTAAAGCCGTGTTGATCATTAAGGAACAAGGGATTCTGGCCGGGGTTGCTGAGGCTTTGGAGGTTTTCGCGCAAGTGGATGCCGCATTGCAGGTCTCGGTGGCCATCACTGATGGACAGGAAGTAAATCCGGGGGATATCGTATTTGAAATAGCCGGAAGTATACACAGTATACTGCTCGCTGAACGGTTGGTGCTGAACATCATGCAACGGATGAGTGGCATTGCGACCAGTACCCGCCGGATCGTCAACATGCTTGAAGGCACCAATACCAAGGTTCTGGATACGCGCAAGACCACACCCTTGTTAAGGTTCCTTGAAAAAAAGTCCGTAGCCATCGGAGGGGGCACCAATCATCGTTTCGGATTGTACGACATGATCCTGATAAAAGACAACCACGTCGACTATGCCGGAGGGATCAGAAACGCTATTGAAAAAGCCGATAAATACCGGCAAGCCTTGGGTAAACCGATTGATATCGAGATAGAGGTCCGGAATCTGGACGAATTGCAGCAGGTGCTTGAAACGGGGAGGGTTAACCGGATCATGCTGGATAACTTTCCGCCAGCGCTGGTGCGGCAAGCCGTGACGCTTATAGATGGCCGTTACCCCACGGAAGCGTCCGGCGGACTTACCGAAGCGAATATGCTTGAATACGCGCGGGCAGGCGTCGATTACCTGTCGATGGGAGCACTTACCCATTCCGTAAAAGGCTTGGATATGAGCCTTAAAGCAAAAATGTTGGATTAAACCCAGGACGTAGTGATTTTCCCTGCTTTTTCGTTAATTTGCGATTCATGATATCGGGTTACTTAGTCGGAGCGGTTGTATTGGCGTATTTGTTCGGCTCAATTCCCACCGCCGTGTGGTTGGGACAGTCTTTTTATGGCGTAGACGTACGTGAGTACGGCAGCGGTAATGCGGGGGCAACCAATACATTCCGGGTGCTGGGGACGAAGGCCGGTGTGGCAGTAATGATCATCGATATCCTGAAGGGATGGACTGCAACAAATCTCGCTTACTTTATTGGTCCATCCGTGACAGGCCCCCAGGCAGCGGCGCAATTCGTTAATTATCAACTGGCTTTGGGCGTTATCGCCGTCGTAGGCCATTTGTTCCCCCTTTTTGCCGGTTTTCGCGGAGGCAAAGGTGTCGCGACATTGTTCGGGATGATCCTCGCAGTCCATTTCCAGGCGGCCTTGGTATGCGTGTCCGTGTTCGTCATCGTCCTGTTGCTCACCAGGTATGTGTCTTTAAGCTCAATCAGCGCAGGCTTTGCCTTTCCGTTCAGCATTGTGTTTCTATTCCATACTTCAGTGAAGTCTGTGTTGTTATACGGAATATGTATCTGTGTTCTGATATTGATTACCCATCAAAAAAATATTGAGCGCCTGTTGAAGGGACGGGAGTCTAAGGTCCGTCTGTTCAGGAAACGGGCCAAGGTTTGATCGTTAGGTTCGGCATATATATTGCTTTATGAGGGAAATTAGCTATGACCCGGAGACATTAAAATCCATCATATCATGAAACTAGTCGAAAAGAAAATCACCTGTTTGTTATTGGCTGCCGCGGTGGCAACATCCTGTGCAACAGTACCGTTGACGGGAAGAAGGCAGCTTAGCCTGGTCAATGAAACGGAAATCCAGCAGCAAGCCGCGCTGGCATACCGTGAGTTATTGAGGGATTCAAAGACCAAAGTCGTCAAAGGCACGGCACAGGCACAGATGGTGCAGCGTGTCGGCGATAAGATAGCTGGAGCAGTAACGCGTTTTCTGCAGGAAAACGGATACGCCGGCCAATATAACTTTGACTGGGAATTTAACCTGATTCAGGATGATCAGATCAATGCCTGGTGCATGCCGGGCGGGAAAGTGGCAGTGTATACGGGCATACTTCCGGTGACCAAGGATGAGGCCGGGCTGGCCACGGTTATGGGACATGAAATTGCACATGCCATCGCTAAGCATTCTGCGGAGCGCATGTCTCAGTCCATCATTGCGCAGGCGGGAGGCGTGGCTGTTGATGCAGCGACCTCCGAGAAATCCGGCACAACCCGCGCCGTATTGAATACTGCATACGGTCTGGGCGGACAGCTCGCACTGCTGAGCTACTCCAGAAATCAGGAGAGTGAAGCGGACCGGATGGGATTGGTATTTATGGCAATGGCCGGATACAATCCAAGCGAGGCTGTTAAGTTCTGGGAGCGGATGGCCCAGGCCAAGCAAAGCGGCGGTGGAGCGCCTCCTGAGTTCCTGAGTACCCACCCCTCAGATGCACGGCGGATTAACAGTATTCAGAAGCTGATTCCTGAGGCAATGGCATATTATAAAAAATGAGTTTACACCAAAATGATCTAGCCGCTATACGCGTGGAGTACCGGATGGGTGAACTGACAGAGGAAGAGGTTGACGCCGATCCTTTGGTTCAGTTCCAGCGATGGTTCACTGAAGCGGTTGAACGGCAGGTGATGGAACCTAATGCCATGGTGCTCTCCACGGTGTCCGATACAGGAATACCTTCTTCCCGGATCGTATTGCTGAAGCAGCTGGACGGTTCAGGGTTCAGTTTTTTTACCAATTATGAAAGTCAAAAGGGCAGGGAGCTGGACGCTTGCCCCAATGCTGCCCTTTTGTTTTTCTGGCCCGAATTGCAGCGGCAGATCCGCATCACCGGGGTAGCGGAAAAGCTGCCCGAGGAACAGTCGGACAGCTACTTCAATTCCAGGCCTAAGGGCAGCAGGTTAGGCGCGTTGGCCTCTCCGCAGAGCAGGGAGATTGCCAGCCGCGGTGTATTGGACAGTAAATTGGCTGAGCTGGAAGTAGCATTCAAAGGAACGGATACTGTGCCGCGCCCGACGCACTGGGGCGGATACCGTGTGCAGCCGGACCAAATCGAATTTTGGCAGGGGAGGAGCAACCGGCTCCATGACAGAATCGTATATAAACGGGAAAACGATGGTTGGACAATTTCAAGATTGGCGCCGTAGATGGATATAGCCGCACGTGTCAAAGCACTATTGGTTGATCGTTTCGGTGAGCAGGTGATCGTGACGGAGGAGCGGACCGGGTTGCAGCCGGCATTGGTAGTGCCGGCCGCTGAACTGCCGGGCGTCTGCCTGTTTCTCCGGGATCACGAGGAACTGTATTTTGATTTTCTCTCCTGCCTGAGCGCCGTGGACGATGGACCCGATGCCGGTACCTTTACCGTTGTGTACCATCTGGCGTCTATTCCGCATCAGCATCAACTCACCCTTAAAGTAGTGATAGGGAATGACCGGCAATTAAGCAACCTACCCACAGTACCCAGCGTATGCAGTGTGTGGCGTACTGCTGACTGGCATGAACGGGAGGCGTTTGATCTGATGGGGATCTATTTTGAGGGGCATCCGGATTTGCGGCGCATTCTACTGCCGGAGGATTGGGAGGGATATCCGCTACGCAAGGATTACGAGGAAGCGGCGGCCTATCACGGAATTGCAATCAAGTAAGGAAAGTCAAAGATGCCAACAACACCGACAAGCGATCGTTATGGAGAGGCGCAACTGGCCTACGAGGCGCGTTTAGCTGCAATCGGAGCGGAGGAGATGGTTATCAATATGGGACCCCAGCATCCCTCAACACATGGTGTATTGCGCCTGCAACTAGTGACGGACGGGGAAATTGTTAAGGAGGTCATTCCTCATATAGGCTATCTGCACCGATGCTTTGAAAAGCATGCAGAGTCTATGAATTACGGAAAAACCATCCCGTTCACCGACCGGATGGACTACCTGGCGTCCATGAACAACAGCCACGCGTTTGTCATGGGGGTGGAACGTATGCTTGGGATTGAAGACCGTATTCCCAAGCGCGTTGAATACATCCGCGTATTGGTGTGCGAACTTAACCGTATTGCGTCACATTTAATAGCCATAGGAACCTATGGGATTGATATCGGAGCATTTACACCGTTCATGTGGTGTTTCCGCGACCGTGAGCATATCATGAACATGCTGGAGTGGGCATCCGGCTCCAGGATGCTGTACAACTACATATGGGTCGGCGGCCTTTTCTATGACCTCCCGGTAGGTTTTGAAGAGCGTTGCAAAGAATTCGTGCAGTACTTCAAACCGAAATTGCGGGAGCTGGATGAGCTCCTTACGAAAAACCAGATTTTTGTTTCACGTACGGCAAACATTGGCGCATTGCCTGCCGAGGTCGCGATCAATTACGGCTGTTCGGGACCCATGCTGCGTGCCTCAGGCATAAAATGGGATCTACGTCGGGTCGACGGTTATTCCGTATACCCAGAACTCGAGTTCGAGATCCCCGTCGGGAAAGGGGAGATGGGTAAATTGGGTGATTGCTGGGACCGGTACAAGATCCGCGTGGATGAAATTGAGCAATCGGTACGCATCATTGAACAATGCCTGGAACGTCTCACTAAAGAGCTGAGGCGTACAGCGGATTTTGACCCAAGAGCCCTGGTGCCGAAAAAAGTGAACCTGAAAGCCCAGGACTATTATGTGCGGGCGGAAAACCCGAAGGGCGAACTGGGCTTTTATTTCGTGACACAGGAAAAAACCGATATTCCGAAACGGGTCAAGGCCAGGGGACCCAGTTTTAATAACCTTTCTGTTCTTCCGGAACTGGCAAAGGGTGTCCTCATAGCGGATCTGATTGCAATCCTCGGATCCATTGATATCGTGCTGGGAGAAGTTGACCGCTAAACGGATTTACCGTATTCAAAAAAATCAAAATAATTTTTGTAGTGTGTAATATAAACACTATCTTTGCAGTATCATAATTTAGGTTTATAATTGGTTAGTAAAGGTTTCCATTCTCCCCGTTTGGAAACCTTTCTTTTTTTATACCCCGCTCAGCTGCTCTATCAGCCGTCAGTAACGATCAGGAATCCGGAACAAATCAAAAACAAAAAAGCCATCTCGAGGTAACGAGACGGCTTTTCCTGGAAATAGTATTAGTCTTAGAAATAGAACTGTACGCCGATACGCGGAGCCAAAGAGTTGGCATTCAGTCCAAAAGAGTTGGTTGTAACTTTAGAACCTGCTTCCGGCTCAAGTGAAGCGTTCTGGTAGTAAAGACCTCTCACAGACAGTTCAATACCAATTTTACTGGTAGGGAAGTAGGCAAAGCCTGGAGCCAATTCAACACCATAGCTAGCAGTATTACCAAGCTTTGTGTCTCCGTTCTTAACGGTGCCCCAACCCATTGGAACTGATAATTGACCGAAGAATTTGAAGTCTCCATCCCCTTTGTAAAGGCGTGCGAAAGGAGCTACTGTAAAAGCATTCAGCTTATCACCGGTGCCGAAAACGGAAGCTGCGCCGGTGTTTTCTTCATAACCGTAACCGATCCCGGTACCAACCGCGAAGTTATCGCTTACGAAATAACCAACTGAAGGCACGATACCTAAAGAGTGACGCTCGGTTTCGCTGTCTTTTACTTTGTTGTAATCATAAGAAACGTTTCCGCCGAGGATTACTTTTCCTTTTTCGGTTTGTGCATTAGCCGCAAAGCCTACTGCTACAGCTGCTGTTAAGGTTAAAAACAGTTTTTTCATTTTGTAAAAGTTATTTAGTTAAACAATGTGTCATTTAGCCTCCCTCAATAATAGACTATTTGACTTTCGAAGTCAACATTGCAATATAAGTGCCAAACAGTCTAAAGTTCGGGGTGGCACTGTCATGGTTTTGTCTCTTTTCGGTTATCCGGAATTATCGCGCCTAATTGGTATTTTATACCGGATTTTCTATAGATGATGGAATGCTATATTGGCAGTGGAACTGACGCGGAAGAGTGGTAATTGACTTTTTGACAACAAATGTCAGTCATCGAATTGTCACGCAAAAAGCCAGGTGATTTGGCACCTGGCTTTTTATATTGTGTGGGTCTGGAAATACGTGTTGCTATTCGAAGTATTCTTTGATGCGTTCAAAAAAGGTCTTCTCGTTCCTGCCCGGTTGCGGCTTAAAATTAGGGGACTGGCGCAACCGTTCCAGGAGCTCGCGCTCTTCCGCTGACACTGCTTTGGGTGTCCATACATTGACATAGACCAACTGATCACCTTTATGATAGGAGTTGACTTCAGGTACGCCTTTGCCTTTTAGCCTCAGGATTTTGCCGGCCTGTGTGCCGGGTTCGATCTTGATCTTCGCCTTACCGTCTATCGTGGGGATTTCCACGCTGGTACCTAAAGTGGCATCCACAAAATTTATATAAAGGTCATAGATGACGTTTGTGCCGTCCCGCTTCAGGGTTTCATGAGGAATTTCCTCAATGAGTATGATCAGATCACCCGGTACGCCGCCCCGGGGTGCGGTATTTCCCTTTCCGCTCATGGAGAGCTGCATGCCTTCACTGACACCTGCAGGTATATTGATGCTTATGGTTTCCTCACCCCGCACCAGCCCGTCACCGTGACAAGTGGGGCACTTAGCAGAAATTTCAACACCCTCGCCATTACAGGTCGGGCAGGTGCTGGTGGTTTGCATCTGCCCAAGAATGGTATTGGTTACCCGGCGTACGGCACCCGTACCACCGCACGTACGGCAGGTGTGGAATGACGATTTATCCTTAGCACCGCTTCCGTCGCAGGTCGAGCAGGCAACTTGCTTGCTCACTTTTATTTTCTTTTCGGTTCCCTTGGCGATTTCCTGCAAAGTAAGTTTCACTTTGATGCGCAGGTTAGTGCCCTTTGCCACGCGCCGGCCGCTCCGTTGACCGCCGCCGCCGAAGAAGCTCTCGAATGGGCTGCCGGTTCCGCCAAAGATGTCGCCGAACTGACTGAATATGTCGTCCATATTCATGCCTCCGCCGCCGAATCCTCCTGATGCGCCGCCGCTGTGGCCGAACTGGTCGTAACGCTGCCGTTTTTCAGGGTTGCTAAGCACCTCGTACGCTTCCGCCGCCTCCTTAAACTTTTCTTCTGCCTCTTTGTTATTCGGGTTTTTGTCAGGGTGGTATTTTATCGCCAATTTCCGGTAAGCTGACTTTATTTCAGCCTGGTCTGCATTGCGCGAAACCCCAAGAACGTCGTAATAATCTCGTTTTGCCATGCTCACTTATCCTCTTAACTGCCTACCACCACTTTGGCATGCCTTAGTACTTTGCCGTGCAGAAAGTAACCTTTTTCTACTTCATCGATAACCTTACCCTTTAGATCATCACTGGGCGCGGGGATATTGGTGATAGCCTCCTGTAGTTCGGCATCGAAGGGCTTGCCGATAGATTCCATTTCCTTTAATCCTTGCTGACTCAGGATGTTTTTCAGCTTTTGGCCCACCAGAGATACCCCTTCTTTTACCGGTCCCACTTCCGACGCGGTTTCAATTGCCTTCAGCGCGCGATCAAAATCGTCTATTACCGGTAATAGGCTTGCAATGATCTCCTTTCCGGCGGTTTGTATCAGTTCGATCCGTTCTTTTGATATCCTGCGTTTATAGTTCTCGAATTCGGCGTAAAGACGCAGGTACTTATCGTTGGCGACAGCTAATTCTGCTGTTAACAGCTGTTCCGGTGTTTGGTCGCTTTGTTCATCGGATTCAGTGGTGCCGTTGTCGGTAGGCACGGTATCGGTCGGCTGCACTTCCTGTGCGGTAGATTGCTCGTCCATTTTCTGCTTTTCCTCGTTGTTCTGTTTTGTCTTGTTCTTTGCCATAGTCGTCACTGTGGTTTCCCTCTAGTTTTTTCCGGTTACATTGCCGGTATCTCCTGCGTGACTGTAATCACGTGGAAGCTGCGACTGCTGTACCTGTCTGCAATTAAGCTGCCAACGGTTCAAACTCCGTCAGCCTGTCAGCTATGAATGAATTTAGATAGCCACGTTGTCATGCAGTGCGCCGTCAGCCGTTCTGACAATCCGTGACGGCATGTTCCGTATGATCTGATAGTCATGGGTAGCCATGAGCACCGCGGTGCCGGCGCGGCTGATCTCCTTTAATAGCAATACAATTTCTTCTGACGTTTCCGGGTCAAGGTTGCCCGTCGGCTCATCTGCCAGTATAATTTCAGGATTGTTCAGTAGTGCCCTTGCGATAACCACGCGCTGTTGCTCCCCTCCTGAAAGTTCATGTGGCATTTTTTTGAGTTTTGAGCGCAATCCGACTTTTTCGAGGACATCCAGCATCCGGCTGTTAATCAGAGCCTTGTCTTTCCAGCCGGTAGCGCGGAGTGCAAATTCAAGGTTCTTTTCAACCGTGCGGTCCGTGAGCAGGTGGAAATCCTGGAAAACGATTCCGAGTTTACGGCGCAGGTAGGGTACTTCCCGTTCGGTAAGCTTTTTCAGGTCAAAGCCTGCGACCATGCCTTCACCGCTCGCAATATGAAGATCTCCATAGATGATTTTCAGTAAGCTGCTTTTTCCGCTTCCGGTCTGACCAATGAGAAACACGAATTCCCCTTTGTCAATTTTGAGGTTGACGTTAGAAAGGACCAGGTGCCGCGGTTGGTAGATATCTATGTTTTTCAGTGTGATTACCGTATCGCCTATCATTGCTTACAGTTCTAATTTCTTAATCTGCCCGAAAGGCATCTGCTTGATTGTTTCCATGATACTGGCAGCCTTTTCGCCCAATCCCAGCTTTTCGAGGGATTTTTCCGGGCGGTCCACCCTGAAATAAGCGAGCAACGTAAAAGCGTCATCACGCAACTGGACATAATCCGGTATTTTGGCCACGCCTTTGACTTTAATGACATACATGGTGCCGCAAAGTTAGCATTAATTGGATGAAAGATAAAGGCTTTATAGATGTTGTGCCAAAAAATCAAGCGTGTTCACCCCGTCCGCATAGTCGTCCAGTGCGGGCTGTTGACTTTGCCCGAAACCCACTACCGCCGTGCCGATGGGAAGGGGGGAGCCAGCCACTACACACTGGAGCTGAAGTGACAGATCGGTAAGGCGTCCGCAAAGTCCATGAAGGTTCCTATATCCCTCAAGATACAGCGTAGCCAAAGGGGATGCAACCCGTTCATCGGGCTTGATGAGCAGAAAACCATTGTCGTAATGCTCATTGCCGTTGATCAAAAAGATCGACTTATTGTAGTCATAGTTATTGCTGTATTTGTAATGGTTGATCAATCCCTGATAGGATGCTATTCCTTCAAAAAAACGGGCGATGTCATAACCTTCCGGTACGAATAGCTTAGAAACGTTCCGGCACCCAAGGCCGAAATAGTCGAACACGTCAGCCCCAAGCAACTGCAGCTGGGCCGGTGTCTCGTTCCCGGTCAGCACGGCGATGCTGTTACGGTTTTTCCGGATGATGTGCGGCTTCCTGCCGAAATAGTATTCAAAATACCGCGCACTGTTATCGCTTCCCGTTGCGATGACCAGATCGAAATCCTTCAGTCGCTCCGACAGGATAATTTTCCGGCCAAAACCCGGTTCGATTTCTATAAGCTTATCCAATAGGTGTTTAGTCAGCCCCGCATCGTTTGACGAGGGCTTGACCTGGATGCTGAACCCCGCACAGAGCGCGCATAATATATCGTGAAAACCGACTGCGGGCACATTTCCGGCCAGCACCAACCCGACGGTTTTGTCGATTTCGGCGTCAAACGGATAGGCCTGTAGCCAAGATTGAAGTTTGCTTGCCGACAGGTTCCTTGCAATGGCGGTCAGCGCGCTGCGAACGTTATCCGGCGTAAACCATGGGTTGCGGTGCTCTGCCGATCCAATGACAGTCTGCAATTGATCGCTGCCGGAAAGCAGGTATTCGCCTAAAACGGCGAAGGCTTCGATGCGTTGTTTCTTTGTCAAAATCTTACTATTAAACGCCAAGTTGAGTTGATATTTGTTTATCTTTGCAAGAAATTAGCATTTTCAAAAAAAGACGACTAAATTTGTAGTCAACTTTTTTGTTTTTACATGGTGTGCAAAAATAGGTTTTTTATTCAATATAACTAGTTGCGAGGATTTAAATGGCAATCAAGATAACAGATGAATGCATCAATTGCGGGGCCTGTGAACCGGAATGCCCAAACAATGCAATCTATGATGCCGGAGTGAGCTGGCGGTTTTCAGAGGGAACGGCATTGAGCGGGGTTATTGATTTCGGTGATGGCACAGCCTTGAATGCAGATGAGGAGCAGCCGGCATTATCGGATGAGGTATATTACATTGTGTCGGACAAATGTACCGAGTGCGTGGGCTTTCATGACGAGCCGCAGTGCGCCGCCGTATGCCCGGTAGATTGCTGTGTCGATGACGAGGATGTCCGCGAGACCGAGGAAGAACTCTTAGCTAAGAAGGCTTGGTTGCACGGCGAGTAAGTCGCCGTGCTTATATTTTCTCAGCATTTGCCGGGAACTACCAACACGGGACAGTTGGCGCGTCTCATCACGCTTTCAGAGACACTGCCGGAAATGAAATGATCAAAGCCGGTACGACCGTGTGTGCCCATGATAATGAGGTCAGCAGCCCATTCGTCGGCAACAGTCAATATCTCCTGCTTGGGACTCCCCATCCGGCTGAACGTAAACACCTCCTTCACGTCGTCGAATTGCTTGCTGATTTCGCTTAGCATCGACTTTGAGCTTTCTTCCTGTATTTCCGTGGTTTCCGGGACGATGATGGGCTGTTGCCCCATCAGCGGGTCTGCACCGTAATTGGTTGGTGCTGCAGGTTCGATTACGTGGATGAGGGCAACTGATGCGTCCATCAGTTTAGCGATGCGGTGCCCATGCTGCAACGCTTTCTTTGAGCACTCACTGTCATCCGTTGCGATGAGGATGCGCGTATAATTTGCTGCTTTCGTTTCCATATCTACCCGGTTTTAATGTGTTAATCTCCATAAAGATAACAATTTTTCATCTATATACAATTTGTTTTTTAGCGGTGATGAAGCTATCAGATTTATTCATTCACACAGGGTAATGAATAAATCATGATGGTTTCATAATAACTGTTCCAGCAACTGATCAAATTCGGACCGTAATGCCGCCAGCTCCGCCTCTACTTTGGCCAGCCGCGCTTCCAGTCCCGCGGCGTCACGGGGACTGTCTCCATCCGCATCGTCTTCTTCGCGGATTGCCCGATCTCCGAGCAGATGCATATACCTGGCCTCTTTTTGGCCTGGACGTCTGGGTAACTGTCTGACGTAAGGCTGTTCGGAACCGGCCAGATTGTCCAGCAGCGACTGAACCTCTTCAAGTGACTCAAACTCATACATCCGGCCGGCGTTTGTGTTCAGTTCGCCCGGCGTTTGCGGGCCGCGCAACAGTAAAAGACAGATGATCGTGACTTCCGCCGGAATCAACGGATAAACAACAGCGAAATTGTGTTTGTATTTCGTGACGCGGCTGGATCCGCCCGTCACCGTGGAAACCAGGCCTTTTTTGCGCAGCGCATCCAGTGTGGCAATAACGGTGCCGTCATCATAGCTGACCACAGGCTTCCGTGAGGTCTTTTGGTTGCATGCAGCAACCAACGCATTCAACGTAAGCGGGTAATATTCCGGGGTCGTTCTGGACTTTTCCATGAGGGCACCCAGTACGCGCTGCTCTTCAGCAGATAAAACGGGAAGTGAAGGTATTGTATCCATAGGCTAAAAATGAAATTTTATTGCAAATAAAACAATTTATAAAATGTTATTTTCGCGCTGGAAAGGAAATACTGTTGCTTAAAATCGCTTATCATCCCAGTTTCGCCCACCCATTGCCGGAAGGACACCGCTTTCCGATGATCAAGTATGAGCTTATTCCCGCCCAGTTGTTGCATCAGGGTATCGTATTGCCGGATAACTTTTTTGAACCCGGGTTGGCGGATTTTGAAACAATAGCGCGTGCACACGCTGCAGATTACTGCCACGATCTGCTCAACGTGGCACTCTCACCGGCAATGGTGAGGCGCATCGGATTTCCGTTGTCGGCTGAACTGGTGGCCCGGGAGCTTCGGATCGTTCAGGGAACCATTGACGGATGTTTCTTTGCCAGGAAATACGGTATAGCGTTCAACGTAGCGGGCGGCACACACCATGCCGGACGTGATTGGGGTGAGGGCTTTTGTTTGCTGAACGATCAGGCAGTCGCTGCGGCAAACCTGTTGGAGTGGGGGATATGTCACCGGGTATTGATTGTCGATCTGGATGTCCATCAGGGAAACGGCACTGCGCAGATCTTCGAGCACGACGGCCGGGTATTTACATTCTCTATGCACGGGGAGCGGAATTTCCCGTTCCGGAAGGAACGGTCCGACCTGGACGTCGCATTGCCCGACGGCGTGGGGGATGAGGAATACGTGGAAGCCCTTGCAACTTATCTGGATGAGGCCTTTGCCCGGGCTAAGCCCGATTTTGTCTTTTATCAGGCGGGGGTTGATGTATTAGCTACCGATAAGCTGGGTAAATTGGCGTTGACCAGGGCCGGATGCCGCCGGCGGGATGAGCTGGTGCTCGGCCGTTGCCGGGCGGCCGCGGTGCCGGTACAGATCAGCATGGGAGGCGGGTATTCACCGGACATACGCGACATTGTGGATGCTCACTGCCAGACCTACAGCGTGGCTGCCCGATTATATAATTAAAAAACCTATTGTCTATGTTTTACCATACAGATGCTACCATTGATCAGTTATCCATCCACCGGGTGGGCAACAAGATGCAGGATGAGTTTTACGTGCTTTCCGAACAGCCCGTTGCGTTACAGGATGAAACGTTGGCGACAGTATTGATGCACTACTTCCTGAGCCCTTTCTCTAAGGTCAACGAGGTATACAGATTTTTCCATCCAAGCGGCACGCTGGAGCTTAACGAGGTGTATCATTTTTCCAGGGAATTTTTCTCAGGGGCGCTTTCCTTTCACGAATACAGCCAGCAGCTTTGCAAGCACCTTTTCGAAGCCTCGAACCACCCAAACATCAAGGGCGGTGAGCTGTACGTCGCCCGGTTGCACAACGTACAGCTGGAAGGGGAACAGCATGAAGCCGTAGGCATCTTTAAATCCGAAAATAAGGAAACGTACCTGAAAGTGTTTCCAACCCAGGGTGCCTTCAATCTGGAGTACGAACAGGAAGCCATCAACATCAACAAACTGGATAAAGGCTGCGTCATTGTCAATACAGGGGTTGAAGAGGGCTATAAAATTCTAGTGATCGATCAGACCAACCGCCAGCAGGAGGCGGTGTACTGGAAAGACGATTTTCTGGGGTTGGCTATTGAGAACAACACTTACAGCCAGACCGGTAATTTCCTGAAGGTTTATAAAAAGTTCGTGGACGAGGGACTCGATGAAGCGTTCGAGCTGGAGCGGCCCGACAAGATCGACCTGCTGAACCGGTCAATGAATTACTTCAAAGAAAAGGAAGCCTTCAAACAAGAAGAATTCGAGGAAGAGGTCCTGGGCAATCCGCAGGCCATCGAGCTGTTCCAGAATTACCGCCAGCAGCTCGATGATACCCACGAAGCGGCATTCGGCAATTATTTCGACATCTCCAAGCAGGCCATTAAAAAGGTACAGGCGACGTACAAAAGTGTATTGAAGCTGGATAAGAACTTCCATATTTACATACACGGTAAACGGGAGTACATCGAAAAAGGATATGACGAGGAAAAGGGATTGAACTACTATAAGGTCTATTTCAAGGAAGAGCATTAGCAGTTATTTTTCCAGTTTCTTTCCAGAATTTCCGGCTACTTTGGGCGCATTAAAAGCCAAGCGGAATTATCTGAAAGCGCGATATGGACAAAAATAAGGATAATGTGTTCAGTGAGGTGATCAAGAAGCCCTCTGACTTCAAGTTCGGTGCGACCGTGGCTAATGCTTTCGACGATATGGTGGAGCGTTCCGTGCCGTTTTACAATGAGATGCAGCGGATGATCATCGAGCAGGCAAGTGAATTTGCGGTTCCTGATTCCAACGTATATGATCTGGGATGTTCTACGGGAACCACGTTCCTGAACCTGGACCCTTACGTAGACGGGCGTGTACGGTTTGTGGGAATTGACGACTCAAAGGAAATGCTTGAAAAATGCCAAGCCAAGCTTAAAGAAGCCAAACTGTCACGGCCATATGAGCTGGTCAATGCTGACCTGCACCAGGACTTCAGGATTGATAACGCTTCCGTTGTTATCCTTTGCCTGACCCTTCAGTTCGTCAGGCCCATCTATCGCGAGAAATTGCTGCAGAAAATCTACGAAGGGTTGAACGCCGGCGGCGTACTGATTGTTTGTGAAAAGATCCTGGCGGAAGATAGTCTGTTTAACCGCAACTTTATCAAATACTATTATGACTATAAGCGGCGCAACCACTATAGTGACCTTGAGATTGCCCAAAAACGCGAAGCATTGGAAAATGTGCTTATCCCTTATAAACTCAGCGAGAACATGAAAATGCTGATGGAAGCTGGTTTCAGCCATACAGAGATCTTTTTCAAATGGTATAACTTTTCGGGATTCGTCGCCATCAAGAATTAACTGTATGGTTCAAATCGGCAATTTTTTCTTCAGGTACCGTAATTACCTTTTCATCTTCCTGTACCTAGCCTTGTTTATCCCGTCGCCACCTATATTCAGCCATTATGTGTACCCCCTGGTGATCGGCCTTGTCATTACGGTGGCCGGTCAGCTTATACGGGGACTTACTATTTCACTTGCCTATATTGTACGGGGCGGCAAGGACAAAAAGGTTTACGCGGATAAGCTGGTGACCGACGGATTCTTTGCGCACTGCAGGAACCCCCTATATGTGGGTAATATTCTGATGCTTCTCGGAGTCGGTATTCTCGTCAATTCGTTGATTTACCTTGTAGTCTTTATTCCCCTTTTCCTTTTCATTTATCAGGCTATTGTCCTGGCTGAGGAAAACTTTCTGCGGCAAAAGTTCGGAAGTGAGTTTGACGCTTATACCAAGTGCGTACACCGGTGGCTGATCAATCCCGTTGGTTTGGCAAAAACCATTTCCGGCATGCATTTTTTCTGGAAACGCTGGCTGGTTAAGGAATACAACACGCAGGTCATTTGGTTGACCGGTATTGCCATCATCCTTTTCTACAAATACACGCACTGGTCATGGGACACGGACACGCGCAATACGTGGCTTGCCATCGTGCTCGTGATCCTCGCCGTCTATTACCTGACAATCCGGTACCTCAAAAAATCCGGCAAATGGGCGGTGGCCTGATATGCTAAGCCAAGTCGAGCTGCTGCCTTTCGCCGGTAGCGCAGGCACGGTAAATAGCATCGAGTATTTTCAGATCCCGCAGCCCTTCGTGGCCGTCTACGGATACCTCCGGTTTCTTGCCGTCCAGTATAATCGCAGCCATTTCATCCATTTGTACCGTCTGGTGCGTTACATGCGGTTTGTTAAGCTCCCCCTTGTTTGTCCGGCCCTTTATGGGACCGTAGCCCGTTGAGGGCTGCAATTCAGCGAATCCTTTTTCGCCGTTCAGGAAAAAGCGGTCCAGATGGTTCATGTTATACGTTGACAAACATGATGCGACGGCCCCGCTTGGGAACCCCAGCTGAAACTGGATAGTTTCATCCACACCCTCTTTGAACTTGACGGGATCCGTCTTGGTTTCCTGTCCAGTCACCCATACCGGCTCTTCGCCTATCATGTAGCGGGCACCGTTTACCGCGTAGATACCGATGTCCATGAGTGCCCCGCCTCCGGCGAGCGCCTTGTCCAGTCGCCACTGGTTCGGATCACCTATGCGGAAACCGGATAGGCCCTGGAAAAACAATACCTTGCCCAGCTCACCTGCCTTGCGCATGCGGACGATCTCAAGCGTATTGGGCTCGAAATGCATACGGTAGCCCACGAGCAGTTTTACGTTGGCTGCTGCACACGCATCCACCATTTCCTGTCCCTCCGCCGCATTAATAGCCATCGGTTTTTCGCAGATCGCGTGTTTGCCCGCTTTCGCAACGCGGATCACCTGTTCGCGATGCAATGCGTTCGGCGTGATGACATACACGGCATCGATGTCCGGATTATCCTTTATGGCGTCAAAATTCTCGTAATTGTAGCGGTTTTTTTCCGGTACGCCATATTTGGCGCCCCAGTCTTTGAGCTTAGCCGGTGTGCCGCTGATCAGTCCGGTAATCTTGGCCCGTTTACAGGACTGCATGGCTTCCGCAACGCGGGATGCATACCCGCCCAGCCCCATAAGTGCTACCCGCAGTACCGGCTGTTGGCCCGCAGGAGCGTTGGAATGATTCCCTGCATGAAGGGATGTAAAGAAAGGCAAAGCCATGGCTGACACGGTCAGCTTTTGCAGGAAGTCGCGACGTGAGTTCTCCATATTAATAATCGTAATGGTTTATACTGCTACGATAAACAAAAATGCAATCGGATAGTTTGCTCCTTAGGAGCAGGACACTTTTACGGAGCGAATATAAGTAAATGAAAGGAATTTTGGATAACGTCCTGGTTTTTGCCGCAACGGCACACCAGGGACAGACGAGGAAATACAAACCAGAACCGTACATCTCGCATCCCATCCGCGTGATGGAACTCTGCAAACAATACAGCGACAACATTGCCATGCTATCAGCTGCCCTGCTGCATGACGTGCTGGAGGACACCGCCATAACGGCAGATGAACTGGACCGTTTCCTGCGGGCCAACATGACACCTGAAGTCGCCAGGGAAACGTTCAGCAACGTAATCGCGTTGACCGACGTGTATATTAAAAAGGACTACCCACAGTTCAACCGCAAGACACGCAAGAAAATGGAACTTGAGCGGCTTACCATGATTCCCCCAGATGCCCAGACAATCAAGTACGCTGATATCATCGACAATTCCTCAGAGATCGCCATACATGATCTGCAGTTCAGCCATGTGCTGCTGAAGGAATACCGGCAAGTCCTTAAGCGGTTGGACAAGGGAAACCCCGAATTGCGTGAACGGGCTATGCAAGCCGCCAACCGCTGAAGACCGCGGAAAAGACCGCTCTCCGAACGTTCAAAGCACGCTGCTAAACAAAGCTGAGATAAAATCTAGAGTAACTGTAGAATGATTTGGTTAAAATACTATTTATAGAGATATTTCCATCGTATTTTTATCGTATTTAATACGATAAAAATACGATAGAAATACGATGACAATACGATAAAATACTAAACTTAACTGGGCTTTGTCTGAAGATTATAGTAGTTTCATTCAAGAGCGGTAGCAGTTCGCTGGTTGCAGGATTGTCACTACAGTTTCTTTTTTAAGGGGAACATTTACGGCAAGAAAGTCTCTTTTGTCATAGTTTTGCCTGCGTCAATAAAAAACGGTATGGCCCAAGCGTTATCCCTCAGTTCCCCACAAAAGAAAGCAAAGAGCGATGATGGCGCCTAAAGTCGCTGTTGTTATCCCGGTTTACATGTTTGTCGAGTATCCGCAATCAAACCTTGCGTGATATTGAGATCCTTGTCGTTGTTAATGGATCCACAGACAGAAGCCTCGCAGTTGCACAACAGATTACACAAGGCGACGAATGCGTTTCCATCTTTTCCCAAGCCAACAGCGGACAGTCTGTTGCGCGCAACGTTGGAATCAAAAAAGCGAAGGGCCAGTATATCTATTTTATGGACAGCGGCGACGTCCTTCGTTCAGATGCACTGCTCAAATGTTACGAGCGTGCTGTAAGAATCGGATGCTGTTTTATGCCAGGCCCGGGCTCCGGGAGGCCGTTCGGGCGAACCGTTCCTATTTATTGATCACGGAGTTACTGACCCTGATTCCTTTTTACGGTGAGTTCTGCACGTCCGGAACGTTAATTGGACTGGGACAATTTTGCAAAAATCTGGGCCATCAGCTTCTTAACGTTGCTTGTGCTTGGCGTTTTATTGGCTATTTATCGGCTCATTCAACGTCGTTGTTTGTTGTTAGGCATGAAGTGGAAAAGACGTGGCGCGGGCAACCGTTGACAGCGGTCAACGTTTGGAAACGAATAAAAGGACGCCGCGAAGCCGTTACAGGGTGAACGTTAGTTTCAGTACGGCCATACGCCCGCGTAGATCATACCGGCTATAACCAAATTGGTTCGCTGATAGACTGTATGTTTCATATTCTGTAATATTACCCAAATTGGTGATGTTTAACTCGAGATCTGTGTTCCATTTATTCAGATTGTAACGGATATTGGCATCGATGAAAAAGTAGCGGATGTCTTCCAACTGCGCTTGTCTGGTGTATTGATGGCGTCCGTTCAGGCGCAGGAAGGTATTGCGGAAGGGTGAATACATCAGGTTTAATGATTGGTCGTAGCGCTGGATGTGCCGGTCAGGCATGCGAACGGCCCTTTCTCCAGCTACCAGCCTGCTGGTGGTCCACGAGCCCGTGCCCTCGTAGCTGAGGCTGATGCGGTCCCACAGGCGGGCTTCGACGCTTGGTGCGATGCTGGCCGTTATATGGTTGTATGGCAGCAATTCGCCATTCAGCAATTGGTTGACCCGCGAGGTGCTCCACGAACCTTTCAGGGCCGCTGTTGCACCGAGGGCAAACACATACTTGCTGACGCCAGCATTCAAACTGAAGGTGCTGATCGTGTTCTCATAGGGCACCAGCACCGTGTTGATGATGTTGTCCGTGACGACGTTGGACGCGATGGTGTTGCTCTTGGCATGGGTGTAATTGATGCCCGCATTGAGGAACAGCATGCTGATGTTGCGCTGAAAATTGTAGTTCAATCCCATGTTGTGGGTACGGCGTTCTTCCAGCGTGGCGTCGTTTGCGTTCAGACTACGATAATTGGCGAGGATGGCGCCGCGGTAGATACTGTTGATGTTGCCCATATGGTTGGTGTATGCGTAATTGAGCGATATATAATCCTCCGGAGTGGTGCTGTATTTGGCTCGGAACGATGGATTGAATAATAGGCGTTCATTTTGCTCGTCGAGCGCGAACCCGACGTCTTCGTAGGTAATGCGTTGCCAAGTGAATGGAAGGGAAAGCATCGTCTCCCACTTGCCGTCCTTGAGCTGATAGGTTGCATTCAACTGGGCATTGTGCCGTTGCCAATGGAGGTTGTTTGCCGGGCTCCCGGCGTAAGGCAGTTGCTCGCCAGTGGTTTGCGTAAGGTGTAGCTGCGAGTGGAGCTGCTGCCATTCATTAAGCGTGCTCAGACGATAATATTGCATAATCAGGCCCCGGGGGATACGGTAGCCAGCCGATAAGGTGTTGAACCATGTCGGCGTTTCGGTATATTGGTACACGGCGTCAAAGGGTTCGCCGCGGTTCAGCACGTCCGCATTGATTCCGGGTTGGATGTCAAGCGTCTGGGGGCGGTTGAAATGGTTGAAGTACCAGTTGAAGCTCAGGATATTTTGGTTTCGCAGGGCTGGCATGTACTCCAGGGTGTTGGAGAAATCAAGTATCCGGTTGCTGAGATGCTGCGCCATATCCATGGCATTACTGGCCAGTGATGAGGTGCCCTTTTCGCCTGAATAACCGATTTTAAGTGTATTGTTGAGGTAATGCGTCTCCTTGTTGGCCTGGGCGTTGAGCGATACATCTACCAGATAAGGGCTCCGGTCTATCTGTTGGATTTCGGTGTATTGTATGGTGTCATCAGCGAGGTAAACATTAACAGCGCTGTAATAGTTCATGTCATTATGATCCAGCATGAGTCCAATGTTCGATTTCAATTGCAACCCGTTCTTTAGGTTTACGAGGTTGTTGGTATTCAGGGAACCGGAGTTGTTGAAGTAATAGCGGCTGGTGGGCAGTGCCGGATTGCCGACCGTGCCAGAAGAAAGCAGCTCAGATGGCCGCGAATTTCCCATGTTGGAAAGACGCCCTGCTTGGTTGAATGCGGTGAAGTCTGTGGCCAGGTCGGTGCCCACGTTATTGGCCTTGCCTACGTTGAGCATCTTGTATTTCTTGTTGAACAGCATGGTGTTTAGCTCTCCATCATACTGTCCGGGGAGCCCACCACCCGGTTTGGCCTGTCCGGTGAGCCGCAGTTTTGCCTCATCGCTAATCCTGAGATTGAGCGCCACGTTTTCGCTGAGCGTTTTACCCTGCAGGACTCTAAGCGGCTGGTGGTTTTGCATCACTTCCACATCCTTGACCATAGCGTGGGGGATGGTTTTGGTGCCTATCGCGTATTTGTCATCGAGCAGATCGTCTCCGTCTACATAAAAGTTGGATATGGCTTTGCCATTGTATTTGATCTGCCCGTTTTCTTCCACTTCGATGCCGGGCATCCGCTTCAATACTTCGCCGATGGTGCGGTCTTCCGGCTTGGTAAAGGACGCTACATCGTAACTCAGGGTATCGCCTTTCAGGCTGATTTTCGGGCGGCTCTTGACCTCTACTTCCGATAGGTCGATGGGCTGTTCTTCCATGATCACATCGTAGTGGTTTTTATCTGCCGATAGGGGTATGGATATCTTTTTATAGCCGATATGATTGACCTCAATGCGGATGCCGGAGATGTCGGCAGTGTCCCGCCAACTTAGCGTAAAATTTCCATCGCTGTCGCTGGTTTTGAATCCCAGCACACGCTGATGCGTACTTTTGGCGGTCACGCTGGCATAGGAGACAGGCTCCCCGTCAGCTGTTTTTAAGGTGCCTTGGATCTGTTTGGTTTGTGAGAACGCAACCATTGACCACACCGACAGGAACACCAATAGCGATGCTATACCCATGCGACCCATCACTGACGATTATTTATCTTCCAGTTCCAGCGGATTATTCAGCTGTTTTATTTTTCCTTCTTTCATCGCCATCTCACGGATGGCGTTGAACTCTTCGGGCGAAAGTTCGCGCCCTGACTGGTCTTTCAAAACCATTTTCCGCTGGGTGTTAGCTCCTCGTGGCGTCTCTGCGTTACGCAGCGCATTAGCCATCGGGTTTTTGTCAAATGCGGCTTTTGCTTTGGCGAAATCTTTGGCCGTGGTGGTTACCGCATCTTCGGGTAGTGCAATTTCGATCCCGCTGCCTTCCTGTATATCGAAGCCGGCGTATCGGAACATGACTTCGCCCGTGCTGTCCTCGGCCTCCAGGATGAGTCCGGGTAAGCCCTGAAGTTTCCAGGGGCCGTATGGAAACGGCAGTTCCGTGGTAAACCATGCCGTATATTGCCGGCCGCCGAATGTGCCGGTGGCCTGCTGGCAGGAGTACCCGCCGACTTCCCTGACTGCTTCGTTGATCTGCCACTCAATATTGGGAAATCTGTGTGGAATGATATAGGTGGTGGTTCCAAGGCGATTGACAACAAAAGCTTTGCCTGCTTCCGGAAACAGGTACAGCGTTTCGTTGGACATGTTGGGAGCGTTGATAAAAACGCGGGATTGGCCGGTGCCATTCCGTTGGCCGGTGTTGCCGGCGGCTATGCCGGTCCGTTTTTCCATGTCTTCTTTCAGCTTTTCCAGCGTGGCAGCAAGTGTGAAGCTGTTATACATGACTGCATCTTGACCGATGTACAGCATCATTTCCTCCTTCCGCGGGTTATCCCGGAAATTGGTGTCGTCTAAATGGACGAATTCATACTTGATATGTGCCAATGCAGTCTGGGGCTCCTGCGCCTTGGCGGCGAACGTGTGGCAGCAGATCAAACCGCTGGTCAGAATCGCTGCAATTGAAACTTGTCGCATGTCCATGATTTTAATGGTTTAACTAATTAACTCGGGAGCAAAAGTAGACACACCGGAAAGCGAAACCTTATTCTTAGTGTTAAGTAGTGTTAAGAAAAGTGCTGAATGTTAAATACTGTTAACAGGTGTTAAGTTGTGTTATATTTGGACCCGTCGTGATAATTAAACCTGATAGGTTTCATAGCTTTGTATGATGAAGTCAAGGCGTATCCGTTTAATTGCGGTCATGGTGTCCTGTTCTTTGGCGGGAATCTTGTTATTGCAGGGATATTGGCTGTATAATTCTTACCGACTTTCAGCGCAGCGGTTTGAAAAAGAAGTGGCCGATGTCCTGAAACGCCTCGAACACCGCCATGCATTGGCCGATATGGTCACCATGGGCTTTTTTACGGATACCGCGGGCAGGGCCGACACGGCTAGGTTGGAAAAGACAGTGGATTTCTTTCTGACAGGACCCCATCTGCCACCGCTGAAAGGGACGCGAGTGGCGTCCGGGGACCGGAAAATAATCACCGAATCTAAGATGATGGTCGCGTTTACAGATGACTCGGCCGATCGTACGCGGAAGTTCAGCTTGGACAGCTTGGTGAAGATCAGAAGACTGGTCGGAGATTCGTTGAAGATGTTGAGGGCTGACAGCGGAGGGCAGGTGTTTACGATCAACACAGGTTACGATTATACAGAGGCGGAGTTTGCGACATTCTATAAACCGCTGAAGCATGAGATTGATTCCCTGCTAAGCGGATCAGGAATCAGCTCACCTTATGCGTTTCGATTAAGTAACTTCAGTGGCAAGGGCGAAACGTATATCTCTGACCGTAAGGTTTCCGACAGGCTAGGTGATTCGGACGGCAGGGATGCGAAGATCGGTGTACTGAAGCCGTATAGGCTGACGCTTGCTATTGGAAATGACGTGGCATACATTCTGAAAAGGATGTTTTGGGTACTTTTGGCTTCCCTGGCAATCGTGGGAATCACTGCGTGGGCCTATGTGGTAATGCTGCGTACCATCTTTCAGCAGAAAAGGCTCTCCGATATTAAAACCGATTTCATTAATAATATGACACACGAGTTCAAGACCCCTATCTCTACAGTGTCATTGGCGGTGGAGGCACTGCAACGCTTCGATGTGATGAACAGGCCGGAGCAGGCGAAGGAATACCTCGATATTTGCCAACACGAGCTCAGGCGTATTTCGGTAATGGTGGAAAAGGTGCTGAAAATGGCGGCGTTCGAACGGCTTGACATCAACCTGTCCTTGCAAAAGACGGACATCGGTAAGCTGGTGGCGGAGGTGGTAGATAACATGCGGCCGCAATGGGAGCAGAAAGGAGCCCGGATATCCATAAAAGGGGAAGGTGCTGTGGAAGCGGTAGTAGATCGCACCCACATGGCCAATGTCGTCTACAATTTGATCGACAACAGCTTGAAATACGCGGATGCGGTACCGGAGGTCGCGGTCTCCATGGGGTATGCCGAGGACGGGCAGGTGCAACTGACCGTAAGTGATAATGGAATTGGCATCCCACCGGCTTATCGGGAGCGGATATTCGAAAATTTTTTCCGTGTACCTACTGGCAATATTCACAACGCAAAAGGATTCGGCCTAGGACTTGGATACGTATCCACAATCGTAAGGAAGCACGGAGGGCATATCAGTGTAAAGAGCATTATGGGAGCAGGTAGCACATTTACCATCGTGTTGCCGGCAACCCGCCCTGTATAAAATTAAAATGGAGCAATACTTGAAACAAATCTATAGTAAACTGTGAAATTCAAAGTGCTGTTGGCGGAAGACGAGCCTTTTTTGGGGAAAATAGTAAAAGAGAGCCTTGAGTCGCGGGGTTACGAAGTGCTATGGGTACAGGATGGAATCAAGGCGTATTCCGCGTTCCGTGCTTTCGGCCCGGCAATCTGTATTTTCGATGTAATGATGCCTGCCAAAGACGGGTTTACGCTGACCGAGGAGATCCGAAAAATGAATGATCGGATACCCATCATTTTCCTGACGGCTAAGGCACTGACTGAAGACGTGGTAAAAGGGTTCGAACTCGGCGCAAATGATTACCTGAAAAAGCCTTTCAGCATGGAGGAACTCATCGTGCGCATGAAGGCCCTGCTGAATCGGACGGATAAGCCGGGCATATCTAAAAGTGAGCAATTCAATATCGGCAAATATCGGTTCAATAGCTCGTTGCAGGAGCTTACCTTAGGGGATAAAATGATTAAGCTTTCCTACCGTGAATCGGTCTTGCTCAAAATGCTGATCGAACACAAGAACGACGTACTCGACCGAAAGATAGCCTTGGATTACCTGTGGGGGGGCGATAGTTTTTTTAATGCCAGGAGCATGGATGTGTTCATCACCAAACTGCGTAAGTACCTGAAGCTTGACAGCAACATTGAAATCGTCAATATCCGGGGGATCGGATATAAGCTCATGGTAGCCGATGAAGAATAAAAAAAGGGGCGACTTCCCCGGCCCCCCTTTTCTAAGCTATAATCTTTGAGCTTTCTGAAAGTTCTTGGTTAACGTAAAGTAGTAGCTCGTTTTGATATTTGGATTTCAGGCAGTTGCGGAAATGAATGGCAAGTGAGTTTCCAGTTTCCTAACTCTGCAACCCAAGCGTATCCGGCTGTTGCCAAACGCATTCTTCGGCCGGGTTAACCCAATGGAGACGCCGTAATTGACCTTCCAATCCTGCGCGCCGACACGGAGCGCAACCGCACATACCCTGAACCCACAGGTACAAAACTCGAACTCTTTTTTGGAAGATTTGAGGCGATTTATAATACTCCCCAAAAATTGGACAGCTGCTTAAATGTTTAACTTAGCAGTTGAAAAATGAAAAAAGAACGGAGAAAATTCAGTGCAGGCTTTAAGGCTAAAGTAGCCATCGAAGCGATCAAGGAGCAG
>Ga0065721_10004101_pt1 | contig 42084 bp, 32 predicted proteins | sample Mesricmetagenome_FD_59108 | JGI IMG/M metagenome (GOLD analysis project Ga0065721, IMG submission 59108) | Mesophilic microbial community from rice straw/compost enrichment Sample: eDNA_1 v2 (version 2) | ecosystem: Engineered > Solid waste > Grass > Composting > Bioreactor | place: USA: Davis... | reverse complement strand
AAACAAAAATCCCCTTCCCGAGAACGGGAAAGGGAAAGTATAGCCATGAAAAACAAAAATGTTTGTATTGAAATTACGCTTTTTATTTCTTCTTTTCGTAACGTTTCTTGAATTTGTCAATTCTACCCGCTGTATCAACCAGCACTTTCTGACCGGTGAAGAAGGGGTGCGACATATTAGAAATTTCCAATTTTATAAGGGGATATTCGTTACCATCTTCCCATTTTGTGGTCTCCTTGGTAGGCGCTGTAGAGCGGCTCAGGAAGGTATGACCATTACTCATATCTTTGAAAACAACGAACCGGTAATTCTCGGGATGCAGTCCCTTTTTCATAACTCTTTGATTTTTAGATATATCCCCGATTTCTGACCGGGCGACTTTATTATTAAACTGATTATCAATAAAGCCGCAAAATTAGCCTTCATCCCGGTTCCCGCCAAATTAATTTTATCCCCGGATTTTTAATGTATTAATAAGTAAAAGGTAAATTCAGTTACAAGATAGTCAAAAGGTTACACAATTCCTGACCAGTTTATCCACATCAGCTGCGCATATTTTCATACTGCAGGGCCAGGCCCAGATCGGCCTTGCGGCACAATTGGATCACCTCCTGCAGGTCATCGATCTTTTTGCCGGTTACCCGCACCATATCGTCCATGATCTGGGTTTGCACCTTCAGACCGGATTCCTTTACCAGTTTCGTGATCTTTTTGGCATCGTCCTGTTTCAGGCCATTGCGTACGCTTACCTCCTGTTTCACCACCTTGCCGCTTTGGAATGGTTCTTTGCCCAGGTCGAAGGCCTCGGGGGCGATGCCCTGTTTGTGAGCCCGGCTGATGAGCACATCGATGAGCTGGCGCATTTTCATGTCGTCGGCGGTTTCGAGGGTGATCTTGTACTCTTTTTTATCGAGGTTGATGACCACGTGCGAGCCTTTAAAATCGAACCGGTTGGTGATTTCTTTGGTGGTTACGTTTACGGCATTATCCAGTGATTGTAAATCGACTTTGCTGACAATATCAAACGATGGCATAGAATGGGTGTTTAACGGTTACGAATGTAGGGATTGTTTGGAAATATTGAATATTGAATATTAAATGTTGAATGTAGAAGTGAAAGCACCTCAACATTGGAGATTAAATATTCAATATTCAATATTTCCTACTGCTGTCCTCCTGCCCTGTTCTGTTCTTCGCTGGCGCCGCTTGTTCTTTTCCTCGCCTGTGCCACGGTGGATTTTCCAAACCGGTAACTAAACGTTACCGTCATATTCCGGTTATCCCACCGGTTGTACAACTTCACATCGATATCGCTGTACAGGGTTCTTCCCCTGAACACCTGCCAGTGAAAGGGATCGCGCACATTCAGGCGCCAGGTACCCTTGCCCTTCATCACGGCCTTTTGCACACCCAGGCTCATAAAATACATCGGCTCGGCAATGGTGAGTTGCTCGATGGTTTTGCCGCGGTACCAGCCGCTCAACTCCCCGGTCCAGCCTTTGGGAAAGCTAAAGGTGTTTGTTATGTTCATCATCATGGTGGTATAACTGATGTCGATGGGATCGTTCAAACCGGTAAAACTGTTGTAATACACACCTTCATACTGGTTGTTGAACACATTTACAAACAGGTTGATATTCCACCATTTTACAGGCTGCCAGGGTGCATTGATAGCCAGGCCGATATTCCTGAAACGCGCCACGTTATCGGTGGTAAGGAATGTAATACGTTTTTCGGTATCCTGTTTCAGCAACTGCGATATCACATCATCGGTGATCGTATAGTTCAGCGTGGTGGTGATCTTGCCGTTGAGGGTATGGCGTAATTCGATGTTGTGTGCAAACTGCGGCAGTAAAAAGGGATTGCCCTGCCTGTAGGTGAGCGAATCGAGGAACCAGATAAAGGGATTCAGGTCCTGGTAGTTGGGCCGCTCGATGCGCCTGCCGTACGACAGCGTAAACGCATGGTGTTTGTTTACTTCGTAGTTGAGATAACCTGTGGGGAACAGGTTGGTATAATCGCGGGTAAAACTGGAGTCGGTCGTTACCTGCCGGCCTTTTGCTACGGTGTTCTCTAACCGTAAGCCTGCCTGGGCGCTCCACTTCTTCCATTTTTTGTTCAGGCTTACATAGGCCGCATTGATATTCTCTTTGTAAATAAAATGATTCGAGCGGCTGTCTTTTGCCCAACTGCCATTGTTGTTGCGGTGATACAATACCTCGTTGTCGTTTTGAACAAAACTGGTTTTAAAACCGGCATCAAAACGGATATTGTTTTTGAGTGGGTGTACATAGTCGGCCCGGGCAGAAAAGATATCGATCACACCGGGAATATCGCCGTTTAATAAGAGGCTGCCTACCTGCGGACCGCCGGGCTCTTCATAGATCCGGGTATCCAGCACCAGTTTGTTGCTGTTGTTGTAACCTACATAATCGAGGTCGATGGTGAATTCGTGGCCGGTGGAATCGAAGCTGTGTTTGTAATTGATATTGGTGGAATAATTGGCAAACCTGATCTTGTTGGTGGTTTCCGATTCCAGCACCGACTCGATGCTGCCATCGGGTTGTTTGATGTATTGCGACACGATGGGATGCGGCCGGCCAAACAGCGCAAAGCCGTTCACCACCACCCCAAATACATTCTTCTTGTCGATATAATAGTCGAACCCTGCCTTGAGTGTATGGTTGTTGTTGCGCTGGTCGAATTTATTCATCGATTCGGATATCGAGTTCAACGCGCCGTTCTTTTCGTAAAACTTGCGTGTTAGCTCCAGGCTGCTTTTACCTTCGCGGTAATTGTAGTTGTAATTGCCAAAAAGGTTCCATTTGCCTTTGCGGTAATTGAGGTTGATGCTGGTGGTATTACGAAAGGTTACATACCAGTTATCGCCGCTTTTATACAGGCCTGCGGTAAGCCCCTGGCTGATGCTGCCGTTCAATCCTTCGTTACGGCTTTTTTTGGTTTTGATGTTGATGATGCCCGAGTTGCCGCTGGCATCGTAGCGTGCCGGTGGGTTGGTCATGATCTCTATCTGGTCCAGCGCCGAGGCCGGCATATTCTTTAATACATTGGCCAGGTCGGCGGGTGACAGATAAGTGGGTTTGCCGTCCATCATCACGATCACGCCCTGTTTGCCTTTTAAACTAATGGCGCCTTCGTTGCTTACCGACACACCGGGCGATTTTTCCAGCACCTCCATGGCCGATGCACCGGCATTGGTGGGCGCCGCTTCTACGTTTACTACCATGCGGTCGATCTTGTTTTCGATCAAAGGTCTTTTGGCAGTGACGGTTACTTCGCCGAGGGTTTTGCCGGCGGATTGCCGGAGGTGTATGGCGGGTAAGGTAACGGGGGCATCGCCCAGGGTAAAACGTTTGCTGGCGGCTTTTTGAAAACCTACGGCGGTTACAGAAACAAAGTATTCTCCGTGGGCTATGCGGTCGAATTCAAAGCTGCCGGTTTGGTCGGATACGGCGACTTTTACCAATGACGAATCGCGGCTGCGCAGCAGCGAGGCTGTGGCGGATGCGATCGCGTGCTGGTTGCTGTCGATGATGTAACCGGTTATTTTTTGTGCGGGCAGGTTGGTGGCAAACAGGATGCCTGTCAACCATATGGCTATACTTCGCATGCGTATCGATTAAGGGATACACGAAGTTCGGTGGATTAAGAAGAGATTAAAAAGGTATAGGGACGAGCGGCATACCGTTCATCCCATCACCGGGTTTATGTGGTTTTATATCCACATATAAAACTAAGAGGCCCCATGGAAATGGGGCCTCGTTAACCAAAACTAACTGCTTATGAGAAAAACTGTATGACTGCTCTATTTATAAAAAGTTTAATTAAATATAAGATATTCCACATCCTACCAGGTATACAAGAACGATCGCTATAAGTATAATCTTCTTCATAATTCCGTGCTTTTATATATGACTCCTAAAACAGAAAAAAGTTAGCATCGTCAGTGTTAAAAAAATCTAAATACTTATTTTTCTTTTCAATGAACGTTCTGGTATCTATATTTCGAAAACTGTGCCAGACCTGGCGCCATCCACAATATTAACTTCTCTTAACTTCCGCCGCCTACACGGTTCTGCTCGTCACCGGCGCTGCCTTTTTTATGCTGGCCATTTCCATTCTTCAACGGTTTACCAAAACGGTAGGTAAACGTGATGTTGCCTACCCGGGTATCGCGCGAATTGCGGAACCGGGCTTCGGTATTCTTGAAATTAATGTCGCCATGAGGCTGTTGCGTATAGAAAATATCCCGAATATTCAACTTCACCGTTCCCTTACCCTTCAGCACCTGTTTGGATACACCGGCCGACAACTGCCCAAACGGCATCAATATGATCTGTCCTTCGGGACCCCTGGTGCGGTACCAGCCACTCAGTTCGGCGCCCCAGCCCTTTTTGAAATTGAACTGGTTGTTCATATTCATATTTACGATACCGGCGGCCATGTCGATTTCTTCTCCATACAATTGCCCGGAATATTTTATATAACTGTAGTTCACATACACGATGCTGGTTAACCAACCGGTTACCGGGATATTGGCATTCACTGCAGCACCCATATTCTCGCGGCGACCGATATTCCCCTCGCGCACTATGGTAGCATAACCCAGCTGGTCGAAGGTTTCGTTGAACAGGTTTTTGGTAATGCTGTAATTGAGCGTGGTGGTCAATTTACCTTTATAGGTATGCGACAACTCGAAGTTGTACGAGAACTGCGGCTGCAGGTAAGGATTACCTGAACCATAGGTATACTTGTCGATAAAGAACATAAACGGGTTCAGGTCCTGGTAAGAAGGCCGGTCGATACGGCGGCCGAAATTGGTGGTGAACACATTGTTCTTATCGGCATTGTAGCTGATATATAATGTAGGGAACAGACTGTTGTATGAACGTTTGAACGACGAGTCGCCTTTCACCGGGTTGCCATACTGGTACCCGCGGTAAGTGGTGTTTTCGTAACGCAGACCGACCTGTACCCCCCATTTTTTATTGAACTGTTTGTTGAGGCTGATATAGGCTGCGTTGATGTTTTCTTTGTATTGAAAGAAATTGGTTTTTTCGTAGTCAATTTTTTCGTGGCCTTCGGCGCCGGTGAAATAATTGGCTTTGTTATCGGTAGATACATAACTCGACTTCCAGCCCATCTCCAGTTTGGCATCCTTCGATAAAGGATGTGTATAATCGATCTTACCTGAATAAATGTCGATGATGCTGGGCAAATCGCCGCGCAGTTGCTCTACGTAACGCGATTCCCACTTGGGTGTAAAGGTGGTATTCACAAAATCCTGGTCGTTATGAATGTCGTAGCGGATATAATCCAGGTCGGCAGTGAGCTCGCGGCCGGTACTGTCGAACTGGTGACGCATGTTCAGGTTCACGCTTCCATTCTTCCACTGCTCGTGATGGCGGTATTGGGCATATACAATGGAATCGGTAACCGAGCTGGGATTTTTCAGGTAGCTGGTATTATTGCCGCTGCCTTTTTGGGTGTTGGCAAAACCGCTGAACACTATGCCCAATGTTGTTTTGGGCGTGAGATAATAATCCATCCCGAACTTGAGGTTGTTGTTCAGGTTGCGGCGTTTCATAAACGACACCTGTTCGAAGATGGCATTGGTGGTCCCATCGTCGTTTTTATAGCGGCGATATATCTCCAGTTGCTGGAAGTTATCGTTGCGGTTAAAACTATAATTGCTGAACAGGTTTACCTTACCGTTGCGGTAGTTCAGGCTGAGGCTTTCGTTGGTTTTAAAGTAACGGCCCTGTCCGTACCCGGCGCTTATATTGCCGTTAAAGCCTTTTTGTTTGTTCTTTTTCGTTTTGATGTTGATGATGCCCGAATTGCCGGCGGCATCGTATTTAGCGGGCGGGTTGGTCATGATCTCGATCTGTTCCAGTTGCGAGGCCTGCATACCCTTTAACATATTGGCCAGTTCGGCGCCGCTTAAATAAGCCGGGCGGCCATCGATCATCACGATCACGTTTTGTTTTCCTTTCAGGCTGATGTTGCCGTCCTTGTCTACCTGAACGCCCGGCGATTTTTCCAGCGCTTCGAGTGCGTTGGCGCCGGTATTGCTCACAAAGGCCTCCACGTTCACGATCATCCGGTCGGTCTTTTGTTCTACCATTGCTTTGCGGGCGCTTACGGTCACCGATTTCAGGTTGCCGCTGCGGTTGTTCAGCGCCAGGGCGCCGGCCTGGGTGGTACCCGTACCGGTCACTTGCATTTTTGAAGAATACCCCGTTTCGAACCCCACCGCCGATATGGCCACGATATAGCTGCCCAGGGCCAGTTTTTCGAACTGATAGGTTCCGTCGGGCCCTGATACCGTCATTTTCACCAGTCCCGAATCGTTGGCTTTTAATAAGGTTACAGAGGCGGCGGTGACGGGAACCCCTTTGGCATCGGTTACTTTTCCTTGCAATTGCCCCGTATTGTCCTGGGCGCTGGTGCTGAACCCGAGCGTTAAAAGAATGATTGTCAGCAGTGTGGGAATCTTTTTCATGGCTATACTTGTTCTACTTTGTTTTGGATATTACATTTCAAAGGTAGGTACTATGCATTGCATGGTACATTGTTTTGTGGTCAACGGCGACCTTTAATGTGACGCAGGAGTTAAAATATGGTTACAGGATTGGGATGAGCGGTAAATACAAAGCCCCCGGCCTGAGGCGGGGGCTTTTTGCGTAGGTTGCCTGGTGAGCGCTTTACGGCTTTACCGCAACCACGGAATATTTTTTCTTCATCCAGAAGTATATGCCGGCGCCTAGCAGTACCAGGGCTACGGCAATGATCTCAGCCTGGGTGGGGTGAAACCCAAAGATCGAATACTTGGTATTAACGCGGATCTGCTCTATCAGAAACCTTTCAATCCCGTTCACTATAAGGTACACGCCAAACAGGGTGCCGGGCACTTTCATCTTCTTCCGCAGCCACCATAAAAAGGAAAACAGTACCAGGCCCATCAGGGTTTCGTAAAATGGCGTGGGAAAAACCGGTATCGGCAACTGGTTGCAATATTGTTCGCCCTCGCAGCCGGGTATGTGCACGCCTTCGTTCACTACATTATGCGGATACGAATAGGCAAACAACCAATTGGGCAGCCAGCCCGGCGCCTTTACACTTTTATGGGGTATTTCCGAGAGATCGCTTACCCTGAACGAATGCAGGTAAAAATTGCTGTTGGCCTGCAATGCTGCCTCGAAACCGTTTTGATCGACCAGTTTTACTTTCGAATTATTGGCAGGCACGGTTACATAAGCGCTGTTTAAAATGCCCCAGTCGCCATCACCGGCAACCTGGCAGCCGATACGTCCAAGGGCATAGGCCAGTATCATTGCCGGCGCAATGGCATCGCAGAGATGCCTGAAATCGATGTTGTGTTTTTTGGAATAGAAATAAATGGCCAGGCCCGCGCAAATCAACCCGCCATAAAAGGTAAGTCCGCTGAACGACAAAAGCGCTTCAATAGGATTGGCGCTGAATTCGTCCCAGTTTTCGAGGTTGTGGAATATTTTGGCGCCCAAAAAACCAAAGAGGGCGGCATAGATCACCAGGTCGCCCACCCGGTCGTGCGGCCAGATGCGTATCACCCTTTCCTCGGCCCTGGGCAGCTTTTGTTTTTGTTTCTCCCACCATTTGATACCGGCAAACACCACACCCAGCAGGATGCCCATGGGCCAGTTGCCTTCCGATGAAAAAATGAATTGTTGGGGATCGGCGCTCAGCGGGCTGTTCGATACAAACAGGCCCACGATCTTGTATCCCAGTAAAAAGCCCAGCAAAAAGTTCAGCGCAATTTCACCGGCGCTGGCCGGCTTCCCTACCACCATTTTCACATCCTGCCCGGTGAGCAAACCCGCCCTTTCCTTACGCTTCAACTCCCGCGTAAGCACCCAGGCAGCCGCCAGGAACGACAGGGCCACAAAAAAGCCGAATGAGTTGATAAAACGAAGTCCGCCCCAGCTAACACCAAATAGATCCTTAAAAGCGTAATATAGGTTGGGATACATGAATAGAGGAATGAGTTTTTAAACTGCCAGTCGATTTAATAAGTTGCAATGATAAGAAAACAATGGTAGAAGGACCGGGAAATTTAATAAAAAACCCCTCCAGGAATGGAAGGGTTCATCACTATGAACAAAGCTGATTAAATCAGCCAGAAATACTTAACAATAAGCGTCGAAAGCCGCAATCAAATTATGGGCTATCATCTGCGCAGGACGGCCCTCGATCATATGCCTTTCGATAAAATGCACCAGCTGGCCGTCTTTAAACAGCGCAATGGCGGGTGAAGAAGGCGGATAGGGCAATAAATGCTCACGCAATTTCTTTACGGCATCGATATCATAACCTGCAAAAGTAGTGCTGAGGTGATCGGGTTTCTTGTTGGCATTGGTAACGGCCATTAATACTCCCGGACGGGCGGACCCTGCCGAGCAGCCACATACAGAGTTGATCATCACAAGCGTAGTACCTTTTTCCTTTAGTTGATTATCAACATCTTCCGGAGTTAACAATTCCTGGAAACCATGGTCTGTCAACTCTTCTTTCATTGGTTGAACTATTTCTGTCGGATACATTGTTCTATTTTTTAATTGAAACGCAAAACTAGGAAAAAAGTTTATTCAATTTGATTTCGGTAAATATGTCAGCGATTTTGAAGCGCTTGTGTCATAATGGCTGCAAGTTTTGCCTTCATGCTGAAACAGTTTCAGCTTTTACCCCTGTTTTTGGCAATGGTACGCTGTTTGGGAACTGATTTCCCGGAAAACAGATTGTAAAAAATAAAAACAGTATAAGCTATGACACTCGTGAAATTCAACAACCGCCCGGTAAGCAGAACAATTGACACCGTATTTGACGAATTTTTCAACAACTTCCCTGTACGCTGGAATGAAGGTTTTGGCGCACCGGTCAATATTCATGAATCGGGTGATGGTTTTCACCTGGAACTGAGCGCACCCGGTTTGAACAAGGAAGACTTTAATGTAAGCGTGGACAAAGGTTTGCTGACCATCGGCTATGACAAAAAAGAAGAAAAGAAATCGGAAGACCTGAAGACCGTTCGCCGCGAATTCAGCCAGCGTAGCTTTAAAAGGACCTTTACCCTGGATGACCAGGTGGATGCAGAAAACATCCAGGCCCGGTACGAAAATGGCGTTTTGAAACTGTATCTGCCCAAAAAAGAGCAGGCAAAAAACAGCCCCAAGCAAGTTTTGATACAGTAATAACGTCAAAGAATTATTAAAAATTAGTTTTCATTTGCAGTAGGTATTGGTTTACACCATCCCGGCACCTGCCGGGATGGTGTTTTATTATGTCTTTTGTGCTAACTTCGGCCCCGATGAGAGAACTTACCTTCTGTATCCGAAAGGCGATCGCATTAATTTTACTGGCCGTAATTTGTAATGTTACATCGTTTGCGCAGGACCCGCGGAACGGTGACAGTGTTAGTCATGCCCGGAAACATATCGACACGTTTCCTTTTATCATCGATTCTTCTGAAATACAGCTCCGGATAAAGAATCTAAATCCTTTTTTCTCACTTCATGTAGACAGCTCCCTTAATTATAATCTGGAGATCAATAAAGACCAAAGGAAATATTACTGGTACCTGCGTAATTCCCCCGTGGGTTTGCGCATCAATAAAGATAATGGCACGCTTACCTTCAGGGCCGACAAAAGCCTGTTCCTGTCGGGTAAGCTGCGCTACGATTACCAGTACAAGGTGAACCTGGGCGTACAGAATCTCGACGATCCCACCGACCGGGTAGATACCACCTTTTCCATTATGTTTTATAATACCGATATCATAGCCTCGAAGGTGAAACCTACGGTAAGCACCACGCTTACCGTTGACGAAGGCGATACGGTGGCTTTTAAGGTACAGTGCGAGAACGGTAATTTCCCCATCGAGAACATCACTTTTTTTGCCAATACCCCGCTGAAGAACTTTACCCTGGTGAAAAAATGCGATGATGATTTTATTTGGTCGCCGCCTTTTGATTTTGTCAAAGAATCCGATCCCGGTAAGGAAAGGGTATTGATACTGAGTTTTGTGGGCACCAATAAATTCGCCATCCGCGACACCGCCCAGGTGCGTGTGATTGTAAAAGACGCGCTCAACTATCCGCTGGCGCTGCAGGAGTACAGGCTGCAGGTACAGATCATCAACAGTTATGTAATGCGGTTGAAGTATACCTTTTTGCAGCTCGATAAAAGCGTAAAAAGGGTAAAAACCACCCGCACCACCTTTGATATTACAGGTTCTACCACGGCCCTTACAGGCAGTATATTATCTTCTTCCAAATCTACCAACGAACAGCAGATCGGTAAGGTGATGCCCAGTGTGGGTGTATCGCTGGTGCCGGTAAAAGAAGCCGTGGCCCCGCAAAAGGTCATCGATCAAAACCAGGCATCGCAGATCCGCACGGCTATCAAAAGGCTGGAATATATGGTGAGCGATAATGCCCTGATCGGCGAGCGCGACCCCGATATCAGCCGCAAGACCAATAAGCTGAAAGAAGAATTAAAACAGATACAGGTACAGCTGGTGGATATTCCCATCGAGATCACCAGTGATATGACCGAGAAGGAACTGAACGAATACTTCAACAGCCCCAAGGTGAATAAAAAATACCGCGTAAAACGTTAATCGCAGTTTCGCCGGGTATCGATGAGGTACTGGATCTTCCAGGCCCCGTTGATGCGCACCAGTTGAAAGGAATTCACGCCGCAGTGGCTGCGTTTTCCCTTGAAGTAAAAGGTATAGGGTGTCCACACCATGGCCAGCGGACCGTCTATTTTGATGGTCTCGAATTGAATTTGTTCATCGGCCGCTCCTTTTTCCTGTTTGGCTACAAAGCCGGCAAACTCATCCAGGCGGGCGCTGCGTATCACATCCTGCCCTTCTTTGTTGCGGGCAATAGTTTGCAGGATGGCGCTGTCGGTAAAGGCCGCGCGCAGCATTACGGCATCGGCGTTTCTCATGCCTTCGAACAGGCGGTTTACAGTAGCTTTTACGGAGTCTTCGGTGGTTTGGGCGGCGGTGGCGCCGGCGAGGGTGACGGCGGCTGTTAACAAGATCAGCATTCGGTGCATGTGGATGGTTTTAACCGTTATTAATGCTTTCCGGCATTTTCATGGATGGGTAAAGATAAAAGGCAAAACGCCCCTGTTTGGGGCGTTGTATCAATATCCAAGTATCTTCAACATGCTTTGCGCCGTTTGCTCCTTCGCATACACCCAATCTACCAGCTTCCCGTTTTTATCATGCCCCACGATTATGTGTTTGGGCGACGGTATCAAACAGTGTTTGATACCTCCATATCCACTGATCTGGTCCTGGTAGGCGCCGGTATGAAAGAACCCTAAATACAAGGGCTCGCCGTTGTTCAGCTTGGGCAAAAACACCTCATTGATATGTTCTTCTGAATCGTAATAATCGTGGCTGTCGCAGGTAATGCCGCCCAGCACCACACGCTGGTACTCCTGGTCCCACTTGTTGATGGGCAGCATCAGGAACTTCTCCCCAATACCCCAGGTATCCGGTAATGTTGTTATGAAAGAAGAATCGATCATGTACCAGATCTCGCGGTCGTTCTGCACCTTCTGCCCTACCACGCTGTAGATATGCGCCATGCTTTCACCCACAGTAAAGCTGCCAAACTCGGTAAAGAGATTGGGCATGGGCACATTGTTCTTTTTGCAGGCCTTTTTGATATTGCCCACAATTTCGTTGATCATGAACTGGTAATCGTATTCAAAACCCAGCGAGTGTTTGATGGGGAAGCCGCCGCCGATATTGATGGAATCCAGCTCGGGGCAGATCTTTTTCAACTGGCAGTACAGGTTGATCACCTTGTTCAGCTCACTCCAATAGTAGATATCGTCTTTGATGCCCTTGTTCAGGAATATGTGCAGCATCTTGAGCTGGAAGCGGTCTTCGTTGCCTTCTATCTTATCCACATAAAACTCCAGCACGTCGCGGGCCCTGAAACCCAGGCGCGAGGTATAAAAAGGAAAGGTAGGCTCTTCTTCGGCCGCCACCCTGATGCCCAGTTTAAAGGGCACCTTTACCGATTTTTTGTATTGCTGCAGTTCGTCTTTATTGTCCAGCACGGGGATCACGTTTTTGAAACCTGTGTTCAGCAGGTTGGCGATGCGGCTGGTATAGGTCTTTTGTTTATAGCCGTTGCAGATGATGTAAACGTCTTTGTTGATCTTTTTGCGGGCGTACAGCTTTTTGATGATCTCCACGTCGTAGGCGTACGAGGTTTCGAGGTGGATATCGTGTTTCAGCGCTTCTTCCACCACAAAAGAGAAGTGTGAGCTTTTGGTGCAATAGCAGTAATGGTATTCACCCTCGTAGCGATGGCGCTTCATGGCGTTGGCAAACATCTTTTTCGCCTTTTTGATCTGCATGCCTATCTTGGGCAGATAGGTGAGTTTCATGGGCGTGCCATATTTGTCGATAAGCGCTTTCAGATCCAGTCCATTAAAATGGAGGTAGTTGTCTTTCACGTCGAACCCTTCCTGGGGGAAGTTGAAGGTTTGCTTCACCAGGTCGGTGTACGAGTTGTTCATGAATGGGTTGGCAGTGCTGATGGCTATAATTTTAAATGGTCAGAAAAAAATTTATGCAAAAGTAATTGTTTGGAGTATTTCGGAAAAAGTATTTGTGGGGCAAACGAAAAGGCGCCCGTAACCAGGCGCCTTTCGTATACATATCTAAAAACTTAAAAAACTTACTTAACTGAAGCCACTAACTGCTTAAACGTCTCCGGCTCATTCATCGCCAGATCCGCCAGTACCTTACGGTCTAAACCAACACCCTTCTGGTTCAGCTTATGAATAAACTCAGAATAGGTCAAACCTTCGGCACGCACAGCGGCATTGATACGCGCAATCCACAAAGCCCTGTACTCTCTTTTCTTTAATTTACGGCCTACATACTTATAGGTAAGGCCTTTTTCCATTACGTTCTTCGCAACGGTATATACATTTTTACGTTTGCCGTAATAACCTTTGGCGGCTTTCAGGATCCTTTTGCGGCGGGCCCTGGATGCTACGGCGTTTACTGAACGAGGCATATCTTAATGATTTTGAAAATTTGGAATTGGGAAATTTTGAAATGGAGGTTTTTACTTCTTACCTCCTGCTTCTTACTTCAATCGTAAGAGACGTTTTACAAAATCCACGTTCGATTTGTGTACCACGCCATCCTTGGCCAGCGCCCTTTTACGGCGTTTAGATTTTTTTGTGAGGATGTGACGTTTGAAAGACTTCTGGTGAGTGATCTTCCCGGTGCCGGTGATCTTAAATCTTTTTTTGGCACTGGAATTTGTTTTAACCTTTGGCATTTTTAGTACCTTTTGTTGTTATACCCTGCTGGCGCCTCCGATCGGCCGGAGAACTTTTTGGGCCTTGTGGGCAATACCCTTTATGAACTAAATTCATAAAACGGAGCGCAAAGGTAAGGATTTTTGGGAAATTGACAGCAGGCCTTATGTAATATTAAAATAGTTTCAGTAAACGCGAAAATAGTTTCAATAAAATACCCGATTTGCAAGTTAATTGCTGGTTATTAATAAGTTATCCCCTTTATGATCAAGAACTGCCGATTGCTTCTATGGGCCTTAGCAACGCTCCTCGTTATAAGCTGTAATAAACGTTCCGGAAAACCCAGGGTACTCGTATTCTCAAAAACTACGGGTTACCGCCATGCTTCCATTGAACCGGGCAAGCTGGCGCTTATGCAACTGGGCCAGCAAAATGGCTTTATCGTCGATACCACCGAAGATGCCTCGTACTTCAACGAAGACTCGCTGCAGAACTATTCTGCCGTTGTTTTCCTGAGCACCACCGGCGATGTGCTGAACCATTACCAGGAAGCCGATTTTGAACGGTATATACAGGCAGGCGGCGGTTTTGTAGGTATTCATGCCGCCACGGATTGTGAATACGACTGGGGCTGGTATGGACGCCTGGTAGGCGGCTATTTCTTAAGCCATCCCAAACAGCAGGAAGCCACCCTGCATGTAACGGATGCCTCGCATATTTCCACCCAGCATTTGCCCAAAGAATGGAAACGGAAAGATGAATGGTACAATTTCAAAAAGCTGAATCCCGAAGTAAAGGTATTGCTCACCATCGACGAAAAAAGTTATGAAGGTGGTAAGAACGGCGACAACCATCCCATGGCCTGGTACCACGATTACGACGGTGGCCGCGCTTTTTATACCGAACTGGGGCATACCGACGAGTCGTACCAGGAAGATAACTTTATGAAACATGTGCTGGGTGGTATTCAATACGCCATCGGCAAAAACTATAAACTGAATTATAACAAGGCCACTACCATGCGCCCGCCCGATGAAGACCGTTTTACCAAAAACATACTGGTGCAGGGCGAGTTTTTTGAACCCACTGAAATGACCGTATTGCCCAACCTGGATGTGCTGGTGGCGCAACGCCGCGGTGAACTGTTGTTGTACAAGAACGGCTCCAATACAGTGAAACAGGTGGGCTTCCTGAATGTATACTGGAAGGCCGATGTACCCAATGTAAATGCCGAGGAAGGGTTTATGGGTTTAAAGGCCGATCCCAATTTTGCCAAAAATCATTTTGTATATGCGTTCTACAGCCCGAAGGATACTTCGGTAAACCGCCTTTCGCGTTTTGTATTTGAGAACGATACGCTGAACATGGCTTCTGAAAAAGTGATCCTGCAATTTTATTCGCAAAGGCAGATCTGTTGCCATACCGGCGGCTCCATCGACTTTGGGGGCGATGGCCAAACACTTTTCCTGAGCACCGGTGATAACTCCACGCCTTTCGACGAACCCAATCAATCGTATGTAAGCCATGGTTTCGGTCCGCTCGACGACCGGCCCGGTCACGAACAATACGATGCCCGCCGCACCTCCGCCAATACCAACGACCTGCGTGGCAAGATACTGCGCATCAAACTGAATGAAAACGGCACTTATACCATTCCCGAAGGCAACCTGTTTAAACCCGGTACCGACAAAACCAAACCCGAGATATATGTGATGGGTAACCGCAATCCCTACCGCATTATGGTAGATAAAAAGAATGGGTATTTGTATTGGGGAGAAGTGGGTCCGGATGCGAACAACGACAGCCTCGATACACGCGGTCCGCGTGGTTATGACGAACTGAACCAGGCACGCCAGGCCGGTAATTTTGGCTGGCCTTTGTTTGTAGGTAATAATTATCCCTATCGCAACTATGATTATGGCACGGGAACTTCAGGCGAGGCCTTCGATCCGGCCAAACCTGTAAACAACTCGCGCAACAATACCGGTTTGCAAAACCTGCCACCCGTGGCGCCGGCATTCATATGGTATCCTTATGCCAACTCACCCGATTTTCCGCAGGTGGGCACCGGCGGCCGCAATGCCATGGCCGGCCCTGTGTATTATACCGACATGTATCCCGACAGCAGCCGCTTGCCGGATTACTATAATAAAAAACTGTTCATTTACGACTGGATACGCGGCTGGATCAAGGCGGTGACCATGAAACCGAATGGCGACTTCGATAAGATGGAGCCTTTTATGGAGAACACGAAGCTGCACAATATGATCGACCTGGAAGTAGGCCCCGATGGCAAACTGTATATGCTGGAATATGGCAGCGGCTGGTTCAGCAAAAACCCCGATGCAGCTTTATCCAGGGTGGATTACAACCCCGGTAACCGCGCGCCCAAAGTGAGCGGGCTGAAGGTGGATAAAACCTCCGGTTCTTTACCGCTTACCATCAAGGCTTCAGTAGAAGCCAGGGACCCCGATAAAGACGCCGTTACCTATATCTGGCGCCTGGGCAGCGGTATTCAACAGGAAACCAAAGAGCCCACGCTTCAATACACACTCGACAAACCGGGCGACTACCCTGTTTCCGTGGAAGTGGTGGATGCTAAAAAAGCCGTAACCAAAAGTGAAACCGTTAATGTATATGCAGGCAACGAGATGCCGCAGGTACACATCGAAATCATAGGCAACAAAACCTTTTATTTCCCCGGTAAAAAAGTGGAATACAGTGTGGCCGTAAAGGATAAAGAAGATACCATCACTTCCGGCAATATCGCCGGGCTGGTGGTATCGGCCGATTATATGGAAGGCAGCGACCGGGCAGCCGCCTCGCAGGGGCACCAGGTGCTTACCGAGGCTGCCATGGGCAAGAACCTTATGGCTTCGCTGGATTGCGCAACCTGTCATAAGACCGATGACAAATCCATCGGGCCTTCTTTTATGCAGGTGGCTAAAAAATATGAGAAAGATGCCAATGCCGTGCCCTACCTGGTGAACAAGATCATCAAGGGCAGCAGCGGTGTGTGGGGTGAGGTGGCGATGCCTGCGCATCCCAACCTGCCGGAGAATGATGCCCGGCAGGTAGTGGCCTGGATACAATCGCTGACCTCGGCGGCTAAGGCAACGCCCTCGCTGCCGGCTAAGGGCAGCGTAGATGCTACCTTGCGTAAACCCGAACTGGAAAAAGGACTTTTGTATATTTCTGCCAGCTATACCGATAAGGGTGGCCAGGGTATTAAACCACTCACTGCGCAGGAAGTGGTGACGTTGCGGCATCCGCGTATTAATTTTGAACGGGGCAAAAATGTAAAAGGGTTTACCAGTGTGCGTATCAACAAACGCCGGGTAATGATTACGCCTACGTCTGAAGGCTGGTTCAGTACCGATAGCATCGATCTTACCGGTATCAGCCAGGCGGTGGTACAGTCGGGCTGGATCAAACCATTGCAATATGGATACAACATCGAGCTGCGGTTAGATGAACCCAATGGTAAACTGCTGGGCAGCTTTACCATCTCCGGTGGCGAGAAGGCTACGCAGACTTCGCCGGTGATGAAAACCAGTACGGTTAAAATAGAGAAAGTAACTGATGGCAATTTGCATCGTATATTTATTGTAAGTAAACCGGTGAATGCGCAGGAGAAGAACCAGGCGGGTTTGCAATACATAGAATTTAAATAATGAAAGCATTTAATTTGGTATGGTGCATCCTCTTCATTTTGTTTGCAGCCCTGCAATACAATGATCCCGATCCCTACCTGTGGGTGCCTATCTATTTATATGGGGCTGTATTATGTTGGTTCGCCTTCAGGCGGCGGTACATGCCTATGGCATATGTTATAGGTATTGCAGCGTATACGGCCTATGCCGTATACCTGTTTGCCACCAAGGACGGTGTATGGGAATGGGCCGTAGAACACCAGGGCGCCAATATTGCCGAAAGCATGCATGCCGAAAAACCATGGATTGAACAAACCCGTGAATTCATAGGCCTGCTTTTACTGATCGTGGTACTCGCCATCGACTATTTTTATGCACGCAAAAAGCTAAAACACTAAGCCCATAATCATTTTTTTTGTAAACACCAACTACACATATTGGTAAAAACCGGGTATTGCCGTGGGTAAGCCGTGATAGTACCTTCATGTTCATTCTTTAACTAAAACTGGTGACCATGAAAAAGATCTGGGCGCTTACCGGCATGCTTTGCCTGGCCCTGCTTTCCCATTCGCAAATTTTAAAAAGGATGTCCGACAGGGCACAACGCAGAGTGGAATACAACCTCGGTAAAAAAGTAGACAAATCGGTAGATGATGCGATGAGTGGAAAGAAAAAGCCAAAGAAAACCACCAATGGCAACAGCAGCGGAAACGGTACATCCAATGGCTCTACGGCCAGCGGTGGCGGCGGATCATCTTCCGGCCCCTCATTAAAAAGCTACAGCAAGTTTGATTTTGTTCCCGGCGAAAAGGTCATCGTAATGGAAGATTTTTCGCAGGATGCGGTGGGCGATTTCCCTGGCAAGTGGAATACCAATTCAACCGGTGAAATTGTGACGCTGGATGGACAGCCGGGCAAATGGTTGTCGTTGTCGAAGGATGGTGTGTTTATGCCGGAGTTCATCACCAGCCTGCCGGAGAATTTTACACTGGAGTTTGAACTGATGTGTAATCCTGATTATAGTTTTTATTCCATGCCCTTTCATGTATACCTGGCCGATCTCAAAAACCGGAAGGAGTTTTCGAATTATAAATTGTTTGGTACGGCCAAACGCGAAGGTGTAGAGTTTTTTGTAAAACCGATGGATGCGAGTTTGAAGGTGGGTGAAACCGGGTTTAAGATCTGGTCGGGTGGAAAGGAAACCATGAAAAACCTTACCAAGACCTCGCAGTTTCATGCCAAAACCAGCAACTATGTAAAGGTATCGATGTGGCGGCAGAAACAAAGGCTGCGTGTATACCTGAACCAGGAAAAGGTAATGGATGTGCCGCGGGCTTTTGATGAAAGCCATACATATAATACCCTGTTGTTTATGACGGGTCGTACGCACAGTGATAACGACCGGTATATTATCAGTAATATTCGTTTGGCCGTGGGTGCGCCTGATACCAGGCATAAACTGATCAATGAAGGGAAGTTTGTTACCAGCGGGATCTTGTTTGATGTGAATAGTGCGGCGATACGTGGTGAGTCGTATGGAGTGTTGAAGGAGATTGCGGGTGTGTTGAAGGAGAATGGATCGGTGAAGGTGAAGATTGTGGGGCATACTGATTCGGATGGAGACGAGGCGTTTAATATGGAGTTGTCGAAGAAAAGGGCTGAGGCGGTGAAGGCGGCGTTGGTGAAGGAGTTTGGAATTGATGGGGGGAGGATGGAGACGGATGGGAAGGGTGAGCGTGAGCCGGTGGATAATAAGGTGAAGGCGAATAACAGAAGGGTTGAGTTTATAAAACTATAGGCCCGAAAAAGCGAAACCCGGAAAACGCGTGTGCTTCGCACACGCGTTTTCCGGGTTCTGGTGCCGACCTGCGGCCGGTTATTAAGATTGACCTTCTTTCTTTTTCTTCGTCGTTTTCGGCGACAGTATCATAAGCATACGCTTGCCCTCCAGTTTCGGCAGGCCCTCGGGCTGCCCTACTTCGGCGAGGCGCTCGGCAAACTTCAATAACACCAGTTCGCCTCTTTCCTTAAACATGATGGCACGGCCCTTAAACTGCACATAGGCCTTTACTTTATTGCCTTCTTTAAGGAACTCCTCGGCATGACGCGCCTTAAAATCAAAATCATGGTCATCTGTACCAGGCGTAAAACGGATCTCTTTTACTTCGGCCGTTTTACTTTTGGCCTTCATCTCTTTTTCCTTCTTCTTCTTCTCGTACAGAAATTTATTATAATCGATGATCTTACAAACTGGCGGATCGGCTTGCGGAGATATCTCCACCAGGTCAAGCTGCTGGTCCTGCGCCATTCGCAGCGCTTCCTGGATACTATAAACGCCTACTTCTACATTATCGCCCACCAGGCGCACCTGCGGTACGCGTATCATATGGTTGGTGCGATGTTCCTGTTGCTGCTCTTTTCTGAATCGGGGATTGAAATTACCTCTCGGTTGTCTCGGTGGAAATGCCATTTAAATCTTTTAGTTGAACGATTGAACTTATCCGCCTACGCTAAAGTTACGGCAGACAAGGTCCTTTTTTTAAATTGTTTAAAATATAGTTCCCGGTTACGTTTTAGTTGTCCTAAGATATGAATTAAAAGCGAAATTAATCGGCCCTTCTTTCCTTTACCTCAGCCCTTAGTTCCTGCAAAAATTCATCCAGACCTTTGCTGCCCAGGTCGCCCTTACCCTGCCGGCGGATGGATACTTTCTGCTCATTCATTTCCTTCTCTCCCACTACCAGCATATAGGGCACCTTCATCAGCTCGGTATCGCGGATCTTTTTGCCGATCTTTTCATTGCGGTCATCTACCTCTGCACGAATATCCGCTTTTTTAAGCGATTCCAGCACGGCATTGGCATAATCCATAAACTTGTCGCTGATGGGCAGCACCTTTACCTGTACCGGCGCCAGCCATGCGGGGAATTTGCCTGCATAATGCTCCAGCAAAAAGCCGATGAAACGCTCATGGGTACCCAGGGGCGCGCGGTGGATGATCAGCGGGGTTTCGGCCGCATTCTCCTTATTGGTGAATTCCAGCTTGAAACGGCGGCCCTGCGCAAAGTCTACCTGGTTGGTGGCCAGGGTAAATTCGCGGCCAATGATGCTCCATATCTGCACATCGATCTTGGGGCCATAAAACGCTGCCTCGTCGGGGATCTCCACAAAAGGAATCTGTGAATCTACCAGCACCTTACGCACCATATCCTCGGTTTTTTTCCAGAGTTCCGGCTCATCCACATATTTCTGACCCAGTTTGGCCGGATCGTGCAGCGACAGCCGCATCACGTATTTGTCGATACCAAAGATCTTAAAATATTTCAGGTACATGTCGTTCACTGCCCTGAACTCTGCGGCAAACTGTTCTTCAGTACAATAGATATGCGCATCGTTCATATGTAAACAACGCACACGCATTAAACCAAATAACTCACCACTTTGTTCGTAACGGTAGCAGGTACCATATTCGGCCAGGCGAAAAGGCAGGTCTTTATAGCTGCGGGGCTCGGCGCCAAAGATCTTATGGTGGTGCGGACAGTTCATGGATTTCAGGTAGTATTTCTGCCCCTCCAGTTCCATGGGCGGGTACATACTATCCTGGTAATAAGGCAGGTGGCCGCTGGTGAGGTACATGCTTTCTTTGGCAATGTGCGGGGTCACCACCCTTTTATAACCGGCCGCCAGTTCGGTTTCCTTGGCCAGCCTTTCCAGTTCTTCGATGATGATGGTGCCATTGGGCAGCCACAAAGGCAAACCGGGGCCCACATCGTCGTCCATGGTGAAAATACCCAGTTCCTTGCCCAGCTTGCGGTGATCGCGTTTTTTAGCCTCCTCCAGCATGTTCAGGTACTCGTCCAGCTCTTTTTGCGAGGGATAAGTAACCCCGTATATGCGGGTGAGCTGTTTGTTGTTGCTGTCGCCCTTCCAGTAAGCCCCGGCAATGCTCATCAGTTTGATGGCCTTGATGGGACCGGTAGACGGGATATGCGGACCACGGCAGAGATCGGTAAAACCGCCCTGGGTATAAAAAGTGATATTGCCATCTTCGAGCCCCTGCAGCAGGTCGAGTTTATATTCATCCCCTTTTTCGGTGAAATATTTAACCGCCTCGGCCTTGGGCATCTCCTTACGCACATATTGGTTGTTCTGTTTGGCCAGCTCGTTCATCTTCTTTTCCAGTTTGGCCAGGTCTTCTTCGGTGAGCTTGCGGTCGCCCAGGTCGATATCGTAATAAAAACCGGGTTGTGTTTCCAGCGCCGGGCCTACCCAGAACTTCACGCCGGGGAACAGGCTTTCCACGGCCTCCGCCATCAGGTGGGCCGATGAATGCCAGAAAGTGAGCTTGCCATCTTTGTCGTCCCAGGTGAGTAATTTCAACGACGCGTCGTGATAGATGGGCCGGGTAGCATCCCATACCTCACCGTTCACGCTAGCCGCCAATACTTTCCTGGCCAATCCTTCACTGATCGACTTTGCTATTTCCAAACCAGTGGTTCCTTCGTTATACTCCCGTATATTGCCATCCGGGAAACTGATCTTTATCATTTTGTGCTTATTGAGAACCGCAAATTTAACGAAGAATTTGCAGACCACCATTTGTGATATCTGGTATAAAAAACTAATAATTAACTAATTTGCCATCGGGAAGATAAAAGCATGAAACTATTTTTACTATTGCTGCTTTCAGGCGTGGGTATTTGTACACAGGCGCAGGACCTGACCGGGATCTGGAGGGGCAATTTCAGGAAAACGCCTACGGTGGCCCAGGGAAAATTGCTGGAATTGATGGGCGCCGACGAACGGTACAAATTCGAAGTACAGATAGATCATAAAAACAAATCTTTCCAGGGCGTTACCTACTCTTATCTCACCACGGTTTTTTACGGAAAAGCTACTGCCAAAGGCACTTTTGAACCCCGCACCAAAAAGGTGATGCTGGAGGAGATCAAGATCGTGGAAGTGCGTATGGCCGCCTCTTCCGGCGCCTGTATCATGACCTGCTTTTTGCAATATTCCAAAGACGGCGACGAAGAATTTCTTGAAGGCACTTATATCAGCTTCAGCACAAAAGACAGCAGCAATTGCGGCAAAGGCACCGTTTTCCTGCGCAAGGTGCCTACCTCGGATTTTTATGAAGAACCCTTCCTGGCCAAACGCAAAAAAGAGCCGGCGAAAATAACACCAAAGAAAACCGAGAACCCGCCGGTTGCCAAAACCACCCCCAAACCGGCTACCAAACCCACCACACCTGCCAATAAACCAGCCACCACGCCTAAAAAAGAGGTGACAAAAACACCAGCGCCAGTGGCAAAACCGAAAACCGTGGAGACCGATACGGTGAAAAAGGCCGAGGTAAAACCAACTCCCAAAATACCCGATAACATACCCGTACCCAAAGTGCTGGCAGACCGGACAAACGAGCTGGTGCAAACCATTTCTACCAACGCCAAAGAAATCGTCATCAATATTTACGATAACGGCACCATCGACGACGATACCGTATCGGTATACTTGGATAAAAAACTGGTGCTGTCGAAAAAACGACTTACAGAAAGACCCATCACCCTGAAGCTGAACCTCGATGAAGACACCGATTTTCACGAACTGGTGATGGTGGCCGAAAACCTGGGCACCATTCCACCCAATACCTCGCTGATGGTGGTAAACGCGGGGGATAAAACCTATGAGGTTCGTATTACCAGCAACGAAAAAAAGAATGCCGTGGTGAATTTCAGGTACTCGCCTTAGCCGTTCACATAAATTTGCGAACGGGCCACAGCAAAAAGGCTAATTTACCGGTAAAATTGTTGCATGCGGATTGTACTGATCATTTTGCTGCTGGGCGCCACACTGGCCGCCAATACGCAGGTACTTACCGGTATTTGGCGCGGCAAACGTACACAAAATGCAGGCGGCTGTTTCCCCGAATACTCGCTGGAGCTGCACATCACGTACATGCACGACAACACTTTTATGGGTAATGCCTATAGTTTTGATAAAGACCGCTATACCAAGATCAATTTCAAAGGCCGCTACAACCCGCTCAACAAACGTATGGTGATCATAGAGAATACGGTATTGCAATACAATGTGCCTGAAAACTGCATACCCTGTATCAAAACTTATGAACTTACCTGGTCGCAGGATGCCGGTGGCGAAGCGCTGCTGGGCCAGTGGACGGGACATGAAATGGGTAACAGCCATACCTGCCAGCCGGGCACCATCACGCTTACGCGGCAAACTACCTCGCAGTTCCCGGTAGACCTGTTCCAGAACGATAGCCTGGCCGCCATCCAGAAAAACCTGCACCTGGCCACGCGTGAAAAAGACCTGTTGCAAACCATCGATATCGATACCAACAGCGTGACCATAGAATTGTACGACAATGCAGAGATAGACGACGATACCGTGTCGGTATTTATCAACAATACCCTGCTGCTGTATAAAAAGCGGCTGACCAATAAACCGGTGACATTAAACGTGGATATGTTTCCCGGTATGGATTATGAAATGATGATGTATGCCGAAAACCTGGGCCGGATACCACCCAATACGGCGCTGATGATCATAACGGCCGGGCGAAAACGATATGAGCTGCGGCTGTCGTCGAGCGAGCAAAAAAGTGCGACGGTGCGTTTCAGATATCAGCCGCCTGGGAAATAAGGAATTAGAAATAAGAAATAAGGAATGAGAAAGTGAAATCCACTTTTTCATTCCTTATTTCTTATTCCTTATTTTTCATTTACCCGCGTAATCCAGCGAGTCTTGCACAGTCCCGCAATTCAACATCTCGCTGCCAAAATACGGGTTCCTGATATCCCTTTCATTACTCATCCAATACGCCCCTTTATTGTTAAACGCCATGGGGCAATACTGCCAGTACACTTTTTGTCCATCATATTGAACGGTGCGGGTTAAACTCCACAATGCATCGGCGATCATCTCAAACTCCTTGCGTTTGGCCTTGAGACCGGCCTCTGCTGCCAGGGCTTCTGCCGAACTTTTGATGGTGCCGCTGAAAACAACAGCTGTTTCTTTGATCACACCTGTGCTGTCGCCCTTGATCTCGTTCACTTTCAGGCTGTCTGTGGCTGCCGCCAGCGCCAGGGCCGCTGCCGATGCTTTGGCGGTATCACTGGCCACCAGGGCATCTTTCAGCCCGAAATAGGCATTTAATAATTCGGAATACGACTGGTTGAAAGGGCCGGAATTGGCCTTGATAGCCAATGGTTGCTGTTTTTCTTCCTGTTTATCCTTTTTATCGGTGCCTTTACAAAAAAACTGCCAGGTGATGAGCGCCAGGGCTAACAGGATGATGATGGGGACGACGAGTTTTTTCATGATCTATGTTTTTGGAAGTAGGATGTAGGAAGTAAGATGTATGAAATACAGGTTATCCTACTTCCTACCTCCTACTTCATACTTCATTTTCGCTGGGCAAAGGTAACAGATTCAATAGAAACCCCACTCACCTACGGCGGGAATACGCTAAATTTGCAGCCTTATTTACAACTCATTATGCTGGCAGGATTAACAAATGTAACATTTGAATTTGGGGCGCGGGTGATTGTGCAGGATGCCACCTGGCACATTCAGCCCAACGAGCGTATCGGACTGATCGGTTATAACGGAACCGGTAAATCGACCCTGTTGAAACTATTTGTAGGCGAATACCAGCCCTCGGAGGGTACTGTGGAACGCAGCCGCGGCACCAGCGTGGGCTACCTGCACCAGGACCTGCTGAGCTTCGATACCAACGATTCGATACTGGATGTGGCGCTGGGCGCCTTTGAGCGGGTGCTGCAACTGGAAAAAGAGATCGAGGAACTGGGCAAAGAACTGGAAAAAACTGGCGACGAGGTGATCCTGCACCAATACACCGATAAACTGCACGAACTGGAAACCCTGGGTGGTTACAATATCCATCATAAAACCGAAGAGGTATTACAGGGACTGGGTTTTGCCAATGCCGATCTGCAACGCCCCTTCCGCGAGTTCAGCGGTGGATGGCGCATGCGTGTGCTGCTGGCCAAGATGATCCTGCAGCAGCCCGACCTGTTGTTGCTGGATGAGCCTACCAACCACCTAGACATGCCTTCTATAGAATGGCTGGAAAAATACCTGCAGCATTACCAGGGTTCGGTGGTGATCGTAAGCCACGATAAATATTTTCTGGACCGCATGGTGACGAAGATCGTGGAACTGTACCAGCGGCAACTGCATATTTACAACGGCAACTACAGTTTTTATGAAACCGAAAAGGTGCAGCGTGTGGAATTGCAGCAGCGTGCCTTTGAAAACCAGCAGGAATACATTCGCCAGCAGGAGCGGTTCATAGAACGTTTCAGGGCCAAGGCCTCCAAGGCTGCCGCCGCGCAAAGCGCCATGAAACGCCTGGAAAAACTCGACCGCATAGAGGATGTGGCCATCGAGAGGCCCAATATACGCATCAACTTCCAGGTAGATAAGGTACCGGGTAAGGTATTGTGCGAATTAAAACATGTGACGAAAAAATTTGGCGACAATACCATCGTGGAAGATACATCGGCCGAGATCAACCGCGGCGATAAGATTGCGCTGATAGGCGCCAACGGTAAGGGTAAATCTACCCTGCTGCGTATCATTGCCGGCACTGAAAGTTTCAGCGGCGACCGCAAATGGGGGCATAATGTGGAAGAAAGCTTTTATGCGCAGCACCAGTTGGAAGCGCTGGACCTGAACAATACCCTGCTGGATGAATTAAAAATGGCAGGCAGCCAGAAAACCGAACAGGAACTGCGTACGCTGCTGGGTTGTTTTTTGTTCAGCGGCGATGATGTAGATAAAAAGATCAGGGTGTTGAGTGGTGGTGAAAAAGCGCGTGTGGCCCTGGCCAAGACCATCATCAGCAAGGCCAACTTCCTGCTGCTGGACGAACCTACCAACCACCTGGATATTCATTCCGTAGAACTATTGATAGAGGCGCTGAACAAGTACGAAGGCAGCATCATCCTGGTGAGCCACGACCGGTATTTTGTTTCGAAGGTGGCCAATACCATTTGGGAGATCGAAGATCATAAGATCAAATCGTTTGACGGCGGATACGAGGAGTATGTGGAGTGGAAGGAAAGAAGAATGAAGTCGGAGGCCGGAAGTCGGAAGTCGGAAACAAAACAAACAAAGCCGGAACCTATACCCCAGCCAGCCGCGCCTGCCAAACCCATCAACAAGGAAGCCAAAAAAGAACTGCAAAAACAACAACGCATCTTTCAGCAGTTGGAAGAGCGAATCGGCGCATTGAACAAACAAAAAGCCGAACTGGAAGCGGCGATGACTGAACCGGAAACCTATGCCGACAAGGAAAAATTTGTAAAGGCAGAAACCGACTACAAAAAAGTATCGGAAGAGTTGCAGAAGCTGGACAGGGAATACGAAGTTGTTTTTGAGAAGATCATGGAACTGGAAGCAAATTTGTAAAAAGATCCCATGCAAATAACCATCCGAAGAGCTGGTGAGGCCGATTTTCCCGCTATTATTGCCCTGATCAGGGAATTTGCGGAGTTTCAAAAAACACCGGACCGCGTACACAATTCGGTGGAACAAATGCAAGCCGACAAAGACCTGTTTATTTGTTTTGTGGCTGAAGACGCGCAGCAACAGATCGTGGGATATGCGGCCTGCTTCTTTGCTTATTACACCTGGTCGGGCAGAAACCTGTACCTGGATGACCTGTATGTAAAGGAATCGCCACGCGGATATAATATCGGTACCAAACTGCTGTACAAAGTGATCGACCATGCAAAGGCCAGCAACTGTAAAAAGGTGCGCTGGCAGGTGTCGAACTGGAACACACCGGCCATCCATTTTTATAAAAAGATGGGAGCATGGATCGATGACGTGGAGTTAAACTGTCATTTGGAGCTGAAATAATTTCAATAACTTGTAGTACATGCTGCGGCACCTTTTATACCGGCCTGTTTTAGCTATTCTCGTACTCTTAATTTGTGCGCAGGGTGCTTTTGCCCAACGTCCCAGGATCGGCGTTACCCTCAGTGGCGGCGGCGCCAAGGGGCTGGCGCATATCGGCATCTTAAAGGCCATAGACAGTGCGGGTTTGAAAGTGGATTATATCACCGGTACCAGCATGGGCAGCATCATCGGCAGTTTATATGCCATCGGTTACCCGGCCGATAGCATCGAAACGATCGCCCGCACCATCGACTGGGACCTGATGCTGAGCAACCAATCTTCCCTGCGCAGCATTTTTATGGAAGAAAAAGAAGAGTATTCCAAATACATCATCGAACTGCCCTGGGTGAATCACCGGTTCAGGCTGCCGAGTGGATTGCTGCAGGGCCAGGAGCTGTGGCTTAAATTCTCCGAGTTGTTTTTTCCTGTTTACCACATAAAAGATTTTTCCAAATTCAGCATACCCTTTCGTTGTATTGGCACCGATGTAGGCAATGGCGAAGCCATTGTGATGAAAGAAGGCGAGATCATTTCCGCCATCCGCAGCAGTATGGCCATACCATCGGTGTTTACTGCTGTTGATTTTAATGGCAGGCGCCTGGTAGATGGCGGAATCGTACGCAATTTTCCTGTACGCGATGTAAAAGACATGGGCGCCGACATTGTGATAGGCAGTAATGTTACCAGTGGTTTGCTGCCCAGTGAAAAAGTGCGCAATGCCCTGCAGATATTATTACAGATCGCTTTTTTTCGCGAGGCCGAGGATGCCAAGACGGAGGTGCCGCAATGCGACATCTATATTCCATTCAATATGGAAAAATACAGCATGGGCAGTTTTAGTGATGGAAAGGAGATCTTAAAAATGGGTATTGAAGAAGGACGCAGATTATATCCGACATTTAAAAAGCTGGCCGATTCATTGGACGCTATCTATGGCAAAACGAACATACCGGCCAACCGGCTGCCATCGGTACATACCGTTACCCTTTCTTCTTTTGAAGTGAATGGCGTGGAAAAAACATCGGCGGAATTTTTTGCGCATACCATGAACCTGGAGATGAACCAGCCGTATACGGCCAAACAACTGGCCAATATGGTGCGCCAGGCATATGGCACCCGGTATTACAGCAGCATCACCTATTTGCTGCAGCCGCAGGGCGATGGCACCAGCAAGATCGTATTTAATGTGATCGAAAACCCGCTCACCTTTGCCAAGCTGGGTTTGCATTATAACCGTTTTACCGGTGTGGGATTGATTGGTAACCTCACCACGCGTAATTTTTTCCTGACCAATAGCCGCAGCCTGGTGTCGGTAAACCTGGGCGAAACCTTCCGGGTTCGCGGCGAGCACCTGCAATACCTGGGACGTTTGAAAAATTTCGCGTTGTTGCTGGAAACAGAGTTTGACCGTTTTGATGTGACCACCTATGATGCCTATAAGCAGGATGGATTGTATGAACAGAATTATTCCAAATCGGGTGGCCGGTTGCAGTTCTCCCCCACCCGCAGTTTTTCTATTGGCGCCGGGCATCGTTTTGAATGGGTGCAATATATTCCTACCATCTCCAAGGGACTGGAGTTTAAAGGCAGTAATTATTTTAATTCATTGTACGGGTATATCGGTTTTAATTCGCTGGATAAAGGCGTATATCCGCGCCGGGGTGTAAAGGTGGAAGCGGAGGCGTCGCGGGTTTTTGAGCAGCATCCTAACCTGAGTTTCCAGGAAGACGGGGTGCCGGTGAGCGATCCGAATGCATTTCAAATCAGTAGCGATCCTTATTTCAGAACTACGCTGCAGGTGGAGAGTTATATACCGCTGAGCAGCAAAACCACCATGTTGTTAAACGGACAGGGCGGTATCAATTTTAATTATTCGCGGCATGTGATGAATGAGTTTGCTATTGGCGGGTTGACGAAGGTGTTCAGGAACCAGGTATTGTTTGCCGGTTTGCAGGAAGGTACTTTGTATACACCGGCCATGGCGATGGTGCAGGGCGGACTGCGGATGCAGTTGTTTAGTAATACCTATGTTACCGGCCGGGCCAATTTTATGTATAATAATTTTGTAAGTAAGAGTGAGTTTTTTAAGGCGCCGGATTTTTTGTCGGGGTATGCGCTGACGTTTTCGTATAATTTTGCGTTGGGACCGTTGGAGATCAGTGCGATGTATTGTGATCAGACGAGGAAGCTGCAATCTTATATTAATTTAGGGATACCGTTCTAACCCTGGCGAACTTACTCACCTTCGTGCGACTTCACAAAATCCGCCACTAAATAAGCAATCAGCTTCCCCACCGTTTCACTCCTCCTCCCGTCACTCATCTCCGCCGCCCCTTCACAAATATGCAAATAAGCTATCTGGCTATCCCTTGCAGCCAGCGTAATATACTGCCTGGCATGCAATGCAGAAATACCAGAGGGTGTGATGGCGCTGGATAAGGTATTTTCTATGCAATCCAGATCCAATTCCACACCGGTATAATTTTCATCGGTAAAACCCGTGGCATGGGCTACGGCCTGTATAAAGTTTCTTTTTTCCAGTATAAATATATCCTCATAGGTAATCACATCCAGGAACGGATTGTTTACGATATCCAGCCATACATTCTGCGGCAAATAATTTTCATGCAAACCAATTACACAATATTTCTGCAAATACCCGTCTTCTTCGGCGTACCGGAACCCGTTGCCGCTGTGCCGGCCTTCGGCGGGCCTGAAATCGGAATGGGCATCGAGGTTGATGGCATTGATCTGTGCCAGCGGTATTAGCCCGGCCTTATGCAATCCTTTGGAGGCGCCCTTGATCAGCGGGTAGGCATTGTTGTGACCGCCACCAATGGCAATGGGTATCTTGCCCTGTGCACAAATGATCTTGGCAAGCTCTTCCACCGCTTCGTCGATGGTGATCACGGCATGCCGGTAGGCATCCATCTTTTCTTCGTAACTGGTGGCGTTTTGCTCGATCAGCTGCAGCGCATTGCTGAAATCGAAATGCCCCAGCAGCAGCATTTCTTCGCCATTTAAAAAATCATTGCTTTGTATATTCAAAAACGACGACAAAAACGGCTGCCAGGCAGTTCCTGCTCCGCCCTTGCCATAATTAGCGCGTACCCCTATATCCTCCGGAATTCCAAATAGTACATAACGCGCCAGCGATTGCTGTAACCCTTCTTCCCATTTGTTTTTATCGGGCACCACCTGTATACTTTCGCCCAGCTTGGTTTCGAAGCGGCGTATATGGGTCAAATTGAGCACATCGTGTTTGCTGTACAAGATGAGATGTTTCATACTACAGGCATTAATTGTTCATGATCCATTGTCCGTTTATCATCACATTTTCTACCAGGTTACTACCAAATGAATAAGGCAGGTAGGCCAGCGAAGGTACGGGCTGTGTTAACACCAGGTTGGCTTTTTTGCCAACGGTGATACTGCCCAGTTCACCGGCACATTCCATGGCAAAGGCGCCATTGATGGTGGCTGCGTTTATGGCTTCTTCGGGCAGCATGTTCATTTGTATACAACTCATGGCTACCACCAGGTTCATATTGCCGCTGGGCGATGAACCGGGGTTATAATCGGTGGCCAGGGCGATGGCGCATCCGCTGTCTATCAGCCGGCGGGCCGGTTGAAAGGGCATGCGTAAAAAGAAAGCCGCCGTGGGCAATAAGGTGCCGATGGTATTGGAGGCGGCCAGTTGCCCGATGGCGGCATCATCCATGGTTTCCAGGTGATCTACACTAATAGCGCCCAGTTGTACACCGGTTTGTACACCACCCGAGAGGTTGAGTTGATTGGCGTGTATTTTTGGTTTTAAACCATATAGCATACCGGCGCGGCAAATGATCTCCGTTTCTTCAGGAGAAAAAAAACCGGTTTCGCAAAATACGTCGATATAATCGGCCAGTTGTTCCCGGGCAATTACCGGCAGCATGTCGTGTATCAACTGATCGATATAACCCTGATGATTGTCTTTAAATTCATTGGGATATGTGTGGGCGCCCAGGAAGGTGGCTTTGATGTGCAATGATGAGCGCTGCCGTAGTTTTTTGATCACACGCAACATTTTTAACTCGCCTTCTACGGTTAACCCATAACCGCTTTTGATCTCCACGGCGCCGGTACCCAGGCGGCTGATGGCCTGCAGCCGCTGCCAGGCCAGGTTGAATAATTCGTCTTCAGAAGTATCGTTCAGTTTACGGGCAGAATTGAGAATACCACCGCCTTTGGCGGCTATCTCTGCATAACTGAGCCCTTTTATTTTATCGATAAACTCCGCTTCACGGCTGGCGGCAAAAACGAGGTGGGTATGACTGTCGCACCAGGCGGGCAGCACCAGTTTGCCTGCTGCATCGATGGTATTGGCCGGCCTGCCGGCCGGCAGTTCGTTCATGGGGCCATAACCGGCAATGGTATCTTCTTCTACCAATAACCAGGCATCATGTATAACGGGTAAATGAGCCAGATCGGCGCCACGCAAAAGCTGCGCTTGCTCCCTGACGTTTACAAGCTGTTTAATATTGGTAAACAGTATGGCCGACATGCCAGTGAAGATACACCTATTTATAACTCCATGAACTGGCCAGCTCCATCGTTTTCACCGGCTGCATCAACCGGTTCAGGATCTGTATTACCTTTTGTTGGGAGATAACGGTGTATTGGGCGGCCGTTGGACCATTGCTTACTTTGATGTTATAAGCGCGGTCGCTGAGGGCCTTGAACATGTCTTCGTCGGTGGTATCATCGCCCATGCACAATACAAATTCGGGTTGCAGGTCGTTCACGATGCGCAGGGCCATGATGCCTTTGTCGAACCCCGACATTCTTACTTCCACCACCTTGTTACCATCTACTACCTGCAGCATGGTATTGGCCAACAACTGGGAAAGATTGTTGATGAGCTCGCGGCTGCGGGTAAAGCCCAGGTCGGGATGCGTATTGCGGTAATGCCAGGCCAGCGTATTGGTTTTTTCTTCGATAAAAGACCCTACACAGCGGCTTACAAACATCTGCATGATGGGCCTGATCTCGTTTTTCCATTGATCGGGAATGGAAACCGACTGCTGCCATTGTTCGCCTTTTGGCCTGAAACTGGCGCCATGCTCGGCCACCAGCCAAATGGGAAGGTCGCCCAGCCATCTTTCCAGCGTATTGGCCTCGCGGCCGCTGATGATGACCACGTTGTTGGCAGGGTCTGACGACAATTCCGTCAACAGCGTCTTTAGCTCTTCATTCGGACTGGCCTCTACCGGTAACCTGGCGTATGGCACCAGGGTGCCATCGTAGTCCAGCAGCAAACAACGGCTTTTAGCCATTTGATAATGCAGGTGAATTTGCGTAATTATACGGTCATCGAGATGTTTTACCTGTTGTTTTTGTTGTTCCTGTTTTACATTGGCTAACTGGTCGAGGAAATCGCTTACCCACTTGATCACATCGTAATCGGCCAGCCGCTGTTGCATCAGTTGCATGCGGTGTACCTGTTCGGCCTCGGGCATGGTAAGCGCCCGGTTGATGGCATTGGATACATCGATGATATCGATGGGATTTACCAGCAGGGCCTCGTTCAACTCGCTGGCGGCGCCTGCCAGTTCACTTAATATCAACACGCCTTTACGGCCTGTACAACTGGCCACATATTCCTTGGCCACCAGGTTCATGCCATCGCGCAGCGGTGTAATAAGGGCTGCATCGGCTACCTGGTACAGGGCAGAGAGTTCGCTGAACTCAAGGTGCGTATAGCGGTATATGATAGGCTGCCAGCTGATGGTGGATTGTTTACCATTGATGGTGCCGATCTTTTGTTCGATCAGTTGTTTTCTTTCATGGTAGGCCTGTATATCTCCTCGCGATGGCACCACGTTCAATATAAATACCACGCGTTCGCGCCATTCGGGATATTGCTCCAGGAAATAGTCAAAGGCATTCAGGCGGTCCATCAGCCCCTTGGTATAATCCAGTCTGTCTACCGAAAAGATGATCTTCTTGCCTTCAAAATTGCCCTTGATCTCATCGTAATATTTTTTCGTTTCGGCATTGCCGCAGGCAGAGCTGAATTTTTTGTAGTCGATACTGATCGGGAACAGATCGGCCTTGATGAGCCGGTCCTGGTATTGCAGACTGTGGAAATAACTGTCTACCCCCAATGTCATTTTTACCGATTGCAAAAAGTGCTGTGCATAGTCGTGAGTATGGAAACCCAAGAGGTCGGAACCGAGCATGCCGCGTACCAGGGATGTTTTCCATTCGGTAGGCAGCATCCTGAATATTTCGTATGATGGAAATGGTATATGCAGGAAAAAACCAATGTTGATGTCCTGTTTTTCCGAACGCAGCATTTCAGGCAACATCATTAACTGGTAGTCGTGTATCCAAACGGTATCGCCGGGCTCCAGCAGTGGTAATAATTTATCTGCGAATGTGCGGTTTACTTTTGCATAGGCCTCGAAATACTGGGTTTGGTAATCGGCCAGGCTGGGAAAATAGTGGAATAAGGGCCAGAGCACCGAATTGGAGAACCCATTATAATAATCCTTATATAAAGTTTTATTTATGAATAAGGGTAGAATTTGAAAATCAAGTGATTCCAGTTCCCCGGCCACCTGGTCCCAGTCCTTTTGTGGAAAATCTGCCACACCTACCCACAATTTGCTGGTAAAACCCCTATTTTTCGAGCTTTCACTTTCAAAATAACTTTTAATTGCCGATACCAGCCCGCCGCTGCTTTGGCGCAACTGTAGCTGGTCGCCTTCACGATCAATGGAAAAAGGCAGCCTGTTACTTATGATTATCAATCGTCCCATAAATATTACCCGTAAAATAAGAAATTATAATGCCAATAAATAACAGATTCCGAGGTAAAAAGGTTATTAATGTCACATTAGAATGTTGATAGAATTTTCCGACTTACAATCAATACTTTAAACCCAGGTTATATTTACGGGCCGTTTCCTGCGCTATTTCATATCCTGCATCTGCATGACGTATAACGCCAATGCCCGGGTCATTGCGTAATACGCGGCTCAATCGTTGCGCCGCTTCGTCAGTACCATCTGCCACGATCACCATACCGGCATGAATGCTGTAGCCCATACCTACCCCGCCGCCGTGATGCAGGCTTACCCAACTGGCGCCGCCCGCTGTATTTACCAATGCATTTAATATGGGCCAGTCGGCCACGGCATCGCTGCCATCAGGCATCGATTCGGTTTCGCGGTTGGGTGATGCCACCGAACCGGTATCGAGATGATCGCGGCCGATAACGATGGGCGCTTTTATTTTTCCGGTTTTCACCAGTTCGTTAAATGCGAGCCCTGCTTTTTCCCTTTCGCCCTGGCCCAGCCAGCATATACGCGCCGGCAATCCCTGGAAGGCGATCTTTTCTTTGGCCAGTTTCAGCCATCGTTGCAGCGATGCATTTTCGGGAAACATCGTAGCAATCACTTCATCGGTAACGGCAATATCTTTTGGATCGCCGCTGAGGGCCGCCCACCTGAAGGGGCCTTTGCCTTCGCAAAACAGCGGACGGATATAAGCAGGTACAAATCCAGGAAAATCAAATGCATTGGCCAGACCCTTTTCCTGCGCACGTGCGCGGATGTTATTGCCGTAGTCAAAAGTGATGGCCCCTTTTTTTTGCAGGTCCAGCATCAGTTGTACATGGCGGTGCATACTGGTGTATGCATATTCAATGTATTTACCGGGATTGTTTGTACGCAATGTCTTCGCTTCTTCATAACTGATCGCATGCGGCCAGTAGCCGATCAATGGATCGTGTGCCGAGGTTTGATCGGTGAGTGTATCGGGAACAATATTTCTTTCAAGCAATTTCTCCAGCAAATGCACGGCATTGCATAAAACGCCAATGGAAAGGGCTTGCTTTTTTTCTTTGGCCTCTAAGGCACGGTTGATGGCCGCATCGATATCGGTGATCTTTTCATCGAGGTATTTTGTTTCGAGGCGTTTGTCTATCCGCCATTCTTCCACCTCGGCAATCAGGGCCACGCCTTCGTTCATGGTAATGGCCAGCGGCTGGGCGCCACCCATACCGCCTAAACCCGCAGTTACGTTCAGGGTGCCTTTCAAACTGCCGCCAAAATGTTTGTCGGCCGCAGCGGCATAGGTTTCATAAGTACCCTGTACAATACCCTGGCTGCCGATGTAGATCCATGAGCCGGCAGTCATTTGTCCATACATCATCAATCCCTTTTTTTCCAGCTCATCGAAGTGTTGCCAGGTGGCCCATTTGGGTACCAGCTGCGAATTGGAGATCAGCACACGCGGGGCATTCACATGCGTTTGTAAAATACCCACGGGTTTGCCGCTTTGTATCAGTAGGGTTTCGTCGTTCTCCAGGCTCCTGAGCGATTGGATGATGAGATCCAGCGATTCCCTGTTTCGGGCAGCCTTGCCGCGGCCGCCATACACGATCAGGTCTTCGGGGCGTTCGGCCACGGCGGGATCGAGATTGTTGAGCAGCATGCGCAGCGCGGCTTCCTGTATCCATCCTTTGCAGGAAATTTGGGAGCCGGTGGGTGTGGTATAGTTACTCATAATTTAAATTGTTCAAATCCTTTATTTAAATCACCTGCTACCTCATTACAATAATCTACAAACGAAAAATCACTCACGATCTGTTTTATCTTTTTGATATCCTCTGCGAATATCCTGTCTTCCTCGGCAAAACTTACATAACGCCGCACATAATCATGCGCGGCTTCCAGTATCACACTGCTTTTTAACGGCCGCCTGAACTCGATGGCCTGGCAGGCGCTTAGTAATTCAATAGCCAGGATATATTCCAGGTTATCCAGCACCTGGTTCAGCTTACGCCCGCTGATGCTTCCCATACTCACATGATCTTCCTGCCCCAGCGAAGTAGGTATGCTATCGGCGCTGGCAGGAAAACAAAGGGTTTTGTTTTCGGTAACCAGGGCCGCGGTGGTGTATTGTGGAATCATAAACCCGCTGTTCAGTCCCACATTCCGCATCAGCAGCAGGGGCAAACCCCATTTGCCTTCCAACAATAAATAACAACGCCTGTCGGAAATATTACCCGCCTCGGCGGCAGCCATACAGGCATAGTCTAATGGCAGCGCCAGCGGTTGCCCGTGAAAGTTACCACCACTGATGGTATCATCGGCGCTTAAGATGATCGGATTGTCGGTAACGGCGTTGAGTTCTATCTCCGTCAATTCTTTTAAATGCAGCCAGGCATTGCGCGAAGCGCCATGCACCTGGGGCATGCATCGCAGGCTGTAGGGATCCTGCACACGGCCGCAGTCGATATGGCTTTGCATAATATCGCTGCCTTGCAGCAACAGCCGCAGCCGCTGCGCCACCAACTGGTTGCCTGCATAGGGCCGCAGGGCATGCAGCCGTTCATCGAAGGGGGCCTCGGTGCCGGTAAGCGATTCCAGGCTCATGGCGCCGATGATATCGGCAGCTTCGAGGCAGTTGTGCATACGCTGTACCGCTTTTACCGCAAAGGCCAGTATAAACTGGGTGCCGTTGATGAGCGCCAGCCCTTCCTTGGGGCCCAGTTGAATGGGGGGCATGTTGAACTGCTGTAACAGTTCGGCTGAACGGAGGCGTTTGCCCTTGTAATATACTTCGCCCAGCCCTATCAGTGGCAGGAACAAATGCGCCAAAGGCGCCAGGTCGCCCGAAGCGCCTACACTACCCTTTTCGGGTACTACGGGAATGATATCGTTTTCGATATGCCAGCAAATGCGTTGCAGGGTGGCAAGCTGCACACCCGAATAACCCATGGCCAGTGCGTGCACCTTGGTGATGAGCATGATCTTTGCCACTTCGGTATCGATCGGGGCGCCCACGCCTACGCTGTGGCTTTGTAATATCTTATGTTGCAGAATGCGGGTATCTTCTTCCGACACAGGGGTATTGGCCAGGATGCCAAAACCGGTATTTACGCCATACACGGTTTTATTTTCGTCAACGATCTGTTGAACATATTGCTGGCTGGTAGTAATGCGGCGGGTGGCTTCTTCATTTAAAACGCCTTTTATACGGCCGCCGGCAATCGCTAATACAGTGCCTGTATGAAGTGGTTCCACCCCATATTGAAATGTATTGGTCATAACATGTAGTTCTGGCAGCAAAATATAAAATCTTTTGCACTCACTTTTGCCTGTAGGGAAGAATAACATGAAAACGGGTGCCTACCTCCTTTTTGGAATCGGCAAAGATGTGCCCGTTGTGGTTGTTGGCAATTTTGCGGCATATCGATAAGCCGATGCCGGTGCCTTCGTACTGGTTCTGTCCGTGCAATCGTTGAAAGATGCCGAATATCTGTTCCGAAAAGGCGGGATCGAAACCGATGCCGTTGTCCCTCACGGTCACCTGGGTATATTGTAAGCGCGGGTTCAGCGACGGGTACTTCGCTACTTCCTGCGGCAACAGATCGCGTGCTTCGATATGGATAACGGGCGGTACATTTTCATAGGAAAATTTCAGGGCATTGTTTACCAGGTTGGTGAACAGTTGTACGATCTGTACGGGGATGGCTTCAATAACGGGCAATTTATCTACATGAATGGTGGCGTTTAACCGGCCGATGTTGATCTCCAGGTCGGTCATAACGATATGGAGCATGTCGTTGAGATCGGTTTGCATAAACAGGGACGTATTGCCCGATAGCCTGGAATAGTCGAGCAGGCATTTGATGAGGGCGCCCATGCGTATGGCCGAGGCATTGATCTTGTCGAGGTAAATACGTGCGCTCTCATGCAATACCGGCGATATTTTTTCCTGCAGCAATTGGGTAAAGATCCTGATCTTTCGCAGGGGCTCCTGCAGGTCGTGGCTGGTCATAAAGGCAAATTCTTCCAGGTGCCGGTTGGTGCGCTCCAGTTCCAGGGTGAGTTTTTTGAGCGATTCGGCATGTTTGTCGCTTACCTCCATCACGGCACAGATATAACGGGTGGCCTGTAGATCTTCATTAAAGATCACCCTGCCTTTGAGGCGTATCCAGGTGGGCTGGTCATCGTGATATACGGTGGTGCGGAATTCACAATCGATAGCGGGATTTTTGGAGGGTGTTCGTGCTTCGAGCAGGCAGCGGTCAACCCGGTCGCGGTCGTCGCTGTACACATGGCGGAGAAAAACGGTATAGTCCACGGGCTCTTCCGGTGAAACGCCCAACATCGAGCGGCACCGGTGGTCCCACACCATTTTTCCGCTTAGTGGAAAAAAATCCCAGGTACCCAGTTCAGCCGCCTCCATGGCCAGCCGGTACCGTTTATCGTCCTCCACTTCGCTATGGCCTTCAAAGCCTGCGAATGTATTTTCCAAGCCGGTTTCTTCACTGTTCATTTTCACCCGGTTTAAGTTAAAGGCCTTCCAAGACTATCAAAGTCAAAAAATTATGCCACCGTAAGTGTCGCTAAAGTCGTAATTTCCAACCCACATTTTCAAATTCGCTGTATATGAAAACCAATACCGGTGTCTTGCTCGGTTTAATGATGTTTTTGGAGTATTTTATCTGGGGGTCGTGGTATGTAACCATGAGTACTTATATGGGCGAAAACCTGGGTTCCTCTGGGGTACAGGTAGGCGCCGCTTACAGCGCCCTGGCCATTGCCACCATGATCTCTCCCTTTTTTGTGGGCATGATCGCCGACCGTTTTTTTGCAGCCCAACGTATCATGGGCGTTTTACATTTACTGGGCGCCGCCCTGTTATTCGTAGCCACCCAGGTAACGGATAATCTTATTTTTTACTGGGTGATATTATTCTACTCTTTGTTATATATGCCCACCATTGCCCTAAGCAACAGCATTGCCTTTTTTCAAATGACCGATCCGGGTAAACAGTTTCCATGGATCAGGGTATTTGGCACCGTTGGGTGGATTGTAGCGGGTTTGCTGGTAAGTTTTCTGGGTATGGAAAAAACGTCCAATACGTTTGTGATGGCGGGGCTGGTTTCGGTGTTGCTGGGTTTACTGAGTTTTGGATTACCCAATACACCGCCAAAGGGAAAAACCGGTGCATCTGCCATTGGAACTGAAGCATTGGTGTTGTTGAAAAACAGGCCCTACCTGGTGTTTTTTATAGCCGCTATTCTTGTATGTATCCCCCTTTCGTTTTATTATGGTTTCGCCAATAAATTTTTAAACGAACTGAACATTGAAAACGCCGCCGCAAAAATGACCATGGGCCAGGTATCGGAAGCGGCTTTTATCCTGGCCATACCCCTGCTTTTTAAACGTATCGGCGTGAAGAACATGCTGCTGTTGGGCATGGCAGCCTGGATACTCAGATATATCTGTTTTGCTTATGGCGATACCGGTAGCAACACCTGGTTGTTGTATGCCGGAATCATCCTGCATGGTATCTGTTACGATTTCTTTTTTGTAACCGGGTACATGTATACCGAACTGAAGGCCGGTGAAAAGATCAAAAATGCTGCCCAGGGCTTGTTTACCTTTGCCACGTATGGATTGGGTATGCTTATTGGTACCTGGGTATCGGGCTTTGTGGTGGAAAACTATGAAACAGGTAACACGCATAACTGGTTACGCATTTGGTTTGTACCCGCGTATATAGCACTGGCCGTACTGGTGTATTTCCTTATTTTCTTCCGTGAAAAAAAACAAAATTAAAATAGGTATATGGCAAAAATCGCTATGCTTGGCTCCGGCTTTATTGGCCGGTTTTATGCCGATTCGCTGCAGGGTTATCGTAGCCGTGACAAGATCGTGAGCATTTATTCGCGCCGCGAAGAAAGCGCCAAAAAGTTTGCGCAGGACTATAACGTGGGGCACTGGACCATCAACATGGAAGAAAGCATTGCCCATCCCGAAGTGGAGGTGGTTTGTATTTCGTTGCCCAATAACCTGCACGAAGAGGCGGTGTTGCTTTGCTGCAAACACAAAAAAGCAGTGATGACCACCAAGCCCCTGGGCCGCACCGGCGAAGAGGCCAAACGCATGCTGGAGGCGGTGGAAAAGGCCGGCATATTCAACGGTTACCTCGAAGACCTGGTATATACTCCCAAGTTCATCAAGGCCCTGGAAAGCGTAAAAAATGGCGCGCTGGGCCGCATACTCTGGGCCAAATCGCGCGAAACCCATCCCGGCCCCCACAGCGAATGGTTCTGGGATATCGAGCAGGCCGGCGGTGGTTGTATACTCGACCTGGGCTGCCATTGCGTGGAGATCACCCGCAGTTATATCGGGAAAGATATCAAACCCATTGAGGTGATGTGCTGGGCCGATACCCAGGTAAAACCCATCGATGCCGAAGACCATGCCATTGGCCTGGTGAAATACGAGAACGGGGCCATTGGCCAGTTCGAGGTAAGCTGGACCTTCCGCGGCGGTCTCGACCTGCGCGATGAGGTAATGGGTTCCGAAGGCACCATTTGGATAAACAGCTTTTTACGCACCGGTTTCGATATGTTTACCACGGGCAAAGGGGCCGATTATGTGGCCGAAAAAGCCGAAAGCAATACAGGCTGGTTGTTCCCCGTGGGCGATGAGCTGAACGAACTGGGGTATAACCATATGTTCATGGATATGTTGAATGCGTTGGAACAGGGCGCCGATCCCAAAGAAACTTTCTACGATGGTTATGTGGTGAATTGTATCCTGGATGCCGCTTACCGCAGCGCCAAAAGCAAATTATGGGAGCCCGTAAAACTGGACATATGGCGTGGGAAAACCGGCGTTACCAAAGACAGCCATCTTACCGATTACGACGGTGATCATTACCTGGTAAAGGAAGAAGTAACGCATTACGGCGCCAAAAAAGTGATCCTGAAGAATAAAAAAACGGGAAAGATCAGTGAAAAAATTGTAGAATAAATTCAATAATGGCGGATCATCGAATCATGATCCGCCATCTTTTTACCGGGCATAACTATTGATGCAATAACTCCTCTCGCCAACCTTAAAATCATTAGTTATGATCCTAAAAATTGATCGCCTTCCGGTCGAATTGCCTACGCCCAACAATCCCTCTCCCAATGATGCAGCAGCCGTACAGGAGCTGCTGGGCGGCAAATTCGGTGAAATGAGTACGTTGATGAACTACACTTACCAGTCGTTTAACTTCAGGGGACGCACGCGATTACGTCCGTTTTACGATCTTATCTGCAGTATAAGTGGTGAGGAGTACGGACATATCGAGGTGGTTTCCTACACCATCAACCTGTTGCTGACGGGCACTACCAAACGTGGATTTGACCCCGTGCCGGGCCCGCTTAAAAACGCTACGGATGCACGCAATACCCGGCCATTTATCGCCAGCGGTCAATCGGCCCTGCCCATGGATTCGATGGGCGACTGGTGGACCGGCCAGCATGTGTTCAGCAGCGGCAACCTGCGTTTAGACCTGTTGCATAACTTTTTCCTGGAATGTGGCGCCAGGGCCAATAAAATGCGTGTATACGAAATGGTTACCGACCCCACGGCACGCGAAATGGTGGGTTACCTGCTGGTACGCGGCGGTGTGCATGTGGTGGCCTATGCCAGGGCGCTGGAAAGGCTTACCGGTGTGGAAGTGACCAAACTGGTGCCGGTGCCCGACCTCAGTAACAAGGCGTTTCCTGAAACACGTAAATATGAAGAGAACGGCCTGCACCGCCGCCTGTATACATTTAGTAAGGAAGACTATCAAAAAGCGGGACTGGTATTCAACGGGAACCATCCCGAAGACGGGATGCCGCTGGAAGTGGTTTTTGGCGCCCCCGAAGGCGTGCCGGTACCCGACCTGGACGAAGAACCGCAACTGAATGCGCCGGGTGCGGAAGATATCGATCCCGAAATGTTCAAAGACATTGCCAAGAAAATGGGAATTAAGGTATAAAAAAGAAAGAGGCCGTCTCAAAAAAAGAGACGGCCTTTTTTGTGATTTTTTGGCGATGATAAAAATTTATAGAGGGTGTTGTCTTAGTCGGTTTGATTAATATCTATAGAAGCANCCCAGGGGAGGTGTTGCTGATTTTTGGCAATAGGTTGCCCTNTTTTTATGCGGATTTCTTCCTTAAGTTATGTGCCAGGGCCAGTAAACCGGTTTCTACTGCTACTTTTTCTTTGCCTCGTAACAGGAAGCGTCTAAAATTATGATTTTGTTTAATGTTTGCAAACACGGGT
>Ga0065721_10049199_pt1 | contig 42117 bp, 35 predicted proteins | sample Mesricmetagenome_FD_59108 | JGI IMG/M metagenome (GOLD analysis project Ga0065721, IMG submission 59108) | Mesophilic microbial community from rice straw/compost enrichment Sample: eDNA_1 v2 (version 2) | ecosystem: Engineered > Solid waste > Grass > Composting > Bioreactor | place: USA: Davis... | reverse complement strand
GCGTGCTCATCATGCGATCTACTGACTGATTACTGACTATCTGGTGCGGGCCCGTATCTTTTGTCGCGACACTTATATGTCTTCCGCCGGGCGCCGGAGATTACCCGATTTCTCGGCACTGGGGGCAGGGGCGCAGGGAAGCGGGCCGGCAGTGTGGAAACCACCGACGTCATGACAACCGGAACGGCGGCGCAGCGGCAGGGGCAGTGGGCGGTGTGGGCGGACACCGGAGGGACGTTCACCGACTGCCTGGGAGTGGCTCCGGACGGCGCGCTCCACCGGGCCAAGGTGCTCTCCGCCGCCGTCCTGCGTGCCACGCTGGAGGGTGTGGAGGACGGCGGCAGGTCGCTCCGGGTGCGGGAGCAGTGGGCGGGCGGCGGGGCGCCGCTGCCCGAAGACTTCGTTTTCGGCCTGCCGATTCGGCTTGCAGGCGCCGCCGACGCCCCCCCGGCGATTGTGGTCCGCTACCAGCCGGGCGAGGTGACGCGCCTCGAACTGGACCGGCCACTGGAGGAGCAGGAACCCTTTGCGGTTCTTGCGCCCGGCGCGCTGCTGGAGGTGGCGTGGCCCGTGGAGGCCCCGCTGCTCGGTGCGCACCTGATGACGCGCACTCCCTACGGCGCGTCTCTGCCGCCGATGGCGCTGCGTGTCGCGACCACGCGCGGCACCAACGCCCTGCTGACCCGGCGCGGGACGCCCCCGGCGCTGTTCGTGACGCGCGGGTTCGCGGACCTTCTGGAGATCGGGACGCAGCAGCGCCCGGACCTCTTCGCTCTGGACATCGCCAAGCCGCCCCCGCTCTACGCCGCTGTGTGTGAGGTGCCGGAGCGGCTGAACGCCGACGGGACTGTCCTCGCAGCGCTGGATGAGGCGGCGGTCACGGAGGCCGCCCGCCGCTGCGTCGCCGCGGGCATCCGCACGGCCGCGGTCGCGCTGCTGCACGCCGACGTGAACGACGCCCACGAGCGCCGGGTAGAGGCGCTACTGCGCGCAGCGGGCTTTACCCACGTTTCGCGCTCCGCGGGATTGGCCCCGTTCATCAAAGTTTTGCCGCGCGCCCAGACCGCGGTCGTCAACGCCTACCTGGCGCCGGTAGTCGAGCAGTTCGTGGGCGGGCTGGAGGCGGGCGGCGCGCGCTCCCTCCACCTCATGACCAGCGCGGGCGGGCTCGTCGGGCGTGCCGCCTTCCGGCCGAAGGACAGCCTGCTTTCGGGGCCGGCGGGGGGCGTCGTCGGCGCGGCGCGGGCCGGGCAGGCGTCCGGACACGCCCGGGTGATCGCCTTCGATATGGGCGGGACCAGCACCGACGTCGCCCGGTGCGATGCGAACCTCGGCTACGACTACGTGTTCGAGCACCGGGTGGGCGACGCTCTGCTGGTCGCGCCCGCTCTGGCTATCGAGAGCGTGGCGGCCGGGGGCGGCTCCGTCTGCACGGTGGAGCGGCGCGGCGTACTGCGCGTCGGGCCGGAGTCCGCCGGGGCGGCGCCTGGCCCTGCGTGTTACGGGGCCGGCGGGCCACTGACCATCACGGACGTTAACCTGCTCCTGGGGAGGCTGGACCCGGCCCGCTTCGAAATCCCGATCGATCCCGCCGCCGCCGCGGACGCCGCCGATGCCCTGCGCGCGGCGCTGGCGCGCGAGGCGGGTGAGGGGGATACCCCCACGACCCGCGAGGCGCTGCTGGCGGGGTTCCTGGACATCGCGAACGAGCGGATGGCGGAGGCGATCCGCGCGGTCTCGGTGCGGCGGGGGGACGACCCGGCGGAACACGCCCTGGTGGCGTTCGGCGGCGCGGGCGGGCAGCACGCCTGCGCGGTGGCCGCCCGACTCGGCATCCGCACCGTCCTGGTCCCGCCCGACGCCGGCCTGCTCTCCGCCCTGGGCATCGGGAACGCGCCGATTGAGCGCTTCGCCGAACGTCAGATTCTGGTGCGCCTGACGCCGGAGTCGGAGGCCGACCTGCGCCGGACGGTCGAAGAATTGGCCGCGGAGGCTGCCGCGGCGGTGGCGTCCGAGGGCGTCCCCGCGGGCGCGGTCAGCGTCCGCCGCCGCATCGTCGCGCTCCGGCTGGCGGGCCAGGAGAGCACCCTGGAAGTGGAGTACGACCCCGCGGCCTCCCTGGCGGACGCCTTCGCCGCCCGCTTCGCCGCCGTGTTCGGCTACCGGCCGGACGCTTCGCGGACGGTGGAAGTGGTCTCCGCCCGCGTGGTGGCGGGGGAGAGCCCTCATGCCTTAAGGGCCCTCACCCCCCGCCCCTCTCCCGCGGACGGTAGAGGGGTGCCTGGGGCATCGGCAGTATCGGCTTCACGGAGAGCGGATACTGAAACGGTGGCAGGCACCCCTCTACCGTCGCGGGAGAGGGGCGGGGGTGAGGGCTTTCGCGGAGACGGGGCGGGGGGTGAGGGCTCCGCCCGCGCCTACTTCGCCGGGGCCTGGCGAGAGGTGCCTGCGCTGGACCGCGAGGAACTGGTGCCGGGCGACACCCTGCATGGGCCGGCGCTGATTTTCGAGCGCCACTGCGCGACCGTGGTCGAAGTGGGCTGGGTGGCGGCGATGGACGAAGCGGGGGCGCTGGTCCTCGTGGATCGGGGGGCGCCCGCTCTGGCGTTCGGAAGGCGCGAGAGGGCGGGGGAAGGCGACCCCGTGGAACTGGAACTGTTCACGGCGCGCTTCGCCGGCATCGCCGAAGAGATGGGGGAGATGCTGCGTCGCACCGCGCTCTCCGTGAACGTGAAAGAGCGGCTGGACTTCTCCTGCGCCGTGCTCGGCCCGGAAGGCGACCTTGTGGCGAGTGCCGCGCACATCCCCGTGCATCTTGGGGCGATGGGGGTATGCGTCCGTGCGCTTCGCGAGAATGTTGATATGGTCCCGGGGGATGTCCTTGTGACGAACCACCCGGCGTTCGGCGGGTCGCACCTGCCGGACGTGACGGTGGTGATGCCCGTCCACGATGGGCAGGGGGCGCTGCTAGGGTACGTGGCGAGCCGTGCTCATCATGCGGAGATCGGCGGCAAGCGCCCGGGCTCCATGCCGCCCGACGCCACGAACCTGGCCGAAGAAGGCGTGGTGATACCGCCGACGCACCTGTTCCGCGCCGGGGAGCCCTGCTGGGAGGAGGTGATGCGCCTGCTCGCCAGTGGGCCGTACCCGACCCGGGCGCCCGGGGATAACCGGGCCGACCTGGAGGCCGCCGTCGCGGCGAACCGGCGCGGTGCGGAGGCGCTACGGGCGCTGGCGGAGGTGCACGGCGCGGACGTGGTGCGCGCCCGGATGGAGGCGCTGGCGGCACGGGCGGAGGCGCTGCTGAGCGACGCTCTGGACCGGCGGGGCATCGGGCCGTGCGCGGCTGAGGATGCGCTGGACGACGGCTCGCCGCTGCGGGTTACGATCACACGATCGGCTGAGACGGGGCGGCTGACGCTCGACTTTACGGGCACCGGGGGCGTCCACTCGGGCAACCTGAACGCCACCCCGGCCGTCGTCCGCAGCGCCGTACTCTACGCACTGCGCCTGCTGGTGAACGAACCCCTGCCGCTGAACGAGGGGCTGCTGCGCGCGGTGGATATCGTCCTGCCGCCGAACTCGCTGCTCGCGCCCGACTTCGACCCGGCGGACCCGGCCCGCTGTCCCGCCGTGGTGGGGGGAAACACCGAGACGAGTCAGCGGCTTGTGGACCTTCTGCTGACGGCGCTTGGCCTTGCGGCGAACTCGCAGGGCACCATGAACAACCTGCTGTTTGGGAACGCCGACTTCGGCTACTACGAGACCGTCTGCGGGGGCGCCGGTGCCACGGCAACCACGGCCGGGGCGTCCGCCGTGCACACCCATATGACAAATACCCGTATCACGGACCCGGAGGTGCTGGAGCGGCGGTGCCCGGTGCGCGTCGAGCGGTTCGCGGTGCGCCGCGGCTCGGGCGGGGCGGGGCGGCACCCGGGGGGCGACGGGGCGGTGCGCGAGCTCACCTTCCTGGCGCCACTGTCGCTCTCGGTGCTGACGCAGCACCGGGCGGCGGGGCCGAAGGGCATGGCGGGTGGGGCGGACGGCGCGCCCGGCCGCCAGACCGTCTATCGGGTGGACGGTGACACCTTTACCCTTGGCTCGGTGGACGGCTGCGAGGTATCTCCCGGTGATCGTCTGGTGCTGGAGACTCCGGGAGGTGGCGGGTGGGGACCTGCGGCCTGACAGGCCCCCACCCGCCCCGGACGATTCTGCCCGCCCTGCCGCGCGTCACTCAGCGGGCGCAGGGGGCACAGGGATCAGACCATAGCGGAGCATTGTCTCCTTTACCCGCGCCATATCCGGAGGCGTCTGTGTCAGAAGTGCCGCCATCTCGCGGAAGTAGCCGGGACCAAGTACGCCGGGCGTCAAAATGCAGAGGCACTTTCCCGCCTCCGGCCCGTCGTTGCGGAAGCCGTGGGTCACACCGCGGGGGATAAAGGCCGTCTGCCCCGGTCCCACGGTCACCTCCCGATCCCCGATGCGGAAGACCAGCTCGCCCGCGAGACCATAAATGGTCTCTTCCCAGGTCTCATGGTGGTGCGGTACCGGCACCCGTGCATTCGGCTGCACCGTCATCTCGAACACATCCAGGCCGCCCGCGGTCGTGCTCGCGCCACTTTCCAGGAATCGGATCTCCAGTCCGCCGATATGCACCGTCTCAGGAAGCCCTGGTGCCTCCTCTGCTGCCCTTCTCTCCGACACGGGGAAACTCTCCTCCAGGGTCGTCAGCGGCTTCGCAGAGGGTCCTGCTATTCAAAGCCCGGCTGATTCCTGTTCTTTTTCTGTCCAGGTAGCGTTCGACACGCTGAACGGATTCCCTGCGACACGACAAAAACAGGACGGAGGGCGGCCGTAATTGCCCCCAGGCCGGGAGAGGTTCGTTAGCGCTGCGCCGGGAGCGGGGCGTCGCCGGTAATGGGCTCGCTCGTTTCCGTGGCGGAAAGGCCGGACAGGGAACTGGGGGCATTCAGGTTCGCCCCGGGGTCCACACCCACGCCGAGGCGGTCCACCAGCTCACCGCCCAGCCAGGCGGTGAACAGGGCCAGGGCCACGCCCAGGAACGAGAGAACGACCGCTGCGGTCGCGGGGGCGCTCGGGTCGCTGCCGTACCGCAGCCACTCCGAGAAGCCGAAGGCGGCCAGCACCACAGTGTTCCCCAGGCCGTGCACGAGGCCGATGCGCTTCGCCCGGGTGCCCGACGGGATATGCGCCCAGTCGATCCACCCCGGGACCGCGGCGAGCAGGCCGGTCACGACCCCCACCATAATCAGCCAGTAGGCCACGCGGTACAACTCCGGATTGTTCGTCAGCGCGCCCGCGATGTCGAACAGCACCGACGTCGCCAGAAGGCCCAGCGGGAAGACTACCATCATCTGGTGCAGCGGGTGCCCCAGGAACTTTGCACGGCTCTCCATGAATTGATCCTACTTTCGGTTCGTGAACACGTCTCAGTATGGTTGTTTCCCCGTGCCAGGGCGGCCAAACGGGCGCCTTCTCTTGAAGCTGACGCGGCTCGCGGCGGTCCATACTCGCGGAGGTTATCACACAGATGCGAACGAGGCGGTGGTTTCTGAGCGGGGCGCTTGCGCTGCCACTGGCAGCGCTGACACTCCCGGGGTGCGGCAGCGGTTCGGGGGGCGGAGCGGACGAGCGGACGTTTAACTTCGACTTCAACGAAGGTATCCAGGGGTGGACGCACGGCTTTGCGGACTACCCGGTGGGCAACGACGCGAACTTCGAGTTCGTGTTCGACGCGAGTATCTCGTTGCCGGAGTCGGTCGATGCAAACCGCCGGGGAGTGCGTATCGGCGGAGCGAACCGCTCCGATGATCTGTTCATGTTCCTGAAGCGGAAGGTGGAAGGGCTGGACCCGAACCGGACCTATAGCGTCCGCTTCGAAGTGGCCCTCGCGTCGAATGAGCGGAACGGCACACCGGGGGCCGGCGGCAGCCCCGCACAAGCGGTGACGGTCAAAGCAGGCGCGACCAGGGGAGAGCCGGCCCGCATCGAGGTGGAAGAGGCGGGCCGTGGCGTCTGGCGCATGAACATCGACAAGGGTAACCAGGGCATGGGCGGGCGAGATGCCCTGGTCCTCGGCGATATTGGGGTGGACACGGGCGGAGCCTACCTCCCGAAGGAGTTGACCAGCGGGCCGACCGCGTTCACCGTGCGCGCGGACAGCAACGGCGCCGCGTGGCTGATTGTCGGCACCGACTCTGGCTACGAGGGCACCACCATCCTGTACTACACCGGCATCAAAGCCGTGTTCACTCCGTTATAGCGCGAAGTCGGGGATCGCCCGCGTCTCCCCGTCGGCCATGGCGGAGGCGTGGGCGTACAGGCCCGCCGCCGTCCAGTTCGCGGCCGTGACGGCGTCTACCCGCGGCGGGCGGGCCTCCACAATGCTCCGGACGAACTCGTGGACCAGATGCGGGTGTGACCCGCCGTGCCCGCCGTCCCTCGTGAAGTCGGCGATCTCGGGAGGGAGAAGGTCCGGGCGGTACGGGGGGCGCACCGGTTCTACGGAGACGGGGCGTCCTCTCTGGCCTGGCGCCAGGTCCTCCAGTCGGAACTGGAGGGAGTCCTGCTCCTCCAACTGCTGCCACTCGAACCCGCCGCGGTCTCCGTAGACGCTGAAGCTCTCCGTGTAGGGGCGCGCGGTCTGGAAGAACGACAGGGTCACCTCTGCCGCCAGATCGGTACCGGCCAGCCGGAAGAGGGCGGTCTCCAGAGGGAACGGGTTGTCTCCGCCGTCGATCTGCCGCAGGTCCGGTCGCAGCGTCCCGGAGCCGAAGCAGCACACCTTCGCGGCGCGCGTGCCCGTCAGAGCCAGCAGAGGGGAGAGCGCGTGCGTGATGTAGTGCATGGGCGGGTAGCCCTTCCAGTAGTCGGGCAGCCCCTCGATGTTCTGGATGTGCGCCCCGCGCAGGAACGTCAGGGTGCCCAGAGCGCCTTCCGCGTGGAGCTGCTGGACGTGCAGGAATTCGCGCGTGTAGATGGCCGTCTCCATCATCATGTAGTTCCGGCCCGTTCGGCGCTGGGCGGCGACGATGGCGCGCAGGTCCTCCTCGCGCACCGCCATCGGGACGGCGCAGGCGCAGTGCATCCCGGCGTCCAGAACGGCCAGGGTCTGAGCGGCGTGGAAGCGTACGGGCGTCACCAGGTGGACGGCGTCGAACGAGCCGTCCGCGAGGACATCTTCCAGACGGGGGAAGCGGTCCGCGGCCGAGACTCCATGCCGGTCGCCAATCCGGGTGCGCAGCTCCTCGTCAGGGTCGCACACGGCGACACGGCCGACATCCGGGTGGCGCTGGTAGATCGGGACGAACGCCGCGCCGAAGCGCAGTCCGACGACGGCGACGCGGAGGGGAGACGCGGTAGAAACGGGCATAGGGGATAGAACCTTTCCGACGATACCCTGTAACTTTCTTTTTGCCGTCGGCGCTCACCTGCCGTGAACCCTGGCCCGCAATGCCGGAACTAACGGAATACCTACCGAGTCAGGAGAGGACGCCCATGCCGAACCCGCCACCTCATACCGCCGACGCTGCCGCCGATACCGACCTCCTGAAGCGCGTGCGCGTGGCCACTCCCTGCTCCGCCGACTGGGGCGCCATGCCCGGTGGGGAGCGGGTACGCTCCTGTGAGCACTGCCGTAAGAAGGTCTACAACCTTTCCGCTATGACCGCCACCGAGGCCGCCGACCTCGTCCGCAAAGCCGAGGGCAAGATCTGCGTGCGCTGTTACCAGCGCGCGGACGGCACGATGCTGACGCAGGACTGTCCGGTCGGCGTCGCGCGGGTGCGTGCGCGCGTGTCCCGCGCCGCGGCGGCGGCCTGCGGCGTACTCGTTGCCTTCGGCGCCTCCGCCGGGGCGTTCCGTCGCAGTGAGCCGCCCGCCCTGCTCCGATGGCTGGAAAATCGCCTTGCGCCGCCTGTGGACCCCGCTCTCGGAGAGCCCGCGCCGCTGCCGCCGCCGGTCACGCGGACAATGGGGGTAATTGCCGTGCTGCCCGACCCGGAGCCGATTCAGGGGAAGGTCCGGATAGAGCAGCAGGGGGAGGTCATGGGCGACGTGGCGGTGGAACCGGTGCCGCGGATGGGCCGTCCCATTGCCCTCCCGATGGCGCGCGAGGAATAAGTGGAAAAATCCCCCGGGGCGCCGCAGGCGCCCCGGGAGATTTTTTCGCCGTTAACCGGCGTGGGGGACGTCCACAGGGCGCTCCCGGTGGACCAGCACCCAGTCGCCATTCTCCGCCAGCGACGCGCGGCCCAGCTCCAGAATGACCTGACGCGCCTCTGCGATGCGGCCTTCGCGCAGGAACTCCTCCAGATGCCGCTCCGCCACGGAGAAGAGGGTGCTCATGCGCTCGTACTGCTTCGCCTGCTGCGCCAGCGCCCGCTTGTCGGCGTAGGTGTGCAGAACGCCGCCTGTGGCCGCCAGCACGAAGATGAGGATAATCAGGCCCTTGTGGAACAGGTAGCCGGGGCCGTGGTGGTCCGCGCCGCCGTGCAGCCAGTGCTGGAGCGGCGAGGGAATCAGCAGCGCGAGGCCCATCAGCGCGGCGATAACCGGACCCACCACTACGAACTTCTCGACCAGCTTCTCGATCTTCTCGTGCGCGGCCTCGTCCCGGTGGGCGGCCTTCCCGAAGTATTTGCGCTGGTCGCGCACCCAGAAGCGGTCTACCAGGTCGAACCGCTCCACGCGTGGCGGGGCGCTCTGGGCGCTCGACGAGGCCGGGTTCTCGTCGATGTCCGCGAACGACGACGAGAGGTTGCGCACCGCGATACGGATCCAGTCCAGCTCGGTGCGCTGCTCGCGCAGGTAGTGGTCTGCGGCAGCGGCCGGGGGCAGGCCCGCCAGGCGCCAGAAGAACTCTACGCGCAGACCCTCCGCAAGCGCCCGATAGTCCTGGTAGTGGTCCTGCCACTTACCCTTCACCAGGGTGCTGTGGTAGATGCCGTATGCCACCAGCAGCAGAGCCGGGAAGATCAGGGACAGCAGGCCATTGTCGGGGAAGAGCTTCGTGGCGACCTCGAACGAGAAGATCGCAAAGAACACTACGACGCAGAGGCGGATGAGCGTCGAGACCGTCCCTTTCTGGTACCCGATCGCCAGAACATCCGCCATGGCGTACCGGCGGCGCAGCATCTGAAGCGCCTCAGGGAGGGTGCTTGCTTCGGCATCCGGCAGGAGATACCGGGCGCTCTGCGCCAGCGCCTCCCGGCGGCCCGGGTCGGCGGCGAGCGCCATCACCTCGATGTTGTAGGTGTTCATCTCCTGGAGGATGCGGTCGAAGGTGGAACTCCGCTCATCCTCCTCCACCTCCTCGCCCTCGTCGTGCTCCGGGAACAGAGTCTTGAGCGCGAGCGGCTGACCGCCGACGACGCGCGGGTCCGATACGCGCGGGGTCAGAATGTGGTAGAGCGGCCCGCTCTCGGGCGGGTCCAGGTAGCCGCGCGGCGACATCGCCTCGACCTCGGAGAGGGCGTGTCGGTAGCGCTCCGGAATACCCGTCTCCTGCCAGGCGACGATGTCGGCGGTGCCTCCCCCGCCGCGCCCCCGATCGCCGTTCCAGAGCGCAATCAGCACCTGGCAGTGGCGCACGAGGTACGCCCCGACCAGGGCGTACTGTTCGGCGCGCATCGCCGGGTCGGCGAGCGCCGCGACGTCGTTCCCCGGCATCATCGGCATCTCGACGACGGCGTCCGCACGGTTGAGGAGTTCCGCGAACTCTGCCCGGGATTCGGGCGTCGAAAAGTCCTTTTCGTACTCCTCGCGCGGCATGGGCAGGGCGACGATCAGGCGAAGGCCGCGCTCCAGGGCCACACGCGCGATGAGACGGTCCGCCCCCTCGGCCAGCGGCGAGAGAATCTGGAGCGGTGTCTGCGGGCAGCGACTCGCCAGTTCGTCGAAGATGCCGTTCACCTTCGTGTGCAGCGCCGGGATGTCCTCCGGCCGCAGATCGCGGTGCCCGGTGACACCGAGAATGAGCGGTAGGGGCCCTTGGCGCGGGCTGGAGGCGCTGCCGCCGCCGGCGGCGTGCGGGGTGTGGGCTGTGTTCGTCTGCGACCCCTGGGCCGCCGGTCGGTCTATCGTAGTGCTCATGGTGTTGGTCTTCAGGACGATAAACGCGTGCGTGCCGCGCGGGGGAAACCCGCTCCCCCACCCCGGCCGTTACTTCCTCTGCAAGCGGTAGATCTGGAAGCCAGCGATCTCCAGGAGGGCGGGCAGTTCCCGGACGCCATCCCGGTTGAATTTCTTGGATTCTTCCGGCAACTCCTCCCAGGCCAGCAGGTTCGGGTTGGTCTTCTTGGCCGCATCGCGGGGGCCGAACGTGACTCCCTGCGCCCGCTTCTCCTGCATCCAGCGCTCGTGTTCCATGCGTGCCATCTGCTCCACCTCGTCCGATGTGAAGACGGGCGGTGCGGTGTCGTAGGTGGCGAGGGGGGAGATGTCGCACCCGATGACCCGCAACTTCTGGCCGATGTGATCGGCCTGCGCCCGGTTCGACTCTCGTATCTCTTCCGGGAGTTGATCCCAGGGCAGGAGGGCAGGATTGGTCTCCCGCGTCGCGCCCTGGCGCTCCTGTTCGCGCAGGTACTTTTCGTGGATGGCCCGGGCCAGCGCCTCGTTCGTGCCGCCCAGTACCAGATCCGGCTGGCAGGTGTGCTCCAGGAAGCCGAAGGCGTGCAGGTTGTCGAACCCGTGGCTGCCGTCGCGCGTGGCCGCGAGCAGCTTTCCCAACCCCTCGTCCTGCGTCATACGTACCACGACCCGTACGTCGTGGCGGCGCGCCCGGTTCATCAGGGCAAGAGCCGCGGACAGGCCCGTGGTCTCGTCCTCCATACAGATGTAGATAGCCGTGATGAGGAACTGCCCCGTCTCCGGGTCGTGCAGGAACGCCGCCCGCTGGAACTCCGTCAAACTCGGGTCGAGGTCGCGCACATGCAGACGGCAGATCTGCTCGATGCCCGGGTTCTGGAAGTAGAGCTCCTGGCGCAACTCGTCCGTGGCGCCGGGGCCGACCAGGGTGATATGGAGCGGCTCCGCCGCGCCCGGGTGGTGGTCCCGGAAGAGGCGGGCAGCGTGCAGGGCGACGCGCTGGGCCAGACGCTCCGCCCCGACCACCAGCAGGTGGGGGAGGCGGCCGGACGAGTCGCGGCCGGTGTGCGGGTCGATTCCCACAAACGGTGGGTGGAGCGAGAGCAGGGCACGGGCGCCCACATCGTAGACGTTAAAGAACTGGAGGCGGAACGGCCCCAGTTCGGCGATCTCCCAGCGGCGCAGCAGGTGCCACAGTTCGGGGTCAACGACGTGTGTCGAGCAGGTGAGGGGCCGGTCGGCACGCCGGGAGCCCACCAGGTCCCGAGCGTGTGCGGCGATCTCCGCGTTTGCGCCGTCGCCCGGGCAGACGGCGATCAGGTAGCGGGCCTCGGCGACCCGCGCCCGCGCCAGAATCTCGCGCTTGGTGGCATCGCCGGTCAGGACGATGGCTCCAAGCTGGTAGCACAGGTCGATTTTTTCGTTGGTCTCGTTCTGCTCGATCACGACCACGGTCGCGCCGCGCTCGCGAAACGCCCGGGTTAGCAGCAGGCCCTTCTCGCCGAGGCCGCAGATGACCACGTGCCCGCGGAGGCCGCGCACACGCCACTGCTGTATCTGGTCGCTCTTAACGAAGTAGGCGGCGATTGCAGCGGTGGAGATACCGAGCGTGCCGATGCCGAACAGCATCATGAGCACGGCGACAGCGCGCCCGCCGGGGGTGTAGGGGAAGAAATCGCCGTATCCGATGGTGGTCATCGTGACGATGGCCCACCAGAGCGCATCCCCAAACCGCAGGTCCCGCGGCGGGTCCTGGGCCGCGTACGCGCCGCGCTCCAGGAGGTAGAACCCGGTCGCACCCGCCAGGACGAGGCAGGCGATCACCGCGAGGAGGTAGAGAAGATAGGTGCGTAGCGACGCACCGCGGCTCTGGTCACTCATCGTAGGTAGATACTGCGGCGGACCGGAGCCGGCTCAAGACATGCCGCCCCTGCTGCTGCTGCTGCTGCTGTCACCCCGGGCGGCGGCGTCTCGCACTGTTGCCCGAGGTGACGGGCAGGTGACTACGGCGTGTCTTTGTTCAGCCGGTAGCCGAGGGCGAGGATGACACGGAGCGTTTCCAGAGCGGTGTTGCGGTCATAGGCCTTTTCGCCTTCGCTCAGGTCCTCGTAGGGTACGAGGCCCGGGTGCTCCTTGCGCTCGTCATCGCGGTGGGGGCCGTACTTCCATCCGTCGGCCATACGCTGCTTCGCCCAGACTTCGTGGGTATTCTTCGCGAGCAGCTCCGTGAGCGTGCGGATATCTTCCGTCAACTCAATGTTGCTGGTATCCAGGGGACTCGGCACGTAGCCGTTGTGGCGCACATCGCCGACGCCGACGGCGGCGTCGGAAACGCCAGCGCCGCTCTCCGCGGCATCGGCGGCGCTGCCAACCTGGGAGTCCGGGGCCTTCGGGGTCTTCATGGTCTGGTGGGGGCCGACGGCAAGTCGCCGCGCGTTACGTAATTATAAGGCATCTTGTCCATTCCCTTGCGTGTTAGCCGTTGGGGGCGCGATATCCTCTTGTTCGGCATCTTTGACCTGCGGAATTACCAGGTGCCCTTGCGCCGTCAGGCCCGTCGCCTCCTCAACCTGCGCCCTCAGCGTATGGGGCGGGGTGGAACGGAGCATCCGGCGGGCGCTTTCGATATCCCACACGCGTACTACGCGGTCCTGTCCCGCGGCCGCCAGACGGCGCCCGTCCGGGGAGAAGGCGACCGCCCACACTGAATCCTGCGCCCCCCGCAGCGTGAGCGGCGCCTCCGAAGGAGCGGCCGCGGTCGTATGCAACCGCACCACCGCGTCCTGCCCGCACGTCGCCACATAGCGCGGCGTCCGGCCGCCGGCCGCGATGTCCCAGGCGCCGCCCCGGTGCCCCAGCCGTGTGGTGTCCAATCGCGCAGTGCGCGCGTCCCACAGGCGCAGCGTCCCGTCCTCGCCCGTAGAGGCCAGTATGCGGTTATCCACGAACTCCACCCCCCATACCGCCCTGCTCCGGGGGGCGCGCATCGTGCGGGTGGGGGACGGCCCGGTATCGCCGCCGTGCGCGCCCGCCGCGGCTGCCTCCCACAGATGGATGGCGCCCACCTCGTCCCCCGCCGCAAGCAGAGCGCCGTCGGGCGACCACGCCAGGGAGAGAAGGCTGTGCTCCCCCAGGGAAAGGAGGCGGGGTTTCGGCGGCTGGCTCCGCGCCGCCCCTGCGTCGGCCGCGGAAGAAGGGGAGAGATCCCACAGGCGCACAGCGCCGTCGTCGCAGGCGGTGGCAAGGGTCATGCCGTCCGGGGAGAGTGCCAGGGCGCGCACCGGAGTGGGGTGTGGCAGCGTTTGCCGCACCGTCCCGGTCACCAGGTCCCACACGCGCACGGTCCGGTCCCGGCTGCTCGTGATCAGCGTCTTCTCGTCGCCGGAGAAGCAGACCCCCCAGACCCCGCGCGTGTGCCCCCGAAGCGTGCGGACCGGCTGACCCGTGGCCACATCCCACAGGCGCACCGTGGCATCCTCGCTGCCCGAGGCGAGCAGACCACGGCGGGGGGAGAAGGCGAGGCAGGAGACGATACCCTCGTGTCCCGTCAGCAGGCGGACCTCCGGGCGCGGGACTCCGCCCGTGACACGCCATGTGCGCGGTGGGTTGTCCTCTCCGGCCGCCGCCAACCGGTTCCCATCGGCGGACCACGCCAGGACCGTAATCGGGCTTTGCTCCGCGGTGAGAGCGATATGGCAACGCGCAGTGGCCGGCGACCACAGGCGGACGACTCCGTACTGGCTTCCGGAGGCGAGGGTCTTCCCATCCGGTGACCAGGCCAGGCGAATGACGCCCGAGTTGTGCCCGCGTAGCGCCTCCCGTCGCGCGCCCGTGGCGGCATCCCACAGGAAGATGGTGGTGTCTTCGCTTCCGGAGGCGAGGGTCTTTCCATCCGGTGACCAGGCCAGCGACAGAACCTCGTCCTCGTGTCCCGGCAGGTGCCGCGGCGCCGCTGGCGCGGCGCCCGCGCCGCGGGGGGCAAGGTCGAACAACAGGATGTCGTGGTCGCGGGTGCCTGCTGCGAGACGCTCACCGCCCGGGGCGAAGGCCAGGCAGGCAATCCCCTCGTTCGCGGTCGTGAGGAACTCCGCCGTCTGCGCCCCCGTGCCGGTATCGAAGAGGCGCACCACGCGGTCGCGCCCCGCGGCCGCCAGGCTCTTGCCGTCGGGGGCGAAGGCGAGCGCTGTAACCTCGCGTGCCTCGCCCAGTCGCACCGCGGGGCACATCTCTACCCCCGCCCCCGCGTCCCAGAGGCGCAGCGCGCCGCCCTCGTGCGCGGTGGCGACCCGGCGGCCGTCCGGCGAGAAGGCGAGCGCGGTCAGGTCGCGCATCGCCGTATCCCTGCCGGTCCGACCCGTCGGGCGCAGGACGCGGGGCGCCGCCGCCTCCGCGGATGTCCCGGTGGCTGTCGGCAGCGGCATCAGGGGGCGCAGCGTGACGGAGCCGTCCCGATCCTGCTGGGCGACGCGCGCGCCCACCGGGTCCGCGCCCCGGTTGATACGACCCGCCGCGTCCCACGGCCCGGTGCGCTCCAGGGGCACGGAGCGTCCCCACGCCTCCAGCAGGCGCTCCCGCGTGGCAGGGCGGTCATCCAGGAGAAGGGAGTGGGCCAGCAGGACCGCGGCCGAGTGGACATCGTGCTCCGTCAGCGCCTGGGCGGCGTGGGCGTTCAACTCCTGCGCCGCGTACAGGCGGGCGCGGGCGCGGCTCTGGAAGAAGAGAGCGCCCAGCAGGCCGAGCGCGCCCAGGGTAGCGGCGGCGGCGCCCAGCGCCAGACGGCGGCGGCGCTCGACCAGGCGGCGGGCCGCCAGGACATACTCGACCTGGAGCGGGGTGAGGGTGGGGCGCTTCTCCGCGCTTTCGGCGAGGCGCCGCTCGGCGCGCAGAAGGTCGCGGCCCCGGGGCAACAGGCTGTCGTCGTGCCGGTCGCTGTCCTGCCACTCGCGCGCCCGCTGCAGCAGGCGCGTGTGGGCATGAACCCAGGCGAGGTCCGTATCAACGGCCGTGAGGACCAGGGCGAGCGCCGCGCTGAGGTCGTCCTGCTCCCGGGCGAAGATCCAGTTGTGGGAGGCGATGATAGCGTCCACCTGCGCGGGGTCCACATCCCGGCAGACCAGGGGAATCACCCGCTTGTGGCACTGGAGGGCGTGGGCGATCTCTTTGCCGCACACTTCAGAGGCGATGGAGTCCGGGCTGAGGACGAAAAGCACGGCGTCCGCCGCCTCGATAGCGGCGTAGATCTCTTTCAACCAGTCGGCGCTGGGGGGGATACCCTCCCAGTCGACCCATGTCTCACGCCCACGCTCCTTGAGGCCGGCGTTCAGCGCCTGCGCGAACGCCTTGTCGCGGCGGGAGTACGACAGAAAGATGTGCCCCATACGCCACAGAGTTCGGCATCCGTGGGGCGATTCCTCATCGGCAGGGGCGGTAAGAGGCGGAGAGCCGGCTGCCCCTCTGGCCCAAAACGCAAAAAACGACAGCACCCAAAAGAGGGTTCGCTGTCGCTCGGAAGACTCCGCGATTTGATTATGTCTTAAGTATAACACGTCAGAAGGGGTTTTTGCCACCACTGATGAGTGGGCGAGATATTGCCTAAGATGGCTAGTTAGCCTGTAAGGGATGCGATTCTCTGAGGAAGCGCAGGGGGAGGTGGAAATGCAGTGGCTCTTGAAGGATAGTGTATGTCTCGATAATGTATCATATACGATAAGGGTAATTTTCGTTGGGAACTGAAGTAGGAGTAGGAGCGATATATACAACGCGGAGAATCGTTTACCAAGATAAACGCTAAGGCTGGTGCAGGAGTCATTCATGCAGAACGCAGCGAAAAAACGAACTGTTCGATACGTCGGGATCAGCGCGGTCGCCCTGGCCGCTATGGGGGTCGGCTATTCCATCCGCGGCGCCGCGGCGCAGGGACAGCCCGCGCTCCGCGCGGGGACGCCGGTCGTCTATAAGGCCGACGCGCCGTTGGTCTCAGGGCCGGCCGTCCAGAGCGCGGTGGCCATGCAGGAGGCGTTCGCCGAGGTCGCTCGGGTGACCGAGCCTGCGGTAGTTACCATTACCACTGAGGTCAAGGCGGGCAGCCGCCGCAGCAACGTGCCCGAGTTCCGCCGGATGCCGGGCCTGCCGAGCCCCTTCGGGGAAGAGGATGACCCGTTTGGCGGGTTGGAAGAGTTCTTCCGGCGCTTCCAGGAGCGCGGCGGCGGGCGCCAGATCCCGAACTCCTTCCCTCTGGAGCAGGGACAGTACGACGACAACCTGCGGATGACGCAGGGGGTTCCCGCGCCGACGCCTGGCTCTCCCTACGTTGCTACCGGTGTCGGCTCCGGGTTCATCTATGACGCGAATGGGCTTATCATCACCAACGCGCATGTGGTGGCGGGCGCGGATGCGGTGACCGTCAAGCTGCTGGACGGGCGTGAGTTCAAGGACGCCAAGGTGCTGGGCGTGGACGAGCGGACGGACATTGCGGTGGTGAAGATCAACGCGACCGGCCTGCCCACGGTTCGCTTCGGTGACTCGGAGAAGGTGAACGTAGGGGACTGGGCGATCGCGGTCGGTAACCCGTTCAACCTGTCGAACACCATGACTGTGGGAATCATCTCGGCCAAGGGGCGCGAGATGGCGCGTGACTCGTATAGCTCGGGCGACTACCTGCAAACCGACGCGTCCATCAACCCCGGCAACTCCGGCGGCCCGCTGCTCGACATCTACGGGCGCGTAGTGGGCGTGAACAACTCGATCTACAGCCGGTCCGGCGGTAACGTCGGCATCGGGTTCGCCATCCCGATCAACACGGCGCGCGAGATCGCGGACGTTCTGGTCAAGGAGGGGAAGGTGCGCCGCGCCCGCATCGGCATCGGCATCACCGAGGTCGAAGACAAGGCGGCGGCGTTCGGTCTGCCCGCGGGCACGAAGGGGGTGCTCGTGGAGACCGTAGAGCCGGGCGGCCCGTCCGACAAGGCGGGTATCCAGGTGGGCGACGTTATCACCGCGTTCAACGGCACGACCGTAACCCGTCCTGCGGAGCTGCAGCGGCAGGTGAGCCGCTCCGGCATCGGCCAGGAGGCGCGTATCACGGTGCTCCGCGCCGGTCAGAGCCGTACGCTGACCATCACGCCCACGGAGCTGACCGAGAACACCGCCGGGTTGGCCGCGCCGCGGACGCCCGAGAAGGAGGCGCCGAAGCCGGAGGGGCAGCCGGCGGCCCTGGGTCTGCACCTGGGCACGGTAACGCCCGACCTGACGCGGCGTTTCAGCCTGCCGAGGGACGCTCGGGGCGTCCTGGTGTTGGATGTGGAGGCGAACAGCGCGGCGGCCCGGGCGGGTCTCCGGCCGGGCGACCTGATTCGGCGCGTGGCGCAGAAGGATGTGTCCTCGGCTCAGGAGGTCACTGCGGCCGTGCAGGAGATTCTGAAGGGGCAGCCCGGCGGCGAGCGCGGCAAGAATGTGGCGCTCTATGTCCAGCGCGGCACGGACAGCCGGTACGTCATCGTGACCGTGACCGAGTAGCAGACGCACAAAAAAACGCCCGCCCCAAGCCGGGGCGGGCGTTTTTTTGTGCGCCAGCGCGCGCGCGCGCTTCGCTACCTGACGCCCATCAACTCCACGTCGAAGACCAGCGTCTCGTTCGGCCCGAAGGGGGCGCCAGGCGGGGGAGTCGGCCCGTACGCCAGGTTGCCGGGGACGGTGAGCTTGCGCCGCCCGCCGACCTTCATTCCCGCGACACCCTCATCCCATCCCTGGATGACCATGCCCGCGCCGACGGTGAACTCGAACGGCTCTCCGCGGTCACGGGAGGAGTCGAACTTGGTGCCGTTGGTGAGCGTGCCGGTGTAGTGGACGATGGCGGTCTTGCCGGGCGTCGCCTCGGGGCCGGTTCCCACCTTCATGTCCTCGTACTTCAGGCCGGACTTTGTGGTGACCGGTTTGCCGTTGCCCTTAAAGGGAGTCTTGTCGTAGTCTCCGATGGGGGCGGGCGGGCCGGGGGGCGGCGGCCCCATGGTGGTCTCCTCAGCGGCCGGGGTCTCGGGCGAAGCCTCTGGCTCGGCAGCGGCGGCGGAAGCCTCCGGCGACGGCGCCGCGGGCTGTGGGTCGCAGCCCGCCAGCGAAAGGGCAAGCGGCGTCAGGAGCAGGGTGAGTGCCAGAGCGCCCGCCAGGGGCGCCGGGTATTTACGTGTCATGAAGCGTTGTTTCCTCAGAGTCCGGGGAGGCGGAATCAGCCGATGCCAAGCAGTTCCACATCGAAGATCAGGGTGGCGTTCGGCGGGATGACGCCGCCCGCGCCGCGGGCGCCGTAGGCCAGGTCCGGCGGGATGATGAGCTTGCGCCGCCCGCCGACTTTCATGCTCATCACGCCCTCGTCCCATCCCTTGATGACGTATCCCTGACCGATCGGGAACACCAGCGGGTCGTTCCGGTCACGGGAGGAGTCGAACTTCTTCCCTTCGGGGAAGGTGCCGGTGTAGTGCACCGTCACCCGGTCGCCCGCCTTCGGGCTCGGCCCGTCACCCACAACGATCTCTTCGTACTGGAGCCCGGAGGGGGTCGTGGTCACGTCACTCATGCTTTTGAAGTCCTTTCAGGCGCCTTACTGGTGGCTAATCCGCTTGACGCGGCGCAGCGGCCAGAAGACGAGGTCGGCACGCCCGACGACGCGCTCCACGGGGAAGGTACCCCAGGAGTGAGAGTCGCGCGAGTCGTTGCGGTTGTCGCCCATCACGAACAGGTGGCCGGGCGCGACCAGAGTGGGGGCCATGTGGTAGTGGACGTCCTCGGCCACGTACGACTCGTGTAGCACTTCGCCGTTGCGTACCACCTGACCCGGCTGGATACGCACCGGCGCGCCCATGCGCCCCACCGCCTGGGCGAACGCCTCAGGGCTGATGCGCTTATCGCCCAGGTGGATGGCGTCCGTCATCAGGCGCAGACGGGGCAGGCGCGGACTCCCGCCATCGGCCGAAGTATCCACGCTGCCGAGGTCGCACAGGTGGGAGTACACGGAGTCACTGGTGTAGATCGAGGCGTCCGCCCCCGTTCCCACGACGACGTAGCCCTCGCGCACTTCGATCACATCGCCGGGCAGGCCCACCACGCGCTTGATGAAGTCCTTCTGGGCGGGGTCGGCGCTCTCCGGGGCGCGGAATACCACGATGTCTCCCTGCCGCGGCGGGTGCAGCCGGTAGACGAACTTGTTGACCAGGATGCGGTCGCCCTCCCACAGCGTCGGCTGCATGGAGCCGGAAGGGATGTAGAAGGACTGGACAACGAAGGGTCGCAGGAGGAGGAAGACGAGGACGACGGCGATGATCGCGGACTCCAGAAGGTCCGCCGTGGAGCGAAAAACGGCGACGCGCGAGGCTTGAAGCCCCGCGCGTACAACCGTGAGAAGAACCAGGACGAGCAGGATCGTGGTCAGGGAGACACTCGCGATGCGGTCCGTGATGTGTGCGGCTGCGCCCACGCTGCTGTCCGATCCCTTCCGGGCCGACTACCCAGCCGCCGGAGCCGACGCCGCAGACTGCGACTTCTTGGCCGTGGGCTGCTCGGCGAAGCGACCCGAACGGGCCTCCTTGATGCGCGCGGCCTTGCCGACGCGGTCACGCAGGTAGTACAGCTTCGCGCGGCGCACGGCGCCGCGGCGCACGACTTCGATCTTGTCGATGCGGGGGGAGTGCACGAGGAAGGTGCGCTCCACGCCGACACCGTTGCTGACCTTGCGGACCAGGCAGGTGTCGCGGATGCCTTCCCCGTGGCGGGAAAGGACAACGCCCTCAAACACCTGAATACGCTCTTTGTTGCCTTCGACGACCTTCGCGTGGACGCGGACCGTGTCGCCGCCCCGGAACGCGGGGACGCCCGACTTCTTCTGCGCCGTTTCCAGGTCACGAATGACCGATTGGTTGATTGCCACCGGATTCTCCTGAACTGATAGAGATGGTATGGTTCGGCGCGCCCCCCGGCGGTCACCGGCGGCCCGCATTGCGCGCACCGTCCGTAGACTCGGGTTCGTCACCACGACGGGGTTTCCCCCGCCGCACGTGACCGCCTCAAAGGGCGGTCAAATCTTCTCGTCCGCGGTCCCGGCTTCCGCTGCCTCCGCGTCGTAGGCGTCGATCAGCTTCTGATCCGCCTTCGACAGGGGGAGGAGCTTCTCCCACAGGTCCGGCCGACGCTCACGCGTCCGCACCAGCGCCTGCTGCCGTCGCCACCTCGCTATCTTAGCATGGTGGCCGGAAAGTAGCACGTCCGGCACCGGCATATCCCGGAAAATCGCTGGACGCGTGTAGTGCGGGTACTCCAGAAGGACCTCCCCGTCCTCCTCGCCGCTGCCGAACGACTCCTCGTGCGGCGACTGCTCGTTACCCAGGACCCCCGGCAGCAGGCGCGTCACAGCGTCCAATATCACCAGCGCCGGCAGCTCGCCCCCGGTGAGCACATAGTCGCCAATCGATAGCTCCCGTGTCACCAGCGCCTGCCGCACCCGCTCGTCCACGCCTTCATAGTGCCCACACAGGATTACGCAGCGGCCGGTGTGGGAAAGTTCCCGCGCCGTCCGCTGCGTGAACCGCTCCCCGTCGGGCGCCATGTACAGCACCGGCACTTCGCCGGGTGCCGCGCCTTCGAGCAGGCTCTCCACGCAGGCGAATAGGGGGCCGGGAAGCATTACCATGCCCGCGCCGCCCCCGAAAGGGTAATCGTCCGTGGTGCGGTGCTTGTTCGTGGTGTAGTCACGCAGGTCGTGGACCCGCAGGTCCAGCACCCCCGCCTGCCGCGCCCGCCCGAGGATCGAGTGCGAAGCCGCCTGCTCGATCATCTCGGGGAAGACCGTAATGATGTCCACGCGGAGCAGCGGCGGCGCCGGGGCGGGCGCGTCGGCCACTTCCACCGCTTCCGCCGCTTCCCCTTCGTCTCTCTCGCTACTCATCCTTGCGCAGGCCGGGGATATCGCGCACCACCATGCGGCCCGCCTCCAGGTCTACCGACAGAACGACCTCGTCCGCGACCGCAGGAATCAGCGCGACCTCCGTCTCGTACACATCGTTCGCCGGGTAAAAATGCACCTTCTGAAGGACGCCCAGGTCTCTGCCGGACTCCGTGACGACGTTCAGGCCGAGCAGGTCCGCCTCGTAGTAGGCGTCCCGCTCCAGCGCCGGCAGCTCCTCGCGGCGGATAAATATCTGCCCGCCCCGCAGCGCCTCGGCCCCGTTCCGGTCGGAAACGCCTTCGAAGGACAGCAGCGCCGCGCCGTGGTGCATGCGGACGGAGGCGACCCGCCGCAAAGCGTCGGGGCTGTCCGGCAGACGCAGGTGAACGGCCGGCAGCTCCGCCAGCAGCTCCGGGCGGTCCATCAGCGGGCGGAGCTTGACCTCCCCGCGGACACCGTGCACCCCGGCGATCTCGCCGACCAGCACCAGATTCTCGGGATCTTCCGGCATGATGGCGCCCCCTCAAACCACGGACGGAAGCCCCCGCTCCGGTGATCCGACACCCGCAAGCCGGGACTTCCGTCCGCAGTGTGACCGCAATGGCTACGCCACGATTTCGACGTAGACCTTCTTCTTATCCTTCATCGCGGCAGCCTTCGCCACCGTCCGCAAAGCGTTTGCGATGCGCCCCTGTTTGCCGATCACCTTGCCCAGGTCATCCGGCGCGACGCGTACCTCGTAGGTCGTCGCCTCATCACCGGGCACCTCGCTTATTTGAACCTGGTCCGGTTCGTCTACCAGGGCCTTGACCAGGTATTCGATTAACTGCTTCAACTTCCTCAGCTCCTCAACTGCTGCTTCGCCCCTCACTGGGCTGAGATCGCAGGCCGCTTGCCTGGGAGGGTTTCCCGGCCGAAAGCGTACCTGCTCGCGAGTCTAAGCGCTCGCGTTCACCATTAAGTGTTGTCAGGCGGTGCCGTGCCGCGCGGGTGCCGCCGTACACTGCTGGCCGGTACGGCGTCGCGTTGCGGGTCCTGTCTGCTCTTTTCTCTGTGCTGCGGAATATATTAACGCCTGGTCGGCAAATCAAACCTGGTCTACGGACTCCCGCCGCCCCGAGGGGCGGCAGCGGGGGGCGCCTAGCCCTCCGCCGCCGCCTCTTCCGTGGCACCCTCTGCGGGAGCCTCGGTCTCCTCCGTCTTGGCTGCGCCGCCGGCCTGCGGCTGCGGAGCGTTCGCCGCGATCCGCGCCTGCTTCGCCTCCGCGCGGCGCTGAGCCTCCTGGGTGCGCTCCACGCGCGGGTTCTTCTCCAGCAGACCCTGCTTGACCAGCAGAGCGGCCGCGGTGTCGGTCGGCTGCGCGCCGACGCTCAGCCAGTACCGAACCCGATCCTCCTTGAGGACCAGAATCGGCGCGGCATCCGCAGCGACGATCGGGTTGTAGTAACCCAGCTCTTCGATGTAGCGACCGTTCCGCGCGCGGCGCGAGTCGGCGGCGATGACGTGGTAGAACGGGCGCTTGCGCGCACCGTCCCGCCGCAGGCGAATTTTAACCGGCATCTCGTTCTTTTCCCCTTATATGGACTGCGTTTGGACTGTATGTGTTCGGGTCGAAAGGTGTAGGATCGATCCGTACCCGAATCCGCCACGGGGGCCCGCCGTTCTCGACTGATAATCGGGGACGCCCGGCCGGTCGGAAGGTTCCGGATAGTTAAGCGGAATTAGCGCCGGCCAAACGGGAAGCCGAAGGGGCGTCCGCCACCTCCGCTCTTTCCGCCTCCGCCGCCTCCGCCGCCCTTCTTCTTGCGCCGGGCGACGCTGCCACCAATGCCCGGCATCGGGCCTGCGCCCGGGATCTGGCCCATGTTGGGCAGCTTGCCAGACGACAGACCCTGCATAATCTGGCGCATCTGGTCGAACCGCTGCAGGACCTGGTTGACCTCCTGCACCGTCACTCCCGCGCCCGCCGCGATGCGCTTGCGCCGGGAGCCGTTCAGCACCTCCGGGCGATGCCGCTCCTGCTTCGTCATAGAGCGGATGATCGCCTCGAAGCGGGCCAGCTCTTTCTCCCCTTGCTGCAGGTCCAGATCCTTGATCTGGGAGCCGACGCCCGGCAGCATGGAGAAGATCTGCTCCAGCGGCCCGAGGCGGCGCATCTGCTGCATCTGGTCCAGGAAGTCCTCAAAGTCGAACTTGCCCTGGCGCAGCTTCTTCTCCATCTCGACGGCCTTTTTCTCATCAATGGCCGCCTCGGCCTTCTCGATGAGGGAGAGCACGTCGCCCATGCCCAGGATGCGCGAGGCCATCCGGTCCGGGTGGAACAGCTCCAGGGCGTCCATCTTCTCGCCCACACCCACGAACTTGATGGGCTTGCCGACCACCGCGCGCACCGAGATCGCCGCGCCGCCGCGTGTGTCGCCATCGATCTTCGTGAGGACAAAACCGGAAACGTCCAACGCCGCGTCGAACTCTCCGGCGACGTTTACGGCGTCCTGGCCCGTCATCGCGTCGAGCACCAGCAGGATCTCGTTCGGCTGCGTCGCCGCCTTGATCGCCTGAAGCTCCTCCATCAGGGCATCGTCTACGTGCAGGCGGCCCGCCGTGTCCAGAATCAGGACATTGGCCTGGCTCTTCTCAGCCCAGGCGAGGGACTCCCGCGCCACGGTAACAGGGTCTGCGCCCGGCAGCGTAAAGACCGGGGCTTTGACCTGCTCGCCCACCACCTGAAGCTGCTTGATGGCCGCGGGGCGCTGGATGTCGCAGGCGGCCAGAACGGGCACCTTGCCCTGCTTGCGCAGGTAGTTTGCCAGCTTTGCTGCCAGGGTCGTCTTGCCCGCGCCCTGCAGGCCGCAGAGCATGAAGACGGTGACGCCGCGGGGCGCGAAGGTAAGCTGTGCGGGACGAATGTCGGGCGGGGGCAGGGGCTTCTTCGCCTCCGCTGCTTCTCCATCGCCCGCTTCCGCCGTGTCGGCCGGTGCGCTGCCGGACAGCAGGCGAATGAGCTCCTCGTGGACAAGTTTGATGACCTGGTGGCCGGGCTGGAGCCCATCCAGAACCTGCTCGCCGACCGCTCGCTCTTTGATGCGGGCGACGAAGTCCTTGACCACCTTGAAGTTGACGTCCGCCTCTAGCAGGGCGCGTCGCACCTCGCGCAGCGCGGTGTCCACGTCCTGCTCCGAAAGCTTGGTGTTGCCGCGTAGCTTCTTAAAAGCTTCCTGAAGTTTTTCCGCCAGAGCGTCGAACATGGTAATACCTGTCCACCTGCGGCCCGCGCTGCTTTGCTGTTGCCGCCGCGGCCGCGGCCGCCGTCGCCGTGCGGCGGACGGTAGGAGAACTACCAAGACACGACAAAGCCCGCACCCGAGCGCGTTCCGGGGCGGGCCGCAGTGTCACAGAGAGTGCCGCGCAAAGCGTAGTCTATCGTGCAAACACCCACCTGTCAAATCCGTCGGCGCGGCGCGTCCGGCGTTTGGGGCGCCGGCGCCGAGGAGCTAGCGCCGCCATGAGACCTGTTTCGCCTGTTGCCTTATTGGCGATGCTTGCCCTCACCCTCGCGGTGGTGGGAGTGCTGTTCTGCGCGCCCGCACCGGCGCTCGCCCAGCGCCCCGAGACGCTGGCGGCTGCGCTGGAGAACCTGGACTACGACCCGCTCCGGCGCGGCCCGCTGCTCATGATTGCGCCCGCGTCGGTCAGCTACAACGACGGCGGCGACGCGTCTTATGAGTGGCCGGACGGCTGGCGCGCGACCGCGCGGGAGATTGCTCCGCTCTTCGGGAGGCGCTTCGAGAACATTAACAGCGTGAACGTGCTGGTGCCGGAGGAGATGGCGGTCCTGAACCCGGAGCCGATGCCCGTCGAGCGGTACGCGCAACTCGGTCGGAGCCGCGCCTTCTACCTGCTATTAGGTTCGCTGACCGCGGCGCAGTGGCGGCAGATCGGCAGCCCGCAGGGGCTGGGGATGGAGAGCCTGTCGGCGGAGCAGCGCCCCCTGTTTCGCGCTGTGCTGCCGGACCCCTTTGTGGTGAAGAGCGTGGTCGCCTCGGGCAACGGCGGCTACTACAGCTATAGCCAGAAGCATTATGGCGAGGGGGGGGGAGCCGCCGTCCCACCGCCTGACGGAGGCGCAGGTTGCGCGGGCACGCCTGCGCGTGACGCGCCGCGTCTCCTGGATGCTCGAACCGGAGAACGCCCCGGGAACCCGGATGGGATACGGCGTCTCCACGCCCCGGCCCCGGGCTGAAGGTGAAGCGTTCGCCATAATGGAGAGCGACGCCGCCCCGGACCCGCACGAGACGGTGCGCCGGGCGCTGCGCACCCTCGCCCCGAACCGACCCAAGCGCGGCGACCTGGACTATGCATCCCCGGCGCTGGACGCCCGGGTGCCTCTTGACGGGGAGGCGAAGACGGTGAGCGATCTGGTGCGCCGTGTGGCGGAGGCCACGCGCCTGGAGGTGTACGCCGACCGGCGCGTGGGGGGGCTCCCGGTGACCGTGCTGGCAGCGCCGGGGCAGACGGCGCGGGCGGGTGACCTGCTCAAGGCGCTCGCCTACGCGGTGACCGGCACCTTCCGCGCTGTAGAGGGCGGCGATGCGGGGGGCGAGGGGCCAAAGGTCTACCTGCTGACCGATGACATCGAGGGGATCGCGCCGCGTCGCCTGCGGCAGATACAGTGGCATGCGGATGCCGACTCTCTGACCGCAGCCGAGCAGGCGCGCATCGAAGAGGAGATTCGCCAGAAGAACATCGCCCCGCTGATCGGCTTCGCGCCGGACGACCCGGGTGCGCTGCCGCCGGCGCTCGTGGGGCGGGTGGAAAAGGCCCTGGCGGAGAACGGCCGCGAGGCCGCGGTGAGCGCCGCGGACCTGCCGCTCCCCCTGCGCGAGATGGTCCAGCAGCAGATCGTGGAGCACGCCCGGGCGCTCCCCGAAGCGCCGCTGCGTCCGGACCGGGTCTACCTCAACCTCAATCTCACCGCGCAAATCCTGCTTCCGGGCGTCGGCGAGTTCGACGGCCCGCCGCTGGGCCGTCTGTCCTCGCTGCTTTCCCGGCCCGCGAACACGCCCGGTGCCGCCGGTTCGGCGGCGCAACCTGAGGCGGGCAGTACCGCACCCGCCGGGGGGGCATCCAGCGCACCCGCGGCGCTGCCTGCGCCGTTTGCCGCCCGCTCCGCCCTGCTCGTCGCCCCGACGAATCCGGACGAGGCCCGCGCTGCCGTGGCCGCCGGCCGCTCTCGTGGCATCGCGCGCGTTTTTGTGGCGGTGCCGTTCGGCGCGGGGGCGTCGGGAGAGCAGACGGCCCGAGCCCTGCTCGGGGCCGCCATCGAAGCGGGAAAGAAGGAGGGCGTGCCGGTATGGGCCGCCGTGCGCCTGCTGCGCCGCCCGGCCGCGGGCACCGGCAACGGCAGCGATTCCGCCGAGTTGCTGCCGCGGGACCGGAATGTGTTCGGGGAAACGCCCGCCGGGTTCGCCGCCCGCCGGGGAGATGCGCCGGATTCGAAGCGCGTGGCGTACTGGGGAGAGGAGATCGCGGCGCGGGGGCGCTGGGACTGGCTGTGTCTGGAAGACGAGAAAACGCGCGCCGTTCTCGCGGACGAACTGGCGCGGCTGGCGGCGGTCCCGGGGCTGGCGGGGCTGGTGCTGAGGGATGTCGCCGCGCCGGGCCGCGCCCTGCCGCCCGACGCCACGCCGGGCACGCCGCTCCTGGGCACCTACCTCGGCTACACGCCGCAGACACGCGTGGAGATGATCCGGCGCGAGAACGTTGACCCGGTGGACCTGCTGCCCTCGAACGGAATGGGGGGAGAGTACGAGGAGTCGCTGCTGCCGTTCTTTCCGGAGGAGCGGCCCGGCGCCGCCTCGCCCGGACCGCGCCAGGTGCGCGACCCGCGGACGGGGGAGTGGCGATCGGAGCCACCCGCGCCGGGCGAAACGCTGTGGGCGCGCTGGGGCGCGCTCCGGCGCGACGAGAACCGTCGCCATCTGGCCCTGCTCGGCGCGCAACTCAAAACGCGCCTGCCCGCGGGCATCCCCCTCATGCTGGGGCTGCCGAACCCGGACGGAGCCCTCTTCGCCTCCGGCTACGCCCTCTGGGAGAGCCCGGAACAGCCGCCCCGGGCGGAGGACAGGCCGAAGCCCGGAGCGGCGGGAGAGCGTCTTGTGCCGGTGGTGGCGACAGACCGCTCGGAGCCGGGGACCTTCGCCCGCAACGGCATCGCGGCGCTTCCGGAGCGGGCCGCACAGTACAACGGCGGCGGGTGGAACGGCGTAGTGCTGGACCTGTCCGCGCTGCCGGTGACGAAGGCGCTGAACCTGCTCCGGGGCGCGATGGCGCCGGCAGCGCTGCCGGCGCAGCGGTAGCCTCTCTCGTGCGTCAGCGGCGCGCCCGTCGCTGAAGGCGCCGCGCGGGGCCGCCGCGGCGCTCGCCACCGCTGATCAGGGAGCGCCGGACGCGGGCGATCCGGCACAGCAGGTGCTCGGCGACCCGCGAGGACGCCGCCTCGCTGGGCCGCGCGCTAATCAGCACGTCCAGAATAGCGTCCGCCTCTTCCGAGGTCATCAGGAGGGCGGCCCGCCGCGGGCGGCGCTGCGTGATCGTGGTCGGCTGCGACAGGGTCGTCTGGGACATGGTATGTGCTGCTCCTTCTCTGAACATCTTTTGGCGGTGCGGGACCGCTGCCGCCGTGTCGGGAAAGTATGTACTTCAAACGTATGACGGCGGCCCGCTTGCGACAGTTCATTCGGAGTTTTCCGACTTTTCCGCAGAGGAGAATCCGCCGCCCGCGTTCAATGGCATCCATCATGCCGGACCTGCCCTCCGTTGCCGCCTCTGCCCGCGCCCGCACCGCCGCTCGCACCACCTTTCTCGTCTGGCACGACATCGTGCTCGGTGAGAAGCAGGTATGGTTCGACACCATGGTCAAGGAGCTGGAGGCGCAACTCGCCGCTCTGGAAAGGGCCGGGGCGCGACCGGTTTCGCTGGACGATGCATGGGCGCGGCTGGAGCGTGGCGCCGCCGTGCCGCGCGGTGCGTGCGTGCTGTGCTTCGACGACAACACACTGGGCATTTACGAGTACGCCTTCCCGCGTCTGCGCGAGCGGGGCTGGCCGTTCGTTGTGTCCGCGCACACAAAGTACGTCGGGGTTACCACCGGCAAGGCTCACTGCACCTGGGAGCAGTTGCGCGAGATGGAGGCGGCGGGCGGCAGCGTGCGCGTGGTCAGTCAGACTCACACGCACCCGCCAGACCTGCGGGCGCTGGACCCGAAGGCTTTGCGCCGGGAGATGTGGGAATCGAAGGTGTGGATGGAGGAGGAGATGGGCCGCGCCGCACGCTTCGTGACCTACCCATCCGGCAAGTGGGACCGGCGCGTGGCTCTGGCCGCCGCCGAGGCGGGGTACCGCCTCGGCCTCACCGAAGACCACGGTCATGCCGAAGACTCCCCCCACCTTCTGGGCGTCCGTCGCTACTCCACCCATAAGCGCTTCGCCGAGGCCGTGCGCGCCATCGCGGCCGCCGCCTCCCCGGCGCGGCGGTAGCGACCGAACCGGTGGCGCAGGCGATACAATTTAGAGCGGAGAGCGACCGAACCCGAGGAGCCCAAAAAAATGAGTCACCGCAGCAGTACCGCCACGACACCCGCCACCCCGAACCCCGCCCGCGACCGTACCGTTCGCCTGGTCATCCTGATCGGAGGCTTTCTGTTCCTCCTGGCGATGGCCTATGGGAGCGGGATGCGCGCCAAGGTAGGCGAGGTGAAGCGCATGAACGAACAGCGCAAGGTACTGCAGACGGACCTGCGGGCGACGGAACTGTCTCTGGTGGCCCGGGAAGCGCAGCTTCAGCAGTGGGAGGCGCGACGCCTACTGAGCAGCGCCCTGGAGGAGTTGGACCGGCGCAACTTCGGCACGGCACAGGAGCGGCTCCGCGAGGCGGCCGCGCGCCTGGAGACGGCGCAGAAGGCGGGCGCGGCGACTACAGCCGACCTGACCGAGCAGGCCGCCCGGCTCAAGTCTCTGGATCTGCCCGCCTCCGCGAATATTGAGGCGCAGCGGGTGCAGGTACTCACGCTGGCCCGGGAGATGGACGCCGCCCTCGCGCCACTAGCCCCGAAGCCCGATGAGATGTACGTGGTGAAGACGCCGCGCCCCACCGCCAACGATGTGCCGGTGTATGGCAACGACGTGACACGCGTCAAGTGATGATCTTCCACAGGACCGACAACCTCCCATGAACCAGGACTCCGACAGCCCGCGCTACCCCGGACCCGTTTCGAAGCAGATGCTCGACGAACTGGGCCAGTACGTCATAGCGACCCCGTACCCCTTCGCTGTGGACATTGAGAAGAGCGAGGGGATGTACCTGGCGACGGTCGATGGGCAGCGCCTCTTCGACTGGGCGGGCTACTTCGGCTCAAAGCTCATCGGGCATAACCACCCGCGCCTGTATGAGCCGGAGTATGTCCAACGCCTCGTCCGCGCCGCCAACAACAAGGTCGCCAACCCCGACTTCCTCACCCCGGAGTGCCTGGACTACTACCGCCTGCTCTACCGGATCGCCCCGGAGTCCTTGCGCGACCTGCCCACCCTGGAGGTCTACGCAGTGAACTCGGGGGCCGAGGCGGTCGAGAACATGATGAAGTACCTAGTGGCCAAGTTCCACGCGCGGCGCAAGAAGCAGGGGCGGGTAATCACCAACCGGCGCTTCCTGTACTTCGATCAGGCATTCCACGGGCGTACCGTGTTTGCCCTCGGGGTGACGCAGACCGTGGACCCGGTCGCCACCAAGGACTTCCATGGGCTGACCGTGGGCGGGAACGTGAAACTGCCGTTCCCGGCGGTAGACTCGCGCGATTCGGACGAGGTGAACGCCCGTCGTACCGAGGACGCCCTGCGGATGGTGGAGATGGCGCTGGCGCAGATGGCGGACGAGGTCGTGGGTATCATTGTGGAGCCGATTCAGGGGGCGGGCGGGCAGCGAGTGGCGCAGCCGCGGTTCTTCACGGGCCTATCGGAACTGGCCGGCCGCTACGACGTCTTCCTGGCGTTCGACGAGGTGCAGACGAGCCTTGGCCCTACCGGGAAGATGTTCGCGATCGACCACTTCGACCTGCCGCACCCGCCGATGGCGGTGGCTGTCGGCAAGAAGTTCGGTTGCGGCGCGGTCTATATGCAGGAGCCTCTGGAAGACATCGGCGTGCTGGACTCCACCTGGGGCGGCACGCTGGCGGACATGGTCCGGGTCGTGCAGGAGGTGAAGATCGTCGAGGAGGAGGGTCTGATCGCACAGGCCGGGCCGAAGGGCGAGCGCCTGGCGGCGGGGCTGCGCGCCCTGGCTGACGCCCCCGGCGCGAAGATCCACAACGTCCGCGGGATGGGGCTGTACCAGGGCTTCTCGCTGGACACGCCCGAGGAGAAGGGGCGATTGGTCCAGATCGCGCGCGAAAAGTACGATCTGCTCCTTCTGGGCGCGGGAACGAACTCCATCCGCACGCGCCCGAACCTCTCGGTGACCAACGAGGATATCGACCGATTCCTCGAACTCCTCGGCAGCGCCCTCGGAGACCTGTAGCCATGACGACCGGCGCGGGCGGCGTCGGGAGTGGGGGCGGTCGGGACGCCGCCGGCTCTGCCTTTGACTTGGGGCGCTTGCACCCGCGCCTGGCGGAGGAGTACCGCGCGCTGGCGATGGCAGAGGCCGACAAGAAGGCAACGCCCGCGGAGCCATCGGCCGGCTGCATCGGCGCGCTGGCGTTCCTGATGGTGTTTCTGGTGATCGTCCTGAGGTTTACCCCCGTGTGGATAATCCTGGCGGCGGTCGTCGGGGCGGTTGCGGTAGCCCAGCCCGTAGTGCGACACGCCCATGTGAAGCGCCGGAAGCGCCATCTGCGGGACGCCGCCCTGCGCGATACGGCCACGCTCAAGCGCCTCCTTCCGACGCTTCCCTGCGTAAAGGCGAAGGAGGCGGAGGCAGAGCGGGGGTACGTGGAGGTCGTTCGGGCACTGCTGGACGCGGAGGGCCTGGACGCGGCGACGGTGGGGACGATCCTGACGGAAGCAAACGGCCTCCTGGACGACGCCATCGCTCTGCGGAAAAGGCGGGAACTGATCGCCCGTGCCTCGGACGGGCACAGCGCGGAGTGGCGGCGTGCGGAGGTGCGCAGCCTGGAGAAGCGCGTGGCAGCGGCGACCGATCCCGGGACCCGCGCGGCGCTCCAACAGAGCCTGGACCTGAGTCGGGAAACGCTTCGGGCCACGGAGGAGCTGGCGGTGGCTGCGGAGCGCGTCGAGGCGCAGCAGGAAGCTATCCTGCGCGCCTTCACCAGTCTGCGCGCCCTGCTGGGGCGGCTTGCCATTGCCACTGCCCCGCTTGCGGCGCCCGGCCTGGACCAGATGCGCTCGCTCACCGCCAACGTCCACGACCAGACCCGCGCCGTAGAGCAGGCTGTTCAGGAGGTCCTGAACCTGCGCGCCGGTTCGTAACACGCCGCGGCAAGCCACCGGAGTCACAAAGACCATGCCCGTAGAAAGTCGCGACATCGATCCGGACATCGCCGCCCGCCTCCGGCAGTGGGAGGAGCGTCTACTCGACGACACATCCCCGGCCGCGACGAAGGTGAGCAAGCCCCCGGTGGACGTGGGCGTGTCGGTGGTCGTCATGGCCTCGGACGCGGACGCCACGGAGGTGGAACTGAGGCCCGAGCAGCGGGAGGCGGCCCGGCGGGCGACGGAGGTCCTGAAGAGGCACGGCGCAAGGAACGGCTTCTCTCTGAAGGACAAGTTGGCGATGCTGCTCGTGGCGGCGGGGTTCGGGGCGGCGGGCTACTTTGGTCTGTCGCATGTCGCGGGGCCTGTGGGGGACATCGGCCAGGTCCTGTGTTACGGCACGGGCGGTCTGCTGGCGCTGGGAGGACTCTTCAGCGACCTGCGACGGCAGCGGAAGAACGCCGGTACCGCCGGTGGCAGTGTCTCGTACCCTTCGGACGTTCTTGAGGCGCTGCTGGCCCTTGCTGACCTGACTCCCGCGGAGCGCCGATACGGAGATCTCCTGGTGTTGCTGGCGCGGGAGAAGTCTCCCCTGGACGGAGTGGCGCGGCAGGAGATGCTGGCCCAGGTGAACGGTCTGCTCGAAGATTATCGGATGCTCGGTCGCCACTGCGAGGCGGTACTGGAACTTCTGGACGAGGCGCAGGAGGCCGCCCTGCGGGCGGAATATGCGCGGCTTATGGCGGAAGCGGGGGCGGCGGAGGACCCGGTGGTGCGTGAGACCAAGCGCCAGTCCGCCGCCCTGATTGAGAGCCGCGTGGCAGACGCGCGCGAGGTGCAACGCGCCGCGGAGCGGATGCAGGCGCAGCAGGAGGCGATCTATGAGACGCTGGGCACCCTCCACTCGCGTCTCACCCGCCTTCACCTGGCACCCGCCGGGCTCCACGGCGGAAACGCCGATTCCCTGCGCGAAACCCTGGAGCAGGTGAGCGGCCAGACCCGCGCTGTGGAACAGGCAGTGCAGGAAGTGCTGAGCGTGAGGGCCGGCAGTTAGCGATTGCGCCACAGACCGCTCCACCCGCGATGCCCGTGCTGCGGACGCCGCACGGGAAAATAAAGGGGACAAGAAGTGTCCGCCGCTTGTTCGGGGGTATAGGGTGTATAGTGCAATATCCCGTGGACAAGCGTTCAGCGGGAGAGTCTCCGGCGTGGTGGGGCCGGCGGAAGGCGGTAGCGACGAGCATGCAGCTTCGTTGGGAGCAGGTGGAGCCTGCGCTGGCGGCACGTGCCGCCGCGCGCTGGCACGCCGAGTCGAGTGAGCGGGATGCAGAACAGGCACGGCTTCACATGGGGTGGTCGGTGTTCTCCCTGTGTATCGCCGTGCTCGTGATCAGCCTCTACCTGAACGCCCTCCTGCACCTGACCGGCGCCGCGGCGACTCTGGCGTTCTCCCTGGTTCCCTTCGCTCTGGTGGCGCTGATTGCGGTGCCGGAAGCAGCCCGCGTTGGGAGCGGTCCCTCCCCGCATGCCCGGGCCGTTCGCCCGCGCGTCCCGCGCGGTCCGCTGACGGCAGAGGTGGTTCGGCGCTATTTTCGGGAGGCGGCAGAGACCCGTGCGGAGGTGTTGTACGCAGAGACGCTGATTTTGCTTGCCGACGCGGGGGACAGTATCTCCGAGCAGGCTGGCCGGGACCTCCTGGCGCAGTGCGACCTTCTCCTTGCCGCGGGCCGTCGCATCGAGCGCAGCCGCCGCCGGGTTCGTTCGCTTCTGGAGCATGGCGCCGCCTTGAAGGACGTGGAAGCAGAGTTCGCTGTGCTCTCCCGCCGGCGAGATGGCGAAGCGGACCCCGTGGTCCGTGCGAGCCTTGAGGAGAGCATGGACCTGTGCGCCCGTCGCCGGGATAACCTTGTGGTTCTGGAGAGCTTGCTGGCCCGCCAGGAGGCGCAGGAGGAGACCATCCACCAGGCGCTGCTGCTTGCACAGGCGGCGTTGGTGCGGCAGGAGGCGGCGGCCGTGGCGCTGGAGGCGCCGTCGATCGCGGGGCTGAGCACGGCGGTGGCGCGCATCACCAGTGAGTCTCGCGCAATGGAGGAGGCCGCCCGGGAGATCGTCCGCCTCTCCTGACCGGAAATCTTCCCTCCAGGCGCTCGGCCGAAAGGCGTACAATGTAGTCGTCATGCCCTCCGCTGCTGCCGTTTCCATGCAACTGTCGCTCGCCGATCTCGACCCCGGTCTTGTCCGGCGCATCCAGAAGAATGAGCGGGCGATGCGCATCGTCGCGCCGTCGCCACCGCCTCTGCGTCGGAGCAACGCCCCGTCGTCGCCAGCGGCGCCCCGGGTCACCGCGGGCCGCGTCGTGCAAGGCATCCTCCTGGTCCCCCTGCTCTGGTTTCTGGCCGCGTGCATCGGGGTGGTGATCGCGGGAGTACTGGATGCCGAAGACGCCGGCGCGGCGGTCATGCTGCTTCTGGCGGGCGTGTCGCCACTGGTGGCGCTGAACTGGGTGTTCAACGGCTGGGGGCTGCCCGGCAGCCGGGTCACGCAGGACAGCGCGAGCGCGGCAGCGCTCACTTCGGATACGGCCGCCTTACGCGCCCCGCTTTCGCGGCACATCCTCGAATCTGTGTTTGAGTCGGTGGTTCTGGTGGGCGCGCAGGCCGCGTACGCCCGGTGTGTGCTCCTGATGCTGGAATTGGTCGAGCGGAAGCGGATGGACGAGCGGCAGGCGCGCGACCTGCTGACGCAACTGAATGCTCTAGTGGCGTCGGACCAGGAACTTCAGGCGCAGTCAGAGAGCATGGCCCAGGTGTACGAACCGGCTGCGGCGGGACGGCTGGAGGTGGAGAAGGCAGAGATTGAGGCCCGGCTTTCGGCCACCCGCGATGCTGTGGCGCGGCAGGCCCTGGAGCGCTCACGCGAACTGCTGGAGACCCGGCTGGCCGATCACGACTCCCTCGCGCTCCTGGGGGAGCGTATCGAGGCGCAGCGGGAGGCCATCGAGCAGACCCTGGGCTCCCTGGAGTCCTCGCTCACTCGCCTGAAGTTTTCCAGTGTCCCGGCTGAGACGCTGAACCTGACACGGCTCCAGGAGGCGGCCTCTGCCTTTAATCGCGAAGCGCGCTCGGTGGAGCAGGCCATTCACGAGGTCGCCCGCTTATGAGATTGCGGACTCGCCACGGTGACAACAGAGGCCGACCGCGTTTATCGGGTCGAGCCATCGCCTCCTCACGATCCTTACCTGGATGGAGGTGTTGAAGGACCGGGTCGCGGCGGAACGGCAAGGCGGAAGGAAGAGCGGAGGAGGCGCGTGCTCTGCTCCTCAAACTCGCCGAGCGCCGCCTCGGGCCACCGGGCCTGGCGGCCCGAGACGCTATTCAGGCCGTCGCCGACGTGGCACATTTGGAGGCGCTGGCGATCCGAGTGCTCGAAGTAGAAACCTGGGATGACCTGCTGGCGGAGGTACCCGGCGGACAGGTGTGATTTAATAGTCCCGATGAAAAAGAAGGTCATCGTTCTGGGCAGCGGCCCTATCCGCATCGGGCAGGGGATCGAATTCGACTACTGCTCCGTCCACTGCGTCTGGGCTCTGCGTGAGGCCGGATACGAAGCGGTCATCATCAACAACAACCCGGAGACGGTCTCGACCGACTTCGACACCTCTGACCGTCTGTACTTCGAGCCTCTGACCACCGAGGATGTGCTGAACGTCCTGGACCGCGAAGAGCCGTACGAGGGGGTCATCGTCCAGTTCGGCGGACAGACGGCCATCAATTTGGCGCGCTCTCTGTCCGACGCAGGGGTCCCCATCCTCGGCTCATCTGCCGAGAGCATCGACCTGGCGGAGGATCGCGAGCAGTTCGAGCAGCTTCTGCGCGATTTGGAAATCCCCAAGCCCGAGGGGCGCGCAGTGACGAGCCCGGAGGCCGCCGTGGAGGTGGCCAACGCCATCGGCTACCCCTGTCTGGTGCGCCCGTCCTACGTGCTCGGCGGCCGGGCGATGGAGATCGTCTACGGCGAGGACGAGCTGCGCTCGTACATGCGCTACGCGGTGGACGTTTCCCCGAAGGCCCCGATCCTGGTGGACCGCTACATCGTCGGCAAGGAGGTGGAGGTGGACTGCATCTCCGACGGCGAGAACTGCCTCCTGCCCGGCATCATGGAGCACATCGAGCGCGCGGGGGTCCACTCTGGCGACTCGATGGCGGTCTACCCGCCGCAGACGCTGGCGCCGGAGACCAAGGCCAAGATGGCGGACTACGCGCAGCGCCTCGCCCGCGCCATGAACGTGGTCGGCCTGATGAACATCCAGTTTGTGTGCGAGGGCGATGAGCCGTACATCATCGAGGTCAACCCGCGCTCCTCGCGCACCGTGCCGTATCTCTCGAAGATCACCGGCGTGCCCATGGTGAAGGTCGCTACCCGCTGCATCCTGGGGCAGTCGCTGAAGGACCAGGGGTATGAGAACGGCCTGTATCCGGAGCAGTCCAACCCGGCTGTGAAGGCTCCGGTGTTCTCCTTCCAGAAGCTTGCCGGCGTGGATATCCCGCTGGGTCCGGAGATGAAATCCACCGGCGAGATCCTGGGGCAGCACGACACCTACCCGGGCGCGCTCTATAAGGCGCTGGTGGCGTGCGGCTTCGATATGCCGCTTAAGGGCGCGCTGCTGGCGACGATCGCGGACGCCGACAAGGCCGAGGCGCTGCCGCTGATTCGGGAGTTTGTGGATCTGGGCTTCCGCGTGTACGCCACGGCCGGAACCGCCCGCTTCCTGCGCGCGGAAGGCGTGGAAGCGGAGCGGGCGAACAAGATCAGCGAGGGCAGTCCGAACCTGCTGGACCTGATCCACGGCGGACGCCTCGCGCTGATCCTGAACACCATCAGCAAGGACAAGCGGATTGAGCGGGAAGGCGCGCTGATTCGCCGCGCGTCCGTGGAGCGGGGAGTGCCCTGTCTGACGTCGCTGGACACCGCACGGGCGCTTCTGGTGGCTCTCCAGGCGTACCACCAGGGTGGCGGCGCATCGGGTGCGGACACCTTCGGCGTCCGCACCGTGAACGAGTACCTGGTCACGGCCACGGGCTAACGCGGTTAACCCGGCAAAAACCGCCCGGAGGAGTTACTCCTCCGGGCGGTTTTTGTGTTTCTACCTTACACAAAAATTAATCGTTAAGCGAAAAATTAATATTGAAAAAGTTTTGACCATAAAAACGTAAAAAATGTTCCGTTCTTGCGTTACTAAAAGGGGCGTGCGCGTGTCTATCTTACGGAACACACATACGCCCTGAATAAAAGGGCGAACGGTCCTTAAGTAAGAGAGGTTGCCCGCGCGATAAGGTCACGTTTTTTGTTTGGCCGTGGAGTCGCGCCAGGCTACTGGAGCAGGAGAAAAGGAAACAAAAATGTCGGATAAAGGTCGCACACTACTACCCGTCGTCGGTCCTCTGGTCGCCCTTCTTGCCCTCACTGGCCTTTCGCGAGCATCGCAACTCATCACGAGCGCAGGTAAGACGAATTCCTCGCTGCAGGCGCGGCTGGGCACGGTCGCTCTGAACGAGACGGAGGATACGTTTGCCCGCTACAACGAGGTGGCCACGCTGCTCCAGCATGGCAAGACCGGGGAAGCCCTGCTTCGCATCGGGGATCTGCGCAATACGAAGATAACCGTCGATACCGGCGCGTTTGTCCATCAGGAACTCAAGCCGTTCTCGCCGACCACCCTGATGATGCGGTTGGGACGGGCGCTGACGACCGAGGCGAAGCAGGCGGCGGAGAGCGGGGATGCCGTCACTGCGCAACGCTTTGCGAACGCCTGCCGGGTCATCGCCGAGCACGTGCTGGACACGTCCGATCCGACGCTGGAGGCGCTGAACCTGGCGCACTACTTCGACCTCCAGGCAGCTACCCTGGACGCCGAGATCTATGCCCGGGTGGGCAACGGCGGCGCGGCGGAGGCCGCGCGCAACCGGTTCGATGCGCTGATGCAGTTGTGGAAGAGCGAGATGCTGCCCCAGATCATGCAGGCGCGGGAGATGGCCTGGAACAACGGGAAGCACGATCACCTCGCGGCCTCGACACCGTCCCCGCGGCAGCGGGCCTTCGTGGCGCGTATGTCCAGTGAGTACCAGGCGCGGCGCGCGAGCCTGTTCGGCATCGCCTGACGCCCGCAGTTCAAAAGCGCAGCGGCCCGGCGGGAGATTTTCCCGCCGGGCCGCTGCTCTGTTTCTGTTTATGGGGAGGCTAACCCCGCACGGCCGCCGCGATGTGACCGGCAGAGATGCCGTACTTGTCCAGGAGTTCCTGCGGCTCTCCCGAACGCGGCATCTCCCGGATGCACAGGTGCGTCCACTTCTTCGGCGCGACGCCCGCCGCTGCGAGCGCGGCCAGGACCGCCGCGCCAAGCCCGCCTTCCGCCCAGTGGTCCTCGGCGACGATCAGATGTCCCGTCTCGTTCGCCGCCTTCACCAGCGCGGTGGTGTCCACCGGCTTGACCGAGTACAGGTCGATCACCCGGATCTTCACGCCGGACTCGGCCAGCGTGTCCGCCGCCTTCAGCGCCTCATGGAGCGTGATACCCGCCGCGATCACCGTGGCTGCGTCTCCCTCGCGCAGGGTCTTCGACCCGCCGATGGGGAACGTCTCGTCCGGGCCGTACAGCACGGGCGTCTTCTCACGGGTCGAGCGCAAGTAGGAGATGCCCTTGCGCTCCGACATCTCCTTGACGAGGTGGACCGTGGAGACGGCGTCGGAGGGGTACAGCACCGTGCTGCCGTGGACCGCCTGGAACATGGCCAGGTCCTCCAGCGCCATCTGCGAGGGGCCATCCTCACCGATGGAGACGCCGGCGTGCGAGCCGCAGAGGTAGAGGTCCGCCCGCGATACCGCTGCCATGCGGATCTGGTCGTAGGCGCGGGAAAGGAACGCTGCAAAGGTCGCCGCGAACGCCACCTTGCCGCGCGTGCCGATGCCCTGGGCCGCGCTGACCATCATCTGCTCGGCGATGTACATCTGGAAGTAGCGGTCCGGGTGCGCCTTCATGAAGGTCTCGGAGAACGTCGAGTTGCCCACCTCTGCGTCGAGAGCCACAACGTCCGGCTGGGCCGCGCCCAGGGCGGCGATAGCGTCGCCGTACGCCTGGCGGGTTGCCATCTTGTCGCCGACCTTGTACTGCGGCGCGGTGTAGTCCGCGGCCGCGGGCAGCGGCGCGGGCTTCAGATCCTCCGGCTTCTGAACGTCCACCCGCAGGTCGAGCGGCGGATTCCCCAACTCGGCAAGCGCCTTCTCCTGCTCCTCAGGCTTCATCGCCTTGCCGTGCCAACCGTCCGCGTTCGCCGTGAAGGAGACACCGTGTCCCTTCTCGGTCTTTGCCACGATCAGAACCGGCTTCCCCGCCCCGCGGGCTTCGGTGTATGCCCGGTCGATCTGATCGAGGTCATGGCCGTCGATCACGATCACGTGCCAGCCGAACGCCTCCGCGCGCGCCCGGTACGCGTCGGTGTTCCAGCCAAGCGCGGTCGGGCCGCGCTGGCCGAGCCGGTTGCAGTCCAGTATGGCGATGAGGTTATCCAGTTCGTAGTTGGCGGCCGTCTCAAAGGCTTCGTAGATCGACCCTTCGGCCATCTCGGAGTCGCCCAGGACCACGTAGACCTTGTACGGCAGCTTCTCCAGATGCTTGCCCGCAATGGCGATGCCGACCCCGATGGGCAGCCCCTGCCCGAGCGACCCGGTGGCAGCGTCCACATACGGGATCTCCGGGGTGGGGTGGCCCTCCAGCTTCGAGCCGAACTTCCGCAGCGTCAGCAGCTCCTCGTCGGAGATGGCGCCAACGGCCTTATACAGCGCGTACAGCACCGGGCACGCATGGCCCTTCGAGAACAGTAGGTGGTCGTTGTTCGGGTGCTCCGGGTTGGAGAAGTCGTAGCGCAGGTGTGAGGCGGCGAGCACGGCCATGAGGTCGGCGGCGCTCATGCCGGACGTCGGGTGCCCGGACCCGGCGGCAGTCGTGCAGCGGATGGAATCGGCGCGCAGTTGTTTCGCCAGCGGCTCCCAGACGGTACGGTCGGCCATAGTGGTTTGCATTCTCCCGAAAAAATTACGACGGCGCGAAAAAGGCGCGCCTGCGGCGCGCGGCGGTGCCGCCCCCCTATTGTACCTACAAATCTTGGCCGTGCGGGTGGCAGCGGAAGGGGGGAACCGGGTAAACACATGGCAAGGGGGGAAGCGATGGATTCGATACTCGACCTGGTGCCGCAACTGGTGAATGGCGGCGCGGTGTCACAGATTAGCCAGCAGATCGGTGCGGACGAGCAGAAGACGGGGCAGGGGATCGCGGTCGCGGTGCCGCTCCTGCTGGCTGCCCTGAACCGGAACGCGTCCCGGCCCGAGGGGGCGCAGGCGCTCTACGGCGCCCTGGAGCGCGACCACGACGGCGGCATCCTCGACAATCCGCTGGCGGCGCTCCTGGGGGGCAGCGGCGGTGGCTCCACCCTGCAGAACGGGTTCGGCATCCTCGGGCACGTGCTGGGGGGGCAGCAGAGCAACGTGGCGCAGACGGTTTCGCAGCGGACCGGGCTCAGCCCGGCCGCTGTCGGGCAGCTTCTGGCAATCCTGGCGCCGCTGGTGATGGGGGCGCTGGGGAGGGCGCGCCAGCAGAACAACCTCGACCCGAACGGCCTTTCGGCGTACCTGAACGGGCAGCAGCAGCAGGCGGAGACGGCGGCGCCGGGCATCCTGGGGTTGGCAAACTCCTTGCTGGATGCCAACCAGGACGGCAGCGCCCTGGATGACCTGGCGGCCATTGCCGGGCGCCTCTTCCGCCGTTAGGGCGACAGAGTGACGCGGAGCCGGGCGGGGACCATGCCCCGCCCGGCTCCGTCTTGTGGACGCCTCCTCAGTACATCAGGACAAGGTCGAGCAGCAGGGACCGGCTCTGCCCCGTGCCCGTCAACGGGTTCGAGAACTCAAGCACTGCGCGGCCCGAGTTGGGGATGCGCTGGGAGATGCCGAGCACAAGGCCCCGGGAGCGTGCTGCGCCCACGCCGGTCCCGGCCACGTCATCGAAGCGCAGGAACCCGGTCAACTCCGGCTGCAGGTTCGTCGCCGCCTCCACGAAGAAGCCATCGGGCCGCGCCACGGCGCCCGCGTTGTCGCGCGTGCGGGCCATCAGGTACGCCCCGGTGAAGGCGTACCGCTCGCGGAGGAATCGTCCCATAACGCCGGTCTGGGTGAAAGACGCATTTACCTCGTCGGTGCCACGCCAGCCGGAGCGTCCGTAGACCCCTACGCCGCTGCCGTACTCGTCCACGTTCTTCTCCACCGCCAGGAAGACATCCGGCCGGGCCGCAGACCCACCCGATGTGATGCCGAACTGAGAGCCAGTCTCCACGCGCCACCCGTCCGCGCCCGAGAATCCGGCCGAGACTCCGGTAGTCCGCCGCTGGATCGAGGGGACCAGGCCGCCCAGGCTGTCCGCGACCACCCGCGCGCGGCTCAGCGGAATCCGCCCGCCGGTGCCGAGGGCGTAAACCGCGTAGGGATGCATCCGGCCGGCGCGCGCGAACCAGAACGAGTCCGCCGTGGTGTCGCTGGCGTACTGAAGGTAAGCGTCCAGGAAGCCGGAGGTGCTCTCCGTGCGGTAGGGCAGCCGGTCGTAGAGCGTGTACTCGGCGTAGAAGCCGAGGTTGCGGGTAAGCGGGCCGCCAGCCATCAGGGCGGAGGTCTGGAGGTTGTCGGAGGTCGTGACCCCCTCCTTGTCCTGGTGCCGCAGCTTGGCGGCGAGGGTGAAGTACCCCAGGACGTTGGCCATGTTGGGGCGGGAATCGGCGTCTGACTTGAGGCGGTGGCCGCGCATCTGGAAGTCGCGGCCCAGTTCGGTGAGCCGGGAGGTGCCGCCGATATGGCACGAGGCGCAGGTCAGCCCGGTCTTCCGCGCCCAGGCAGGGACGGCGTGCGCCGGCGAGCAGAGTGCGGCGTAGATGGCGATGATCGCGAAAAGCACAGGAAACACACGGGGGGAGACGTGAGCGTCTCTCTTTTTCTGCGGCATTTTTCCTCCTGAAGCAGCAAGGGTATGAAGGGTACCTGATTAATCGTCGGGTGCCGGGAAGAAGTTGGACAGGGCAAATAATCTGGGACCATCCGGTAAGCGGTACAATGGGGCGTCGTCATTTCGGCTGCGGCGGGCCTCGCCCGCGCAGCACCGTCACCGTTGGCCCCGGGCGGCCTGTGTCCCAAACGCCCGACGAAAGGAGCCATGCCCTCATGCCGAACCGTTACGTCTCGTACTGCAGTTCCCGCGCCTCGTCCCCGCTCCGGTAAGCGTCCGGACGACACTGTTTCTCGTGTTGCACGGCTCGTGGAGAGCCGCCCGGAGCGGGATCGCACGCGCCTCTTCTACGCGGAGGGGATGCGCTTCGTCGCCCGCGCCCTCGATAGCCCCCGTCACCGAATCGAGACTGCCCTCTACGCCCCCGGTCTGCACGACCACCCGTTTGCGCTGCGCCTCCTCGACGCTCTGAGGGCGCGCGGCGTTCCCGTCCTCAACGTCTCCCCGGCCGCCTACCGTCGCCTGTCGCTGGTGGATGAGCCCCAGGGCATTGC
>Ga0065721_10049198_pt1 | contig 42144 bp, 45 predicted proteins | sample Mesricmetagenome_FD_59108 | JGI IMG/M metagenome (GOLD analysis project Ga0065721, IMG submission 59108) | Mesophilic microbial community from rice straw/compost enrichment Sample: eDNA_1 v2 (version 2) | ecosystem: Engineered > Solid waste > Grass > Composting > Bioreactor | place: USA: Davis... | reverse complement strand
ACGGGCGATCTTCTTATTTTCAGATAGAAATACAATTTATCTACAGACTTTATCAAGATCCAAAAGCAAAAACCCCGAGAAACCGGGGCTTTGTCAACAATCTGAGCCTGCCCAATCGGGCAGGCTTTCGTGTTGTTACAGCGCCGGAGCTTCCATGCCGATCATCGCCCACTCTTGCTTCGCCGGTCCGTATATACCCGAGACCTCCAAGCCCGCTTGGCGCATCAGGATCGTCAGCTGGCCTCGATGGTGCACCTCGTGTTTGATGAACTTATTCAGCGTCGTGCCGTTCGACCAGTTATTGCCGAAAATATTCTGCACCGTTCCGAGATCGGCGTCCGTCCATTGCGACTTAACCGCCTCTACGAGCGCCGGCATCGCCTTGCGGTACGCATCCGCGATCTCTTGGGCGGACGACGGAACCCCGCCCCGCTCATCGGGAGATTCGAACTTCACGCCCGCGGCGCCGACCATCATGCCGGAGCAAGCGATGTGCCAAGCCAGATGTCCGAGCGTGCGAAAGCCGGGCGCAATCTCTTGCTTCAGGGAAGCATCGGTCAGGCGATCCAATAATTTCTGCGTGGCGATCATCTCTTCTTGATAATCTTGGACGAAATGCGCAATCGAAGCGTACATGGCATATCCCTCTTTTCGAGTGGTTGTAGTAGAGCTAGAGATCGACGTTCGCGCCGATCAATATTTTACCCGCTTCCAGCTTGGTCAGTCGGGTTAAATCGGGTTGTTGCCCCTCCGGAAAGCTGAGCTTCACCATCGCTTCAAGCTGGGTTTGCGTGGCCGGCTGAGCTTGTACGATCGCATCGTAATTGTCGTGGGCCACCCGCTTCAGGGTAACCGGATCATCGCTTAATAAATCCAGCATCCGGTACATCGACTCGATGGCGGCCTCTTCGCTAGGCAGGCCGTAACCGGAATCGGTGCTGAGCAAGAAACGGTCCGAGAACTTCTTGATCACCGGAACATAGTCGGCGAGCGAATAACCGCTGGACGAGTTCAAATCCGTGAACCCGGCGAAGAAGTCCCCGTATAGATTCGGGTGCTTCTCCATCAACGCCTCGACGTTAGCTGGAGAATTGAAGGCGTTAATGTGTCCGACGATGAAGACCGTGTCCGGATATTGGTCGAGCGCTTCCTCTAATTTAATCAACGGAGTTCCGGCAAGCGGATCGATGTGCAGCAGAATCGGCGCCTTATATTCCGCGCAAAGCTCGTAGATCTGTGGAAGATAGCCGTCCATCGGATCGGAGCCCTTCCATGCGACCTTCGATGCGACGGGAGAATTCGTTGAAGCGGCAACGACCTCGCCTAGTCCGAAATAGCCTTTCTCTAATTGGTCGCGCACGACTTCCAGGCTAGACTCGTCATGAAGGTCGAACCCTGAGAAGTAGGGCACGATCCGCTCCGGGTCCTCCCGATAGGCGAGCCACGCCGTCTTGTCCGTCAGGACGGCGCTCGGTTCGGATACGTTGCCGAACAGGACGACTCTCGCGACGCGGTTGCGTTCCCACTTCGCCGTCCGGTTCCACTGTAAGCCGCTCGCATCATGATTATGTACGTCCGTCAGTCCCAGGTCGCCGTACTTCTCTACCAGCGCCTCAAGCTCCGTCATCGATGTCTCTCGGATTGCGGCGGGATCGGCGGTTTCGGTTACATCGGCTGGCGTTGTGAATTCCGCAACCACCGGAGACGCCGTGTTATTCCCGCTATCGCAGCCTGCGAGGAGCAAGAGACTAACTGAGAGGGTAATTCCTAGAGTTGATCTACTCAATTCACCTTCGACCGTCCCACTCCGCATAGAATTGTTCCAAGTAGGTTTCCATGAAACGATGCCTTCCCTCGGCAAGCTCTCTGCCCGATGCCGTGTTCATGAGGTCTTTAAGCTTGAGCAATTTCTCGTAAAAGTGGTTAATCGCCGTATCGCGTCCATTGCGGTACTCTTCCTCCGTCATGCTGCTTCGAGGGAGCACGCTCGGATCGTGGATCGGACGACCCTTGGCGCCGGAGTATGCGAATACCCGTGAGATCCCCACCGCGCCGATCGCATCAAGCCGATCCGCATCCTGCACCACTTGTCCTTCTATAGTCAGCATCGGCGGCCTTGAACCGCCCTTGAACGACAGCATCGCGATAATCTCCATCACATGATCGGCTTCTTGCTCGCTTATCCCGCATTCTGCAAGCCAGCGTACCAGCTCCTGCTCCGCGGCGAACGGATCGTCATTCAGCTTCTCGTCCGCCATATCGTGCAGCAACGCGGCCAGCTCGCAGACGAACGAATCCGCCCCTTCCGCCTTCGCAATCGTACGAGCCGTACTTACAACACGTTCGATATGCCTCCAATCGTGGCCGCTGCTTTCATGCTCGAGCTTCGCTCGCACCCACGCTTCGGCATCCGAAGCAATCCGTCTCTGCTCCTCCGTCCATGTCTCGAAGCCGGTCATCGGCATCTCTCCATCCTTGTACTATTGTCGGCCGCAAATGCCATAGAAAAACATCTCGACCATGCCTGCAAGAAACTTATCTCGATCCTCGCTCTTGTCGGCCATATCCAGCAGCGTTTCGTACTGGTTCGTATACAGCTGCATGAAGGCGAGCACGTTGTTGATGGAGACGTCCGGAGATATTTCGCCGCTCTCCTGACCCTCCCGAATCATTCTTATCGTCATCGGGATCGAAACCTCGCTGTACAGCGCCTCGACATGTCGCGCCAGCTCTGCATCGTCCTGCAGCAATTGCTTGATCAGGCTCGGCGGAAAATCCCGATACGCTGATTTCTCCAGGTTGATGATGTGCGCGATCTTCTCTTTCAGGGAATGGCCTTCATTCATATAGGACTCGAAATCTCTAATCATTCGATCGAAGTAACCGATGAACGCCTCGCGAATGAGCGCTTCTTTACTTCCGAAGTAGTTGTAAATCGTGACCTGAGACACCTCCGCCTCCTTGGAGATGTCCGCAATTCGCAGACGCCTTGGGTCCGAGGCACGCAGCATTCGCAGCGTCGTCTGCAGGATTTTATCCTTGATCTGGCTAGTCCGCCTCTCGAAACCGTTCATACCCGCTCACCCTTAATTCCGTTATTGACGGTTTTTTCGCACAGGTATATCATAGCATATACAAGATTTGAAATTTAAAACATATAATATTTCAAAATTTAATTGAAGGTGGTGTATTTCATGTTAGCGATCAAGCAGTTAACCAAAAAGTTCGCCGGCGGAAAAGGGATATTCGACGTCAGCTTCGAGGTGAATAAAGGCGAAGTATTCGGCTTTCTCGGTCCGAACGGAGCCGGGAAGTCGACGACGATCCGCCATATCCTGGGCTTCATGAAGCCGGATAGCGGTACGGTAACGATAAACGGTCTAGATACGTGGCGGGAGCAAGGAAGAGTCCAGGCTTATGTCGGTTATTTGCCCGGGGAGATCGCTTTTTTCGACGGGATGACGGGCAAGACGTTCCTTGATTTCATGGCGGACCTGCGGGGATTGAGGAATCACGGCAAACGTGATCGATTGATCGAGCGGCTGCAGTTCGATGTGAGCACGCCGATCCGCAAAATGTCCAAAGGCATGAAACAAAAGGTCGGCCTTGTCGCCGCATTCATGCACGATCCCGAATTGATCATCCTCGACGAGCCCACCTCCGGCCTCGACCCGCTCATGCAGCAAATCTTCATCGAGCTCGTGCTGGAGGAGAAAGCCCGCGGAACGACGTTCCTCATGTCCTCCCATAGCTTCCCGGAGATCGAACGGACGTGCGACCGGGCGGCCATCATTAAAGATGGCGTCATTGCGGCGGTCAAAGATATTCACGAGCTGCAGTCGATGCAGCGCAAGCTGTTCGAGGTCACGTTCGCAACGCCGGCCGACGCGCAGGCTTTCGCAGAATCGGGGTTGCCCGTCGAGTCCGTCGAAGGCAACCGGGTAAGGGTAGCCGTCCAAGGCAATTACGATGTGTTCGTAGCGGAGACGGCGAAGCATAAGGTGCGCAACATCGATATGTTCACGCAAAATCTGGAGGACATCTTCATGAACTACTATGATCGGAAAGGGGGGACGGGAGCATGAAAGCGACATTGTATGCTCAGATGATGAAGAGTAATATGCAAGGCTTCCTGAACTACTCGTTCGGTTCCGCCTTCTACATGCTGCTCATGTTCTGGCTCTATCCCGGGATCGCGAAGAACGCGGCAGCCATCGATTCGATCGTCGAATCGATGCCGGAAGGGGTTGGCCAGGCTTTCGGCTTCAACGGCTTCGGAAGCGCTGCGGCGTTCATCTCCGGCGAGTATTACGGGCTTATACTCATTCTGATCCTCTCGATTGTCTGCGTCCAGCTGGCGACGAAGCTCATGGCGAAGCTTGTGGATCAAGGCTCGATGGCATACCTGTTATCGACCCCGACGACAAGAGGGCAGATCGCGTTCACGCAAGCGCTCGTATTGGTTAGCGGGTTGGCGATCATCCTGGGAGTGACGACGATCGCGGGAATCGCGGGGAACGCTTGGTTCCTGGGCGACGAGTATGCGCTGGACACGAGTACGTTCCTGCAAATGAACCTGTCGGCGTTCTTGCTCTTCTTCTCCGTCGGCGGCATTTCGTTCCTCGTCTCCTCGCTCACAAGCGACGAGAAGAAGGCGCTCGGCATCGCCGGCGCGATTACGTTCGGCTTCTTCAGCATGGAATTGCTCGGCAAGCTAAGCGACCAGACAGAGTGGATTCGCCGCCTCTCGATATTCTCGCTGTACCGTCCCGCCGACATTACGAACGGAGACGCGAATATCGTTGCGACTTCGCTTGTCCTGCTGGCGATCGGCCTCGTTGCGTTCGGCCTTGCCGTCACGCTGTTCCGCAGACGCGATCTGTCGTTGTAGCTCGCTCGTAGTCAGTCTCCCATCCCTACAACTAATTTTCGCCGTTGAGTAAATGAAAAAGGACCAACAGCTAATGCTGCGGTCCTCATAACGCTCTTGAGAAGGATAGCCGGTTGACACTCCGGATCTCCTAACCGCGGTTTAACCCGCGGGGCGTGGGCTGCCTGTTCCCATCCTCTGCTCCTTCTCGTAAGCAGTGTATGCATCTTTGACTATCCCTATTATAGACCAGAGGGAACAAGTTGTGCAACCTATCGAAGCCTATTGGAACCTTTTGGATCCTTTTGAGAGTCCTTTTTAACACTTTTCGGTACCATCAATGCCGGTTTTAGACGGTGTTAGGCCCGCTGGAGCTCGTACACCTTAATATACCCTTTAGCATTGTAATGCTCCCATTTTTCCTGTGACATCACGAACAAGGTTCGTGCGAAAAACTTTCCACTCTTTGCCGCACGGACCGCTACCAGCACCCGATCACCGGTCGACGCATCGTTGAACTCTTGGATATACTGGATCGAGCCATCGGTCGGATGGAGCGACACGTATTTAGGGGATTCTATAATGGACTCGAGATGATGGCCATATTTTGCATAATCATCGGCATGTTCCGCTTTCATATGATCGATGTTCTGCTCACCGCAGAGTATGGCCGTACCAACAGGCAAAGAAAGTCCTAATAGATCGATTTCGCGCTGCTTAATTTCCCCGATCTTCTTGGCCATCTTATTCGTCTCCTCCTCCCTCTGATTCTTGTTCTTGCGGGTCCTCCTCGTCTGGCGTGAGCACGTCCGATATGAGTCCGTAAACAACCCTCTGGTGTTGAAACAACGTGTCATCTTCCGCCTTGGATAGATCCTGTACCATCTCAATAATGGTTTCGGTACTTTCCTTGGCCATCAACCGATGTTTGTGCGAGACGGCAATTCCTATAACCGGCCTTCCGCCGTAATTAAATGAGCTATCGAACACGGCGATTTCATCTTCATCGATGTTTAGTTGGCTGACGCCATATTCTGCCGACTTGCGCAAATAGTAGCGATGCCCAACTAGGACCCCATCAGATCGCTGGGTGATGATGAGAAGGAAATTGGTTGTGATCGATTCCGGATTAGGCCTTCTTCTCGCTTTACGATCCGCGCCCCAATGGAAAATGTGAAATACATTATTTATCCGGCCGTACACGGCCACATTGTTCTTGATGACCTGCATGAGGTCATCAAGAGGAGCCTGATCGTCGGTATCATGTTTTTTCGCCGGCTGAATGTTCATTACTGCATCGGTGTACGGAATTAGAAATGTGGTATGAGACTTGTTGCCGTCCCGCGTCCGAAAGATCAAGCCGGCATCAGCTAACTCGCTGATCCAGTTGTCGATCGTTCTTGTTTGCTTCTTAAAGTATTTCGCTATGGTTTGGATGCTGTGCCAGCTGGTACCGTCGTCATTGCCGGCTGAGAATCCGAAATATAGATAAAGCCGAAGGGCTCCTTCGCTGAGGTCTCTAAGCCGACCTTGTTCCTTGAATGACCTGAACAGAGCGAAGAATGGTGATTTCATAGCGCTGTTATTCTTACGCCACTGGCCATAGTAACTCCGCAAAGCATCAAGGTCATCATCCATTTGATAAGTTGATCCAAGGATCGGAATTCGTGCCATCAGACAAGCATCCTTCGGTTAACTGAAAGGAAGTGTACCACGAAGCGAAATGTTCTGTCGATAACATCCAAGCACAATCAAGTTTGAATATCCGCGCGCTCTACCGCATCTTTATTTGCGCTAGGTTTCGTTTAAAAAAGACGAATAAACGTCGTTTAATATGGCTAATAAGACGAGGCGCCACGTCGATAGCATTCGTGCCGAAGTAGATTTTTAAATAATTTCCGTGCGATACTCCAATCACTGCCATGCCCCGACCAGAAAAAAAGGGATCAGCGGCCCCGCAAAATGTCACTGGGCTTGATGATCCCTCTGGCGATTATTTCATCTAACGATATTCGTCATTCCAATTTATTCATACCATGCCGATCCTATTACGGCGGGGGATTCTTCGTGGCCAGCCTCTGGGCACGCCTCAGTAAAAAAAAGAGGCAGCTCCGCTCGGAACAACCTCTCTATACTCAGTTAATCTACCGCAACCGTCCAGCCGAACGGATCCTCCACCTTGCCGGTTTGAATGCCCGTCACCGCATCGTAGATGCGCGCGGACAGCTCGCCCGTCGTACCGTCGCCGATTCTCATCCTCTCGCCTTGCCAGCACAGCTCCCCTACCGGCGAAATAACGGCGGCCGTGCCCGTGCCGAACACTTCCTTCAGCGTGCCGTCGCGGTGAGCTTGTACGATCTCGTCGATCGTGATCGCTCTCTCCTCGAACGGAACGTTCCAATGCTTCAACAGCCGAATAACCGAATCGCGGGTAATGCCCGCCAGGAAGCTGCCGTTAAGCGCAGGCGTGACGACCGTGTCGCCGATCCGGAAGAACACGTTCATGCTGCCGACTTCCTCGATATACTTCCGATGTACGCCATCGAGCCACAGCACTTGGGCGCAGCCTTGCTCTGCCGCCTCCTCTTGCGCTTTCAAGCTCGCCGCGTAGTTGCCGGCGGTCTTCGCCGTTCCGACCCCGCCTTCCACCGCGCGAACGTACTTCGATTCTACGAAGATCGAGATCGGGTTCATGCCGTTCGAATAGTACATGCCGACCGGCGACAGGATGATCATGAATAGATATTCCTGCGAAGGCGCCACTCCAAGCGCGTTCTCGGTCGCGATCACGAACGGGCGAATGTACAGGGACGTGCCCGGCTCGTTCGGAATCCAGTCTTGGTCGACCTTCACGAGCTGCTTGATCCCCTCCAGCACGATCTCCTCGTCCAAGGTAGGCATGCTAAGGCGCTCGTTCGAGCGGTTCAGCCGTTCGGCGTTCTTCTGCGGACGGAAGAGCAGGACGCGGCCGTCGTCCGTACGATAAGCCTTCAAGCCTTCGAACACCGTCTGTCCGTAATGGAACACCTTGGACGAAGGGTCGAGCGAGATCGGCTGATACGGCACGATGCGCGGCGTGTGCCAGCCCTTGGAAGCTTCGTACTCCATAATAAACATGTGATCCGTGTAATACTTGCCGAAGCCGAGCGAACTTGCTTGCGGCCTAGGCTTAGGAGACTGCGTGCGTTCAATCGTAATAGGCGATGCCATCCGTTCGTTCATCCTCTCTAGATTCTCTTACTTGAATGATACCAAGCCGGCTAGTATATTGAAAATATCTATTTTGTTCGAAAAGCATACCTATAAAGTATAGTTGGAAAATGGAGGTGCCGACGATGGATCTAAGGCAGCTGCGATACTTCTTGGCCGTAGCCGAAGAAGGACAGGTGACGAGCGCCGCCAAGCGCCTGAACATGGAACAGCCCCCGCTCAGCAGGCAGATGAAGCTGCTGGAGCAGGAGCTGGACGTTGCGCTATTCGATCGCAGCGGCAAGCGACTGACGCTCACGCATGCCGGCGAATTGTTACGCCGCAGAGCCGAGCAGCTGCTAGGACAGCTGCACGAGACGATAAGAGAAGTTCAGGAGCTGGACGAAGGCGTGCACGGCGTGCTGTCCATCGGGTCCGTCGTCTCCTGCATCTCCTTGCTTCCGCAGCCGATCCAACGGTTTCAGCAGCGTTATCCGCAGGTGACCTTCAAGATCCTCGAAGGCGACCACTTCTGGCTCGCCGAGCAGATGGAGAAGCGAGCGATCGAGTTCATTATCGCGAGACTCCCGTTCGAAGCGGCCGTCGATCCGGAGCGCTACCAGACGGTGGATCTAGCGCCCGACCCGTTCGTCGCCATTCTGCCGACCGCATGGGCGCCGCATGAGAACGGCAAGCCTGCGAGCATCAGCATGCAGGAGATGGCGAAGCATCCTTTCCTGACGCTCAAGAGCGACCAGACGACTCGAATGCACGCCAACGTACTGCACGAATTCCATCTGGCGGGCCTTGAGCCCCTTATCCTATGCGAGTGCTCCAGCGTCGCCGTCATCGTCGCGCTCGTCGCAGCCGGCATCGGCGCAACGATCCTGCCCAAATCGGTCACGGCCTCGTTCCCCCTCGCCGACATCACCGCTTGCGAGCTCGCGAACACGGACTTCTATTCCGAGATCGGCCTCGTCTGGCTTAGAGACCGCTATCTGTCCAAGAGCGCGCGCGAGTTCATCGATATGTTCGTCCTGACGCAGGGGAGTCGTGTAGATTAATAGCCCTCACCGTCATACAAGCTCGATTTGAAGCTTTTGCCGCACCGGAAGCCTCTGAATTGACGATCGCAGAAATTAAGCAGATTGTCGTGATCCTCCTGGGTTCTGCTATGGCCGCCGGGTCGGAACGCTATCCCGATGCGGTCGCCCGCTCCTAGAAATTCATATACGCGAGCCGCTCCAAGGTAGGAGACGTGCATCCCTTCCGGATTCGTCCAATAATCGGCGTAGCCGCCGCTGACGAGCAAGCCTCTAGGCGCGACTAGCGCAGCCAGCTCGTGCTGATCGAACGGCAGCGTGCGGGCGTCCTTGAATTCGCCGAACGTCGAGTTGAACCAGTGCGCCTCCGAATCGCTCTGCAGCGCCTCGAGAGGCTCGCATCGCTCGGCGATTCCCCAGTAGTACATTTTCCCTTCGAACGAACGACGGAACGCCGCCATCCCTCCCGCACCAGAACAATGAGGATTGACGACCTGGAACCGCTCATCCAATGCGCCGGCGACTAACGCGGCCTTGCCCCATCGGGAATAGCCGGTAATCGCCGCCCTCTTCGGGTCGATCTCCGGATAGACGCCACGCTCCAGCGCGTCTAGCACCTTACCCGCTGCCCATCCCCACGCAAGAAGCGCGCCGATATCCGTGTCGGTCTTCGGAACGTAAGGGTACAGCTCGAAGAATGCCCCCGTTCTTGCCGCGTTGTCCGACGCGATCGCTTCGGTACTTAGCGTGACGACGGCATAACCGCGCATGAGCGCGTTATCCGGCTCGAAAACGCCGAGCGAGAAGATGACCGGATACGGCCCGTCGAAGCCGCAGTCCGAGGCCGGCAGACTTATGGCCGCGGGGAAAGTCGATTGCTTGCCTCTCGCGGCCACTGTCATGAGCAAACCGCTCTCGGTTTGCTCATATTCCACGCGTTCTTCCGAACGTTCAGGCATATACCCGTACATGTAATGCTGGTAGAGCTCCTTCAGCTCACCGGCGCGTTCTTCCCATGCTGCAGCCGTCGATACCTTGCGCCCGTCCCTGAAGACGAACGGATCCGGCGGATCCGCAAGAATCGGCCATTCGCTTGGCGCGACGAGATGCCGCTTTATGAACATGAACAAGACCTTCTTCCCCGCTAACGTTGCGTATTCGACTTTTTCGCTTCGCGTTCGGGTAATTCCTTCCGTTCATTCACCCAATCGACTAATAATCACGAAAATGCTAGACTGTTATCACGAAATCGCAACAGAGAGGAGAAGCAGCCATGGGTCGCAAACAAGCCTATACGGAGTCGGAACTGCTGGATATCACCAAAAAGCTGGTGCTCGAGCATGGATATGACGGGTTTACTCTCAAGCTGCTTTCCCAGCACCTACCCGGCGCTCGCAGCACGATATACCAATACTACGGGAATAAAGAAGAGATCGTTGCCGCCTGCATGAGGCGAACGATCGCAGCCGTCATCGAGAAAGCTTCGGCAATCGACGAGACGAACGCCATGCATGCTCTGGAGGAGCTGCTCGGCATCTATGTCGAGGAGTCCAAGCTGCATCAGTTGCTCGGCGACGCTTATAAAATCAATACGAGCCATTCGGAAGCAGCCAAGCGGGATCTTGATGTCGTCGAGCAAGTCCATGCCACGCTCAAGGTTCAACTCACGCGTCTTTTTCAGAAAATGCAGCAAGAGAACCACCTTAGAGAAGACATTCCTCTGCCTGTATTAATCGGTGCTTTCTTCAACCTGATCAACACCCCCAATATGATGAACGTCCCCGCCACCGAGTGGAGCAAGCTCTTGTTTCGAATGTGGATGGGAGGAGCGCAAAGGTAGGACAACCTTCTTTTACAATTTGACAGTAGTGTCAGTAATGGTGTTTAATGAATATCGAAGTTGACACATGTGTCATAAATGGAGCAGGGAGTGAGACGAGATGTTTCTGGCTTTAAAGGAAATCATGCATAGCAAAATGAAATTCTCCATGATTGTCGCGATCTTCGTTCTGGTTGCTTGGTTAGTATTCATCCTGTCAGGATTGGGCAATGGATTATCGACGCTTGCGGCGTCATCGTTCCAGAACATGAAGGCTGATTATGTCGTCTTCGAGCAAGGGTCGCAATCCTCCATGAGCAAGTCGCTGTTGTCCGAGCGATTGGTGGCGGAAGCGGAGCAATTGCCTGACGTAGCTGCAGCCTCCCCTATGGGAGCGACGATGGCCACGGCATTGAAGGGGAACAGCAACAAGAATGAGGATAAGGTCGATATCGCGATCTTAGGCATTCTTCCCGGCAGCTTCCTAGAGCCGAAGGTTATCGAAGGCGAACGACTATCTTCGGATAACCCGACAGGCGTTATCGTGAATAAGACGATGAAGGATGACGGGTTTAAGCTCGGAGATACGTTCCAACTGGACGGATCGACGCAAGCCTTGACGATTATCGGATTCGTCGAGAACCAGACTTACAACCATCTCTCGTCCGTATTCGTTCCGATGTCCGAATGGCGGACAATTACTTTCGCGGCTCCGGGCTCCAACAAGGGAATCGAAGATCCGGTTAACGCGATCATGCTGCAAGGTAAGCATATCGATGCTAACGTCATGAATAGCAAGCTCGCTGACACCGACACGGTGACACGCGGCGCGGCGATCTACGGCATGCCGGGGTATAAGGAAGAGACCGGCTCGATTCTCATGATGCTAGGCTTCCTGCTCGCGATCTCCGCGCTTGTGCTCGGCGTCTTCTTCTACGTCATGACGATGCAGAAGACGAATCAATTCGGCATTATGAAAGCGATCGGCGCAAGAAACGGCTTCCTGAGCAAAGCGATCGTCTCTCAAGTCGTTGTCCTATCGCTCGCGAGTATCGTTATTGGCGTATTGCTCACTTACGGGGCGGCCGCGGTCATGCCGAAGGGGATGCCGTTCGATCTGAAGACGGACCTCGTCGTGATGTACTCGATTATTCTCCTCGTCATTGCCGTTCTTAGTTCATTGGTTTCGGTTCGTAAAATCAGTAAAATTGATCCGCTGAAGGCGCTTGGGAGGGTCGAATAATGACAACGGGATTGCAAATCCATAACGTTACGAAGTATTATGCCGAAGGCAGCAACCGGATAACCGCGCTGGAACAAGTATCGATCTCGGTGAAGCCTGGGGAGTTCGCCGCCGTCGTCGGACCGTCCGGATCGGGCAAGAGTACTTTCCTATCGATCGCTGGCGCGCTTCTTAAACCGTCCGAGGGAGAAGTCGACTTGAACGGGCACCTTCTCTCCAAGCTTTCCGATAAAGAACTGTCGAACGTAAGGCTGAAGGAAATCGGCTTTATTATGCAGTCGTCTAATCTCGTCCCTTATCTCAACGTCCTTGACCAATTGCTCTTGGTCAAGAGGATGTCGGGCAAGGTTCGATCGGAGGATCGAACGTTCGCCGTCAAATTGCTCGAAGAATTGGGCCTCGACACGAAGCTCAAGAGCTTCCCGGAGAAGCTGTCCGGAGGCGAGAAGCAACGTACGGCGATCGCGCGGGCTCTCATCAACGATTCCAACGTGATCTTGGCGGATGAGCCTACGGCCAGCCTCGACACGAAGCGGGCGCATGAAGTGGTCAGCCTGATCGCGCACGAGGTAAAGACGCGTCAGAAGGCCGCCATCATGGTCACGCACGACGAGCGGATGCTTGAATATTGCGATCGAGTATACCGGATGGAAGACGGCCGGTTGTCGCTGGCTGAACCTGCGAGATCGGCGACTGTTCACGCATAAAGTATGCAGAAGCGCGCAATCCTGCCTATCGCAGGTTGCGCGCTTTTCATTTACATTAGCTTCCTCGTGTTGTACATTATTATTCATTATAGTGAATAATAATTCACTCAAAGGAGCGTGTGCGATATGGAACTCGTTATCGAGTACGGCAGCCTTAGCGACTATCTCACAGAGACGGAGGAGCTGGACTACTCCCATCCTCTGATACAGAAGCTTGCCGCATCGTTGTACGGTACCGCGAACGCTGACGAGCTAACCTTCGTTAAAGCCGCATTCGAATACGTCCGCGACGAGATTGCCCATTCCTGGGACATTCAAGCCTCTCGCGTCACTTGCAGGGCCTCCGACGTGCTTCAATATCGGCACGGCATCTGCTACGCCAAGTCCAACCTGCTCGCCGCGATCCTAAGAAGCCAAGGCGTTCCGGCGGGATTCTGCTATCAGCGGCTGACGCTAGGGGATACGCCCGACACGGGGCACTGCATCCATGCTTTAAACGCGGCGTACATCGACAGCCTGGGCAGATGGATTCGGCTCGACGCTCGCGGCAATAAGAACGGGATCGATGCTCGGTTCTCGATCGAGGCGGAGCAGTTAGCGTTCCCGATCCGCGTCCCCTACGACGAGATCGATTACCCCGGCGTGTATGCGAACCCGAATCCGAAGACGATCGCCACGCTGAAGCAGTCTACGGATGTGCTCGAGATGTATCGGAATCGTCTGCCGGATACGATATAGGAGCGTTACCTTTTCCCCGCGTAGAAGAGCAAGTAGGCTTCGAGCTGCCTGCTCCAATAAGAAACGTCATGGCTGCCTGGACCGTGCTCCCATTGCACATCAAGCTCCATCGATCGGAGCAACTCGTATAAGCTTTCGTCTTGTTTCATCAGCAGATCCTGCTCCCCGGCGTCCAAGTAAATTTCGATTCCGGCAAGCTTCTCCGCATCGGCCAGCTTGAACGGGTCCCGCAGCTTCCGTAGAGTCTCGTCCGGATAAAGCCAGTCACGCTGGCTTAAGTATTGGTCCGTAGAGGTGTAGGTCCAGAGCGCGGCGCTGTGGGCGCCGATCCGGCCGAACAGGTCCGGATGCTTGAAGCCGAGGTGCAGCGAAGCGAATCCGCCCATGGAGATACCGCCGACGTAGCGGTCCTCCTGATTCGCTTGCGTGCTATAATGGCTATCCACGTAAGGGATTAAGTCTTGAATCAAGTAATCCTCGTACGGTCCGATGCTCACGCCGCCCGGGTCCTCTCCTTCTCCCTCCTTCGTATTCACGGCGAAGCTGTTGCCGTAATCCGGGGAGACGATGATCAGCGGGTCGATGCGCCCTTCCTGGATGAGCCGATCTGCAACCTCGTTAAGCTTGAGATAGGTAAAGTAAGAATCGTGCGTCCCGCCGTAGCCGTAAAAAAGATAAAGGACGGGATATTCCGTGTCAGAGTTGTACGACGGCGGAAGATAGATAGACATCATCTTATCCGCGTCCAGCGCTTCACTATGGAAGCTTACTTGCTCGATCCGGGATAATGCAGGCACGCTTGCAGGCGGGGCCGAAGCGCTCGGCGAAGACTCGGCCGTTACGGCGGGAGTGCTCGTCGCCGGCGAATCGTCGTTGGATTTGCAGCCGCTCAAGGGCATCACGCTCAACACTCCGATCACCGTAAGGAATAACAAAACTCTCATTCGACATACAGCCTCCAATCACGAACAAAGGCACCTTGTACCCTTAACTCAGGTGACAAGGTGCCTTCTGTATATCCCTATTGTAGCTTATAAACCCGCGCTTCGTAAGCTCTAAGCGTAATCCCCGTTATCGAGCCGCTATGCGCATCATTATAGTTGGAGAGCATCAACTGCCCTTCGCTGCGCGCTTGCAGCGCATCCGGGGCCTCGAACCTCGCCTCGTCTGCCGAGAAATTGAGCAGCACGAGCCATGTCTCCCCATGCCACGCCCTCTTATAGGCGTAGATTTGCTCATGGTCCTCCGCGACGATCTCGTAATCCCCATAGATCAGGATGGGATGCTGCTTACGCAATCGGATCAACCTCTGATAGTAGCGGAAAATCGAGTCCGAATCCGTAAGCGACTCCGCGACGTTAATGTCCCGATAATTCGGATTGACGGCGAGCCATGGCGTTCCGGTCGTGAACCCTGCCTGTTCGCTGTCGTCCCATTGAATCGGCGTGCGGGCGTTGTCGCGACCTTTGGCGTGGATGGACGCCATCACTCGTTCCGCAGGCTCGCCCCGTTCGTGAACCGCCTCCCGGTAATAGTTCAGCGTCTCCACGTCCTTATAATCGTCGATCGAGGCGAACTTTACGTTCGTCATTCCGATCTCTTCGCCTTGATAGATATACGGCGTTCCCTGAAGCGTATGGTTGAACGTGGCGAGCAGCTTGGCTGACCGCTTGCGGAACTCGGGAGAGTCGTTGCCGAACCGCGACACGATGCGCGGCTGGTCGTGATTGTTCAAGTACAGGCTGTTCCAGCCTTTGCCGTTCAGGCCGTACTGCCATTTGCTCGTGACGGCTTTCAGATCGGCGAGCCGCCACGGCTTGAGGTTCCACTTGCCGCCATCGCCGGAATCGATGTCCATCGTCTCGAACTGGAACACCATGTTGACTTCCTTATTGTCCGGACTCGTGAACTGGACGGCTTGGCCGGGCGTAACGCCAGGCATCTCGCCGACGGTCATGACGTTGTAGCCGGACAGCGCCTGCTCGTTCATCTCCCGGAGATACTCGTGGATGCGCGGTCCGCACATGAAGAACTCGCCGCCCCATTCGTATCGGCCACCGCCCGGCGCATCCGGCAAGCCGTCCGCCTTGGAGATAAAGTTGATGACGTCCATCCGGAACCCGTCGATGCCTTTGTCCAGCCAGAACTTCATCATCTTGTACACGTCCGCGCGCAGCTTCGGATTGTCCCAATTCAGGTCCGGCTGTTTGCGCGAGAAGAGATGCAAGTAATATTCGTCCGTCGCCTCATCGTATTGCCACGCGGAGCCGCCGAATACCGATACCCAGTTGTTCGGCTCTACGCCCGGCGCCTTGCCCGGCTTCCAGAAGTAATAGTCCCGGTACGGATTGTCCTTGGACTTCCGCGATTCCTCGAACCAACGATGCTCGTCGGAGGAATGATTAACGACGAGGTCCATAATGAGCTTGATGCCCCGCGCATGAAGGCCCTCCAGCAGCGCCTCCCAATCGCTCATCGTGCCGAACTCGTCCATGATCGCCTCGTAATCGCTGATATCGTAGCCCATGTCGTCGTTCGGCGATTTGTACACCGGACTTAACCAGACGATCCCGACGCCGAGCTCCTTAAGATAATCCAGCTTGCTGATAATGCCAGGAATATCTCCGATCCCGTCGCCGTTGCTGTCCTTGAAGCTGCGCGGGTAAATTTGATAGACGACTTCCTCCTGCCAGAACGCTCCTGTATGCATCGCTTACTTGCTCCCTTCTTCTCCTACGGCAACCGTGCGCTTCTCCTCGTGGGCGCGCAAGATTGCCTCCAACACTTGCTGGCTTTCATAGCCTGCCATAAATCCCGGCAGTCCATCACTTGGCGAACCGTCCAATAGCCGGGCGAAATCCTCCCACTGCGACAGCTTCACGTCATGCGGCACGTCCATCCGCTTCTCGACTCTGCCTCCCGTCTCCGCGTCCCGATGGATCCAGATGACATGCTCCGGATCTTCCGTGCTCGCGTGGAGAGTGCCGGAATCTCCGTAAATCGCGATGTCCAGCTGGTTGCCGGAGCCGATCGCGTTGCGCGTCGTCTGGAACACGCCGACCGCCCCGTTCTTCATGACCGCATGGAAGCACGCAAGATCGTCGACCTCCACGGGAACCGGTTCTCCGGTCTGCAGGCTTCTCCGCTCCGCGACGATCGTCTGCAGATGAGCGGACAGCTCCTCGAACGACCCGATCAGATAATGGGCCAAATCAATCATATGCGCGCCTAGATCGCCTAATGTTCCGGTGCCGGTCACGTTCTTATCGAAGCGCCATAGGAACGGAGTATCGTACGCCGCCGACCCCCACTCCTGCAAATACTGCACGGAGAAGTGGCGCACGCCGCCGATTCTGCCGTCCTTCAGCAGCTGCCTAATGAATCGGAACGCCGGCGTGTACCGATAGCTGAAGCCAATCATCGCCGGGACGGGGCGACTCTCGTAAATCTGAAGCAACCCGTTCGCCTCATGCAGGTTCATCGTAAACGGCTTTTCCGATAGGAACGGCTTGCCGGCCGCCAAGCACAGCGCCATGATTTCCGCGTGCAGGACGTTCGGAGTGACGGAAATGACCGCGTCGACTGCCTCGTCGGCGATTAATGCGCGAAAGTCGGCATATCTTCGCTCCGAAGGAATGCCGAGCTGATCTCCCGTCTTCGCCAGCGCGGCCTCCCGCACGTCGCATATCGCCGTCATGACTAAGTGCGGAGCATGGTTCTTGATACCGTTAAGGTGAGCATTGGCCATATCGCCTAGACCGATTAGCCCGATTCTGTATGGTTTCGTCTGCGCCATTATGCTCTGACCCCCGTTCCGATGTTCTCCAACGGCTCCGTTCTGCCGTAACTAACCGCCGCGCCTTGCGCCGGCGCAGCCCACGATACGGCGTTGGAGATGACGCGGAGAACGTCCGGATGATAGTACGTCGGGAACGTCTCGTGCCCCGGGCGGAAGTAGAACAGCCTGCCTTTGCCCCGCCGGTAACAGCAGCCGCTGCGGAAAACCTCTCCTCCCTCGAACCAAGAGACGAACACAAGCTCATCCGGAGCCGGAATTTCGAACCGCTCCCCGTACATTTCTTCCTGTGCGATCTCGATATATTCTCCAAGTCCGTCCGCGATCGGATGGCCGTGCTCGACGACCCATATGCGCTCCTTCTCGCCGTCGTCCCGCCACTTCAAAGCACCCGTCCTCGTACCTAGCAAGCTTTGGAATATTTTCGAGCCGTGGCCGGAGTGAAGCACGATCAGCCCCATGCCGCCCAGCACCCGGTCGCGCACCTTCTCCACGATATCGTCCCGTACCTCGTCGTGAGCCATATGCCCCCACCAGATGAGCACGTCGGTACGATTCAACACGTCTTCCGATAATCCATGGTCGGGATCGTCCAATACCGCGGTTGTCACCTCGAAGCTGTCGTTCTTCAGGAGATGGCCGGCTATCGCCCGATGAATCCCTTCGGGATAGATAGTCGCGACTTGCTCGTTCTGCCGCTCATGCCGATATTCGTTCCATACGGTCACTTTGATGGGTGCCAATTCGATCGTCCTCCTTAGGTATCTCTTCATCCCCAGTATAGGACGTGATACAATGGCCATGAATGTCCGATAGAGACTTCTTTTGTACGATAGCGACTTTTACTAGCCGAGGAGGCGCCGTTATGCTAGCCGTGAACATGGATATTCTGCCCAAGATCCGCTTAGCCGGGTTCGTCTCGTACAAGACGCCTTGGATCCATTTCAAGCGGAACACCGATGAATACCTTCTCTACTTCATCAGAAGCGGCGAGCTGCACATGCGGGAGAACGGAACGCCTTACGTCCTGCGTAGAGGCGACGTGCTTCTCTTGGAACCGAACCTGGATCACGAGGGTACCCGGAAGCATGTGTGCGACTATTACTACGTGCACTTCAGCCATGCCGACATCGAGTCGCGCCCGATTGCCGATGCGAAATCGCTCGCCAGACGGGTACTTCTCGAGGAGGAGCAGTCCGGCTCCGACGACGATTCGAACATCTGCTATCTCGGCAAGCATTTCGGAATAACGAATAAGCCCGCCCTGCTTCAAGCGTTCCGAGGCATGGACGAGCTACGAGAGTTGTATTATCGCAAGCAGTATAACCGCAATCTTACCGCGCTCAGATTCTCCCAGCTGCTGATCGAGCTCTCCCGTGAGAATCTTCTATCCGAGCTTCAGAGAGCCGACGGCCGAAGCTCCAAGTCGCTTCTAAAGGTGCACGCGCTGCTAGATTACATTCACCACCATTATGTCGACAAAATCACGAGCCGACAGATTGAAGAAGCGGTTGGCGGAAACTTCGACTATCTGAACCGTATTTTCAAGCAAAGCACCGGTTATCCGATCGTCCAATACACGAACAAAATTCGAATCGACCACGCCAAGGAGCTGATCCAGGCGACCGATCTGAGCATCGGCGAAATCGGCTATTTGACCGGCTTGAACGACCCTTACTACTTCAGCAAAGTGTTCAAAAAGCACGTCGGCCTATCCCCGCTCCAATATCAGCGTTCACTGGCCGGCGAGCCGCGCATCGATGGCTGAGGACGCTTCGTTCAAAGCGGTCTTTACGTCCTCTCCCTCGATGAAGATGCGCTCCAGCGCATCCTTGTACAGCTGCTCGATCTCGTTCCATTGCGGAATCGCCGGGCGATAGAACGCTTGGTCGATGCCCTCCAGATAGGGCGCGATATACGGGTTATCCGCGCTCGCCCCGATCGGCTCCTGCAGCGCTTCCGTATTTGTCGGAATGAGTCCGGCCTTGAACATCGTTGCCTGCGTTTCCTTGCCCATCATCCAGCGAATGAAGGTCCACGCTTCTTCCTTCACCTTCGTCCCCTTCGTCAGGACGAGGCTTTCTCCGCCGATCACCGACCCGTACAATCCTAGCGAGGGAAAAGGGGCGGGAACGGTCGTCTGCAGCACGTCGGCGTCACGGTTCGCGGAATTCAGTAAGATGCTGTAATACCATGGGCCTTCGTCGATCATCAGCACGCGGCTGTCCGTACGCACGTCCTTCCATAGATCCCCTTTGCCGTCAAGCATATGCGGATTGAGCAGCCCTTCCCGGAACAGCTTCAGAAGCGTCTCCACCGCATAAATGCTAGCCTCGCTGTTTAGGTATCCGCTTGTCGTCGTGAACCGTTCGTCTGAAAGCTTACCGCCCAATCCGAAGAAATACGGCAGGCTTCCCCACATGTCGAGGCCAGACATCCCGATGACGTAATGGCGCTCGCGGGCAAGCTCCACGACTTCCATGAGCGATCTCGGCACCGCGTCGCCAAGCAGACGACGGTTGAAGATCGCCGCCTTCGTTGTAATGTTGAGCGGCAGGCCGAAGACGCGGTCCCCGACCCGGTTCGATTCGAGCATGTGCTCGCGAAGCGGCTTCGCTGCCGTTCCGTAGTCCGGGAACTGGTCGAGCGGCAGCAGTAAGCCCCTGCTCGCGAATCTCGGCACCCAGGCGTAATCCAGCCGGATCACGTCCGGCGTCTTGTCGGCAGCCGCACGGGTCATGAGCGCTCCAAGATACTCCTGATTGGATGCCTGCCTGACCGACTGAATGCGGATTTCCGGATGCTCCTTCTGGAAGGCCGGAATGACCTGCTCCTCGAACACCCTCGTCTCCTCGTCGCTGTACGTATGCCAGACGACGACCGTCTTCACCGGCTCGTCGTCCAATTGGCGCACGTCATTGCGGTCCTCGATGATCCCCGACTGCAAGCAGCCCGTAAGCACCAACAACGCGCATAGAACGAGAGCGGCTAACCTCCGTCTCATAGCCCCGGTTCTCCCCTTTCGGAGTCGATTCGGCCGTTCCCATAACGCATCCGGTAATCGATAGGCGATAAGCCGCAGGTTTTCTTGAACAGCTTGCTGAAATACTTGACATCGTTGAAGCCCGCTTGTTCGGAGATGACGTAGATTTTGAGATTGGAATCTGCGAGCAGCTCTTTCGCTTTCTCGAGGCGCAAGCCGATCACGTAATCGATGAAGTTGTGGCCGGTCGTCTTCTTGAACAGGACCGAAAAATAGCTTTGCTCACGTGTACGGCATCCGCTACCTCCTGCAGCGTTATCGTCCTCAAATCGTGCTTCCCGATATACTCGAGCGCCTTCTCGATCGGGCTGTGCTCGGCGTGCAGCTCGGGCTCGCCGTGCGCTCGTCCGCGCGGTTCCGCGGTCGACGCCGACGGTTCATATGCCTCTTCGGACAGCCTTTCCTTGCATTTGCGCAGCGCCGCAAGAAGCTCCTCCGGCTCCAGCGAATGCTTCAGTATATAATCGACGACGCCCAGCTTAAGCCCTTCGCGGACGTATTCGAAATCGTTATAGCTGCTCACGAGAATGACCTTGCAGGACGGATTCAGCTTCATCGCCTCGCGCGTGAGCGTCAGGCCGTCCATGAGCGGCATCTTTATGTCCGTAATAACGATGTTCACGGGCTGAGACAGCATCGCGTCCAGCGCCGCGACTCCGTTCGCGTACTCGCCGACCACCTCGAACCCTTCCTTGCCCCAGTCGATCAGCGCCTTGATGCCGAACCGGATAATCGGCTCGTCGTCAACGATCAGAACTCGAATCATGCTGCTCGCCCCCATTGACCGGTTTAGGATACAATACCATTCTCGCCGTCGTTCCCCCGCCTTCATGGCCGAACAAGACCAACTCGGAGCCGCGGTCGAAGTAAAGCTCGATGCTCTCGTAGACGTGCCGCAGCCCGATGCCGGCATGCCCGTCTCGCACCGCGTCGCGGACCGATTGCTCGATCGCCTGCTTATCCGGCAGAATCCCGATTCCGTTGTCCCGGATCGTAATCACGACAGCTCCTTGCTCTTTGGCGACCTCGATATCGAGCTCTCCGTCGATGTCCAGCGGCACGATGCCGTGGAAAATCGCGTTCTCCACGAGAGGCTGAATCATCATCCGCGGAATAAGGAACGACGACGCGTCCGGGTCGAGCTTCAAGCTTAGCTTAAACGTCTTGTTGTATCGCAGCTCGAGGATCGCCAAGTACTTCTCGATGATGTCCATCTCTTCCTCGATCGTAAAGAAATGCCCTTTCTTGCCCATATTCGCCTCAAGCAGCCGGATCAACGACGAAATGCCTTCGAACGCTCGGTCCGATTGACCGTATTTGATCAACCACCTTATCGTGCCCAGCGTATTGAACAGAAAATGAGGGTTGATCCGGTGCGTAACCGCGCGAAGCTCCGCGTCCTGCTTCTGCCGCTGCTCCGCCGATACTTGCTCCATCAGACGATCGATGTCGGCGATCATCCGGTTGAACTGGCGGCTCATCAGCCCGAATTCGTCCTGCGTAACGATCTGGGAGCGGACGGACAAGTCACCCATCTGGACCTGCTTCATCTGCTTCGTCAGCTGCTTGACCGGACGGGTGACTCTTCTCGCGATGATGAGCCCGATTAGAATACCGACTAGCGTGAACGCGATGAAAGACAGCAGGATTTGATGATGCAGCGTATCCAATCTATCCGTGATTTCATGCTCCGGAACGGTTCCGACGATCAGCCAGCCGTTGCTCAGCCGCTGCTTGACGCCGTAATACGCGGTATCGCCGCTATGGAACTCGAATTCCACCGCCGTGTTGCCGACGATGTTGCGAAGCAATTCCGGATTGTCCACGTAGCTATTGATTTTCTCGCGGTCCGGATCGACCATGATTCTGCCTTTCTCGTTCACGACGAAGAAACCGCCCGTGTCGCCCAGCTTCATTCTCTCGATGTTGTCGAGGATTTTGCGGCCGTTCAGGTTGACGAGGATATAACCAATGCCTGTCATCGTCTTATAATCTTCAAGCACGCGGCCGATCGGCAGCACGAGCTCCGTATTGTCGCCGCCCCCGCTGAACCTGTCCGCTTGCAGCCCATTCCACACGAGGCCGCCGTTCTTCAGCTTCGCTTCCTTCACCCAGTCCAATTGTTCAAGGTCGTATTGCGCCAATTTGATCTTAGAGAACGTCCCGCTTCCCCAGCTGTTGCTCTGGTCCTTCAGCACGTAGACGATATTCACGAACGAGCTCGTGTAGACGAGATTGTTCAGGAAGCTCTTCAAGTACTCTTCGGTATCGATCCATGCCTTCAAATCCTCGCCGCTGCTCGGACTGCTCTGGCTGGCCACGAGCTGCTGGATGCGGAGGTCGTTGGAGATCAAATCCGCGACGTCGCTGCCCGCGTTCAGGATGAAGGATAAGGAGTCCGCCGCCTGCTGCGCGATCTGCACCGACGATTCCCGCACGTTGTGCTTCACCGTGTTGTTCGATACGAGGTAGAAGGAAGCGCTGGTGAACAACGTCGGCAGCAGGATGACGATAACGAACGCGGCGATCATCTTGGTGGCAAAACGATTGAAAATGCGAATGTTACCGATCATCGTGCTCCCCCCTTCTTATCCCTCAAGATCATTGTACAACAGTCGCCGGTAAAACCGGGAAAAGACATCACCCCTCAAGGATGATGTCTTCTCGAACCTATTTATTTGCCGGTAGCCGCACGCCATTCGTCGACTTGCTTCTGGGCTTCCGCGATGACTTTGTCCATGCCTGCCGCCTTCATCTTCTCGATGAACCTCGGCAGGTTCTTCTCCGGATCCATCTGGCCGGATTTGATGCCGTCCTCGAATTCCTTCTTCACGTTATCGAGGGCAATCAGCTCGTTCTGAACCGGGTCGGAGTCGAAGACGAAGCCGAACAAGCGGGATTCCTTCTGCGCGATCAGCTGGTTAAAGCTTTCGTAGTTGCTGTATTTGTTCGGGTCCTCGCCTTGGCGCGTGTAGTTCAGCATTTGGTTGCCGATCTGCCACATGATGTCGTGATAGAAGCCGACGGAGTCTTGCGTCTGCCCGTCCGGCAGCGCGACTTGACCGTCCTTGAGCACGTAATGCTTGCCTTCGATGCCGAAGTTGAACAGCGTGAGCAGCTTCTGGTCCTTGAAGAACAGGTTCAGCAGCATCATGGTTCGCGCCGGATCTTTAGAAGTCTTGGAGATCGTCTGCATCGTCGCCGTCAGCTTGCCGGTCTGCAGCCTGTCGGTGTTCATCGGCACTTGGATAATCTCCATGCCAACCGAGGCGCTGCGGCTCGGCATCGGCTTAGGCTCTCCGATGTTGGAGTCCGCTACGATCTCCATGTCCGCCATCGTCGCGAACGCTTTCTTAGCCTTGAACTTCTGCCAGATGTCCAGACCCTGCGTCAAGCCGTCCTTGTTGATATAGCCGGCTTGGAACCAATCGCGGGTGAGCGTCGCCAGCTCGATATAGCGAGGCATGTCGTATCTCGACACCACCTTATAGTTGGACGGGTCCGTGCTTACGTCGATTCCGAAGCCGCCGATCACTTCGTCCAGGGAGCTCGATCCGAAGTAGGCGTCGAGCGGCCAAGCCGGACCGACGAACGGCGTCACGCCGGGCTCGTTCTCTTGGATCGTCTTCAGCATCGGCTCCAAATCCTTAAGATTGCCGGACTTCAGCACCGTTAGGTCGAAGTTGTACTTGTCGACGAGCTCCTTGCTGAACGCGATGCCTTGTTGGTTGCCCAGCTCTTGGTGCGTGTGGATGCCGTACAATTTGCCTTGGCGGCGAGCAGCATCGTGGTAGTCCTTTTCCACCGCTTCGATGTCCGGTCCGTATTGGGCGAGCAGATCGTCCAGCGGCAAGAGCCCGCCTTTATTCACCTGCGTCTCGAAGCCAAGCCAGCCCGCGGTGAAGAACAGATCGAATTTGTCGCCGGAGGCCATCATCAGATTCGTCTTGTCGCCCCACGAGCCCCAGTCGATCGGATTCAGCTTCACGGTGACGTTCAAATCCGGGTACGTCGTGCTCAAATACTCGTTCATCGCGTCCTCGACCGCGTCTTGATCCTTCTGCGGCGCGTCCGGATAGACCATGACGACTTCGTAAGGCTCCAGCGCTTTCGGTTGTTCGTCGGATGGAGAAGCCGACGTTGTCTGGCTAGGCGTTGTCGAAGCGGTATTCCCTGCGTTGTTGTCGTTGTTCGAGCATCCCGCTAACGCCATGACGATTACCAGCAGCGTCGATAACAGGAGTATGGAGCTTGCGCGTAGCTTGTTCACTTGTTTTCCCCCTTAGAAAGTGTGCTTCGCATGCATCTATTACTAAATCGGGCGGCCGGAACGGCCTCCGAGTTTAGCCCTTAACCGCGCCGATCGTCAGGCCTTTGACGAAATACTTCTGCAGGAACGGGAATACGAGCGAGATCGGCAGGATCGCCAGCATCGCCATCGCCATCCGGATCGATTCGAGCGGCGGCGTCATGATCGAGGTCGGGCTATACGCTTTATTCGCGATCGATTGCAGGAACAGGGCGTTAAGCAGCGTTTTATTCAGAAAATATTGCAGCGTGTATAGCTTCTCGTTATTGATGTACACCAAGCTCGTGAACCAATCGTTCCAATAGGACACGGTGACGAAAAGGCCTATCGTGGCAAGCACGGGCAACGACAGCGGAAGAATGATGCTGAAGTACGTCCGGTACTCGCTAGCGCCGTCGATCTGAGCGGAATCGATCAAAGACGGCGGAATGCTGTTCGTGAAGAATGTGCGCATGATGAAAATGTTGAACCCGCCGATCAGCCCGGGGATGATCAGCACCATGAGCGTGTCCTGCAGATGGAACATCCGCGTATAGACCAGATACCATGGCAGCAAGCCGCCGCTGAACAGCATCGTGAAGAACACGTAGAAGCTTAGGAAACCGCGCAGCGGGAATTCCTTGCGCGACAGCGAGAACGCCATGGCCGAGGTGACGAACAGGCTGACGACCGTACCGATGATCGTGACGAGAATCGAAACCCCGAAAGCCCGGCCGATCGTCTCCGCGTCATGCCGCAAGTAGCGGTACGCCGTAAAGTCGAAGTTATCGGTCCAGAAACGGTAGCCGTACGTACTGATGTCGTTCTCGTTCGTCAGCGACACCATGAAGATCAGCCACAGCGGAATTAAGCAAGCCAAGCTGAGCAAGAACAACGGGATGAGAACCAGCGGATTCGTTCGATTCTTCGTTGTCATCTTCTCCTCCTTGATAAAATTGAATCTTCGTCAGGCTCGAACTAACTCGCCCTTAGAACAAAGCGTTATCGCTGCTGAACCGTTTGACGATGCGGTTCACCGTGATGACGAGAATGAAGCCCACGACGCTCTGCAGCAAGCCCGCCGCGGCGGCAAGCCCCGTATCTCCCGTCACCAGCAGCGCGTTGTATACGTAAGTGTCGATGACCTCGGTCGTGCTCTTCAGCATGCCGGACGCCATCGTCGCCTGGTAGAACAGCCCGAAGTCCGCATTGAAGATTCGCCCGATCGCCAGCAGCGTCATGATGATGATGACCGGCGCGATGAGCGGGACCGTAATCTTCGTCATCTGCTTCCACCGGCCAGCCCCGTCGATCCGCGCCGCTTCGTAATACTCTTGGTCGATGCCGACGATCGCCGCCAAGTACACGACCGCCAAGTAACCGACCGACTTCCAGGTGTTCACGATCGTCAGAATGTACGGCCAATATTCCGGCGACGCGTACCAGGCGATCGTCTCTTTGCCAAGCGGCTCGAGAATCGATTTGTTGATGAAGCCCAGCTCCGGATTAAGGAAGCCGTAGACGAGGTAGCCGACGATAACCATCGAGATGAAGTGCGGCAGCAGCATCGTGCTCTGGAAAAACTTGGACAAGATCCGGTTCCTCACTTCGTTCAGCAGCACCGCCAGAAGGACGGCCAGCACGGTATTGATGGTGAGGAAGGTGAAGTTGTACAGGATCGTGTGCTTGATAATCATCCAAGCGTCGTTCGAAGCGAACATGAACTTGAAGTTGTCGATTCCGACCCAATCGCTGCCGAGGATGCCCTTCGTATAGTTCAAGTTCTTGAACGCGAGGAAAATGCCGAACATAGGCAGATAGTTATTGACGAACAGCAGCGCGAACCCCGGTATGGCGAGAATAAGCAGAGAGCGGGTTTTCCAGAGCTTGTGAAGCAGCGTCCTCTGCGGCTTCGGAGCGATCGGGGCGGTTGCGGGAGACAGTTTACTCGTTGCCATGGGATGCTCCTTTTGTTTTGATAGCTTCATTATCCCGGGGAACGACCGCTCATGAAACCGCTTTAAATTTGATGTGGGTGTACTTTATCGCGAGCAAATTTCGGGGAAAGGTGTAATTTATTCTGAAATTGCGCCATCAGCGAAAAGGAATGCACCTTGTTGGGCGCTTGGCGGGGATTGGGACGCTTGGGGCGCTCGCAGTTAGTCGTCCAAACCGACTAATTCCCGCTCAAGTCTGCGATACGCTCGGAGTTAGTCGTCCAAACCGACTAATTCCCGCTCAAGTCTGCGATACGCTCGCAGTTAGTCGCCCAGACCGACTTATTCCCGCTCACGTCCGCATTCTGCTCGCAGTTAGTCGTCCAAACCGACTAATTCCCGCTCATGTCCGCGATACGCTCGCAGTTAGTCGTCCAAACCGACTATTTCTCGCTCAAGTCCGCGATACGCTCGGAGTTAGTCGCCCAAACCGACTAATTCCCGCTCAAGTCTGCGATACGCTCGCAGTTAGTCGCCCAGACCGACTTATTCCCGCAAAAAAAAGGCGACCCGATAGTCACTTTAACGATGACTAAGAGACGCCCCTTACAGTTAATTTCCAGCGATATGTTATAATTTACGCAACACTAATTCTCTGGAGGTACCCCAATGCCTAAACAAAAAGTGCCTCGCTAAGCCCGTGCCCCGCCTTGTCCCGCTCGTTGTTGAAGCTCCATTCCACTATGAGACGGAGGACGAGGAAAAATGATAGGTACGCGGATAGATTGGAAAGAGCTTAAATTTGGCGTAGAAATTGAGTTCATAGGCGGCGGTGACCCCAGGCAGATTGAGCTGCTGCCCGGATGGGTCATGGCGTTAGACGAGCTACAGATCGACGAATCCGGCGAGGAGTCCGGCAGCGAGCTTAAACCGCCTCCGATCAGCTGGGAAGACCGCGAGCAGATTCGCGTGATGCTGGCAAGGCTTCGTGCCGCAGGCGCTGCGGCCAATTGGAGCTGCGGACTTCATGTGCATGTCGGCTTGGAGTCATGGGGGCAAGAGGCGATTCCCGCATGGATCGAGGCGGCTTTGTCCTATCAGGATGCGCTGAGAACGCTGCTCGAGACGAGCGAGGACCGGCTAATCTACTGTCCACCTGTCACGCCGGAGATGCTGGAGCAATATCGCGACAATCCTGCAGGCGAATCGCTCTGCCGGCCAGGACGCCCCCAGTCCCATCGCTGCGGAATTAATCTAGCGGCTTGGTTCGATTTCGGCACGATCGAAATTCGTTACGCGAACGGCTCGCTGGATGACATTGAGGTGTTAAATACGATCGAGCTTGTATTGCGCTTCGTCGCGGCTGTTGGCGAAGCGCGAGAGCTGCCTAGGGAAGCGGTGGCGTTAGCTCGCGCGCTAGGTGCGCCAGCAAACGGGTATCCGCCGCCGCAGCCCGCTCCGCGATGGTACAGTGAGCGCATGTGGCTGGAGGAGCTGCTCATCCCAGTCTTGACGCCGATAGCGACGAGTCTGATTCCGGACGGCGAAATCCTTCACATTTTCCCCGAATCGGACGCCTTTAGAGTCGTTGTCGAGGATCCGAAGGACGGCACGCCGCATCCCGTATGGGTCCGGCCGACGGCTGATGGCTGGAAGGTCATATAGTGTCATATTGTCAACGGTTTTCCCCCTCTCCGGAGGGGGATTTTCTATGCCTTGCCGTCAGGGTAACTCCGAACCGATCTCAGGGATTTTCCTCCAATCTTTCAGAGACGCCCCCTATTGGATCATCACGCAACTTCCGATAGGATAAATATAGAAGCTCATTATCGGTTCACTAAGGAGTTATCATCATGACGCTCAAGAAACGAATCATCATCCCCCTGCTTGCCCTGCTCGGTTTATGCATACCTACGCTCGCCTCGGCGCACGTCAAATGGTTCACGGAGATGCCTCCGGTGAAGGAAACGATCGAGCATATTCTATCGCCCTTCTTCATGACCGTCGCGATCCTGGTCGCCGCGTTGCTGGCGTTACTGACTCAAGTACTGCCGGTGCTAATGCGCGTATCCGTCCTGACCCGCTTGGACCGCACGGTCGAGAACTGGCGGTTCCTCTCGTTCCCGCTGCTGCAGTACGGCACGGCGATCGCGATGATGTGGGGTGCAATTGAAGGCAAGCTGTTCGCTCCGGAATTGGAACTGCACGGCACAGCCGCCACTGCGGCGGTATGGGCGGCTGCAGCGATTCTGCTGATCCCGCACCATTATGCGGCGAAAGCCGGCGCAGGCATTCTCCTTGGCTTGTTCATCTACAGCATCGCGGAGTACGGCCTGTTCCATCTGCTCGACTACGGGTTCTACCTCGCTCTCATCGGGGCGCTTGCCCTCCGTCAGACGAAGCTTGAGCGCTGGGCTTTTCCGATTCTGTATCTAGGTACAGGACTATCGCTCTGCTGGGTTGCCGTAGAAAAATGGATTTATCCGAACATGAGCCTTAACATCGTCGAGCAGCATCACATTCCGACCTTCGGCTTCGCTCCAGGCCATTTCATCATCCTTGCGGCATTCATTGAATTCGTCGTCGGTTACTTGCTCGTCGTCGGTATCCTGAACCGCGTGCTGTCGATCGTGCTAACCTGTATATTCATCACGACAACGATGCTGTTCGGATATACCGAGGTCGTGGGCCATTTTATTATCCATATTGTATTAATCATCTTCATCATCGAAGGAACAAGCTTCTATAAGCCGCCGGTCGACATGCACGAAGGCGCGCTCAACCGTATCGTCTTCGTCATGCTGAACTTCCTGTTCGTGCTGGCGACGTTCCTGCTGATCTATTATCGATTCGCTTAATCAACAAGCGGCGCTCCCTTCAATAGGGGCGCCGCTTGTCTTATATTACCGCGGACCACGCCCGCCTTAACGCCTGCACGCCAAGCGTCATCTCCGATTCATTAACCCCGCCGAAGCCCAAGTAGATCTTCGGGTTGCCGCTGATCGAGCGGATGTGAGGATCGGGGCTTCCGTACACGAGCACGCCTTCCTCCCTCGCCAAGGCAATCAGCGTATCCGCGCTCGCTTCGGTCGTCACCGACAGCTCGATATGCAAACCCGACCCGCTGCTCCCGATCTGCACCGTGTCCGGCATATGGCTGCGGATGAGGCGAACCAACGTCTCCAGCTTTAACCGATAGATTCTGCGCATGCGCCGGATGTGCCGGAACCAATGCCCGCGGGAGATGAACAGCTGCATGGCCCACTGGTCCATTCGCGATGGAGCGGACAACGTATGCTCCAGCGAGTGCAGCCTAGCAAGCAACTCCGGCGGAAGCACCATGTAGTTTAATCGCAACGAAGGCGTGAACATCTTCGAGAACGTCCCGATGTAGATGACCGCCCCGTGCTTGTCCATGCTCTGAAGCGACGGGATCGGGTTACCGAACAGCCTAAGCTCCCCGTCGTAGTCGTCTTCGATGATGTAGCCTTGGTGGGCGTAGGCCCATTGAAGCAATTGCTGCCGCTGCATGTACGGCATCGGATCGCCCGTCGGCCGATGCGAAGGCGTTGCGTACAGAATCCGAAAGGCGTCGCCCCACTGCGCGTCCTCAACCAACGAGTACGGAACGATATGGAACCGATGGTCGGTGAAATAAGACCTCACCTGCGCGATCCCGTGCTCCTCGATTCCCACCTTAACGTGATCCCCGAACAGTCTAGACAGAAGCTGCAAGCTATATGAGATGCCTGTCCCGATGATAACCTGCCCCGGAACGCAGACCACGCCCCGCGAATGCAACAAATACTGCGCCACGCTCTCTCGCAGCTCGTATTCCCCTCTGACATCGCCGTACTGGTGAACCGAGCCCGCATGAAGCGATAACGCCTCGCCCATAACGGATTTCCATTGTCGGAGAGGGAACGAATCCCCGTCTATCGTGAGCAGGCTGAAGTCGATGAACTTGGCCCCCGCAGTATACTCGCGATTCTCGATAGGAGCCGCCGTCGCCGATCGTCGCAGCCGTGTCTTCGCCGGCTGCGGGTTGACGACGATTAATCCCGAGCGGTTTTTACTATATACATAGCCTTCTTCTAACAGCATCTGATAGGCCGTTTCCACGGTCGTCTTGCTAATGTTCAGCTGCTGCTTCAGAGCACGAACGGAAGGAAGCTTCGTACCGTCCGCGATCGCTCCGTCCTGAATAAGGGTGCGAATATGCTTATATACCTGAGCGTAAAGCGGCTCGTTGCCTTGAAACGCCACAGACAGCTCCATGCTTCCACCGCCTCATCTGTCCTCTAAATAAGTTGCCAATCTGAACCTTATGGTCGGGTCACATTCATTATAGACTCGGTACGAGGCATCGGCAATTCAGGAACTAAGGGGGCTTATCTATGAAAATGGCATTCATCTTGTTCGACGATATGACGACGTTAGACTTGGCAGGTTTCCATAATGCCGTCACATGGCTCAAGAAGCGCAACATCATGGAACAGCTAGAGTGGGATTATTGCTCGGACAAGGAGGAGGTGACGGACGATCGAGGCATGAGAATCAAGGCGGACCGAGTCCAGCCTCATCTGTCGGAATACGATCTGATCTTCATTCCCGGCGGAATGGGTACGAGGCGGCTCGTGGACGACGTCGCTTTCGTCGACTGGATTCGAACGGCGCAAGCTGTACCCTACAAAGCCTCCGTCTGTACAGGAGCGCTCCTTCTTGGGGCCGCAGGGTTTACGAGAGACAAGACGATCACGACGAACCCGCTGGCGTTGGACCTTCTGAAGCCCTACTGCCGAGAGGTTGTGCGCACACGGGCCATGCGAGACGGCGACGTATTCACGGGAGGCGGAATTACGGCTTCCGTCGACCTCGGCTTGTTCATGGTCGAGGCGCTGACAAGCAAGGAGGTCGCGCAGGAGATCCAGAAGCATATGGATTATCCCTACTACGTGCCGAGCGCGAGCGAGCCGGCGGCTAAATATGCGAACTACGCGATCGTTGGCAACCTCATCTACATCTCGGGCAAAGGTCCATCGGGCGGCGCCAAAGGCAAGCTCGGACGAGACTATACGACAGAAGAAGGCTACGAGCTGGCTCGCAGCGCCGGAGCCGAGGTGCTGGCCGTTCTGAAATCCGCCTTAGGTTCGCTGGACAAAGTGAAACGAGTCGTCAAAATCCAAGGCTTCGTCAACGCGACGGCCGATTTCGAGGAGCATCACAAGATGTTGAACGGTTGCTCGGACTTCATGCTCGAGGTGCTGGGCGACCGGGGAATTCACGCCCGATCGGTCTTGGGAGCGGTGTCTGTGCGCGATAACCTGCCGATCATCATCGATTCGATCTTCGAGATTTGAAACCGCTCTCTAGGTGTGCCACAATAAATAAGGTTGATTACTTATTCATTGGAGGTACATAGCCATGAGAACAATAAAGCTAGGCACTAGCACTTTGGAAGTACCTGTCGTTGCGGTCGGATGTATGCGCATTAACTCGCTGGACAAGCAAGAAGCGGAGCGATTCGTGAAGACGTCGCTCGAGCTGGGCGCGAATTTCTTCGATCACGCGGATATTTACGGCGGGGGAAAATGCGAGGAAATTTTCGCGGACGCGGTTCAGATGAGCCCGAGCGTGCGCGAGAAGATGATCCTACAATCGAAGTGCGGCATTCGCCCGGACAAGGGCATGTTCGACTTCTCCAAGGAGCATATTCTGACTTCGGTAGACAACATTCTCAAGCGTCTGAGAACCGAATACTTGGACATCCTCTTGCTGCACCGTCCGGACACGCTGGTCGAGCCGGAAGAAGTAGCTGCAGCGTTCGATCAACTGGAGTCCTCGGGCAAAGTACGCCACTTCGGCGTATCCAACCAGAATCCGATGCAAATCCAATTGCTCAAGAAGGACGTGAAGCAGCCGATCGTCGCGAATCAGCTCCAGCTGAGCATTACGAACGCGACGATGATCTCCCAAGGCTTCAACGTCAACATGGAGAACGGCGCTGCCGTTAACCGCGACGGAAGCATCCTCGACTTCTGCCGTCTGAACGACATCACGATCCAGCCTTGGTCGCCGTTCCAATACGGGTTCTTCGAAGGCGTATTCCTCGGCAACGAGAAGTTCCCGGAGCTGAACAAGAAGATCGACGAGGTTGCGGCGAAATACGGCGTAAGCAACACGACGATCGCCATCGCTTGGCTGCTCCGCCACCCGGCGAACATGCAGCCGGTTACCGGCACGATGAACATCGAGCGCTTGGCGGACTGCGTCAAAGCGGCCGAAATCAACCTGACTCGCGAAGAGTGGTACGGCATCTTCCGCGCGGCGGGCAACATTCTTCCATAAGCAGTTAAGCAAAAAAGCACCCGAGGGTGCTTTTTTGCTTGTATCTATTCGCGTTCGTACAATCTCCCAAGCAATTCGTTCAGCTTAGGAAGCTCGTCGCCGACTCTGGAGAAGAAGGCACGATCCGCCTTTTCGACCTCTTGGACCGCACGATCCGCGAGGACGGCGCCGGATTCCGTTACCGTGATCACGTTCGCTCTCGTATCCGTCGGGTGAGGACCTCGCTTAATGTACCCTTTCTTCTCCAGCGTGCGCAGCACCTGCGAGGTGACGTTCACATCGATCTTCGCATGCTGTGCCAGCTGCACCTGCGTAATGCCCGGCATACCGCTTCGCTCGTTCAACCATTTGCACGAATATAGGAGCACGAACTGCGGCTGCGTCAGCTCCAATGGCTCTAAAGCGAGCCGGATGTCCTTCTGCCACGAATTCGTGACTTGCCATAGCAGAAATCCCGGGCTGTCCTCCGCTTTATCGAATCTCGAACCCATTAGCGCCTGCTCCTCCGTCATCGATCTGCATGGCGGCTGCAATAACCTCGAAGTCCTCGCGGGAAATTTCGAATTGGCCAAAGCGGAACGAATAGCCCCAATGTTTATTTCCCCGCGTGAAGCTCAGCCGGTCAAGCAATCCGCCGATCTTCGTTTGCTTGCTTACAGTATAGCGGATATTCCGACGGAATGGGACGAACGATTCCGACATCCGGTATTCGTACACTTCGTCGTCTTGGACTTGACCGATAGCGGTGAATGCCTGCACAGGCGCCCCACCACCTATCTCCGTGCGGGGAGAGTAATAAATCAGCCAATCTCCTTTGCGCATTCGCCTCAGAGGACCGGATTTGCCGTGACACAGCTGGGCGAACCCGCCTTCGACGCCTCTGGCGACATGCGACGCGGATACGACGCCGATCCAATAACGAGTCTGCTCGCCTGCCTTATTGTCGCTCATTCGCCCGCTCCTTCTCCAAGGCCATTGCGGCAAGCCCTGCCATCGTATGAGGAATGCCCTCTGACAACGCCGCAATGAAATCCGGTCCGACCGCGTCTGCGTTCGGTCCCGTAATCGCGACTCTGTGCGTGACAAGCGTTCCTTCGTCGGAAGGCGCCAACCGATGTGTAAAGCGAACTTGAATACCCGCCCCCGGAATATCCGTGACGTCGGAGAAGCCTTGACAAGGCTCGATCTCCGTTAATTCGAAGGAAAGCCGTCCTTGCCCCTCCGGCTGCAGAATTCCTCGCGTCCCTCGAACGAAAGGCCCCTCCAGCGAAGCGAAAGCGATTCCTTTGTCCCATTCCGTCCATGTCGCGATATCGCTATAGAGCGCCCAGATCGTTGCCGCCTGCGCCGTCGTCGTGATGGTGTGCTCGAATTCGTACATGATTAACACCTCGTTTTCGTATTTACCCATATTGTATGCATACATATTATATTTGTCAATACGATGAGAGGATACGAAAAAAGAAGCGCGGCAATCCCACGCTTCCTCTGCAATAGCCACTCTATTGTTCGCTCTGCAACGCCTTTAATACCGCAATCAAATCTTCCTTGGTCAACGTCAACGACGAAGTGCCGACGGTGTATACGAGCGAGCGGTCCTCGAACGTTTCGACCCATTGCAGCGTCTGAAGTCGGCTCGTATTGGTGAAGATGAACGGTTCCTCCAGCTTATATTGCACCGTAATCCCATTCACTTCGACTTTCTCCAGTTCGGTTGCACCCGTAACGCCCTTAATGCCGCCTTTTTGGTCGAACCATTGCGTGCTTATGAATATCTCTTCCTGGGATGTATTGCGATAGATCGATGTATAGATAGGGAACGGCAAGTCGGTAAATGGATCCACTCTCCTCCACACATCAGTCCCCCCGTTAGCCTCGGATTCGCTCTTCATCTCGGGGAGCAGCTTTAATGCCTCGGGAGATATAGCCCCTCCGAAATAGCTTTCCTCGATCCCTCGCACGAACTCAATACCCAAAGTCTCTTTCGGCAGCCGTTTTACGTTCTCGTCTCGATCTACTAGCGTGTTGTCCCACGCCTCATAATCGGTCGTAGCTGTGGGGTTACTTACTGCCAGAAGCTCCATCCCCTTCACTTCGGGATAGAATCGGAGGATTTCCGGCAGGTAGACAACCGCGGTCTCACCACTCGCTAGTTGAGCTTGAACGTTCGCAAGACGTTGATAAATTGGCTTAGACTGCTCGATGCTCAGCGCTTCGCCTGTCGTCTGGCTATATTCTACTTTTACCCGGTCATCCCCGTAATGAACCCATGTGTAGCTCGTGAACCCCGCGATTACCACCAAGGCGACGATCGCCAAGCCGATCAATAGAAGCGGCCTGCGGCGCACGACCCGCGTAGACTTCATGGCCTGCTGCCGTTCGAATAACTCGCGATACACCTGACGCTGGTTGGCTGGCGCTTTAATTCCCGCAGCCTTAGCACGGTACTGCTCCACCAATTGATCGCTAATGGACATGTGCGGTTCCCTCCCGATCCATACTGAAATTGCCAAGCAGGCTTTGGAGCCGGCGTATGGCGTGATGATGCCGGGACTTTACGGTGCCGACCGGAATTCCCAAGCAATCCCCGATCTCCTCGAAGGAACAATCCTGATAATACCTCAGCACGATAACCTCTCGATGCTTCATCGACAGCTTATCCACCTGTGCCAGGAGCTCGTATTGCTTTTCCGACTCGAGCACTTGTTCTTCGGGTTGTCTAGGCGAACGAACGATGTCCCGCTCCCGGACTTTCGCCTGCAATCTGAACCCACGCCACATTCTTCGTTTCCAATTGCTCGTCTGTCTGACGATGATACCGTTAAGCCATGGCTTGAACGGTTTGCCGAAATCATAAGCACGCAACGCTTGGAACATCGCCATATAAACCTCGCTGACGATGTCCTCTACCTCGCTCTTATTCCGCGCCAGGAAGTAAACCGTACGATAAATCTGGTCGTTATATCGCGCGTAAATTTCTTGAGCGGCATCGTAATCGCCTTGCTGCATTCGTTCCAGCCACGGTCGAAGCTCATTATTGTCGATGTTGCCCTCCCCCTATCTCATCTGTAGTACGTTCCTGTCCCTTATTGGTCACATCTTCCAGAAAGGTTCATTATTTCGGCAACGACAAAGAAGACCTTCTTCAGGGAGGTCTTCTCGATTTCCTTTCATTAGGCGGTTGCATAGGATAAAGCGACCAAAAATTAAAGGAGGCGCAGTCCCATTCTTTACAACTGGGGTTATCACTACTATTGGAACCCGTACCTTGCGAATCATTATCGGAACATCGTATTGAAGGATTATGGTCCCATGCCGTACGTCGTCAACATCGATCAGGCCGCTAAGCTCAACAACAACTACCGCACCGCTTTATGGACGGGACAGCATTTTCAAGTAACGTTAATGAGCATTAATGTGGGAGAAGACATCGGATTGGAGGTCCATCCGACTACCGACCAATTCATCAGAATCGAAGAAGGCCAAGGGCTCGTTCAGATGGGCGACAGCAAGGATCGACTAGACTTTCAGACGATGGCTTATGATGGCTATGCGATTATGATCCCTGCGGGAAAATGGCACAACGTCACCAATACGGGTAATCAACCTCTCAAAGTATACGTGATCTATGCACCGCCCCAGCATCCGCATGGCACGGTACACCAGACGAAAGCTATTGCGATGGCTTCCGAGTGAATTTGTAGACGGCCTTAATGAAGCCGCCGAATACGTCATGGCTGTAGGTAAATCCGCGGCTTAGGTAGAAGTTCAGCGCCTCGTCATTACCGTTCGAGATGTAGATGAACGTGAGGTTCACGTCCGCGAAGCTCTCGAGCCAATCCATCGCCCTATCGAACAGCTTGCTGCCAAGGCCCAGCCCGCGATAGTCGTCCCGAACATAGAGATTGTTCAAGCATCCGACTTGATTCGGAAGCTCGGGCCAGTCCGGATAGAAGCCTAGACTGTCCGCGGTTCTCGGAGCCCAATGAGGTAAACGGTCTTCTTCTGCTCGATATCATCGATCGTCGAGAAGACGTAACCGACCGGAACCCCGTTATCCTTCGCTACGATCACCTGACTCCGGAGCGCGCTCTCGTAGCTTCTCTTCATCCTCGTATCGAAGTTCATGAAGTCGAATAGCTCTGGGGCGATCGTCGCCTTCGATTTCTGGAACGCCATCAGCTCGTTGCACAGCTGCCGGCATTGCTCGATGTTGCCGTCGTTCACAACTTCGAAGGTTAGGTTGGTCATGCGCTCGTCACCTCTCCATTGCATAAAGTTCCCATCTCCTGCTTACAATAACGCTCGTGCTCGCACACGAAGGAGGTGTCTCCATGACCGATTCATCCAATCAAGCATCCAAAGCGGACGTTCAGACAACGCCTCTTAATAAACTGCCGATTCCCGGACAAGAGGACGTCGAAATTTCCGAAGAGGAAGTCGCCGAAGCGTTCAAGAACGCTCCGAACGCTCGATCGGGCAACCAACAGCATTAGCTCAAGCTGCATGATTACGGGGTACTCCTGCTTAGGGGTATCCTATTTTTTTCGCCAATAGAGGTTCGTCCTCCTCTTTTTACCTCGCGCGTGTCACAGATCGGTTCCGTTAGTCGTCTTGTATGCATAAGACCGGAAAGGGTGGAGATAAGCGATGAGTAACGGCAATGAAACGATGTGGGACGTCGTCGTCATCGGAGCAGGCGCAGCCGGGCTAACGGCATCGATCTACTTGGCGAAGGAAGGTCAGAAGGTGCTGCTGCTGGAGAAGGGGAGTCAACCGGGCGGCAGGGCCGCCTCTCAAGAGCTGGCGGGCGCTCGCTTGAACCTTGGCCCGCATGCGCTCTACAAGACCGCGCTGCGTATTCTGGATGAAGTCGGCGTAACCGTCACGGGCGCTGCGCCCAGTCAGAACGTGAAATTCGTATTTAAGGGCGAGGACGGCCATGAGGCCGTGGTTCCTCTCTATAAACTGATGCTAGGTTCCTTCCTGAAGTGGTCCGAGAAGTCGCAGATCATTCGGTTCTTCGCTCGCCTGCGTAAAATAGATACTTCCGAGCTTCAAGCCATCACCCTGCAGGAGTATCTTCATACGCATTTCCCTAGTCCGCGTGTACGCAGCGTCCTGCAGGCGCTCGTTCGCGTGTCCTCGTACTGTAACGCGCCGGAGCTGGCGAGTGCCGGAGCGGTGATCGATCAGCTCAAGATCGCCCAAGTGCTGTACTTAGACGGCGGCTGGCAGTCCATCGTCGACCAGCTCAAAAATCGAGCGCAGCGTGCGGGGGTTACGATTCGCTCAGGCTCGGTCGTTCGCGAGATTGCGGGCAGCTCGCCTGAGATGACGGTACAGCTGAAGGACGGTATGAAGCTGCATGCCCGCAGCGTACTGTCCACGGCAGGGCCGATGGAGACGCTGACTCTCTTAGATTCCGAACTGGACCCGTCGGAGGCTGAGCTTTACAAGCGCCTTGTCCCGATTCGCGCCGCATGCTTGGATCTAGTCGTCACCGGTTTGCCGCAACAGGCGACTAAATTCTCCTTGGGGGCGGATTACCCCTGGTATTACGCCAACCATTCGGCTTCTGCCCGACTGACGGACGACCCGCAGCGAGCCGTCCTCCACGTGTTGAAGTATTTGCCGGTCGGCGTTCCGTCGGATGCCGCTCTAGACGAGTGCGAATTGGAGCATTATCTCGATCTGGTTCAACCCGGCTGGCGCGAGCACGTCGTGGAGCGCCGCTACTTGCCGCATGTGACCGTGTCTCATGCCGTTGTCACCGCATCTGGAGGCGGGCTCTCGGGCAGGCCCGGGGTCGCCGTTGCAGGTCGTCCGGGGCTGTACGTCGCAGGCGACTGGGTCGGGCCCGAAGGGATGCTTCTTAACGCTTCATTGGCTAGCGCCAGAGAAGCCGCGCACGTTATAATAGCGAATAAACGCATGGACAAAGAAGGAATGACTCGTGGAGCTTGATTCCGTCTACCGATCCTATAGACCTCTGCTATTATCTATTGCTTATCGAATGCTAGGCTCTGTTGCCGATGCGGAAGATCTCGTACAGGACACGTTCCTGACCGCTCAGCAGATGGAGAACGGCAAGAGCGACGGTCACGGTCGCATAATCAACTTGAAGGCCTACTTGTGCAAGACGGTCACGAACCGTTGTCTCGATTATTTGAAGTCCGCCCGCAGGAAGCGCGAGGTGTATGTCGGCCCGTGGCTGCCGGAGCCGCTCGTGCAGAGCGTCGACGTTCCATCCGGCCAAGGGGACCCGCTTCAGACGGTCGTGCTGGAGGATACGATCTCGTACGCCTTCCTCGTGTTACTGGACCGGCTGACTCCCGTGGAGAGAGCGGTCTTCATCCTGCGCGAAGCGTTCGAGTACGACTACGGCGATATCGCCGAGATCCTCGGCAAGACGGCGCTCGGGTGCCGCAAGATTTACAGTCGTCTCAAGCGCAGAATCCAGGATGAACCCCCTGCCGAGCTCCCGGCCTCCGCTCAGTCCGAACAGCTGGTCATGCGTTTTCTACACGCCACCGCCACGGGGGATATGGAGGGCTTGGTCTCCATATTGTCGGAGGATATCGTCCTCTATACCGACGGAGGCGGCAAAGTGTCCGCCGCGATCAATCCGATCTCGACGAGCAAGCGCGTCATCGCCTTCATTCTTGGGCTGGCTGCCAAAGGCGAAGCCGATGGCGAGGTGCGTCTAGTGAAGGTGAACGGACAGATCGGCTTCGTGCTCATCAGCGCGAAGAGGTCTTCCCCCTACGTCGTCAGTCTAGACATCCGCGACAACCGCATTCATCGCGTATATATGGTATGCAATCCGGATAAGCTTCGGCATTTGAAGTTCGAGTAAGTGAAGGGGCAGTCTCACGCAGGTCGATTAGACCTCACGAGACTGCCCCTTTATATGTCGCGCTGCAATGTTAGATGTCCAACCGGTAAGCTCGCACGTTAATGCCATCGTCTGCCGGCTGGAAGTCGAGCCCGGGCATGCGCCGGAACCCGAGCTTCTCATACAGTCGTATAGCTGGCTTCATGAACTCTCCGGTGTGGAGGCCGATCTGCCGATACCCCGTTGCCCTGGAACGGGCGATGCACTCCTCGATCAAGGCAGCAGCCACGCCTTTGCCGCGAAACGCCTCATCTACGGCGAGCATCCGAATTTCCGGATACTCCACGGCATCGGCCAGCCCGTCGTACGCGTCCGACTTCGGAGGAAACAAGACGACGCTGCCGGCAAGCTCTCCCTCGAATTCCGCAACGATAAACGCCGCGCCTGGAAGCTGGTCTGCCTCTGATTGAAGCGATTGTCTCAACGCTGCCCAATGTCCGCTTGGGATGAGACCGGCGTAAGGCGAATAAGCGTTCACCCTTTGTTCCCGCAGGTGTGCCAGCTCCTCGGGTCTTGCTTCGCGCAGCTTCATATCGACCCGCCTCCTCTAAGGAACTTGCCTTCCCGGCTGCTCAACCGTTCCCGCCCGTGCGAAGAATGCCACAAGGCCGTATCCGGTCCCTTAGGAAGGATGGCGATCTCCGGTTTATCCGGGTTAATGGTGATAGATAAGAAGTAGTGCCGCTTGATCGCATCGAAATCGGTCGTATCGCCGAAGCCCGGCGTCTGATACAAGTCTCGCGCGTAGCCCCACAGATGCTCAAATTCGCGAAGGAGATTGCGGTTCGTCCGGAATCCGCTGTAGTAGGCCGCGTCGAACCGGGCTAGCGTCGTATAGAGCCTGACGTCCGAGTCCGTGATGAAGTCCCCGTGCAGGAAGCGCCGCGTCGACAGCCGATCGTTCAGATCGTCCAGTCTGGCGAACAACGTATCGTACGCCTTCTCATATGCTTCTTGCGATTGCGCGAAACCGCACTTGTAGACACCGTTATTCACCTCATGAAAAATAACGTCGTTCAACGCATCGATGTCGCCGCGCATAGACACGGGATAGAGAACCGGAGCATCCTTTTTGTGAAACTCAGCCCATACAGTCTCCAAATAATTGGTCAATTTGAAATAATCGTTGTTCGCGACGGTGCGAGTCCCGATGTCGATCATGGCCGGCACCGTCGGCCGTCCCGCATATTCGGGGTCTGAGTTGGCGTATAGCTCGCTCATGTAGGTAACGCCCAGCACGGGATCAACGCCGTCCGCGTCCAACGAGAACTCCCAATCCACGCGGCCGATTCTCGGCCTCATCGGGCTTACCGTCCCAAGGCTGATCGCGTGCTCCAAGCCGAGCAGCCCCCGCACAATGACGGCCCGATGCGCCCACGGACACGCCGCGCACCAGACGAGGCGATACTTGCCCGATTGAACGGGAAGCTCTCCGGGCTGTTCTCCGAAAGGCGTCGTGAAGCGATTGACCTGCCGGTTGAAGGAACCGTCCTTGCGAATTTCGGCGTTCACGCTCATCACCCTATTTCAAATATTTTTCCCGAATGACGTTCAAGTGGTGGAGCTCATGGCCGGCTAGGATATAAAACCACGCCCGAGCGGAAGATTCCTTGTCGTTAACGATTCCGGTTCTGGTCCAAGCCTCATCGGCAATGGTGGTCAATAGCGAGAGCGTCGCCCGGCGTACAGCCTTGTAATCTTCCACGATTGCGGCAAGGGGCAGCTCATTGAAGGAAGAGTTGCGGATGAACTCATTCTCGTCATAGCCTGCGAGCGGTGTCCGGTCCCCTCTAGCGATGCGAAGCGCCCGATAGCTCATGATCCGCTCGTTGTCCGTCACGTGGCCCAGCACTTCTTTTAGGCTCCACTTGTCCGGCGCGTAACGATAGTTGCCTTGATCCTCCGAGAAGGAACCGAATAATTCGGTCGTCGTCTTTAGGGATTGCTCCAGCACCTGGCGAATATCCCCCTCCGGAACCAAATCGACGTATCCTTGAAAATACTTAAAATACTCTTCGTTCGATGGACGCGTTCGCATGCTCAGCCCTCATTTCGGTTGTTTTCTATCACTATACAAGAAAAGCCGTCCCTTCGCTATGATATGCTCCCCCTATGGTAGACAGTTGAAATAATAAAACTGTTTATCATTGGGGGAGTTTTTTATGTCTCGTAAAGCAAAGACTTCTGGATTAGAAAAAATTGCTGCCATAGAAAGTTATCTGAGG
>Ga0065721_10004100_pt1 | contig 42183 bp, 41 predicted proteins | sample Mesricmetagenome_FD_59108 | JGI IMG/M metagenome (GOLD analysis project Ga0065721, IMG submission 59108) | Mesophilic microbial community from rice straw/compost enrichment Sample: eDNA_1 v2 (version 2) | ecosystem: Engineered > Solid waste > Grass > Composting > Bioreactor | place: USA: Davis... | reverse complement strand
TCTCCAGTGGAGAGATTTGAGGTGAGAAGGCCATGAGCGCTATGCGCGAATGGCAGACGCCCCGGGGCGGATTGCGTCTCGTTTTTAAATTCTGAGGCGGAATCCGCCTCGGGGCTTCCATCGACGTTTCNAACCCGGAGGTTTTTANGCCGTCCGGCGCTTCGGCACGCGCGAGCGCTGCGGAAGGATCTTTGACATCGGGTGCCGGGGGAGCGCCCTCGCGCAAATGCAAAAAAAAAAGCGGCCCGGAGGCCGCCTTTGGAAGCCGGGAAAGGCCCGGTCAGAACTTGAGCGTCTTGGCCTGCTTGACGCCTTCGAGCCTGGCGATCTGGTCGAGCTGTTCATCGGTCAGCGTGCCGTCGATGGAGACGAGCGCGATGGCGTCGCCGCCAACATCGGCACGGCCGAGATTGAAATTGGCGATATTGATGCCCAGCGTGCCGAGCAGGGTGCCGAGGCGGCCGATATGGCCCGGCTTGTCCTCGTTGGTGACATAGAGCATGGACGGCGCCAGTTCGGCCTCCATGTTGATGTCCTTGACCTGGATGATGCGCGGCTTGCCATTGGCGAAGATGGTACCGGCCAGGCCGCGGGTCTGCCGCTCGGTGGTGACGGTCAGGCGGATATAGCCTTCATAGGCGCCCTGCTGGTCGCGGGTGGTGGTTTCCACCACGATGCCGCGATCCTTGGCGATCTGCGGGGCCGAGACCATGTTGATGTCGCCCAGGGACGGCTTCAGCACGCCATTGATGGCGGCGGCGACCATGGGGCGGATATTGAGGCCGGCCGGGGTGCCTTCGAACTCGATCTTGATGCCCGAAATCGAGGTCTCGGTCAGTTGCCCGGCAAAGGAGCCCAGGGCTTCGGCCAGCTTCACCCAGGGGGTGATGATCGGGGCTTCCTCGGCCGAAATCGAGGGGAAGTTCAAGGCATTGGTGATTTCGCCGGTCATCAGATAGGCCGAGATCTGCTCGGCGACCTGGAGAGCCACGTTCTCCTGCGCCTCGGTGGTCGAGGCTCCCAGATGGGGGGTGCAGATGACATTGGGCAAGTCGAAGAGCGGGTTGTTCTCGGCCGGTTCGACCAGGAACACGTCGAGCGCGGCGCCGGCCACCTGGCCGGATTTGAGCGCGTCGTAGAGCGCGGCTTCATCGATCAGGCCGCCGCGGGCGCAATTGACGATGCGCACGCCCTTCTTGGTCTTGGCCAGGGTCTCGGCATTGAGGATGTTGCGGGTGGCGTCGATCAGCGGGGTATGCAGGGTGATGAAGTCGGCACGGGCGAGCAGGTCCTCCAGTTCGACCTTCTCGATGCCGAGCGTCTGGGCGCGTTCGGGGGTGAGGAAGGGGTCATAGGCGATGACCTTCATGCGCAGGCCGATGGCGCGGTCGGCGACGATGGAGCCGATATTGCCGGCGCCGATCAGGCCGAGCGTCTTGTTGGTCACTTCCACGCCCATGAAGCGGTTCTTCTCCCACTTGGAGGCGCGGGTCGAGGCGTCGGCTTCGGGCAATTGGCGGGCCAGGGCCATCATCATGGCAATGGCGTGCTCGGCCGTGGTGATGGAATTGCCGAAGGGCGTGTTCATCACGATGATGCCCTTCTTGGTGGCGGCCGGAATATCGACATTGTCGACGCCGATGCCGGCGCGGCCGATGACCTTGAGATTGGTGGCGGCGGCGATGATCTTCTCGGTCACCTTGGTGGCCGAACGGATGGCCAGGCCATCATATTGGCCGATGACTTCGAGCAGCTTTTCCTTGTCCTTGCCGAGATCGGGCAGGTAATCCACCTCGACGCCATTGTCCTTGAAGATCTGGACGGCGGTGGGGCTGAGTTTGTCGGAGACGAGAACTTTGGGCATTTTTGCGAGTCCTGCTTTTGGTTGCGGGAGCAGGATTTGAACCTGCGACGCCGCTGGAATGAGATGGCCAAATCCGCTGCCTCCTCTCCATCGTCATTGCCGGGACAAGCCCGGCAATGACGATCAATGAGGGTTCGGCGCGGCTATCGTTCTTAGACCGCCGCCTTGAGCGCGGCCTTTTCCTCGGCAAAGGCCCAGTCGAGCCACGGCGTCAGCTTGGCCAGGTCATCGGCTTCGATGGTCGAGCCCGCCCAGATGCGCAGGCCCGCCGGAGCGTCCTTGTAGGAGCCGAAATCGTAGGCCACGCCCAGCTTGTCGAGGCGCGCCACGATGGCCTTGGCGAAGGCGGCCTGCGCTTCGGCGTCGAGAGCGGTGATCGCGGGGTCGACGATGGAGAGGCAGACCGAGGTATTGGAGCGCTGCTCGGGCACCTTGGCCAGGAACTCGACCCAATCGGTCCCGGCGACCCAATCGGCCAGGACCTTGAAATTGGCGTCGGCCCGGGCCCGCATGGCCTTGAGCCCGCCAATGCCGAGGCCCCATTGCATGGCGTCGATGGCGTCCTCGATGCAGAGCATGGAGACGGTATTGATGGTTTCGGCCTTGAAGATGCCTTCGATCAGCTTGCCGCCCTTGGTCAGGCGGAAAATCTTGGGCAGGGGGCGGTCGGGCTTATAGGTTTCCAGCCGCTCGACGGCGCGGGGCGACAGGATCAGGATGCCATGTGCGGCTTCCCCGCCCAGGGCCTTCTGCCAGGAGAAGGTGACGACATCGAGCTTGACGAAATCGAGCTGTTGCGCGAAAGCGGCCGAGGTGGCGTCGCAGATGGTGAGGCCCTGCCGGTCGGCGGGGATCCAGTCGGCATCGGGGACGCGGACGCCCGACGTGGTACCGTTCCAGGTGAAGACCACGTCGCGGTTGAAATCGACCTGGCCGAGATCGGGCAGTTCGCCATAGGGGGCGTCGATCACGCGGACATCGTCGAGCTTCAATTGCTTCTGGACATCGGTGACCCAGCCGGCGCCGAAGCTTTCCCAGGCCAGCATGTCGACGCCGCGGGCGCCCAGGGCGCTCCAGAGGAACATTTCCACCGCGCCGGTATCGGAGGCCGGCACGATGCCGATGCGATAATCGGCCGGAACCTCGAGCAATTCGCGCGTCAGGTCGATGGCCTGCTGGATGCGGGCCTTGGCGATCTTGGCGCGGTGCGAGCGGCCGGTCAGGGCGCCGGACAGCGCTTCGAGTGTCCAACCCGGACGCTTCGAACAGGGACCCGACGAAAAATTGGGATTAGCCGGTTTGACCGCCGGTGCGGTTTGGGGCGTATCAGCCATATCAAGCGGCCCTCCCAGGCCTATTGTCTCGCGTTAGGGCGAGATGTCCTGAGGCCGCAAATACGCCTGTGATGGAACGGCGTCAATGGGATTCGCATTGCCGGCAGAGAACCGGGCATGGGCAGGTTAACCCATGTTAATTCCGGGCCGGCGTGCGCGGCCTAGAGTGTCGGGGCCGCTGGAGAGCAAGTTATGAACGAGGCGATGGACCCCTGGGGAGACCCGATATTCGAGCAATCGGTGCGCGAAACCGCCTATTTTCTCTGGGAACAGGATGGCCGGCCCGCCGGGCGGGAACAGGAATATTGGTTCGCCGCGCTGGAGCGATGCCTGAGGCGCCGGCAATCGGACATGGAATTGCAGCGCTCGCTGGAGGAGCGGGGCGGGGGCGAGTGAGGAGGTATTTGCCCGGTGGTCCGCCCTATTCGTCGGACAGGTGCAGATAGCTCGAATCGAATTGCGCCAGGCTGGCGAGGCGCGCCCAATCGAGAATTTCGGCCTGGCCATTGGCGAAGGAGAGCATGGCTTCGGCGCGCAGCGCCTGGAGCGTGCGATTGGCATGGACGATGGACATGCCCAGGGCGTCGGCAAGATCGGTCTGGGTCGCGGGGAAGGGGAAGGTACTGCCCGAGACGCCGTTCACCACCTTGAGACGGGTATAGAGCTCGCAGAAGATATGGGCCATGCGCGCCTCGGCCGAGGCCTGGCCGATCAGCATCATCCAGGTCAGGAATTGGGCGGCGTCGATCAGCGTGTCGCGCCAGAGCAGGTCGGTCAGCGCGGGCTGGTCGCGCAGCATGGCGCGAATGGCCTTGTGCTCGATGAGCCCGATGACCGATTGGGTGGTGGCCGACAGCGTGTAGTCGACCTTGCGCAGATGCAGGCTCTGCAGGTCGGGAATGTCGCCCGGCGGGTGGAAGGACAATATCTGCCGATTGCCGTCCTTCATGGTCTTGTGCCGGTGCAGCATGCCCGACAGCACGACGCAGCTATGGGTCATGATATTGCCGTCCATGACCACGTCGTGGCCGCGATTGATCCGCGCGACCTGGACGGGCAGGTTCCGGATCGCTTCGGCCTGTTGGGGATGCAGCCGGCCGATGGCGGCCAGCTTGGCGATCAGGACCTCGATATCACTCGTCATGATTGTCCTTGCTGTCCGCCGGGGCGGCGTTTCCAGGCGAGGCGCGGGTGGCGCGGAAATCGATGCGGGCCTCCGAGATTATGGATCGGGTTTCGTCGAGAATGACGATGCGGAACAGCCGGCTGGCGCCGTCGCCGGGAATTTCCTGGGCCGCGATTTCGGAGAGGGTGCGGGTGGCCTCGTCCTTGGCGGTTTCGATATCGGGCAGGTCCACACCCTGCGGGTCGGGCGCGAAATTGGCGCCATCATAAAGGTCGAAATAGAATCTGGGCATCGGCAACCTCCGGTGCTGGAACAGCGAGGGGAGCGGGAATGTTCCATCGGTCGCCGAAACGCCGTTCCCTCGACTCCGGCGAAGCCATGCCGCTCCACTCCTACCAATTGCGGCTTCCAGAATGGGGCGAAAGGCTTTAGCCTGCGGGCCTCTCCTGATTTCTCCTCTCCATTTCCCGAGACGATAATGGCCGAACCCTCGCTCTTTGCCCGTTTTGTAGCTCTTGTCGGCGGCATTGCCGTGGCGGTTCGCCATGCGGGCGACGGGCCGCGTCAGCCGGCCTATGGCACCCGGCCCGCCATCCCCGATCCCAAGCCGCAGGGAAAAATCCCGACGCTGAAAATGCCGACGGCCAAAGGCTGGGAAGGCGACCATCGGCCGACCCCGGCGGCGGGGCTCAAGGTCAATGCCTTTGCCAAGGGGCTGGTCCATCCGCGCAATGTCTACGTCTTGCCCAATGGCGACGTGCTGGTGGCCGAATCCATGGGCGAGGACGGCAAGCCGAGCAGCCTGTTCGACCGGGCCATGGCGGCGACGATGAAGCGGGCCAAGGCCCGGGGGCAGAGCCCGAACCGGGTGACGCTGCTGCGTGACGCCGATGGCGACGGCGTGGCCGAGGAACGCCATGTGCTGATCGAGAATGTGCGCCAGCCCTTCGGCATGGCGTTGATCGGCGACATCCTCTATGTCGGCGCGTCCGATGCGGTCCTGGCCTATGATTATCAACAGGGTATGACCAAGATAACGGCGCCCGGGCGGAAGCTGATGGACCTGGTGCCCGGCGGGCACTGGACGCGCAACCTGATCGCCTCCCATGACGGCACCAAGCTCTATGTGGCGGTGGGTTCGCTCAGCAATATCGCCGATCAGGGCATGGCGGCGGAAGAGAACCGCGCCTGTATCCACGAGCTGGACCTGGCCACCGGCACCTCGCGCATTTTCGGCGCGGGTCTGCGCAATCCGGTGGGCATGGCCTGGGAGCCGGAAGGCGGGCATTTGTGGACCGTGGTGAACGAGCGTGACGGGCTGGGCGACGAGACGCCGCCCGATTACCTGACCTCGGTGGTGGATGGCGGGTTTTACGGCTGGCCCTATTGCTATTGGGACCGGGTGGTGGACGACCGCGTGCCGCAGGACGCGGCCAAGGTCGCTTCCGCCCTGCAGCCCGATTATGCCCTGGGTGGGCACACGGCCTCGCTGGGCCTCTGCTGGCTGCCGGCAGGGACCTTGCCGGGCTTTCCGCAGGGCATGGCCATCGGCCAGCACGGATCCTGGAACCGCTCGAAACTCTCCGGCTACAAGCTGGCTTTCGTCGAATTCCAGAACGGCAAGCCGGTCGGCATGCCGCGCGAAATCCTCACCGATTTCCTCTCGGCGGACGAGAAATATTCCTTCGGCCGGCCGGTGGGCGTGGCCCTGGCCAGGGATGGCGCCGTGCTGATGGCGGACGATGTGGGCGACGTCATCTGGCGCGTTACCGGCGCATAGGAGCAGGACGATGATCGCGCGGATATTGGCGGCCGGCCTGGTGCTGGCCGGCATGGCCATGACCTCCTGGGCCCAGGACAAGCTGGTGCTGGGCCTGCAGGAAAGCGGCACGGTGCAATGGGAGATCGAGGCCATTCGCCAGCTGGGGCTCGACACGGAGCATGGCCTTGACCTGGAAATCCGGCCGCTGGCCGACAGCCGGGCCGGGCAGATCGCGCTCCAGGCCGGGGCGGTGGATGTGATCCTTTCCGACTTCACCTGGGTTTCGGCGCAGCGGGCCGCCGGCAGCGCTTTTGCCATGGTGCCGCATTCGCTGGCCGTGGGTGGGCTCATCGTGCCGGCGGACAGCGCCATCGAGACGGTCACCGACCTTGAAGGCAAGGTGATCGGGGTGGCCGGCGGGCCGGTGGACAAGAGCTGGGTGGTGTTGCAGGCCTATTACGCGGCGCTGACCGGGGAGAGTCTGTCCGGGGCCGCCGAGGCGCGGTTCGGGGCGCCGCCGCTGATCAACGAATTGCTGGGCGCGGGCGGTATCGAGGCCGGGCTCAATTTCTGGCACTGGAATGCCCGCGCCAAGGCAGCGGGGATGCGCGAGGTGATCTCGGTGGCCGGAATGTTCCAGGGGCTGGGCCTGTCCGAACCGCCGCCGCTGCTGGGCTGGACCTTCAGCGAGGATTTGGCGGCGGAAAAGGGCGAGGCGCTCACCCGTTTTCTCGACGCCTCCTTTGCCGCCAAGGCGGCGCTGCTGGCCGATGACGAGGTGTGGGACGGGCTTGCCGCGATCATGGGCGCGGCGGACGATCCGGCCCTATTCGCCCAATTGCGCGACGATTATCGCCTCGGGATCGTCACGGGCTATGATCCGGACGACACGCGCCTGGCGGAACTGGCCTTTGCCCTGCTGGCCGAGTTCGGCGGTCCCGATGTGGTCGGCGCGCAGACCGAGCTGGCGCCGGGCACGTTCTGGGGGGGATACAGCAAATAAAACGGGCGGGACGGGAGCGCGGCGGGATCGGCTGGGAAGTGCTTTCCCTGCCGCTTCTGCTCGGGCTCTGGCAGGTACTGGCCATGCTCGCCGCGCATCGGCTGTTTCCCACGCCGATCGCGGTGGCCGAGGCGATGGCGACATTGGCGCTGGAAGGGCGCCTGATCGAGGATCTGGGCAAGACGCTGGCGCGGGCGCTGGCCGGCTTCGGCCTGGCCATGGCCCTGGGCATCGCGCTGGGCCTGGCGCTGGGGCGACAGGCCTGGCTCGACCGGCTGTTCTCGGCCTGGCTGGTGGTGGGACTCAACCTGCCGGCCATCATCGTGGCCATCGTGCTTTTTATTTGGCTGGGCCTCACCGAGACGGCGCTGATCGCGGCAGTGGTGATCAACAAGGTGCCGCTGGTCATCGTCACCATCCGCGAGGGTGTGCGCAGCTTTTCTGCCGATTACGAGGAACTGGCGCGGGCGCTGCGGCTCGATTGGTGGACACGGCTCCGGCGCATCCATTGGCCGCAATTGCTGCCCTTCATGCTGGCGGCGGCGCGGACCGGATTGTCGCTGATCTGGAAGATCGTATTGGTCTTCGAAGTGCTGGGCAGCGATGGCGGCGTGGGCTATCGGGTCAGCGTCTTCTTCCAGTTCTTCGACGTCACGGCGGTCCTCGCCTATACGACCAGCTTCATCCTGGTGGTGCTGGCCTTCGAATATGGAATTTTGCGGGTGCTGGAACGGAGGGCCTTTGCATGGCGCCGGGCCTGAGCATCGCCATCGCCGAAAAGCGGTTTGGATCTGCCCCGCCGCTTTTCAGCGATTTCCGGCTGGAGGTCGCGCCGGGCAGCATATTGGTGCTGCTGGGGCCGTCGGGAATCGGCAAATCGAGCCTGTTGCGGCTGCTGGCGGGGGTCGATCGGGATTTCTCCGGCACCATCACCATTGACGGCGTGGCGGCGGACCGGGCGCCGATGCCCGGTTTCGTGTTCCAGGATGCGCGGCTGCTGCCCTGGCTTTCGGCACGGGACAATGTGCTCTTGGCCGCCCCGCCCCTGGGCGCGCCGGCGGCGGAAGCGCTGCTCGACCAGGTCGGGTTGGGCGGGCGCGGGCCGGATTTTCCGGCGCAATTATCGGGCGGCATGCAGCGGCGGGTGGCGCTGGCGCGGGCCCTGGCCGCCAATCCGGGCCTGCTGCTGCTGGACGAACCCTTCGTGTCGCTCGACGCGGCCCTGGCCGCGGAAATGCGGGCCTTGCTGGCCCGGCTGATCGCGGCGAGCCAGCCCAGCATGGTGCTGGTGACCCATGACGCGGAGGATGCCGCGCGACTGGCGGATCGCGCCGTGGTGCTGGCGGGGCGGCCGGCCGCCATCCTTGCCGATCTCGCCCTATCGGTGCCGCAGGCGGAACGGGACGAAGCGCAGGTGGCCGAATATCGCCGGCGGCTGGACGCCCTTGCCAAAGGGCCGGCCTAAGGTCGGGAGTCCTAGTGGACCCGCCCGCCGAGTTCGTCCTCGATATGCGCCTCGACGATGGTGTCGAAGCTGGTTTCGGCCCGAAAACCCAGTTCGGTGGCGCGGCTTGCGTCGAAATTCTGCGGCCAGCCGGCGACGATGCGGGCGATAATTGGATCGGGCTCGCGGCGGATAAGGCGCAGCGCCTTTTCTCCGCCGAAGCGCCGCAAAGCGGCAATCTCATCGGCAATGGTCGCCGAAAGTCCCGGCATGGTCAGCGTGCGGCGCTGGCCCAGAGGCGTGGTATCGAGATTGGCCGCATGCAGGAGGAAGCCGATAGCGGCGCGGGGTGAAGCGAACCAGTGGCGCACCCCATCATCGACGGGCAGCACGGCTTCCAGGCCCGCCAGCGGCTCGCGGATAATGCCCGAGAAGAAGCCGGACGCGGCCTTGTTGGGCTTGCCGGGGCGCACCACGATAGTGGGCAGGCGAATGCCGATGCCGTCCACGAAGCCCCGGCGCGAATAATCGGCCAGCAGCAATTCGCAGATCGCCTTCTGGGTGCCGTAGCTGGTGAGGGGCGTGTGGAGCTGGTCATCGGGAATGGCGGCGGGCAGGGGCTCGCCAAAAACCGCGATGGACGAGGTGAAGACCAGGCGCGGGCAATAGGGTTCGGCCAGTCCCTGCGGGCGGATGGCCTCGAGCAGCAGGCGCGTGCCGTCGAGATTGATGGCATAGCCTTTTTCGAAATCGGCCTCGGCCTCGCCCGATACGATCGCCGCAAGATGGAAGATGACATCGGGGCGGCCGGCGAGCAGGCTGGCGGCGGCGCCGGGGGGCGAAAGATCGGCGGCGACGCATTTGACCGGCAGGCTGGTGCCGGGATTGGCCGGTGCCACGATATCGGCCAGCGTCAGTGCCGTAATGGCCCGGCCGCCCAGGGCGCCATCGGCGATCAGCCTGTCGGTGAGTTTGCGTCCGACCATGCCGGCCGCACCGATGATGAGAATATGCACAAGAACCTCCCGCTTTCTTTCCATTGAGCATTGCGGGTGCGCCGACGTCCAGAGCGGGCGACGCAAAAAGGCCGGTGTCTGGTGACACCGGCCGAAATGGTTCGTGGACGGATGTGGCGATCCGCCACGCGCCCGGTCAGTTGAAGCGATAGCGGACGGTGCCGCGCACTTCGTGGACCCAATTGTTGTCGATCGAATAGGGATAGGTCGTCGCGTTGTTTTCGATGCGGTTGATATAGAGGGCGCGATAGCCCAGATCGGCGACGAAGGGCCCGAAATCATAGCCGAGGCCGGCCATGGCGGCGGCCGCGAAGCTGGTGTTCTGGCCATGAACGTCCGGAACGGCCGAGCCGGTGGAGATGACATCGTTGAAGGCGACGCCGGCGCCGGCGCCGACATAGCCGAAGGCACCGCCGGCGGCCGAATAGCCGTCACCGAAGCCAACATCATAATAGGCGTTGGCCAGAACGACGGTGGAGCGCAGCGACAGGCGGTGGACGCCATTCGTCAGCGTGCCGGAGGTGTCGTTGATGGTGGTGCGCATATCCTCATTGGCCAGGCGATCCACGGTGAGATCGAAGCGCAGGCCGGTTCCGGTCTCGTAGCCGGCACCGACGCCATAGGAATAGCCATAGCCATAGCCGTCGATGGCGAAGGTGTCGGGCGTGGCCGAGGGATGGTTCACATGATGGGCCCACATCAGGTTCAGCCCGGCGCTGCCGCGCAGGTAGAACGAGCCGGTATAGCCGTAATCGACATCCGGGATTTCGATGACGGGGGGATAATAGGGTATGTCGGCCGCGAGGACGGGACCGGCGACAGCGGCGGCTCCTGCCGCGAGTATCGCAACGGTAAGCTTGCGCATCGAAGTAATTCCTTTGGTTGCCACGACACCAGTCGATTGCGGCCAATATCGCGGAAACTTCTTAAGGCGCACTTAACCTAAACTCTTAACCTTAATGACCCGTCTGCTGCAGGTATTACTGAAGTATTTCGGCACGCTCCGTTGTTAGGGATTTGGTGAGGATTGCGGCAGCACGGAAGCCGGGCACGGCATTGCCTCCAGCTTCCCGCCATATTATCACCGCCGCCTGTATCGGGCGGTCGGGAGAGAGGCCGGCCGGCAATGACGAACGACGGCTAAGCGAGGGCACACATGGACAGGCCGCAGATGCGCCGCGCGACGGTGGCAGACGCCCCGGTGCTTACCGCGCTGATGCAGGCTTCGGGTGCCTATCAGGGCAATTACAGCAGCATTCTGGATGGCTATGAAATCACCCCGGCGCAGATCGAGCGGGATGTCATCTACCTGGCCGAACAGGATGGGCGGGTGACCGGTTTTTACAGCCTCGTCCCGGTGGGCGAGCCGGAACTGGATTTGCTCTTCGTCGCCGATGACGCGCAGGGCACGGGTCTCGGCGCGCTGTTGATCGGGCATATGAAGGAACAGGCTCGCCAGCGCGGCATCACCCGGATCAAGATCGTGTCGCATCCCCCATCGGCCGGCTTTTACGAGCGGATGGGGGCCACGCGCATCGGCACGGCGCCGAGCACGCCAAAGGTCGGCTGGACCCGCCCGATCCTCTCGCTGGACCTATGATGGCCCCTGCCGCATCCTGACGGCGGCGCTCAGGCGACGTCGCGGATGGCGGCTTCGATCTGGGCGACGGCCTTTTCGACCAATTGGGCGTCGTCGGCTTCACCCATGACGCGGATGACCGGCTCGGTGCCCGAGGCGCGCACGACGATGCGGCCGGCATTGCCCAGCAGGGACTGGCCGTCGGCGATGGCCTGGATGACCAGCTTATGCTCGAGCGGCTTGCCGGAGGTGAACTTCACGCTGCGCAGCAGCTGGGGCACCTTTTCGAAGCGGGCGCAGATCTCGGAAACGGGAATGCCCTTCTGCTTGAGCACGCCGAGCAATTGCAGCGCGGCCACCAGGCCATCGCCCGTGGTGGTGAAATCGGACAGGATGATATGGCCCGATTGCTCGCCGCCGACATTGAAGCCCTTGGCGCGCATGGCCTCGAGCACATAGCGGTCGCCGACCTGGGTGCGTTCGAGAATGAGGCCGAGATTGGTCAGGTGCCGCTCGAGGCCCAGATTGGACATGATGGTGGCGACGATGCCGCCGCCGGTGAGCATGTTGCGCTCCAGCCAGCTTTCGGCGATCACCGCCATGAACTGGTCGCCGTCGACCACATGGCCCTTTTCATCGATGATGATGACGCGATCGGCGTCGCCGTCCAGTGCGATGCCGATATCGGCGCGCACTTCCTTGACCTTGGCGGCCACGGCCTCGGGGGCGGTGGAGCCCACCTTGTGATTGATGTTGAAGCCATCCGGCTCGGCGCCGATGGTGAAAACCTCGGCGCCCAGCTCCCACAGGGCGATGGGGGCGACCTTGTAGGCGGCGCCGTTGGCGCAATCGAGCACGATGCGCAGGCCCGAGAGGTCGAGGTTCCGCGGCAGGGTGCGCTTGGCATATTCGATATAGCGGGTGCGGGCTTCCTCATCGCGATGGGCGCGGCCGATATCGCGGCCCTTGGCGAGGTAGCGGGTCATGTCGCTGTCGATGAGCTTTTCGATTTCGGCCTCCAGCTCGTCGGAGAGCTTGTAGCCATCGGGCCGGAACAGCTTGATGCCGTTATCGTCGTAAGGATTGTGCGAGGCCGAGATCATGACGCCCAGATCGGCGCGCAAAGATTGCGTCAGCATGGCGACGGCGGGTGTCGGCATGGGACCGAGGAAATAGACATCCATGCCCACGGCGGTGAAGCCGGCGCCCAGGGCGCTTTCGATCATGTAGCCGGAGCGCCTGGTATCCTTGCCGATGACGACGCGGTTGCGGTGGTCGCCGCGCACGAATTTGGCGCCGGCGGCCATGCCGATGCGCAGCGCCAGCTCGGGGGTGAGCTTGGTGCCATTGGCGAGACCGCGGATGCCGTCGGTGCCGAAATATTTGCGGGCCATGATCGCTTCCCCGAGACTGGTTTGGTGATTTGAGTACCACTTGCCCTGGAATAATTCAGGTTCGGGCAAAGAGAAAGGGTCACCTTGCGGCGACCCTCAATCCTGTTTTGCGGCGAAAGCCTAGCTTCCCGGCTGCGGCTCCATGCCCGGTTCGGGCGGGGAATCGGGGCGCTTCTTGGTCGATTTGCCGGCCGTGGGCACGCCGGTGGCCTTGGGCGTGGCCGGGCCGTTATCGTCCGGACGCACCGGCTGCTTGCCGTCCATGAGGGCGCGCAATTCGTCGCCGGTCAGGGTTTCGTATTCGAGCAGGGCCTGGGCAATGGCTTCCCACTGATCCTGGTAGGTGGTGAGGATATGGCGGGCCGAGGCTTCGCCGTCCTCGATCAGCTTGCGTACTTCCTGGTCGATGATGCGCGCCGTATCGTCCGACATGTGCTGCGACTGCGTCACCGAATGGCCCAGGAACACTTCCTGGTCGTTGGATTTGTAGCGCACGCGGCCCAGCTTTTCGCTCATGCCCCATTCCATGACCATGGAGCGGGCGAGCGAGGTCGCCATCTGGATGTCGCCCGAGGCGCCCGAGGTCACCTTTTCGGGGCCGAACTTGATAATCTCGGCCTCGCGGCCGCCGAACAGCATGGTCAGGCGCGCCAGGGCCTTCTCGCGGGAGAAGGAATAGGAATCGTTCTCGGGCAGGGTCATCACCATGCCCAAGGCGCGGCCGCGCGGGATGATGGTGGCCTTGTGGATCGGGTCGATGCCGGCGACCTTGAGCGCGATGATGGCGTGGCCGGCCTCGTGATAGGCGGTCAGCTTCTTCTCGTCGTCGGTCATGGCCATGGTGCGGCGCTCGGCGCCCATCATGATCTTGTCCTTGGCGTCCTCGAATTCCTGGTGGGTGACGAAGCGCTTGTTGCGCCGCGCCGCCATCAGGGCGGCCTCGTTGACGAGGTTCATCAGGTCCGCGCCGGAGAAACCGGGCGTACCGCGGGCGAGAACCTTGAGGTCGACGTCGGGCGCCAGCGGCACCTTGCGGACATGGACCTTGAGCACCTTCTCGCGGCCCGACACGTCGGGGTTCGGCACGACGACCTGGCGGTCGAAGCGGCCGGGACGCAGGAGGGCCGGGTCGAGCACGTCCGGGCGGTTGGTGGCGGCGATGAGGATGATGCCCTCATTGGCCTCGAAACCGTCCATCTCGACGAGGAGCTGGTTCAGCGTCTGCTCGCGTTCGTCGTTACCGCCGCCCAGACCGGCGCCGCGCTGACGGCCGACGGCGTCGATTTCGTCGATGAAGATGATGCAGGGCGCGTTCTTCTTGGCCTGTTCGAACATGTCGCGGACGCGGGACGCGCCGACGCCGACGAACATTTCAACGAAGTCCGAGCCGGAAATGGTGAAGAAGGGCACATTGGCTTCGCCGGCGACCGAGCGGGCGAGCAGCGTCTTACCGGTACCCGGCGGGCCCACCAGCAGCACGCCGCGCGGGATACGGCCGCCCAGGCGCTGGAATTTTCCGGGATCGCGCAGGAATTCGACGATTTCTTCCAGGTCCTGCTTGGCTTCGTCGACGCCGGCGACGTCTTCGAACGTCACCTTGCCCTGGGTTTCGGTCAGCAGCTTGGCGCGTGACTTGCCGAAGCCCATGGCGCCGCCGCGCCCACCGCCCTGCATCTGGCGGATGAAGAAGAACCACACGCCGATGATGACGAGGAAGGGCAGCCAGGAGGAGAGCAGGATCGACCAGAACGGGCTCGATTCCGGCGCGCGAGCGGTGATGCTCACATTGCGGTCCTCGAGCTTGGTGATGACGTCGGCGCCGTTCGGGATGATCGTCTCGAAGCGGGTGCCGTCATTGAGCTGGCCGGACACGATGTCATTGGTGATGGTGACGCTGGTCACCCGGCCCGCATCGATATCGGAAACGAACTGCGAATAGCTTTTTTCCGCAACGGAAATTGAGCGCGTCGAAGACTGGAAGACCTGGAACAGGCCCATCAGCATAAAAAGAATGACCAGCCAGATGGCAAAGTTGCGGAAATTTCCGTTCATCAAATCCTGTCCCGGAAGGGGGCCGGCCAGAAACGCCGACTATGGGGCCGAATGTAAGGCCCGCATTGGGGCGTTACAAGGGCAAGACCTCTTCTGTTCGGCCGTCGCCGTCCAGTCATATTGTCGCGATGGGGTTAATAGGGGGTGGCTGGTCCCGCCATTTTCGCATCCACGCGAGGATCGCGCCTGGGGTGAGGCACGGACATGAATCCCGGCCTGCGCGGGGGGGACATCGGGGGCATGCCAAACAAAAAACGCCCCGGCCGGTGGCCGGGGCGTCATATGCGGTGCGATCGGAGCTTTACGCGCCGGCGGCCTGGCGCACGGCGTCCTGGACCTTTTCGAAGGCGCGGACCTCGATCTGGCGGATGCGCTCGCGGCTGACATCGTATTGCTGGGCCAATTCCTCGAGCGTGGAGGGATTGTCCTGCAGGCGCCGGGCCTGGAAAATGGCGCGCTCTCGCTCGTTGAGCACGTCCATCGCCGAGTTCAGCATGCCCATGCGCTCGTCGAATTCCTCCGTCTCGCCCAGGGTGGTTTCCTGGTCGGGCGTGTCGTCGACCAGCCAATCCTGCCATTCCGATGAACCTTCATCGGCCCGCATGGGCGAATTGAGCGAGGCATCGCCGGACAGGCGCGAATTCATCGACACCACGTCTTCCTCGGTGACGTTGAGGGTGGTGGCGATCTGCTTGATCTGGTCGGGATGGAGCGAACCGTCGTCCAGGGCGGCGATCTGCCCCTTCACCTTGCGCAGGTTGAAGAACAGACGCTTCTGGGCGGCGGTGGTGCCGATCTTGACCAGGCTCCAGGAGCGCAGGACATATTCCTGAATGGCGGCGCGGATCCACCACATGGCGTAGGTCGCCAGGCGGAAGCCCTTTTCGGGCTCGAAGCGCTTGACGGCATGCATCAGGCCCACATTGCCTTCCGAGATGACCTCGGAAATGGGCAGGCCATAGCCGCGATAACCCATGGCGATCTTGGCGACCAGGCGCAGGTGGCTGGTGATCAGCTTCTGCGCCGCGCCGGGATCGGCATGTTCCTTGTAGCGTTTGGCCAGCATGTATTCTTCATCCGGTTCCAGCATGGGGAACTTGCGGATTTCCTGAAGATACCGGCTGAGGCCCCCTTCGGACGAGAGGACTGGCAGATTGGACTGGGCCATGGACGCACCCCCTTTCACTATCCCCCGCTGCGTGCGGGCGGAAAATCGGCCAAGGTCCCTTAGGCACATTGGCTGACATGAGGATTATATAGGTTGCACTTTGTCGAATTTAAGAGGCCGGAACCCCAAGAAACGTTACAAATTGGACAGGGTTCCAAACCGGCTCGACGTCTTTCATCGGCATAATACGATAAAAGGCCGAAAGGTTCAAACACGTCTGTGTGAGAGGTCGCTTCTTTTCCCTGATAGCCGTCATTGCCCGGCCTGTCCGGGCAGTTCACGGAGGATTTGGATCACCGGGGCAAGCCCGGTGATGACGACCCCGGATATTACGAGCGCGCAACCGACCGGTCATAACTTTCGAGCGCGTCTTCGAGTTCCTGCAAGTCGTCCGGCAATGGTGCCTCGAACAGCATTTCCTCCCCGGTCTGGGGATGCTCGAAGCCGAGTTCGGCGGCGTGCAGGGCCTGGCGACCGAGATTGCGGATGATGTTGGCCAGGGGCTCGGGCAGCTTGTTGACTTTGGTGGCGAAGCCGGGCGCATAGAGCAGGTCCGAGACCAGGGGATGGCCGATATGGGCCATGTGGACGCGGATCTGGTGGGTGCGGCCGGTTTCGAGCTGGCATTGGATGCGGGTGATGTCCCAGCCATCGCCGCCGAACCGGGCCTCGACGGCATAATGGGTGATCGCCTCGCGGCCGGATTTCAGCACCGCCTGTTTCAGCCGATTGCCGGGATCGCGACCCAGCGGGGCATCGACAGTGCCCATGCCCGATTGGGTGGCGCCCCAGGCATAGGCAATGTAGGCGCGATGCAGGGGGCCTGTGCGGCCATGATCGGCAAATTGCTCGGAGAGATGCTTGTGCGCCTTTTCCGTCTTGGCCGCGACCATGACGCCGGACGTGTCCTTGTCGAGCCGATGCACGATGCCGGGGCGCTTGACCCCGCCTATGCCCTTGAGGCTGTCGCCGCAATGATGGATCAGCGCATTGACCAGCGTGCCCGAGGGNGAGCCGGGNGCGGGATGNACNACCATGCCCACGGGCTTGTTGATGACGATGAGGTGATCGTCCTCATAGAGGATGTCGAGCGGGATATCTTCCGGCTGCGGTTCGGGGTCTTCGGGGGGCGGGGCCACAAGCACGATTGTCTCGCCGCCCTTCAATCGGTATTTGGGTTCACCAATCGGCTTGCCGTCCACGCTGACGGCGCCCGCCAGGATCAGGTCCTTGATGCGGTTGCGGCTCAGCGCCTGCTGGGCTCCGGCCAGCACGGCATCGAGCCGCCCGCCGGCCATGGACTGGTCGACCGCAAACGCAATGGGTTCGCCCTCAACCTCGAAATCGGTGTCATCCGCCATGAGCAATCCTGATCAGAACCAGAACCAAGCCGCCGACACCGAATTGTCGCCGGAAGCATTGGCCATGCTGGGAAAAGCCCGCCGGTCGTTCGCCGTCTCGATGGGCATCTTGTTGCTGGGCTTTATGGCGATTGGCTTCGCGCTTGTCTATCGCGTCATGCGCGACAGCCCGCCGCCGGCCGTGGCCGAGACCGTATCGATCCCGGCCGGGGCCGAGGTGCTCTCGGCGATCAACAGCGATGGAACTGTGCAGGTCACGCACCAGCTTGGCGGCGCGGTGACGCTCTCGATCTTCGACGCGGGCAGCGGCGAATTGCTGCGCAGCGTGCGCATAGCGGCGGAATAGGTTTTGCCGATCGCCGTGCCTCCACGAACACGGCTCTGTCCTCGGGTCAGACCCGAGGGCCGAACTGCGTGGGGTTAGATCGTTTCACGTTTTAACGGACACATTTCTATCGCTCTCTCCCTCTTAAGGGGAGGAAGCATAAAGAGCCACGATCTAACCCAATCTGGATCGTCACCCTCGGGCCTGACCGAGGGTTCTTTGTTTTTGGGTGCATGGCAAACGCCCTCGGGTCGGGCCCGAGGGTGACGAGCGGTGGGTGGGGTAGTTCAGTCATCCACTGATGGCCCCCTCCCTCAAGCCTCCTCTTAAGGATGAGGTCCGATATCGCCTCCATCGTTATCACCGGGGCTTGTCCCGGGGATCCATCTTCCGTGGCGGACGATCCGGGCGAGTGAACAAGCGAGAAGAATGCCGTAGAGAGCCTACCGCCCCTGGATTTCCCTGAGGGCCGCCAGGCGGTCGGTCACCGAGCCGCGCTGGCTTTCGCCGGGATTGGGCAGCAGGTCCTGGCTTTCCCCGTCATCGGCAAAGCGCTGGACGCGGTCGAACAGGCTTTCCTCGGGAAAGGCATTGGCGGGGGCGTCATTGTCCACGGCATAGACCAGGCGGCTGACGCTGGCGGCGATGTCGTTGAGCTTTTCGCGCAGGAAGGCCTCCTCGAAGCGCTCGGTTTCCCAATCGGCCATGATATTGGCCTCGACATCGCTGACCTTGTTGCGGAGCTTTTCGAGCTCGTCTTCCATGGAAAGCTTGTCGGCCAGCAATTGCTCGGCGCGGCCCTCGCTGCGGGCGACGGTCTGGCTGGTTTCGGCTAGCAGCGCATTGAGCCGGTTTTCGGCACTGGCGATACGGGCCTCGGCGACGACCAGTTCTTCCGCATTGGCCTCGCGCTCGGCATCGCGGCCGGACAGGGCTTCGCGCATCTGCGCGATGGCGGCACTGGTCTCGGCGCTGCGGCGATCGGATTTTTCGAGCCGCGCGATCAGGCTGTGGGCCTGCTCTTCCAGAAAGGCGGCGCGCTTGCGCTCGATGGCGAGGGCGGTGGTGAGCCGTTCGACATCGTCATTGTAGCTGCCCGAAAGCGCCAGGTCGTCGATCTCGGTGGCCGAGGGTAGGCCGCCGCGCAGCGAATGGCGCAGGGTCTCGATCTCGCCGGACCGGGTCTCGAGCTCCCGGTCGCGCATGCGCAGTCTCTGGGCCAGGTCGGCGCCTTCCTTTTCCAGCTCCAGCACCCGGGCGCGCAGATCGGCCTCGCGGGCCTCGAGTTCGCGCACGATTTCGAGATGCTTTTCCCGCTCGGCCTTGAGCGCGCCGAGATCGGTGCGCTTCTGGTTGACGTCGCTGAGCTGTTCGGCCAGCCGCTTGCGCAGGGCCTCGACATTCATTTCCAGCCGGCGGGTGGACAGGGCGAATTCGGCCCGGAGCTGATCCTTGTCGGCGCGGAACTCGGCCATGGTGATCGGGGTGGCAGCCTCGATGCGGCGCTTGGTCAGCCTTACGGCGCGTTTCCACACGGCGGGCATGATGACGAGCGCGATCAATCCTGCCGCCAGCAGGCCGAGCGCGAAATACATGATGTTCTCGATCAGCATCGAACATCTCTCCGGCGGCCGGACCGCCCGTCAGTCTCAGCGACTATCTGGCAGCAAAGGCCCGGCAAGGCCATCTTTGGTCCTCGTTAACCCTAACGGGTTTGTCCGGTTCCGTCACGACAAAGCCGGGGCTTGCGGCCCCGGCTTTAGCGGATGTGATCGACGCTGTGGATCAGAACGGATTCCAGGTCGGCTGATTGGTGAAGTTGAGGTAGCCCACATTGATGCCCAGTCGGGCGCCGACGCCGGAGCGGATGGGCACCACCACCACATTGCCGCGCTTGGTCACGGTCATGCCGAAGCCACCCAGCACATAGGCCGAGCCATCGACGCCGGGATAGCGGCCCAGGATTTCCTCGATGGTGGAGAGATTATAGACCAGCATCATCACCTTGGAGCCGTCGCCGCCGACGTCGAAGCCGATGGAGGGGCCCTGCCAGAAGATCGAATATTGGCCGGCATTGCGGGTATAAAGGGTGCCTTCGCCATATTTGGCGCCGATGATCAGGGCGCCGCCGGCTTCCTCGCCCAGGATATAGCCATTGGGCAGGCCGAACTGGCTGACCGCCCGCTCGACAAGGGAGGCAAGCCCCTGCGCCGCGGAGCCGAAGAATTGCTGGCCGCTCTCGACCAGTTCGTCGCCCGAAAAGGTGTCGCTGAGCGAGCCCTGGGCGAAGGCGGGGCCGACCGGCATGGCCAGAGCCGCGAGAAATGCTGCGAGCAGGGCTAGTCGCTTGAACATGTTCGATCTCCCTCGGATCACGCTTTTACGAAGACCTTAAGGTCTGATGCGTCAGAATTGGGACGCCAGCGCGCCGATCATTCGGATTGATGATGAAGCAAATCTCTAAACAAATCTTAACCATGATCGCCCTTGTTCTGCCGCTTTTCGGGCTCTTTCCGGCCATGGTGCAGCAAAGCGCGGCGCAGTCGCTGGTCAGTTATGTCCTCACCGATCCCCTGACCGGCTACGCCCTGGGTGGCATGGACCCGGTCTCCTATTTCACCGAGGCCGCGCCGGTGCCGGGGCGGCCGGGGCTGGAGCTGGAATGGATGGGCGCGCCCTGGATTTTCGCCAATGAGGCCAATCGGGACGTGTTCCGGCGGGCACCGGAAATCTACGCGCCCCAATATGGCGGCCACGGCGCCATGAGCATGTCGCGCGGCTTCGTCTCGGATGCCGATCCGGCGATTTACGTGCTCTACAAGCAGCGGCTGTTCCTGTTCTATTCGGCCTCCAACCGCGAGGCGTTCCTGCTGGCGCCCGATGCGGCGGCGCTGCGCGGCGCCGAGCATTGGCAGGTTCTGTCCAAAAGCCTGTCGATCAGGTAGTGCGCCCGGGCAAGCCGCTTTAATGTCCCAATATTGATTCGAGCCGCCCGCCGGCGCCCTATGGAGAAAAACACCATGGCAGACATTATCGAGCTCAAGGCAACGGACCTCGCCGCCATGCTGTGCTCCCGGGTCTGCCACGACCTCATCAATCCCATCGGCGCCATCGGCAACGGGCTCGAAGTGCTGTCCGACCCGGCCCAGGGGGAAATGGCCGAGGGCGCGCGCGACCTGATCGCCAGCGCCGCCAAGCAGAGCCGCGCCAAGCTCGAATTCGCCCGCCTGGCCTATGGGGCGTCCTCCACGGCCGGCACCGATATCGATACGCGCGAATGCGAGCGGGTGGCGCGCATCCTGTTCGAGATCGAAAAGGCCGATCTCGAATGGAACGTGCCGCTGATCCTGCTGCCCAAGCACAAGGCCAAGCTGTTCATGAACATGCTGCTGATCGCGGCCGGCTCGGTGCCGCGCGGTGGGCAGGTCACCGCCTCGATCACCGGCCCCGCGGGCGCGGAGAAGTTCGAATTCACCTCGAAGAGCGATCCGGAAAAGCGGCAGAAGACGCTGGTGCCCTCCGGGTCGGCGGGCCTGCTCTCGGGCATGCCGGAGGAAGGCTCGGTCGACGCGCGGGGCATCCAGCCCTTCTATACCGGGCTTCTGGCGCGCATGACCGATATGGAGCTCGATATCGGGCTGGAGAACGAGATGTTCTTCTTCACCGCCATTCCCCAGGCCAAGGCCGAGGCGGCCGAATAGGGGCGCCGCGCTAACCATTCACCAAGGATTGCCGCGCATATTCGGCTTGATGTCCGGATATGCGGGGTGTTCCATGCGCACGTGCCTCATCGTCGATGATTCAAGCGTCGTGCGCAAAGTCGCCCGCCGGATACTGGAAGATCTCGACTACAGCGTGGACGAAGCCGAGGATGGCCAGGAAGCCATCGACAAGTGCCGCCAGCAGATGCCGGACACGATCCTGCTCGATTGGAACATGCCGATCATGAGCGGGTTGGAATTCCTCAAATTGCTGCGGGCCTATGTCGGCGGCGAGAAGCCGCGCGTCATCTATTGCACGGTCGAGAACGATATCGGCGCCATCGCCCTGGCGCTCAAGGCCGGGGCCGACGATTACATGATGAAGCCCTTCGACCGGGCCATCCTGGAAGCCAAGTTCGACCTGGCGGAGAACGCGGCGGCGTAGGCGAAAGCGCTCATCTGTGCGCTAACCCACCAGTAGACCTCATCCTGAGCCTGTCGAAGGACGAGGTCGTGGCAGTGTCGGTGTGCCCGACCTCGTGGTTCGACAAGCTCACCATGAGGTCTTCCGGAGCGATGGCGTCTGGACAGAATGGCCCGCCCTAAACCTCCTCCGCCGCCCGCCCCAGCAGGAATGCCTTTTCCCGCTCGTTCCGCGTCAGTTCCGCCGCTTTCCTGAAGTCGAGATTGGCTTCGCTATGGCGGCCGAGCTTGCGCAAGAGGTCGCCGCGCACGCCGTAGAGCAGGTGATAATTCTGCATCAGCGGGGCCTCGCGCAGGGCGTCGACCAGGGGCAGGGCGGCCGCCGGACCCTGGGCCATGGAAATGGCGACGGCGCGGTTGAGCTCGATGACGGGGGAGGGCGTCACCTGGTTGAGCAGGTCATAGAGCGCCGCGATCTGGCTCCAATCGGTATCCTCGGCCTTGCGGGCCCGGGCATGGCAGGCGGCAATGGCGGCCTGGAGCGTATAGGGTCCGGTGACGCCGCCCAGGCGCTGGGCCCGGGCGAGGCCGTCGAGACCACGCCGGATCATCAATTGGTCCCAGAGGGCGCGGTTCTGGTCGGGCAGCAGCACCGGCTCGCCCTTGCCATTGGTGCGGGCCGCGGCGCGGGAATGCTGGAGTTCCATCAGCGCCAGGAGGCCATGAACCTCCGGTTCCTCGGGCATGAGCCCGGCCAGGATGCGGCCCAGTCGCATGGCTTCCTCGCAGAGCTGGGGGCGCATCCAGTCCTGCCCGGCCGTGGCGGAATAGCCTTCGTTGAAGATGAGATAGAGCACGCCCAGCACCGAGGCGACGCGCTCCTCGCGCTCGGCGCCGCGCGGCACTTCGAACGGCACGCCGGCATCGGCGATGGTGCGCTTGGCGCGCACGATGCGCTGGCCGATTGTGGTGTCGCTGGCGAGAAATGCCCGGGCGATCTCCTCGGTGGTCAGCCCGCCGATCAGCCGCAGGGTCAGCGCCACCCGGCTTTCGGGCGGCAGGACGGGGTGGCAGGAGGTGAAGATCAGGCGCAGGAGGTCGTCGCCGACATCGTCGTCCAACTGGTCATGGAGGGCGGTTTCGGTGTCAGGCACCTCGTCCTCCAGGATGCGGCCGACTTCCTCCAGCTTGCCGGCCGCCATCTTGCGGTGCCGGAAATAGTCGATGGCCTTGCGCTTGCCCGCCTGCATCAGCCAGGCGCCGGGATTGCGCGGCACCCCGCTTTCCGGCCAGGCGCGCAGCGCTACCATCAGGGCTTCCTGCGCCAGTTCCTCGGCCAGCGAGATATCGCGGACCATGCGCGTAAGGCCGGCGATGACGCGGGCCTGCTCGACGCGCCAGACCGTATTGATGGCGCGGTCGGTCTCTCTGCGGTCGCTCATGATGCGCATCCTCCCGATGCCGATTCAGGCTGCAGAGCATCTATGCTGGCTCCCGATCGTCAAGAGGGCGCGGGAGCCGATCCTGTCGGCTCCCGGGGGTGGGTCACTGGTCGAACATGCCCTTGGGCGTTTCGCCGGCAAGGAAGGGCTCGATGAAGCCCAGCAGCAGGTCGACCTGGCCGATCACCGCCGTATGGGAGGTGGCCGGCAGCACGGCGAGGCGCGAGGCGGGCAGGGGCACGCCCATATCGCCCATTTCGCCGCCGCCCAGCAGGCGGAACAGGGCCACATTGTGCTCAAGCGTGGACACGTCGGCATCCCCGGCGATGATCAGGATCGGGGTTTCCAGCGCCTTGACGTCGTCTTCCCAGGCCATGGGCTCATGCTCGAGCGCGATCAGCTTTTCGGCAAAGGGACGGAAGCCTTCGGGATCGGGCGCGAACTTCTTCCATTCCTCTTCCATGGGGCCGCCCACGAACATGTCGGGGTTCATGGTGGGGATCATGGCGGTGAAGGCCGGCTGCCAGCCGGCGGCGTCATAGGCCACAGAGGCGGCGACCAATTGGTCGACCTTTTCGGGATGGCGGATGGCCAATTGCAGGCCCGTTGCCGCGCCCATGGAATAGCCGAAGATGTCGGCCTTCTCGAGGCCCACGGCATCCATGAAGGCGGCGACGTCGTCGGCCAGGTTCGGATAGGTGATGGGCCGGTCGATATCGTTGGTGCGGCCATGGCCCTGCAATTCGAGCGCATAGACCGTGTGGGTCTCGGCCAGGCGCGGGATGATCTCGCCCATGGTGGGGATGTTCATATAGGCGCCGTGCAGGACCACGATCGGATCACCCTCGCCGGTGACCTCGTAATAGATCTTCATGCCGTTGACGTCGGCATAATCGCCGTCCGGGGCGGTCTGGGCCAGGGCGGGGCTGGCGAGAAAAGTGCTGAGGACGAGAAGCGTGCGGAACATGGGTCAACTCCCTTGGATGGCGCGCCGCTTTCGGCGCATTCACCAGGGCGACGAGCCGTCCGCGCGGGCTTCGACATGGACAGGGAAGATTTTTTTTTGGAGCGGCGCTGACGCTACGAGGGGCCCTAAAACGAAAACCCCGCGCTTGCGGCGCGGGGCTGGAAATCGTCGGGCGAGAGCGGCTTAGGCGACGTTCTCGTTATAGACTTCGCTATCGTCGGGCTCGCGCAGCACATAGCCGCGACCCCAGACGGTCTCGATGTAATTCTTGCCACCGGTGGCGACCGAGAGCTTCTTGCGGAGCTTGCAGATGAAGACGTCGATGATCTTCAGTTCCGGCTCGTCCATGCCGCCATAGAGGTGGTTGAGGAACATTTCCTTGGTGAGGGTCGTGCCCTTGCGCAGCGAGAGCAGTTCCAGCATCTGGTATTCCTTGCCGGTCAGATGCACGCGCTGGCTCTGAACCTCGACGGTCTTGGTGTCGAGGTTGACCATGAGATCGCCGGTGGAAATGACCGATTGGGCGTGCCCCTTCGACCGGCGGACGATGGCGTGGATGCGGGCCACGAGTTCGTCCTTGTGGAAGGGCTTGGTCATGTAGTCGTCGGCACCGAAGCCCAAGCCGCGCACCTTGTCCTCGATGCCGGCCAGGCCGGAGAGGATCAGGATCGGCGTCTGTACCTTGGCGACGCGGAGCGTGCGGAGCACTTCATATCCGCTCATGTCGGGCAGGTTCAGGTCCAGAAGGATGATGTCGTAATCGTAGAGCTTGCCGAGATCCACGCCTTCCTCACCCAGATCGGTGGTGTAGACGTTGAAGCTCTCGGACTTCAGCATCAGCTCGATGCTCTGCGCCGTGGCGCTGTCGTCCTCAATAAGGAGTACCCGCATTATAATCCCCTTGTCATTCGTTCCTGCTGGAACCTGCGGGAGGTTGGGCCATACTGCCCGTCCCGCTCCAACCCTACTGGATATGACTGAAGCCTAAGCGCAACTAGTTAACAAAGTTTAATTCTGATCCGCAATACGCAAACGGTGGTAAGGTGAATTTATCTTAACTTGTTGAAAAATCTATATAAATGCCCTGAAAATTTCTTAAGGTAAAACATTAAGAAGCCGTTTCAAGCGACTCTTGGGACTCAAGCAATTGTGGCATTTGGGGGGAGTTTCGCCACATATGTGGCACAAGGCGGATTTCGCCAATTCTCCATCCCAATAAAGCTTTCCGGTTAACGATCGGTTACATTCCGATTCGCGGAACGACCCGATTCGTGTCCCCACGGAAACCATAATCATGGCGACGAAGGGGCAGGCCCGGATATCCATCATGAACGCCGGACGAACATGAAAGCGCTGATCTCGGCCATCGACGCCATCGAGGAAGTGGAAGTGTTCGGGCGGGTCAAATCCGTCCAGGGCCTGCTGATCGAGGTCATCGGGCCGGTGCGCGAGCTGCGCGTGGGCGGCCGGGTGGTCATCGAGGCCAGCGACGGGGAGCATCTGGACGCCGAGATCATCGGGTTCCGCGACGGGCACGCGCTTTGCCTGCCCTTCGGGGAATTGCGCGGCGTGCGGCTGGGCTGCAAGGCGGTGTTCCGCCGCCATGACGGATCGGTCTATCCGTCCGAGGCCTGGCTGGGCCGCGTGGTCAATGCCAATGGCGAGCCCATCGACGGCAAGGGGCCATTGGCGCGAGGCGCGGTTTCCTATCCCTTGCGGCAATCCCCTCTCGCCGCCCATGACCGCACGCGGGTGGGCGAGCCGGTGGATTTGGGGGTTCGATGCCTCAATACCTTTACCACCATGTGCGAGGGCCAGCGCATGGGCATCTTTGCCGGTTCCGGCGTCGGCAAGTCGGTGCTGATGTCCATGCTGGCGCGCAATACCGATGTCGATGTCTCGGTGATCGGGCTGATCGGCGAGCGCGGGCGCGAGGTGCATGAATTCATCCAGGAATATCTGGGCGAGGAGGGGCTGAAGCGGGCCGTGGTGGTGGTGGCGACCTCGGACGAGGCCGCGCTGATGCGGCGGCAGGCCTGCTACATCTCGATGGCGCTGAGCGAATATTTCCGCGACCAGGGCCAGCGCGTCCTCTGCATGATGGACAGCCTCACCCGGTTTGCCATGGCGCAGCGCGAGATCGGCCTGGCCATCGGCGAGCCGCCGACCGCCAAGGGCTACCCGCCCACTGTGTTCACGGAATTGCCACGATTATTGGAACGCGCCGGCCCTGGTAAACCGAACTCGGGCTCCATTACCGGTCTATTTACCGTTTTGGTGGAAGGTGATGATCACAATGAGCCCATTGCGGACGCCGTGCGCGGCATTCTCGACGGGCACATCGTGATGGAGCGCGGCATTGCCGAGCGGGGACGCTACCCGGCCGTCAATGTGCTCCGGTCCATCTCGCGGACCATGCCAGGATGCGTGCCGGAAGAGGTCCGGCCGGTCCTGTCGCGGGCGCGGGAACTCATGTCCATCTTTTCGGACATGGAGGAGCTGATCCGGCTGGGGGCTTACCGGAAAGGGTCAGATCCGAACGTGGACCGCGCAATCGCCATCCATCCGCAACTGGAGGCCTTTCTGGGCCAGGGGCGGGAGGAGGTGACGACGGTGCAGGAGGGCTATGCCGCCCTCGCCGAAATCGTCGCCCGGGCGGATGCGGGGGCCTAGCGGGGTGGCGCCTGTCGTGCGGGGCCGCACCGGAGCTGACTTGGTGTGTAAGGAGTACAGGTCGTGAAATCGCGCAGCGAGAGCCTTATCCGGCTCAAGAAGTTCCAGGTGGACGAAAAGCGCCGGCAAGTCGCGCAGATCGAGATGATGATCGCCGATTTCGAGCGCATGGCGTCCGAGCTCGATCAGCAGATCGAAATCGAGCATACCAAGACCGGCATCAACGATGTCGCCCATTTCGCCTATTCCACCTTTGCCAAGGCGGCGCTGACCCGCCGCGACAATCTCCTGGCATCGGCCAATGACATGAAGAGCAAGCTGGAAGCGGCGCAGGATGCGCTGGCCGAGGCGCTCGAAGACCTGAAGAAGGTCGAATTGCTCGACCAGCGCGAGCATCAGCGCGAGCGCGACGAGCAGAACAAGATCGAACAGGCCGAATATGACGAAGTGGCCCGGCTGCGCTTCCGGCGCCAATAGGCTGACCAATCACGCATGAAAAAAGGCCCGCCGGAGCGGGCCTTTCGCATTCGGGCCGGGTGCCGATTATTGCGGCACGGCCGGAGCGGCCGGGGCGGCGGGATCAGCCGGGGCCATGCCGTCAGCCGGCATGGTGTCGACGGCCGGAGCGTTCGGGTCTTCCCAGACGAATTCCGGCGCGGCTTCAAGAGCCTCGGCGGTCGTGGGCAGGACCCAGCGCCAGGTATTGTCGGTCGCCATGCTGTGCTCGAGCGACAGGAAGTCCACGGCGACGTTCTTTTCACCGATGCCCAGGAAGCCACCCACACCGATCACCACGGCGTTGATGTCGCCATCGGCGGTGATGACCAGATCGTTGACCGTGCCGATTTCCTCGGCGTCGTCACCGGTGCTCGAATAGACCGGGGCGCCCAGAAGCTGGGTGACGATCACGTCATCGGCGCCGATCGTGTAGCCGGCCGAGATATCCCAGGGTTCGCGAGCGGTCTCGGTCACCATGGCGCCGTCAGCCGGGGCGGGCGTGGCAGCGGGGTCAGCCGGGGCCGCGGGATCAGCCGGGGCCATGGAATCGGCCGGCGCAGCGGGGTCGGCCGGAGCGGCCGGATCAGCCGGGGCGGCAGGGTCAGCGGGAGCAGCCGGATCGGCAGGGGCCATGGTGTCGGTCTGCGTGCTGTCTGCCGGAGCGGCCGGATCGGTCGTGGTGGTCTGCGCGATCGCGGCGGTGCTGAGGACCAGGGCGATGGCCGAGGTAGTCAGAAGGGTGCGGATCATTGTAGGCTCCATTGGTTCATCGTTGCGGTGAACAGGGCCGTGCGGTGCAAAACTTGCCGGTCGCGCACCGTGCGGCCCATTCATGGCTGGTCAACGCAGCGAAGTGGCGAGCCGTTCCGCAGCTTTTTTCCCTTCCGCTTCGGGAACCGATCCGGCGGATGCTCAATCCACCAGGATTGCGCCGGCCTTGTCGTAGTCGCGCATGGCGCGGTGCGGCATGCCGCCATCGATGATTTCGGGGCCGAAGGCCACGAAGCCCAGCGCCTGGTAAAAGCCCAGCTTGTCCGATTGCGCCGTGAGGTAGAAGCGATCCCGTCCCCGGGCGCGGGCATGGTCCATGGCCGCGGCGATGAGTTTCTTGCCGATGCCGCGGCCGCGATAATGCAGGCGGGTGGCGACGCGGCCGATCTTGCAATGCTCATCCATCTCGATCAGGCGCAGGGTCGCCACCACTTCCCCATCGGCAATGGCGACGAAATGGATCGCGGTCAGGTCGTATTGGTCATGCTCCTCTTCCTCGGGCACGTTCTGCTCCCAGACGAAGACTTCGCGGCGCAGGGCGAAGGCGGCGTTGCAGAGGGTGGAAAAGACGGGGACGGGGAGGATGACGATATCGGACATTATTCCATGTTAGGGCCAGTCGAAGGGCGCGGCAATCACCGGGCCGGCCGTGCTCACAAAGACGCGGAGCGCGCAACCGGGGCGCGGCTGGCACGTTGTGCCGGAACAAGGAGGAGCACGCCATGCATCATCACCCCGACGAACAGAAAATCCGCGACCGGGCCTTCCAGCTCTGGGATCAGGCCGGCCAGCCGGACGGGCAGGAACAGGAATTCTGGTTCCAGGCCGAACGCGAACTCTCCGAAGAGGACGATTTCGACAGCTCGGCCCAGGGCGCCGAAATCGACGAACCGCCCGTGGTCCCGGGCCGGCTGAGCTAGGCCGGAAAATGAAAACGCCGCCGGAATGGCGGCGTTTTTTTTCTATGGGGCGCAGGGCTGGGCGAAAAGCGAACTCCCGAAGACCTCATGGTGAGCCTGTCGAACCACGAGGCCGGGACGCCGGCACTGCCACGACCTCGCCCTTCGACAGGCTCAGGATGAGGTCTACTGATGGGGAGAGGCCTGCGAAGGCTCAGCTTGAGCCCCCTAAACGCTGCCCACCGTTTTCAGCCGCACGCGGGGATGGACCTCGTTCTGGCTCATGATCACCGTCTGGGGGCGGAAGCGCTCGACGATGGAGCGGACATGGGGGCGGATGGAGGGCGAGGTGATGAGCACCGGAATTTCGCCCTGCCGGGCCGCGTTCTCATAGGCGTTCTGCACCGCCCCGATGAATTGCTGCAATTTGCTGGGCGCCATGGCCAGGTGCCGCTCCTCGCCGGTCCCGGCCATGGCCTCGGCGAAGTCGCGCTCCCATTGCGGCGACAGGGTGAGCAGCGGCAGATTGCCGTCGGGCCCCAGATTGGCGGCGCAGAGCTGGCGGCCCAGGCGCGAGCGCACATGCTCGGTAATGGTCTGCACCGAGCGGCCATTGCCGGCGATCTCGGCCACGGCCTCGAGAATGGAGGAGAGGTCGCGGATGGAGATGCGCTCGGTCAGCAGCGCCTGCAGCACCCGCTGCAGGCCGGACACGGTGATCATCCCCGGCACGATATCTTCCACCAGCTTCTGCTGCTCCTTGGGCAGGCCCGAGAGCAGCGATTGCACATTGGCATAGCTCAACAGGTCGGCGACATTGGCCTTGAGAATTTCGGTCAGGTGCGTGGAAATCACCGTGGAGGGATCGATGATGGAGAGGCCGCGCAATTCGGCCTCGTCGCGCAGGGCCGGCTCGATCCAGGTGGCGGGCAGGCCGAAGGTCGGCTCGGTGGTGTGGTTGCCCGGCAGGTCGATCTGGTTGCCATAGGGGTCCATGACCATGAGCTGGTTGGCAAAGATCTGCCCGGCGCCGGCTTCCACTTCCTTGATGCGGACCTTGTAGTCGTTGGGCTCCAATTGCATGTTGTCGAGAATGCGCACCGGCGGCATGACGAAGCCCAGCTCCAGTGCCAGCTGGCGGCGCAGGGCCTTGATCTGTTCGGTCAGCCGGTCGGTGCCGGTCTCGTCTTCCTTGACCAGGGTGAGCAGGCCATAGCCCAGTTCCAGCTTGAGATCGTCGATCTTGAGCGCATCGGTGATCGGCGGCTCGGCGGGCTGGGCCGCGGCGCCGGGCGCGCCCATGGGGCTGGCGGCCGCCTTGGCCAGGGCCTCGGCCGCTTCGATTTCCAGGCGGGCCTGCTTGCTTTTGGTGGCGCGGAAGGCGGCATAGCCCACGCCGGCGGCCAGGGCGAGGAAGGGCACGACCGGCATGCCGGGCAGGAGCGCCAGGGCCGCCATCACCGCGGCGGACATGCCCAAAGCGCGCGGATAGCCGGCGAACTGGCCGGAGAGCGCCTTGTCGGCGGCGCCGGTGACGCCGGATTTGGATACCAGGATGCCGGCGGCGGTGGAGACGATCAGCGCCGGAATCTGGCTGGTCAGGCCGTCGCCGATGGTCAGCAGCGTATAGACGCTGCCCGCTTCCTGGAAGGAAAGCCCTTCCTGGAGCATGCCGATCAGCATGCCGGCGGCGATGTTGATGAAGGTGATGATGAGGCCGGCAATGGCGTCGCCGCGCACGAATTTGCTGGCGCCGTCCATGTTACCGAAAAAGGCGCTTTCCCCTTCGAGCTCGGCGCGGCGCTTCTTGGCGGTGTCCTCGTCGATCAGGCCGGCGGAGAGATCGGCGTCGATGGCCATCTGCTTGCCGGGCATGGCATCGAGGCTGAAGCGGGCGGCGACTTCGGCGATACGGCCCGAACCCTTGGTGATGACGATGAAGTTCACGATCATCAGGATGAGGAAGATCACCGTACCGATGACGAAATTGCCGCGGGTGACGAAATTGCCGAAGGCCTCGATGACATGGCCGGCCGCCGCCGTGCCGTTATGGCCATCCGAGAGAATGAGGCGCGTGGTGGCCAGACTGAGGCCCAGCCGCAGCATGGTTGCGATCAGCAACACGGTGGGAAAGGCGGAGAATTCCAGCGGCTTCTGGATGAACAGGGCCGTCATCAGGATCATGACCGAGAAGACGATGGAAATCGCCAGCAGCATGTCCACCAGGAGCGGCGGCATGGGCACGATGAGGATGACGATCAGCCCCATCACGCCGGCGGCGAGCGCGATATCGCCCGAACGCAGCATGTCGAGAATGCTGGTCACCGAAGGCAGGGCAAAGCCGGGGCGGGGGGACGAGGGGATATCGGTCATGCGAAGGTCCCGCACGATGTGGTGCGTTTGATGAGATCCCCCTCACCGACTCGGCTGCGCCGAGCCACCTCTCCCCGATGGGGAGAGGAATAAGAGGCGAGCGCCGAACCATTCTTCTCCCCATCGGGGAGAAGGTGGCCCGAAGGGCCGGATGAGGGGGTCTTACCTCCCCCAAAGCGAGAGGTAAGAGCAAGCCGAACGCTCATCATCCCTGGCTGCGCCATTGCTAAGCCACCACCCGCTTTTCCCCCGGCTCGGGCACCATCACGCCTTCATCGGCATATTGGTTGAGCTTGTTCCTGAGCGTGCGGATGGAGATGCCGAGGATATTGGCGGCGTGGGTGCGGTTGCCGAAAGTGTGGTCGAGCGTGTCGAGGATCAGGTCGCGCTCGACATCGGCCACGGTGCGGCCGACCAGGGCGCGGTTCATCGCCTCGGCGGTCTGGGCGGCCATGGCGGCGGGCGAGCTGGCGCGGGCCGCTTCGGAGAGACCCATGCCGTCGGGCAGCACGATGGCTTCGGGCTCGATCGTATCGCCCGAGGAGAGCAGCACGGCGCGGTGCAGGGTGTTTTCCAGCTCGCGCACATTGCCCGGCCAAGGGGCCTTCACCAAAGCGTCGCGGGCCGCCGGGGAGAGGGCGCGCGGCGGAATGCCGTTGGCCTTGGCATATTTGGCCACGAAATGCTCGGAGAGCGCCACGATGTCGCCGGGACGGTCGCGCAGGGCGGGGAGCTTGAGATTGACCACGTTGAGGCGGAACAGCAGGTCCTCGCGGAAGGAGCCTTCGCGCACGGCCTCGTTGAGATTGCGGTTGGAGGTGGCGAGGATGCGGATATCGACCGGCACCGGCTTGGTGCCGCCGACCCGGTCGATCACCCGTTCCTGGATGGCGCGCAGCAGCTTGGCCTGCAGGCGCACATCCATCTCGCTGATTTCATCGAGCAGCAGCGTGCCGCCCGAGGCTTCCTCGAACTTGCCGATGCGGCGGGCCACGGCGCCGGTAAAAGCGCCCTTCTCGTGGCCGAACAATTCGCTCTCCAGCAGCGCCTCGGGAATGGCGGCGCAATTGACCGAGATGAAGGGGCGGTTGGCGCGCTTGCTCCGGGCATGGACATATTTGGCCACGACTTCCTTGCCAGTGCCGCTTTCGCCGGTGATGAGGATCGAGGCCTCGGAGGGCGCGATCTGCTCGGCCATCCGCACCACACGCTCCATGATCGGGTCGCGATAGAGGAAGTCCGAGCTTTCCCGGGCCACGGCGGCGATGACGGCGGCGATCAGCTCGGCATCGGGGGGCAGGGGGATATATTCCTTGGCGCCGGCGCGGATGGCGTTGACGGCGGCGGCGGCATTGGTTTCCACCCCGCAGGCCACGACCGGGATGGCGATGCGCTCGGCCTCGAGCCCGGCGATCAGCCCGGCAATGTCCATCATCACGTCCACCAGCAGCAGGTCGGCGCCCTTGCCGGCGCGCAGGGCGGCCAGGCCGATCTCGATGGAGGGGGCATGGGCAACCTTGGCGCCGCCATCCATGGCCATCTTGGTCGCGGTCGAGAGCTGGCCTTCCAGGGCGCCGATGATGAGGAGACGCATGTTCTGCTCCCTTACTGGGGCTTGATGATTTCGGTCATGGTGACGCCGAGCCGGTTTTCCACCAGCACGATTTCGCCACGGGCGACCAGGCGGTCATTGATGAAGATTTCCACGGCCTCGCCCACCTGCCGGTCGAGCTCGATCACCGCGCCGGTATCGAGCTTGAGCAGCGAGGAGACCGGCATCTTGGTGCGGCCGAGCACCACCGAGACGCGGACGGGAACATCGAACACGGCTTCGAGGTCGGCGGCGCTGCGCTCCAGGTGCAGCTCGCCCGCATCGTCGCGGTCGCCGGGTTCCATGGCGTCCAGGGACAGGCCCTCGGCGGCGGTGACGTCGTTTTCGGGATCGGTCATTCACCGTTCTCCTCATGATCGGCGCGGATGGATGCGGCCAGGTAGGAAGCGATCTGTCGGTCGATCTCGCCGGCGGTTTCGGCAATGTCGCGGACGACGCCGCCATCCACCCATTCCAGCCGGCCATCGCCCAGGCGGATATCGGGATCGCCCATCACCACCAGCCGTCCGGAAAAGCCGGAATGGGCCATTTGGGCAATGGCATTGTCGCGGATCGCGTCGGCCAGGTCGGGGTGGCAGCGGATCACCAGATGCGGCACGCCGCCCAGGCTGGCCAGGCATTCGGCGATCAGGGCTTCGAGCTCGGCCTGGGGGTGGCGGGCCACCAGGTGCAGGGCCAGCTTGCGGCCGACGCTCAGCGCCAGCTCGACCGCCTCGCGGCGATGTTCGCCCATGGCGCGGTCGAGCGCGGCGACCATGGGCGCGGTCTGGGTGGCCAGCGCGCCGGCGGCGGCGGCGATGGTCTGGGCGGCCATGTCGGCGGCATTGCGCTCCCCGGCGGCGAGGCCTTCGGCATAAGCCTCCTGGCGGGCGGCGGCGAGCAATTGGGCCACCACGTCCTCGGGAATGGTGGGCACGGGCGGCGGCGGGGGCGGCGCCTTGGCGGCCCGGCGCACGGCGCCGCCGGGTTCGAGATCCAGATCGAAGGTGAAGCGGGCGAGCTGGGCCATGGCGTCAGGCGATCATCTGGTCGTCGGAATTGGTCTTGAGGATGACGATGTCGCCCTTGGCGGCCAGGTCCTTGGCGATGCCGACCATGCGGGTCTGGGCCTCGTCCACGTCCTTGAGCCGCACCGGGCCCATATCGTTCATGTCGTCCTGCAGCAGCTTGGCGGCGCGGCCCGACATGTTCTTGAAGAAGCTTTCCTTGACGTTCTCGTTGGCGCCCTTGAGCGCCAGGGCCAGTTCGCGCTTGTCGAGCCGGGAGAGCAGGGTCTGGATCGAGGACATTTCGAGCCGCGCCAGGTCCTCGAAGGTGAACATGAGCTGCTTGATGCGCTCGGCGTCGTCGCGGTTGATTTCTTCCAGATTGGTGATGAAGCGCGCTTCGGTCTGACGGTCGAAGGCGTTGAAGATTTCGGCCATCTGCTCGTGGCTGTCGCGACGCTTGGTGTGGTTGAGCGTCGACATGAATTCGGTCCTGAGGGTCATCTCGATCTTTTCGAGGATTTCCTTCTGCACCGGGTCGAGCCCCAGCATGCGCTGCACCACGTCCATGGCCAGTTCCTCGGGCAGGACGGCCAGCACCTTGGAGGCATGTTCGGTGGCGATCTTGGACAGCACCACCGCGATGGTCTGGGGATATTCGTTCTTGAGATAGGCGGCGAGCACGTCGGCCTGCACGTTGGAGAGCTTCTCCCACATGTTGCGGCCGGCCGGTCCGCGGATTTCCTCCATGATGGCGTCGACGCGGTCCTGCGGCAGGAAGGAGAGCAGCAGGCGCTCGGTCGAGTCGGTATTGCCCGAGAGCGAGCCATTGGAGGAAATGGTGGTGACGAACTCGATCATCAGGTCGTCGAGCATTTCCTGGGTGATGGGACCCAGCCGGGCCATGGCGCGCGAGAGCTGGCGGATTTCGAGCTCGTCGAGCTCGTCGAAAATGGGCTTGCCGTAATCGGGGCCCAGGGCCAGCAGCAGGGCGGCCGCCTTCTCGTCGCCCCTCAGCACGCGGTTTTCCCCGCCCACCTGCAATTGGTTGGCGACATTGCCGGGCTTTGCCGGGTCTTCTGCGAGGGCGGATTGGGAAACCAGGGCCATGATCGTTACGCCGCGCTACCCAGCCAGTCGCGCACGATGAGCGCGGCCTGCTTGGGATTTTCCTCGACCAGCGTGCCGACCGTCTTGAGGGTCTGGAGCTGGGTTTCGCCCATGGATTTGGCATTGGCCACCCAGGCGGGCGTCTTGTCCCGGGGCAGGTCGTCCTGCTCCGCTTCGGGGGCCACCGAGCCGTCGGCCAAGAGCATGCCGTGCTGGCCCAGTTCGGCGGCGGGGGGCAGGGCCAGGGGCTGGGTCTCGGGCGTCAGCACCTTCTTGAGCAGCGGCCGCATGACAAAGAAGACCAGGGCCAGCGCGATCAGCAGGGTGACGGCCATTTCGGCGCCGTTCATCAGGTCGTCGCGGGTGAAGTCGAGCAGGCCCGCCGATTGGTCGGTGCCGGGCGCCAGCAATTCGGGCCGCTCGGCGAATTGCATGTTGATGACCTCGATGCTGTCGCCGCGCTCGGCCGAATAGCCGGCGGCGGAGCGCACCAGGGTCAGCAATTGGGCGATCTCGTCGGCGCTGCGCGGGGTATAGGTCACGTTGCCGGCGCCGTCGTCGGCATAGGTGCCGTCGACCACCACCGCCACCGAGAGCCGCTTGATGGCGCCCGCTTCGGTCACGGCGGTCTGGGTGGTCCTGGAAATCTCGTAATTGACGATTTCTTCGGCCGAAATGCCCTGTTCGGACAGGCCCTGGCTGGCAGCGGCGTCGCTGGCGCCGGGCAATTCGTTGGCCACGGTCACCTGGCCGCTGGTGCCGCCGGAGAGGTTCTCGCTTTCCCGGGTCTGGGTGGAGCGGACCACCTGGCTTTCGGGGTCGAAGATTTCCTGGGTGGTGGTGGAGCGGTTAAGGTCCAGCTCGGCGGCGACCTCGACGCGGGCCCGCCCGGCGCCGACCACATTGGCCAGCATGTCCTCGATGCGGGTGCGCATGCGGTTCTCGATGCCCAGGCGCCGCTCGTCGCTCTGGGCCGAGAGCAGACCGGCCTCGTCCTCGCCGGAGCCGGAAGCCAAAAGATTCCCCTGGTCGTCGACGATGGAGACGCGGCCGGGCGTCAGCCCCTCGATCGCGGAGGCCACCATGTGCTGGATGGCGCGGATTTCCCCGCCCGACAGGGCGCCGCGCACCGAGAGCACGATGGAGGCGGAGGGGTCCTTGCGCTCGCGGCGGAACAATTCGCGCTCGGGCAGGACCAGATGCACCCGCGCCCCCTTGATGCGGTTGAGCGAGGCGATGGTGCGCGCCAGTTCGCCCTCGAGCGCGCGGACATTGTTGATGTTCTGCACGAAGCTGGTGGCGCCCAGGGTCGATTGCTGGTCGAAGATTTCGTAGCCGACCTGGCCGCGCAGCGGCAGGCCCTGGCCGGCCAGGGTCATGCGCGTGGTGGTGATCTGGTCGCGCGGGATCAGGATGGTGTCGCCTTCGCCGCGCAATTCATAGGCGATGTTGAGCGTCTGCAATTCGGTGAGGATGGCGGAGCTGTCTTCCAGGCTCAGGCCCGAATAGAGCGGGGCCATCTGCGGGGTCTGCGCCCGCATGATGAGAAAGCCGAAGAAACCGAGCATGAGCACGGCCACGATGGCCATGGCCCCGAGGCGCGGCATGCCGATCCGGATAATGAGGTTGGTCAGACTTTCCACGCCACCACTCTGGATTCAAACCCTCGCGCTGCCGGGACGGCGCACCGTTCCCAACGACCTTCAGGCGACTCATTGCGGTCGTGGAGCCCCCAGACCGATGGGCAAAAATTACCTAGCGGATGGTAAACAAGTTATTAACCGGCTGTTCCGATTTGCGAAATCAGGCAAGAATTGCCCGGTTCGACAACATGAGGCGAGTCGCATGGTACGGGTTCTGGGGCGGGTGACGTCCATCAATGTGCGCAAGGTGCTCTGGGCGCTGGACGTCATCGGCGAGGGCTATGAGCGCGAGGATTGGGGCCTGCCGCTGCGCGATCCCAACGTGCCCGAATTCCTGGCGCTCAATCCCAATGGGCAGGTGCCGGTGCTGATCGAGGATGACGGCTTCTCGCTCTGGGAGAGCAATGCCATCCTGCTCTATCTGGCGCGCACCCGCGGCGCGCTGCTGCCGGCGGACGATCATGCCGCCGGCAAGGCCCTGCAATGGCTGAGCTGGCAGGCGAGCGAGCTGACCGCGCAATGGGGCTATGCGGTCTTTGCGCTGCTGCGCAAGGCCGAGGGGTTCGACGACCCGGCCCGGATCGCCGAGTCCCTGGCGCGCTGGACGGCCAAGATGGATATTCTGGAGGCCGAGCTCGCCAAGGGCCGGCCCTTCATCGCCGGTGAGGCGCTGTCGGTCGCCGATATCGTGCTCGGCCTTTGCTGCCATCGCTGGTTCATGACGCCGTTCGAGCGCAAGAGCCTGCCGGCCGTGGAGGATTATTACCGCCGGCTCCGGGCGACCGCGCCGGGCGCGCAATGGATGCCGCAGGATTACGGCTGAGATCGGGTGGGCTTTCCGCGCGCCTGTAGCTTTCGACTGACACCACAGTAGACCTCATCCTGAGCCTGTCGAAGGGCGAGGTCGTGGCACCCCGCTTTCAGCATGCCCGACCTCGTGGTTCGACAGGCTCACCATGAGGTCTTCTAGATGATTTCACACTAACTTTGCTGCTGCTCCCTCACCATCGTCACCACCGGGCTTGTCCCGGTGGTCCATGCTCGCAGCAAGATGGATTGCCGGGACAAGCCCGGCAATGACGACAAAATTGGGTGAGAGAGGCCTCAGTTCGGTCAATGCGTGAAATGCACTATAGGGCCAGCAGACAGGGGTTTCCGAATGCGGGAATGCCCCGGCTATCGCCAAAAACAAAAACCCGCCGGATTGCTCCGACGGGTTGAACGTGCTGCCAATGGTATGGCCAGCGGAGGGCTCAGCCCTCGCGGTAGTGCTGGATCCATGTGGTTCGCAGACCGGCAAGGCCATGTTTGTCGATGGCGGCTTGCCAGTTCAGGAATTCATCGACACTGAGCGTATAACGCTCGCAGGCTTCTTCAAGGCTGAGGAGGCCCCCGCGCACGGCGGCAACGACTTCGGCCTTGCGGCGGATCACCCACCGTCTCGTATTGGCTGGCGGAAGATCCGCTATCGTAAGCGGACTACCATCCGGGCCGATTACGTACTTTACGCGCGGACGCATTTGTACGGTCATTTTACTCTCTACTCAAACCTGACCATATGAAGGCAGAGTAGAGGAACGGCCTTAAAATACCCCTAAGGGGAAACTTACAACAGGTTAAGAAAGCGCAGGCGTTTCAATTGCTTCGGCACAGGCCCGGTTGGCCCGGGTCACGGCGCTGTCCCCGGGCGGCATGGTGGGCGGGGCAATCAAGACGCCAGAGGCCCATCCCGCAAGGGCGCGCTCTGCGCTTGCGGAGGATATGCCCCCAACCTCCACCCCCACGGTTCGTCACCCTCGGGCTCGACCCGAGGGTTCTAACTTCGTCAGCCTCCCCCTCCCGAACGCCCTCGGGTCAAGCCCGAGGGTGACGAGCGGTGGGTGGCGAAATCATGCGGCAAACGCCGGCCCGACACTCCCCCTATGCCGCCGGAGTTTCCTCGTCCCCGCCATCCTCGCCGCCTTCATCCGGCTCCTCGGCCGGCGGGGGCGGGGTGGTCTCGGACACGAGGCGCACATTGGTCACGTCCTTGAGCGCGATCTTGTTGCGGCCCACGGTCAGCATCGGCTCGGGGCCGGAGAAGTCGATGGCCGTGACGATGCCGACCGAATTGGTGGAGACGGCCACGGTATTGCCGTTGAGATTGGTGCCCTTGATTTCGATCGTATAGACGCCGTCGGGCTGGATATTGCCGTCCGAGCCCTTGCCGTCCCACAGGAAGGCGCCCGCGCCGGCATTGAGCGAGCCGGCCTCGGTATAGACGACGCTGCCGGCGGCGTTCTTGATGGTCACCGTGGCATTGGCGACGTTGGCGGCGGCATTATAGGTCCAATAGGCCCCGCCATCCTTGAGTTCGGCGGTCTTGCCGCTGGCGGTGACTTCCTTGCCGATATAGGAGACGGCGTCGGCGCGGGCCGTGCTCTGGGTATTGAGCAGCAGCGCCTCGAGGAAATCATTGGTCTTCAATTGCTGTTCGACCCCGGTGAACTGCACCAATTGCTGGGTGAACTGGTTGGTGTCCAGGGGATCGAGCGGGTTCTGGTTCCGCAATTGCGTGGTCAGGATATTGAGGAAGGTGTCGAAATTCTGCGCGATGGTCTGGCGCGAGGTATTGTTGGCGCTGCCCGACCCGGAAACTCCTGCAACCGTCATGAAGCCCGCTCCTTACGCGATGATATTGACGCCGCTGGCCTGAAGGCTGCCGCGATAGAGATTGACGATGGGCGGAACCTCGTCCGCGTCGGCGCCCGCCGGTGCGCTCCCGGCGGCAGGCGGGCCGTCCTCGCGCTGCTGGCGGTCCTGCCCGGCAAAGGGGTTCTGCTTGAGCGAGAATTCCAGGCTGGTCTTGTTGCCGTCGAGCCCGGCCTGCTGCAGGGCGCGTTCCAGCGCCCGCTGATCGCGCTGCATCAGGTCCAGCGTTTCGGCCTTCTCCACGGTCAGCCGCGCATGGACCTGGCCGGCCTTGTCGATGTCGAGCCGCACATCGATGCGGCCCAGTTCCGGCGGATCGAGGCGAATCTGAAACCTGGTATTGCCGTCCTGCACCTGCCGGGCCAGTTCGAACGCCAATTGCGGCAGGTTGAGCTGCTGCTGGCTGGTCTGGTAGCCGGCCTGGACGACGCGCGGACCGGCTTCGATGCGGATGGTCACGGCGTCCTGCTGCTGGGCCTGGGCGGATGCGGGCGGCGCGACATCGGCCTCGGCAAGGCCGGCGGCGGCCTGGGGCTTGGGCGCTTCGCCGGTGCCGGCCGGCCGGTCCTCGCGGCGGCCCGATGACTCGTCCGGCTTCGCCATGTCGCCGCTCGGGACGGGCTGGGCTTCGGCCTGGGCCGGCTTGCCGGTCAGGACCGGTTCGCTCGCCTTGAGGCTGGGCGGGGCCAGCGCGGGTTCTTCGGGCATTGCCGCCGACAGGGTGGCGGCGAAGCGGCCCAAAGCCGTTTCGATCTCTTCGGCTATGGGCGCGCCCGGCCTCATGCCGATGGCGGCCAGCTTTTCTTCGCGCACCGCGCCGGCTTCGAGCGCGGCCAGCAGGGCCGCGAGCTTGTCGGTCAGCGCCTTGATCTGGTCATGCGCGGCCTTGCCATTGGCGGCGGCCGGATCGGCCAGCGGGCCCAGGAGCAGGTTGAGCGCGCCGGCAAGGCCGGCTTCGGCGCCCTTGGTCTGTTCGAGCAGGGCGGCAAAATCCTCGGGCACCGGCAATTCGGCCAGGTTCAGCCCCAGCGCGTCGGCCAGGCCCGTCAGCGCTTCCTCGACCCGCGCCAGCAATTCGGGATCGGGCGTGGCCCCGCTATCGAGGCTGGCCTTGAGCGCGGTCAGCGCCTCGACGAGCCCGATCATGGGCGCGGGATCGGCGGGGGATGCATCGGGCGCCTGCAGGTCGAGACTGGCGGCCAGGGCCTGGTCGGTGCCGTCGCTGCCGGAATTGTCTTTGGGCGTCGCGCTTTCCGCGCGGCCATTGGCATTGGCGGCCTTGCCGGTCCGGGCGCCGGTCTCCGACGGCGCCGTTTCGGCCCTATTTTCCAGCACCGAGGCGAACAGGCCGGGCGTGCCTTCGCCGTCGCGCGCCGGCTGCGGGCCGCCGAAGGGCCGGCTGCCGACATTGCCGGCGGGTCCGCTGATGATGGTCAAATGTGATGCCACGCCGGGCGCCCTTGAAAACAGACTGATCCGGCAGAAGCGATGCAAGCATCTTGCCAAACCGCGCTCTTTGCTAAAACCGTTATCTTTCAAATGTTTATGCGAAGAACGAGGTCCGGTCCCCGCCTGGGCGCCGGTGCAAAGCTGCCGCCGGGCGGCAAAAGCTGCCGGGCGGGAATGGACAGAGCGGCCCCTTGGGCGTAGAACCCCGCCTCACAGTTTCCGCTGGCCCTTGACCCCAACCGGATACGAGAAAAAGATGCTGAACTCGCTTGATATCGCCAAGCGCCCGGAGGACACGCGCGTCGTCGTCGCCATGTCCGGGGGCGTGGATTCCTCCGTCGTTGCCGGATTGCTCGCCCGCCAGGGCTATGAAGTTGTGGGAGTGACCCTGCAGCTTTACGATCATGGCGAGGCCATTCACCGCAAGGGCGCCTGCTGCGCCGGGCAGGATATTCACGATGCCCGCCGCGTCGCCGCCAAGCTGGGCATTGCCCATTACGTGCTCGACTATGAAGAGCGCTTCAAGGCCTCGGTGATCGAGCCCTTCGCCAATGCCTATCAGCAGGGCGAAACGCCGGTGCCCTGCATTGCCTGCAACCAGTCGGTGAAGTTCGTCGACCTTATGACGGTCGCCCGCGATCTCGGCGCCGATGTGCTGGCCACCGGCCATTACGTGCAGACGCGGCTTGGCGCGGATGGGCGGCGGGAATTGTTCCGGCCGGTCGATAATGACCGCGACCAGTCCTATTTCCTCTTCGCCACCACCCAGGAACAGCTCGATTTCCTGCGCTTTCCGCTGGGCGTTATGGGCAAGGCCGAGGTGCGCGAACTGGCGCGCGAATTCGGCCTCGAAATCGCCGACAAGCATGACAGCCAGGACATCTGCTTCGTGCCGCAGGGCAAATATGCCGATATCATCGCCCGGATGCATCCCGAGGCCCTGAGCCGGGGCGAGATCGTGCATCTGGACGGGCGGGTGCTGGGCGAGCACGAGGGCATCGTCCATTACACGATCGGCCAGCGCAAGGGCCTGGGCATCTCCGCCGGCGAGCCGCTCTATGTGGTCAAGCTCGACCATCGCAGCGGCCGCGTCATCGTCGGGCCGCGCGAAGCGCTCAAGACCCATACGGTGCGCCTGCGCGACGTCAATTGGCTGGGCAATCTGCCGCTCGGGGAAGCCAGCGCCGGCAATGGCGCGCCGGTCGAGGTCAAGGTGCGCTCCACCCGCGGCCCGCAGCCGGCGGTGATCCAGATGCGCGACGGGGCGGTCTATGTTACCCTGGTCAGCGGGGAATACGGCATCTCGCCCGGCCAGGCCTGCGTCTTCTACGCCGATGACAGCGCCACCAGCCAGGTCCTGGGCGGCGGCTTCATCGCCGAAGCCGTGCCCCAGGCCTTGGTGGCTTAGCTCTTTCGAGGCGCCGATCTTACCTCCCCCTTGGGGGAGAGGTCGGCTTGCGTAGCAAGCCGGGTGAGGGGGCCTTTCGATCAGCACCGAATTGGGGAAGGCCCCCTCA
>Ga0065721_10049196_pt1 | contig 42243 bp, 39 predicted proteins | sample Mesricmetagenome_FD_59108 | JGI IMG/M metagenome (GOLD analysis project Ga0065721, IMG submission 59108) | Mesophilic microbial community from rice straw/compost enrichment Sample: eDNA_1 v2 (version 2) | ecosystem: Engineered > Solid waste > Grass > Composting > Bioreactor | place: USA: Davis... | reverse complement strand
GCGATTAAAGGTGCGGTTGAACCAGCCGAAGAAACCGCGTTTATTTTCGTGATGTTCATCCGGTGCTTTGAGCAGGCTGGCGCAGAGCGCCGGCGTCAGCGTCAGCGCCACCACAACCGACAGCACCATCGCTGATACTACGGTAATGGAGAACTGGCGATAGATAACCCCGGTGGAGCCGCCGAAGAACGCCATGGGAATAAATACTGCGGAGAGCACGAGAGCGATACCGATAAGCGCCCCGGTAATCTGATCCATGGATTTGCGCGTCGCCTCCCGCGGCGGTAGATGATCCTCGTGCATCACCCGTTCAACGTTTTCCACCACCACGATGGCGTCGTCCACCAGCAAGCCGATGGCGAGCACCATGCCGAACATGGTGAGGGTGTTGATGCTGAAACCAAAGGCGGCGAGTACCGCGAAGGTACCGAGCAATACCACCGGTACGGCAATGGTGGGGATGATGGTGGCGCGGATGTTTTGCAGGAACAGGTACATCACGAAGAACACCAGGATGATGGCTTCGATCAGCGTATGCACCACACCTTCGATGGAGAGTTTGACGAACGGCGTGGTGTCGTAGGGATAAACCACTTCGAGTCCCGGTGGGAAGAAGGGCTCCAAGTCGGCGATACGTGCGCGCACACCTTGCGCGGTATCCAAGGCATTGGCACCTGACGCAAGGGTCACCGCCAGACCGGTGGCAGGTTGTTTGTTGTACTCAGTTTCGAATTGGTAGTTCTCGCCACCGAGTTCAACCCGCGCCACGTCACCCAAACGGATTTGTGAACCGTCGCTGTTAACCCGCAGCAGTATGTTGCGGAACTGCTCCGCCGATTCCATGCGTGTCTGCACCACAATACTGGCATTGACGTCCTGGCCGGGCACGGCGGGAGTTCCGCCGAGTTCGCCAGCGGCGATCTGGGCGTTTTGCGCGCGGATGGCGCCGACGATATCGCTGGTGGTCAGAGCGTAGGCGGCAAGTTTTTCCGCATCCAGCCAGATCCGCATGGCGTACTGCGAACCGAAGATCTGGATCTGGCCGACACCGCCGACACGGCTGAGCGGTTCACGAATGTTGGCGGCGACATAGTCAGCGATATCGTACTTATCCATGCTGCCGTCTTTGGACACAAAGCCCAGAACCATCAAAAAGCCGGCGGATGATTTATTCACCCGTATGCCTTGTTCCTGCACTTCCTGCGGCAACAGTGGCATGGCGGCTTGCAGCTTGTTCTGCACTTGCACCTGGGCGATATCCGGATCGGTGCCCGCCTTAAAGGTCAGAGTCACTTCAGCGCGGCCACTGGATTCAGACGTGGACGACATATATTCCACGTTATCGATACCGGTGATGTTCTGCTCGATGATCTGCACCACTGAGTCTTCCAGAGTTTTCGCGGAAGCACCGGGATAGGTCGCACTGATGCTGACCGAGGGCGGCGCTACCTCAGGGTACTGCGCCACCGGCAGCTGAGAGATCGACAGTACCCCCGCCAGCATAATGACGATGGAGATAACCCAGGCGAATACCGGGCGGTCAATAAAGAATCTAGCCATGATCAGTCTCCGCTTGCGTCAGCCTGGCTGACCTGCGGAGCCGCGGCTTCGGCTGGTTTGACGGTCGCACCTGGGGCAACTTTCTGCAGCCCTTCCACAATGACCCGGTCGCCAGCGGACAAGCCATTCTCAACCAGCCAGTTATTGCCGACGGCGCGGCTGGCGGTGAGGGTGCGCACTTCGACTTTATTTTCCGCATTCACCACCAGCGCGGTGGCATTGCCTTCGCGATCCCGGGTGACGCCGCGCTGCGGCACCAACAGGGCCTGACTGCGCACACCTTCTTGAATCTCAGCGCGCACGAACATACCCGGCAGCAGCAGGTTGTCCGGGTTGGGGAATAGGGCGCGCACAACTACCGTGCCGGTGGTTTCATTGACGTTCATTTCCGTGAATTGCAGTTCACCTTGGTGCGGATAGACAGTGCCATCTTCCAATGTGATGGTGACGGGCGCGCTGTCTCGCGCAGCTAACTCGCCGCTCATGATCTGACGGCGCAGATCGAGAATGCGCGCGGCCGGCTGGGCGAGGTCAACGTAGATTGGGTCGAGCTGATGAATAGTGGCCAGAACTCCGGCCTGTTGAGCGGACACCAGAGCGCCTTCGGTGACGGCGGATTTACCGATGCGGCCGCTGATTGGTGCTACTACACGGGTGTAATCCAAATCGATCTGCGCCGTCACGAGCGCCGCTTCACTCACCGCCACATCGGCCGCTGCCTGTCTTGAGGTCGCCAGGGCATCATCGTAATCCTGTTGGCTAATGGCCTTCTGCCCCAGCAGGTTTTGATAACGTTTTTCGCGTGCCTGAGCGCTGGTGGCGTTGGCTTTGGCTTTGGCCAGATTGGCTTTGGCGGTTTGCACGGCCGCTTCATAACGCTCGGCGTCTATCTGATAAAGCTGCTGACCGGCCTCGACCGTTGTGCCTTCTTCAAACAGGCGACGCTGCAATAAGCCGCTGACTTGAGGGCGCACTTCCGCTTTGCGGAAGGCCACCGCGCGGCCTGGCAGCTCCGTAGTGAGGCTGACCTGTTGTGGCGCTACGGTTACCACCGTGACTTCCGTAGGGGGGCGCTCACCGGTTGCGGCGGGCTGCTTGTCCTGACAGGCAGTCAGAAAAATTCCGATGGCTCCAGCGAACAGGAGGGGACGGAGTGAAGAGGGGCACTGCATGGGGTAGTCCTCTGCGCGATGTACTTGTTAATGACAATCGTTAATTTGAGTTATGTGGATGCTGGGCAATGGCGTCCCAACTGGCGCGGATGATTTCGTCCAACGGAAGCTCGTCTATATTGACCAGCCCCAGATGAAATTTACGCGCGAGACTTAGAAAAAGATCGAAGCCAAGGGTGGCGAGAATCTCGTTCGACAGTGGTTTAACCAAACCGGCGCTACGGCAGGCTTCGAAAAAATTCGTTAATGGCCGGAAGGCCTGCCAGGCATCTTCGTGGTGATCACGCAACACATCCGCTGGCAGATGATCAAACTGGCCTTTGCTCATTAACATGTTAGGGTTCTCGACGCAGAAACGCCAAAACCCGAGGCAAATATGTCGATATTGCTCGGGCAGCGGTGCGTCTGGGTCGTGTCCCGCCAAGACGTGATAGGCCAATGTCTGGATGATTTCCTGATGCAGCTGGCGGATCAGTTCCTCACGATCCTTGAAGTATAGATAAAGCGTTCCCGCCGCCACTCCCGCTCGCTCAGCTAATTGCTTCATGGAAAATCCATGAAAACCACAAGTCGCCAATAGCTCCAGTGTTGCACGCAGGATCAAAATGCGTTTGTCGGAAGTGGCGCTATCGGTGAGCATAGAAGGAAAGGTTGGTGAATGAACGTTCATTCAGTATAGGGGCCAGCAAATTTTCTGACAACCCGAGGTAGGGTATTTGGAATACTTAAGCGATTAACGGCGGTTCGCAGGCAGCGGGGTTCCCCCCGCTGAGGTCAGGTGCGTGAGGATACAAAAGACCTGCGCGCTCGGGCTGTGGCGCGCAAGGTAGTGGAGCGCTTCGCGGGTTGCCAGTCATCGAAACTTTGAATGGGCATGTCACGCCATACTTCGCTCGGCAGAGCAGGGTTAACGAGCTCAGCCATAGGCGTTTGCGAGTGCGCAGCTTCCGGCAATATTTTGGCTAGATCGCGCAGCACCGGCACTTCCGTAGTCTCGCTGGGACAGAGGAACAGTCCCAGGCGACGGGTCAGGCGGCCGAGAGTGAAACTGCTCGAATAGCGCACTATGGGAGCGGCGAGGATGAGTCCCGCAATCACCGGAGTAAGCCACCAGAAAAATACCGGCGAATATATATAGGTGATGCTTCCCCAAGCGATGGCGACCAGCCCGACAAATGCGGTGCGGTAGAGCGCTTGGCCCCAGGGGATCATTCTGCCTTCGCGGGATTGGGCATCCCAGCGGACTTTACGGCCGAGGAATACACAGATAACGAAATAGGAGTGAAACACCATCATCAATGGCGCAATCAGAACCGCAAACACAATTTCAGTAAATGTGCTCGCTAATAAACGCATCGCACCGCCGAACGCGTGGCTACGGTGCGTCAATGCCACGATTAAGCTCATCAGCTTGGGCAGCAACAGCAGGCCAGCGGTGAGATAAAGCATGGAAAAAATAAGATCCGTTTTGGCGATCTGCCAATCCGGAAATAATTGATAGCCGCTGCTGAAAAATACATTGCTGGTCGCTGCGCGCATCAACGCATCCACGGTACTCAGCGCGAGCATCAACAACCAGACGAGCGTGGAAATATAGGCGACGGCGCCGAAGAGAAAATGCAAACGGCTAATGGTATGCAGGCCGCGCGCGTGCAGCAGCGCCAAATGTTGAATGTTGCCTTGTACCCAACGGCGATCGCGGGTGGCGTAATCCAACAAATTACTCGGCACTTCCTCATAACTGCCTTCGAGTTCAGCGAGAAGAAATACATCCCAACCGGCGCGTCGCAGCAGTGCGGCTTCCACAAAATCGTGACTTAAAATTTCGCCACCAAACGCGCCTTTTCCTGGCAGAGAAGGCAAGCCGCAGGATTCGAGGAAGGCATCTACCCTAATAATGGCGTTGTGACCCCAGTAGTTGGCGCTATCGGTTTGCCAGAACGCCAGACCCGTCGCCAGCATAGGACTATTGAGCGCCGCAGCGAATTGGAGAAAACGGCCAAATAACGTAGTTTGGCGTACCGGAATCGGCACTGTTTGGATTAGCCCGGCTTGCGGATTGGCCTCCATGGTTGCGACCAGGGTGAGAACACAGCTGCCGGTCATAATGCTGTCGGCATCCAAGATCACCATATGATCGTAGTGAGCACCCCAGCGCTGGCAGAAGTCGGCGAGGTTGCCGACTTTGCGATGGCTGTTGTCCTCGCGACGACGGTAAAACGCATGTTTGCCGAGGTCGCCCAAACGCTCCGTCATAGCGTGCCAGCCAGCCAACTCCGCCTTGATTAGCTCGGGATCCTGAGTGTCACTGAGCATATAAAAATCAAACGCTTCGAGCTGGCCGGTTTTGGCAACGGAGCGTAGATTCGCTTCGAATCCCGCCATGATGCGCGCGGTTTCTTCGTTATATACCGGCATTACAACTGCGGTACGACTTTTCAATTGATGCAGATTACGGATATCCACATTGCGGCGCCGGCGCAGCGTGAGGGGATCCAGACGCAGCATCTGCAATACAAAACCTATGGCGCCGCTCCAGAAGGCGATAACGATCCAACTGAAGGTAACGGAAAACAGAAGCAATAACGCCGCTTCAAGCAGTGTGGTTCCGTTGGCGCTCAGTATGTCGAACATCAGCCACACGCCGGTTGCCACAGTGGTGGCGGAGAGGGCGGAGACGAATAGTTGACGAGCCAGTTTTCCCGGTGCTCGCAGACGTGTTGCGATGCCGGCGTTAACGAACGGCGGTTGGAGACCAGACATAATTCCACACCTCACTTAAACGCTGCTCTCTAAGAGCCAGAAACAAACGCATATCCACAGGCGCATCACTTTGAGGATTCAGCTTGAAAGAAACGCGCCAGGTATGACCGTCGGGCAAGCGGGTGACATGTATATCCTCCGCACTGCCATTGTTGATTTGCAAATCAGGGGTGAGTTGCAGTGCTGCAGGAACGCTTGCAAGCGCTCCGCCGGCGAAATCCACGACAAATTGCCGCTTGCTGCGTGGCGGCGGATTGGAATGACCCGGCAATGTGGCCCAGCCTATGCGCGTGCGCACCACATGGGCTTTGTCATGCTGGGGCAGCCGATCATCAAAGGTGGTCATGCGATAGCGAAAGCGCCACTCAGAACCGGCTTTAACTTGTGCAGCGGGAATCCAATAACTCACGACGTTATCGTTGGTTTCCGCGTCTGTCGGAATTTCCACCAGCTCGAGTCGACCATCGCCCCATTCGCCTTCCGGCTCTATCCACAGGCTTGGGCGAAGTTCGTATTTCGCTTCCGTATCCTGATAATTATCAAAATTGCGATCGCGCTGGAGCAGACCAAATCCCAAGGGATTTTTGTCCTGTAATGAAGTGACCCGCAATTCAGGAGAATTGGTAAGCGGTCGCCAGATCCACTCGCCCGCGCCGGTCTGCATCAGCAAGCCATCAGAGTCGTGCACTTCGGGGCGAAAATCGTCGATAAAACGCGTGCGATTTTCACCGTAAAAAAACATGCTGGTTAGTGGCGCAATGCCGAGCTTTGGAATATCACGGCGGGGGAATAGGCGGGCTTCCACCGTGACTGATGTGGGTGCGCCGGGGAGGACTTCAAAGCTATAAGCTCCTGTAAGTGAAGGGCTGTCGAGCAGAGCGATAATCCACAAGCGCGAGGCGTCTGCCGTCGGTTTAACCAACCAAAATTCACGAAAAGTGGGAAATTCTTCGCCGGAACTTTCCGCTGTGTTGACGGCAAGTCCGCGCGCGGATAACCCATACACTTGTCCAGGTCCTACCAGTCGGAAATAGGAGGCTCCCTGGAAAACCAAAAATTCATCTTTGTAATTCGGATTATTCAACGGGTAGTGCACGCGCAAGCCGGCAAATCCCAAACGACTGATTGAATCTGGCGGAATTTCCACCGGGTCGCCGTGATAATTGAAAAGTGCGGGATCAAAAGGCAGCGGTGTATTGGCGCCATCCAAGGTTACTGTGCGAATCGTGACCGGTTCGCGGTAGAGGAATCCAGGATAAAAAAATTGCACTTCAAACGGACTTTCCCCTCGCCACAGAGCGGCTTCAGGTCGAAAGTTAATGCGGCGATATTGGTCGTACGACATATTGGCGAGAACGGTCGGAAGATCCCGCCCAGGCTGTTGAAATGCCTGCGATGCCAAAGTCTTTGCCCTCTCCGCCATGGTATCCAGTAGCGAGTTTGGCGATAGCGGCTGCGGCGGTTGCTGCTCTTGAGCGTGAGCGCTGATAGCGGTCATACCTATAACAGCCAGAATAAAAGCTGTTTGAGCCTGTATGGATAACAACTGCAAAATCCTTGGAAACTTCAACACCTTGTAACTCCGAATGGTTTTAATTTCTTCCGGCGGAGATTTCTTCCCCGGCAGCAGGGCGTGGCAATAATTCTGCCAACTTAGAAATTCTTATTACAACCACACATTCTTAGAAAAAAACGCAAAAAAATACGAACCGCATCTCATGTTTTCAGTTGGGCAACTGACATAAATTGCAAACGGGATTGTGGAAGTTACAGCAAAGCATGCTGCGGGAGAGGTGAGTTTTGGCGTCTGGATCAACGATGTGCTGACAAGTTTATCACTGCTGAAATCCGCTTGGGTACTGACTAAAAAGTTTTTTCCGTTTTTGAATGTTTTTGTGAATTCCGTATTGAATTTATCGGCATTGCATTTGTCCATGCGAGTTCCGCTAAGCGAAGCGCCGGGCAAACAGCACCACTCAATTTGCATGTATGATTCCCACCTCCAAAAAATCCTAAATAAGGAAGCGCTAATGAAACGTCTGTTTTTTCCTGTTATCGGTTGTCTGCTTATGGCCTGCGCCAGCACGCCGAAAGAAGAAAACACCACAATTGCGAATGAGCGACTGCAAGCGATACTGGCCGCGCAACCTGACGCGGTAAAAGCGCGTTACTCCGCACGACATCCTTATGAAACCCTCACATTTTTTGGTGTAAAACCTGGAATGACCGTGGTGGAAGTTCTGCCTGGGGAAGGGTGGTACTCCAAAATACTGCTGCCTTATCTCGGCAACGAAGGCAAGTTGATCGGCGTTGATTATCCTTCAACCATCTGGGCCAATTTCCCTTTTGCCAACGCGGCTTTTATCGCCGATCGTAAGCAATGGCCGGCACGCTGGACGGCTGACGCGCAGCAGTGGGCGGATCAACGCGGCGCCGAGGCGTCTGCTTATGCCTTCGATGACCTACCGGCTTCTCTGCAGGGGTCAGTGGATATGGTGCTGTTCTTCCGCGCTTTGCACGGTATGGCAAGAGTGGAAGCGCAAGGACAATATTTGAGCAATGCTTTGGCAACCACTTTTGATTTGCTCAAACCCGGCGGTTTGGTCGGCATAGTCCAACACGAAGCCAGGGAAAATATGAGTGATGCCTGGGCCGACGGCAGCCAAGGCTATATGAAGCGGGCTCACGTTAAACGAGTGATGGAAAAAGCGGGATTTGAGTTTGTTGCTGAATCATCGATCAACGAGAACCCCAAGGATCAACCGGGCGAGGAGGATGGCGTTTGGCGTTTGCCGCCATCCTTGTCCACGAGCAAAGACAATCCGGAACTGCAAGCTAAATACAATGCCGTTGGCGAAAGTCACCGTATGACGCTGTTATTTCGCAAGCCGCGATAATTAACGGCGGATAAAAAATCCCGGCTTTAGGCCGGGATTTTTATTTAGGGGATTATCAAGTTCTGCGGCGTTCGCGGCGGATCGCGATTAATCCCGCGAGCAGTGATATGGCAAGTGCGGCGTGAGAGCCATTAATTTCCGGTACAGCATGCGCCTGGGGTGGCTTCTTACCATTTTTCTTGGCTACTTTTTCAGCTTTTTTTGCTGCTTTTTGCTGTTCTTTCTTCTGTTTGGCTAAGGCTTTAGCTGCTTTTTCCTCAGCTTCTTTAGCCTGTTTTTTTTCTTCTTTGGTAGTCTTTTCCTGTTGCTTGGACACTTCGTGAGCCGTCTTTTTCTCGGCTTTCATGTCTGCACTGTAGCTGGGAGCCGCAAAACTCATTGCGGCCAGTGTCAGGCCCAGAATTGCGATAAAGGTTTTCATAACACGCTCTAATCAATCAGTTGAATTATTTTTACGCGGCATCGCGCTTGGCTTGTTAGCAGTAAGCGCAAAGTGTGCCAAAAGTAAAAATTTCAGATGGATCAATCGGGTGGCTAATTTTTTAACTGGCTCGAACTACTTGATGTAAATATGTCCGACAAATCGGTGAGCTGGCGGGGGATGGGGAAAGGAAGAGCGGGCGCAGAGCGCCCGCAGAGGATTAATTGTTGTAGGCGATTTGCTGCTCCAGCCAAGCTGCGGCGCCGACAAACGCGGTTTCCGGATGCACGATTAGTTTGGCCGGAATGGTCTGCACGTAATGGCTCATCACACCTTTATTGGAGAAACGCTCGGTGAAATCGCTCGCCAGCAGAAAATCGCTAAAGCGCGGCAGAATGCCGCCGGCTATATAGATGCCGCCTTTCGCGCCATAGGTCAGGGCGAGGTTGCCCGCAAAAGAGCCGATAAAACTGCAGAAGGTGTTCAAAGTTTCGTGGAAGATGGTGCCCTGATTCGCCAGCGCGCGTTGGCTGATATCGGCTGGGGTGACTTCTTCGGCCTTTTCACCGCGAACAGCGCAGATTGCTTTGTAGAGATTCACCAAGCCGGGACCGGAAATAAATAGCTCTGCGGACACATGCCCAAAACTTGCCATGGCAGCCTTGATGACATCGGCTTCAAAAGGCGTGGCGGGGGCGATATTGACATGGCCGCCCTCACAGGGAACCGGCAGCCAAGCGCCGTTGTGATTGACCAGGCCGGCAACACCGAGACCAGTGCCCGGGCCGAATACCGCTTTCGCTGAGCCTTTGTCTTCGACACCGTTTTTCACGGTGATCAGATGGTCGTCTGTCAATTGACTACAGGCTGCAGCGACTGCAGCGAAATCGTTCATGGCAACAAAATGCTGAAAACCGAACTCTTTCGCCATGGCAATGCAGGAAAATTCCCAGCTCAAATTGGTCATGCGTACTGTATCGCCAACCACTGGGCCGGCGATGGCGAGGCAGGCGGCGAGTGGTTTGATGCCGTCAATTTTTTCCAGGTAGGCATGCAGAGCTGCTGAACAGGTGGGATATTCCCGCGCGTTGAGCACGTGGATATGGTCGATAAGGAAATTGCCCTGGGATTTGCCGGTAACTACGGCAAAGCGGGCGTTGGTGCCACCAATGTCAGCAACTATATAGGGATACATCCTGCGGGATCTCACATTAATAAAAGATAGGGACGGGCCACTCTAGAGAAGGCGCCGGAACGGGTCAAGGTCCCAAGCCGCTCTCACCAGGGCAGCCAAAGTTGGCGCAAAAGCGGTAGCGGGTTAGCATGGTCGCTTTTCGTCCCTATCGCAGCGGAGCAAAAAATGGTGCGCCACATCGTGATCGTCGAAGATGAAATTGCCATCGCCCAAAATTATTGCGATGCGCTGCGGCGGCAGGGTTATAAAGTGACGCATTATCGCAGCCGACCGGAGGCGATGACCCAACTGGCGGTGCGGCTACCTGACTTGGCGATTATCGACGTGGGCTTGGGTGATGAACCCGAGGGCGGCTTTGATTTATGTCGTGATCTGCGCAGTCGCGCCCCGGAGCTGCCCATTATTTTTCTGACTGCGCGCGACGACGATTTTGATGTCGTATCCGGCCTGCGTCTCGGTGCCGACGATTACCTCAGCAAAGATATCGGCCAAGCGCATTTGCTCGCCCGTATCACCGCGCTATTTCGCCGCGTTGACGCTCTGCGCAGACCCGCAGTCGCGGAGCAGGTAATTGAGCGCGGCGAGCTGTCGATCAATATCGAGCGTATGGCCGCCAGTTGGCGCGGGCAGCCGGTGGATCTGACGGTGACGGAGTTTTGGATCGTGCACGCCCTGGCGCTGCATCCCGGCCACGTCAAAAATCGTCAGCAGCTGATGGACGCCGCCAAAGTTGTACTCGATGACAACACCATCACTTCTCATATCAAACGCATCCGCCGCAAATTCAAAGCCCTCGACGATCATTTCGACCAGATTCACACCGCGTATGGCATGGGATACCGCTGGCTGGTGTAAGGCATAAATATGGCGCTGCGGCGGCAACTTCTGCTTCTGGCTTCCTTGACCCTGGTTCTACCCTGGGCCGGGTGCGAATACGTGCGGGAAATGGAAGCGGGGCTGCGCGAGGGGCAGCAAGCTGCCCTTAGAGCGACCGCACAGGCGGTGGAGGCGCGCCTGCGGGCCGACCCGGAAATCCTTGCACAACTATCCAAAAGCCTGGAAGGTTTACAGCGTTTTGCGGCGGAACCCGTTCTTTATATTCACTCGCTGCCGGGCCCGGTGGTGGTGGATGGCTATGGCGAAGAGTGGCGGAATTTTGCAATTCCGCCGCAGCGGATTCCGGGTGCACTACCACCTCTCTCTATTTCATTCGGCGAGCGCGGCGGATCGATATACGCCTTTATCTCTATCACTGACTCTCAACGCCAGTTTTTCGACCCCTCGCAACCGCTGCAGCAGGCGGATCACGTTGTCATGCAATTGGGTGACGGTACTTTGCTGCGGCTTTTTTCCGCTGCGCCCGGAGCAATAACGGTGGAGCGACATCTGGGGCACGGCGTGTGGCAGCGCGAGCACCGCCTCACCGGCATCTGGAATGAGGCGGAAGACGCCTATGTGCTGGAAATGCGGCTGCCGCGAAGTCTTGCTGCCGCCGGGTTGGCCATTCAGGCCAATGACGGCGCGTCGGGCGAAGAGGCTCCTACATTATTACGTCTGCATCCCCTGCTGCGTGGAGACCAAACCTACACCGACGCCTTGGCGATTTTCACTCGACCCGGCGTCCGGCTGGCGCTGGTGGCGGAGGGGGGCTGGTTGTTGGGTCGGGCAGGGGAGCTGAGCGTACCTCGCGACGATGAGGTAGTGCGGGACACCCTCACCCATCGTTTGGTGAGGCGGGTGCTCGGCCGACCGGATTATCCCGTGTTGCCTGCCGAGGAGCCGGGCCGCCTTGCGCATATGGATACAGCTACCGATAGTTCCTGGTATCACTGGTCTGATTCGCTGGTGGGGCGGGTCAGTGTGCCGATCAGGCTGCCGCAGGATGAGAACAATGCCGCGCCCGCCCTGACATTGGTGGCGGAACAGAGCCTGGATTCTTTGCAGACCCTGACGACGGGCGCCATGGGGCGCCTGCTCTGGTACACGAGTTTGGCAACACTGCTCGCCGGCGGCACTTTGCTGGCCTATGCAAGTGTTCTGTCCTGGCGTATTCGCCGCCTGAGCAAGGCCGCTCAGCGCGCGGTCGATAGTGAAGGCCGCATCCGCGCACAAATTCCGGGCAGTCGCAGCAAAGATGAAATCGGCGATCTCGCGCGCATTTATGCCGCGCTGCTGCAGCGGTTGCGCCACTACAACGAATATCTCGAAACCCTGGCAAGCAAATTGTCCCACGAGTTGCGCACGCCCTTGGCGATTGTGCGCAGCTCACTCGATAACCTGGGCGAGCTCCAACCGACTGAACAGCAACAGGTTTATCTCGAAAGGGCCAGCGAAGGGACAACCCGTCTAACTAAGTTGCTAAATGCCATGAGCGCCGCCGCCCGCCTCGAACATTCCATCGCGCAAAATGAGCGGGAGCGGGTGGATATGGCAGAGTTTCTGGCGCTGTTGGTGGAGAGCTACCAGAGTGTTTATGCGCCGCGCAGCCTGGCGCTGACCTGCGTAGGAGAGGGGCCTTTCGTGCTGACAGCATCGCCGGAGTTGCTGGCGCAGATGTGCGACAAGCTATTGGAAAACGCCGCCGATTTCACGGGGGAAAGCGGCGCTATTGAATTGGTGTTAACGCGCGAGTTACAGGAGATCTGCTTGCAGGTCATCAATACCGGACCGCCCATACCGGATGTACTCCAGGGGCGGCTGTTCGACTCTTTGACTTCCGGCCGAGGTGGCGAGGGGCACCATCTCGGTCTCGGCCTATACGTGGTGCGCCTTATCGTCGATTTCCACAAGGGTAAAGTGCAGGCATTCAATCATCCTGACGGCAAGGTGGTGTTTGAAATTCGACTGCCCGTCGATCCATGACGTAGACGATCAGCTTCCCATCTTGGATTGCAAGTAGTTTTCCAAGGTGATTTTGTCGATCAGGCTCAACTGGGTTTCGAGCCAGTCCACATGCTCTTCCTCGGACTCGAGAATTTTCTCCAGCAAATCGCGGGAACCGTAGTCTCTGACGGTTTCGCAATAGGCGATGGCCTCACGCAGATCGGGAATGGCTTTGAGTTCGAGGGTCAGGTCGCATTCGAGCATTTCGCGGACGTTTTCGCCGATCAGCAATTTGCCCAGGTTCTGCAAGTTGGGAATACCATCGAGAAACAGAATGCGCTCGACCAGCGTGTCGGCGTGTTTCATTTCATCGATGGATTCGTGATATTCGTGATCCGCCAGCTCTTTGAGGCCCCAGTTTTTGTACATCCGGGCATGCAGGAAATACTGGTTGATGGCGATTAACTCGTTAGCGAGGATTTTGTTGAGGTGTTCGATGACTTTGGCGTCGCCTTTCATGGTTACGTGCCCCCGTTGTTTGGCGTAACCGGGAAGTGTGGCGATCCATATGCGCCCTGTCAAACCAGGGCGGGGAGGGGAGTTTAAGCGACAGCCCAGAAGAGGTCGGACTCGCCCGACTCCTTACGGCTGGAGCGTACGATGTCTTTGGTCAGGCAAGCACATTTGCCGCATTCCGTCATAACCCCCAATTGATCGCGGATGTCGCGGATGGAAGCGCCGTTTTCCACGGCGGAGCGGATTTGGCTGTCAGTTACACCTTTACAGAGACATACGTACATGCGGAAAACCATAGTGCCGTTATTGTGTTCCATGAAAATTAATGTAAATGATAATGGTTGTCAATTAGCATTTTGTCAAAAATTGGACATATTTCGCACAGCTTTGGCCAAGGGCAGCATAAGCACACACAATAGTTTTTATATAAAAAAACAATCAGGTGAAATCGCCGAGAGGTGTAGTATTGCGGAGGCCTATCAATAGGCCGATGTTCATTGTTTCTTTTAGTCAACTTGCGGATTGTTCCATGCAGCCTTGAAATATCCGCAGGCGACGCAATAGTGCTGATCTGCACATCCTCATCCATCCACCTATCATGGGAGATAAAAAATGGGCGTATTAGTTGGTAAACCCGCTCCGGATTTCACTGCACCTGCTGTTCTGGGCAATGGTGAGATCGTCGACGATTTCAGCTTCAGCAAAGCGACCAAGGGTAAAAAGGCTGTGGTTTTCTTCTACCCCTTGGACTTCACCTTCGTATGTCCTTCAGAACTTCTGGCGTTTGACCATCGCTATGACGAGTTCAAAAAGCGCGGCGTAGAAGTGATCGGTGTTTCCATCGACTCTCACTTCACCCACAACGCCTGGCGTAACACCCCCATCAACGATGGCGGTATCGGCGCAGTGAAATATCCTCTGGTTGCTGATATTACTCACGCAATAGCCAAAGCGTACGATGTTGAATCCGCTGGCGGCGTGGCTTTCCGCGGCTCTTTCCTGATCGACGAAGAAGGCGTAGTGCGCCATCAAGTAGTCAACGACCTGCCGCTCGGCCGCAACGTTGACGAAATGCTGCGTATGGTTGATGCGCTGAAATTCCACCAGGAGCATGGCGAAGTATGTCCTGCAGGCTGGCAGGAAGGTGACAAAGGTATGACCGCTTCTCCTGAGGGTGTAGCAGCGTACCTGAGCCAGCACGCTGACAAGCTCTAAGCATTCGCTGTTAAGCAAAAAAGGCCGGTTTTACCGGCCTTTTTTTGCATATTACTTTTCTCTTCTAGCGCTTCCTGCAACAAATAACGCGTTTACGGCTCCGCGATGGCCAGCGGCCAGCCGCCCATATGTTTCCACCGGTTGACGATGCGGCAGAACAGCTCAGCGGTTTTTTGCGCGTCGTAGGCGGCGCAGTGGGCTTCGCGATTGGAGAATTCAATATTGGCGAGCTGACACGCCCGCGCCAGCACCGTGTGGCCATAGGCCAATCCCGCCAGCGTCGCAGTATCGAAACAAGAGAAAGGATGGAATGGGTTGCGTTTGATGTCGCAGCGCTCGGAGGCGGCGTTGACAAAACTCAGGTCGAAATGCGCGTTATGGGCAACCATGATGGCCCGCGTGCACTCGTACTGCTTCACCTTGCGGCGGATAGCCTGAAACATATCCGCCAACGCCAAGCTCTCCGGTACCGCCATGCGCGTTTCGCTATCCAGATCGATACCGGTGAAGTCCAGGGCGGACTGCTCGATATTGGCGCCCTCGAATGGGTCCAGATGAAATGAGTAAGTGGTGTCGAGCTGCAGGTCGCCGTTTTCGTCCATGTCCAGAGTCACCGCAGCGATTTCGAGCAGTGCATCCGTGCGCGGATTGAAGCCCCCGGTTTCGACGTCAATGATGACGGGCATAAAGCCGCGGAAGCGCTCGCTGAAGGGGGTGGAGGCGCCTTTATCGGAAGGGCTCATTTCGATGGAGGTCACGAGGTTCCTTAAGTATTCACAGTGGAAGATGAATCCAGTTGCCAGCGCAGGCTCTCCCCGGCACGCAGCGGAATCAGGGTGTCGTCGCCAAAGGGCAGCGCCTCGGGGGCAAGCCATTCCTGCCGGCGCAGGGTGACGGTACCGTTATTGCGTGGCAGGCCGTAAAAATCGGGTCCGAAAAAGCTGGCAAAACCTTCCAGTTTGTCGAGAGCGCCCGCAGCGTCGAAGGCTTCGGCATACATTTCCAGGGCGGCATAAGCGGTATAGGCCCCGGCGCAACCGCAGGGCGCTTCTTTTTTGCTGCGCGCGTGGGGAGCAGAGTCGGTGCCAAGGAAAAACTTAGGGCTGCCGCTGGTGGCCGCTTGAATCAGCGCTTGCTGATGGATATTGCGTTTCAGAATCGGCAGGCAGTAGTAGTGCGGGCGAATGCCACCCACGAGCATATGGTTGCGGTTGAACAGTAGATGGTGCGCGGTGATGGTTGCAGCCACATTGGGGCCGGCCTCGCTCACAAAGCTGGCGGCGTCGCGGGTGGTGATGTGCTCGAGCACGATTCTCAGTTGTGGCAGGCGGGCGTGGAGCGGAATGAGTATGCGCTCGATAAACGCCTGCTCGCGATCAAAGATGTCGATAGCGGCATCGGTCACCTCGCCGTGTACCAGCAGCAGAACGCCGAGCTCCGCCATGGCTTCCAGGGTCGGCAGAATCTTGTTGATGTCGGTAACGCCGGAGGCAGAGTTGGTAGTAGCGCCGGCAGGATAGAGTTTGCACGCGACCACACCGGCGTCCTTCGCCGCCGCTATATCGGCAGGGGTGGTGCGATCCGTGAGATAGAGAACCATCAGCGGCTCAAAGGAGAGTCCCGCCGGGACATGCTGTTGAATCCGGCTTTTATAAGCCTGTGCCTGCTCGGCATTCAGTACCGGCGGTACCAGGTTTGGCATAACGATGGCGCGGCGGAATTGCCGGGCGGCATCTTTGACGGTGTAGGCGAGGGCATCGCCGTCGCGCAGGTGTATGTGCCAGTCGTCAGGGGCTGTGATGGTAATGCTTTGGGTCATGATTCTTGATCGGAAAACAGACAGGTCGGCGCCCGGGGAGCACATGCTACCGGAATTGCCCGCTAAAGCACAGGCGCGCGCCGCCGATAACCAACGAGCTGCGGCTGTTTGCCGCTGCCCCGTTATTACGTTGTCGTTGGTGGAGCGTCTATGAGGTTAGCCACAGTGTTGGCTGTGTTGAGTCTGTGGGGTTCGAGCAGTTCGGCCACTGTGTACAGCAGTTTTCTCGAAGATGGCGCCTGGGCGACCAAAGCTTCCGTATTCTCCTGTCGCATGGTGCACTCGGTACCGCTTTACGGTGACGCCGTGTTCGAAACCCGCGCCGGTGAAGGTTCCCGCTTCTATTTGCAGGGCGATATCAGTCGCTTGCGTCAGGGGCCGGCCGCGCTGGTAGCACGTTCGCCGATTTGGGCGGAGCAGCCTCTGCTCATCGAGCTCGCTGAAGTACAGGTCAAACAGGCGCGCCGCGCCCTGGAATTGCCGACCAAAGATACCGAGCGCATGTTGGCTGAACTCTATGATGGTCTGGAGCTGGTGGTTACCCGTGATACCTGGTACGGCGGCGATAACCCCGCCCAGGTCGCCATCACCACCATCGGCTTTCGCGATGCCTATCAACAGTACCGGGATTGCCTCGCCGGACTGCTGCCAGCCAATTTCGACCAGATCAAACGCACATCCGTGTACTTCGGCTCAAGTAAATTTGACGATATCCCAGCGTCGGAGCTGCGCAAGCTCGACAATATCGCCGCTTATGTAAAGGCGGATCCGAGTGTGCGGGAATTTTTCATCGATGGGCACACGGATAGTTACGGTTCCCGCGAGGAAAACTTGCAGTTGGCGGAAAAACGGACGGAGCAGGTGACCCGCTATCTCATTAACAAGGGCGTGCCGCAAGAGGCGATTACCGCCCGCTGGCACGGCGAGCGCTATCCAATTGCTTCAAATGCGACGCCAGAGGGCAGGGCGAAGAACCGCCGCGTCACCATACGGTTGGAGAAGTTGGAGCTGAAACGGGATTAATCAGCGCTTACTGCGTTTGCGCCCTTGTTCGAGGACTTTGCGCGCGCGCTCGCAAACGGCGGCAGAAAAGCTCGCCGCGCACTCACCGGCAACCAGCTCCGCTTGCTCGATGTCGCGCGCTTCCACCAGTTCTAACACCCAGTTGTTGTAGGCGGAACCGATGATCTCTCGCGGATGAGCGGGATCTTTCATGGCGGGTTGGCTGAGGTATTCCGTCAGAATGCTCACGACTTCGCGCCAGTTTTGTCTCTCCCACTGGTGCTCCGCCCAGCGCAGATAGAACCAATTCACCATATCCGGCCAGGCTTTCGGGTCGCTCAAATGCCCCTCCACCAAAGCCAGCACCAGTAGGCCGTCGTCGAAGCGTTTGTTTTCCGCCAATTTCGACATGAGCACGCTGACCGCATTGGTCACCCGACTCTCCGCCGACTTGCGATCCTCGGCCCGCGCCAAGCCGCGACTCAACAGCTCGCCCATTACCGTCAATGTCTGCTCGATATCACCGAGTTGGGCGTAGGTCAGCATGGCGCCTGAGAGATACAGTTGCAGAGAATTCTGCAGGCTGGCGACCTCCAGATGGCGTTGGGCGTCCGCCAGTACCGTTTGATAGGTGGTGGTAAACAGGCGCTTCAGCGTTGCCCAGTCTTGTTGTGTCACCAGAGCGTGAATTTCGCGATTGTAGAAATACAGACGCTTTTCCTGTGCCATGCTGATGCCGGGTTCGATAAACGCGCTGATTTCGGCCAAGCGCACACTGTCGGCCTCGTTCATGCGGGAAAAAATCGTGTGCTGATTGAGCATATTGCGCGCCGCCAGCTCGGTGGCGGAGACGCGTTCGCGGTTCAAATAATCGGAATAAGTGGCCGGCTGCAGACCGCGACTGGCAAACCAGTCGTTGTTGTTGCGCTCGTAGAAGGCTTCATCGTGGACTTGGTCGTACCCGTGCGGGCTGGTGGTCTCCGCATCGATTTCGCGACCGTCGCGCAGATTGAGCTGGATAAAAGCGTGGGAGGGCAGCATCACCCCTTGAATACGCAGGCCGAAGTGGCGCACCAGCACAGCGTAGAGCAGGGCCGAGCTGATGCAGTTGAATTCGCCGTTCTCGAAAATACCCATCAGGCGCGACTGGTCCGTCGAATAGCCGTTGGGCGCGCCGCCTTTGCTCTCCTTGAGGAAGAAGGTGTTGTGCATTTCGCGGTTGAGCAACTGGCCAACCAGCCAGTCGTTGTTGGTATCGACGATCTGCTCGCGCATCTTGCGGCGGAATTTGTCCACCTTGTCCTTAACCAGATCGTATTCGCTGTAGCTGCGCACCCCGGACGCCAGCAGATAAAGCGCAAGCAGCGCCTCCGGATCGTCTTGCCGCGCCCGGTGCAGATCGCCCAGGGTTGCGCGTTCGAAATAGCTGAGTTCTGACCAGATGGGGTAGGGGCTGGTGCCGTAATCCGCGCGGTTGTTGGCAGCTACAGGTCCCGTCATAAATAGCAGTAGAAGCCACAGGAATGACAGGGCGTTGCGAGAGGAAGTTAACGAAGGCATGCGGATCGACATGGACGGTTGGATAGCTCGCCGCGCGTTTGGTTCTTTATTTTGAAAGAGTCGCGAGGAGTATGCCTGATGATGGGGCAATTTGCTGTTAATCCGTCGACTATGACGCTACAATGCGCGCCCAGGCAAACCGCCACCCCCTTCCTCCCCTCTCAAGAACGTTTTTTGGAGAGCATATGTCTTCCATTAAAAAGGTCGTTTTGGCTTATTCCGGTGGTCTCGATACGTCGGTGATCGTGCGTTGGTTACAAGACACCTATAAATGCGAAGTGGTCACCTTCACTGCTGATATCGGCCAGGGTGAAGAGCTGGAACCGGCGCGAGCCAAAGCTCAGGCGCTGGGGGTGAAGGAAATCTATATCGAAGACCTGCGTGAAGAATTCGTGCGCGACTTCGTCTTCCCGATGTTCCGCGCCAACACGATCTATGAAGGCGAATATCTCCTCGGCACTTCCATCGCGCGGCCGCTGATCGCCAAGCGCTTGGTGGAAATCGCCAACCTTACCGGCGCCGACGCCATTTCCCACGGCGCTACTGGTAAAGGCAACGACCAGGTGCGTTTTGAAATTGGCGCATACGCGCTCAAACCCGGCATCAAAGTGATTGCGCCCTGGCGCGAGTGGGATCTGACCTCCCGCGAAAAATTGATGGCGTACTGCGAAACCCACAATATTCCGGTCGATTTTGCCAAGAACAAAAAGAAATCCCCTTACTCCATGGACGCCAACCTGTTGCATATCTCCTATGAGGGCAACTTGCTGGAAAATCCGTGGAACGAGGCGGAAGAAGACATGTGGCGCTGGTCCGTGTCGCCAGAAGCGGCTCCCGATAAAGCCGAGTACCTGGAACTTACTTACCGCAATGGTGACATAGTCGCGCTCAATGGCCAGGAAATGTCGCCCGCCACCGTTTTGGCGATGTTGAACAAGCTGGGCGGTGCGCACGGTATCGGTCGTCTTGATTTGGTGGAAAATCGTTATGTCGGCATGAAGTCACGCGGCTGCTACGAAACTCCCGGTGGCACCATCATGCTGAAAGCCCACCGCGCCATTGAATCCATCACCTTGGATCGCGAAGTGGCTCATTTGAAGGATTCCTTCATTTCGCGCTACGCGGCCATGATCTACAACGGTTACTGGTGGTCGCCGGAGCGTTTGATGCTGCAAAAAGCTATCGACGAATCCCAGGCGTTTGTGAACGGCGATGTCCGGGTCAAACTCTACAAAGGCAGCGTTACTGTGGTCGGCCGTCGCTCCGCAGATAGCTTGTTCGATGAAAAAATCGCGACTTTTGAAGACGACGCCGGCGCGTACAACCAGAAAGACGCGGAGGGCTTTATTAAGCTCAACGCTCTGCGCATGCGTATCGCGGCGCAAAAAGGCCGCAAACTGATCTGAGTAGACGATCTTTAACTTGTTAAAAACGGCGGGCCGCCGCCGATCAATACGTTCAAACCGCCGATAAGAGCGGTGATCCATTTTGTTGAGGACCACCATGCTTTCACGCTGTTTTGCTGTTGTCGTTTTGGCTCTTGTTTTTGTTGCTCCCAGTTATGCTGCCCGGCCGAATTACAATTACCTTGGTGCCGGCTATGCGCGCCAGCATCCGGATATCGATTGCGAGCAGGACGGACTCTACATTGAGGGCAGTATCGCGCTTAATGAAATTGCCTTTTTTCACGGCCAGCATACAGATCTCACCGGCAATAAAGGCTGTGGTTCCACCTCCACGGCACTCTCTTTGGGATTGCGCGCCGACGTCGGCCGTGAATCCGGCATTTATCTGCTCGCCACTATGATCAACCGCGATTACGGCCCGGATTCCGATGCCGGTTTTGGCGGCACCCTCGGTGCGCGCGGATATTTTTCTCCCGGTGTTGAAGGGCGCGCCTTTGTGACCCATGAATCCATCGATGATTTGAGCGAGACCATTTTTGGTGTGGGCTTGAATTATTGGTTTTCCCGCGCATTCAGTCTCAATACTGAAATCGCCACCAGCAACGAAAGCAACGAGAGTTTTGCTATAGGTTTGCGCTTTAATTTTTACTGACCGACGATTGCGGTCTATATTTCCTGAGATGTATTTGTAAACGTTTGATGTTTTGGACGTTGTGCAAAAGGGCGGAGTACCAGCAGGCGATTTATTTCCAATAGGTTTGACGCCAGTCAAATGCCGAGTTGGATCCCCATCTATACTGCTTAAGCAACAACCATCGAAAACCTTCATCACGTGCGTACAGCTCTGAATCGCGGAACGGAAGTCCGCGTGTGTCCCGATTTATTTCACTAACTATTGGAACTTGTCTATGAGCAATGACACGGCGGCGTCCGCCTTACCTGCCCCTGTCTACAACTATCAGGTGGTGCGTCAATTCAGCATTATGACCATCGTCTGGGGTGTTGTCGGCATGGCCGTGGGTGTGCTGCTTGCAGCGCAATTGATGTGGCCTGAAATCAACGATTTTTGGCAGCCCTACAGTCACTTCGGCCGCTTGCGGCCGCTGCACACCAACGCGGTGATTTTCGCATTCGGTGGTTGTGCACTTTTCGCCACTTCCTATTTTGTCGTCCAGCGCACCTGCCAAGCGCCCTTGTTCGGCGGATTTCTTATCCCGTTCACTTTCTGGGGCTGGCAGGCCATTATCGTGGCCGCAATTATTACGCTGCCAATGGGCTACACCACCACCAAGGAATACGCCGAACTGGAATGGCCAATTGATATCGCCATTACGCTGGTTTGGGTGGCCTACGCCATCGTATTTTTTGGCACCATCGTAAAACGCCGCACTTCGCACATTTACGTGGCGAACTGGTTTTTCGGCGCTTTCATCATCACCGTCGCGGTGTTGCACGTAGTCAACAGTGCTGCGGTGCCGGTGCACGCCCTTAAATCCTACTCCGCGTACGCGGGTACCGCAGATGCCATGATCCAGTGGTGGTATGGCCATAACGCGGTCGGCTTTTTCCTCACTGCAGGCTTTCTCGGCATCATGTATTACTTCGTGCCGAAACAAGCCGGACGTCCGGTTTATTCCTACCAGCTCTCCATCGTGCATTTCTGGGCGTTGATTTCTGTTTATGTCTGGGCCGGTGGTCACCACTTGCATTACTCCGCACTGCCAGACTGGGCACAGAGCCTCGGCATGGTGATGTCCCTGATTCTGCTGGCGCCTTCATGGGGCGGCATGATCAACGGCATGATGACCCTGTCCGGTGCTTGGCATAAGTTGCGCACCGACCCAACGCTGCGCTTCCTGGTGGTATCGCTGTCGTTTTACGGTATGTCCACCTTCGAAGGGCCGATGATGTCGATCAAGACAGTTAATGCCCTTTCTCATAACACCGACTGGACCATCGGCCACGTGCACGCCGGCGCGCTCGGTTGGGTTGCGATGATTTCCATCGGTGCGATCTATCACCTGCTGCCGGTGTTGACCGGACAAAAATCCATGTGGAGCGTGCGTCTGATCAATGCGCATTTCTGGCTCGCCACCATCGGCACCGTGCTGTATATCGCCTCCATGTGGGTGAACGGCATTCTGCAAGGCCTTATGTGGCGCGCATTCAACACCGACGGCACTTTGACCTACAGCTTTGTCGAGAGCGTTGAAGCGAGTTATCCCGGTTATTTCGTGCGCTTCCTCGGCGGCGCATTTTTCCTGACTGGCATGTTGTTGATGGCCTATAACGCTTACCGCACTGTGAATTCAGAGCAGGCGATTGAGCCGGAAAAAGCCGCACAACCGCAATTGGCCTGAGGAAGCGCATCCATGAAGAATCACGACATAGTCGAAAAAAATATTGGCCTGATGATCGTGCTGATCGTCGTGGCCATCAGCTTTGGCGGATTGGTGGAAATCGTTCCGCAATTTTTCCTGAAAGACACCACAGCGCCGGTGGAAGGTTTGAAACCGCTGACAGCGGTGCAATTGGAAGGTCGCGATATTTATATCCGCGAAGGTTGCCATGTGTGCCACACCCAGATGGTGCGTCCGCTGCGCGCGGAAGTTGAGCGCTACGGCCACTACTCCGTTGCCGGTGAATCGGTTTATGAACACCCATTCTTGTGGGGTTCCAAACGCACCGGGCCTGATCTTGCGCGCGTAGGGCAGAGATACAGCGACGAGTGGCACAAGGCGCATTTGTTTAACCCGCGCAACGTAGTACCTAACTCCAATATGCCGGCATTTCCCTGGTTGTACGACCACGTGCTCACGGGCAAATACACCGGCGAAAAAATGGCGGCGCTGCGCAAAGTGGGTGTGCCTTATTCCGATGCCGACATTGCCGGCGCAGCTGATGCCGTGCGCGGTGTGACCGAGATGGACGCTCTTGTCGCTTATCTCCAACAGCTCGGAACGCTCCTCACTTACAAGCGGTGAGCCATGGATATCAATACCTTACGCAGTATCTCGCCGATACTGGTTTTATTGGCATTTATCGGTGTTTGCTGGTGGGCTTTTGCGCCCAAGCGGCGCAAGCGTTTCGAGGAGGCGGCGAAACTGCCGTTTGCCGACGAGGAACAGCCGCAGAATGATGCGAAAAAAGCCACCGACACCAAGCAAGAGCAGGACAAATTATGAGTATTTTCTGGAATATCTGGATTGTCGGGCTGACCTTGGCATGTCTCGCCCTGGTGGTCTGGGTGTTATTCGCCAACCGCAGAGTGGCGATCAAAGATGACGAAGAGCCGGAAAACCGCACCACCGGCCACGTTTACGACGGCATTGAAGAGTACGACAACCCGCTGCCCAAATGGTGGTTTCAGTTGTTTATTGGCACCTTGATTTTTACCGCGCTTTATCTGGCGTGGTATCCGGGTTTAGGCAGCTTTAAAGGTATCGGTGGCTGGACCTCGGCAAATCAGTTGGAGCGGGAGCACGAACAAGCCCGCGATGTGCAGGATGAAATTTTCGGCGCCTACACCCAAATGTCTATCGAGGAACTGGCGCAGGACAACGGCGCCATGAAAATGGGCGTGCGCCTGTTCGCCAACAACTGCGCGGTTTGTCACGGCGCCGACGGCGGCGGCAACTACGGCTTCCCCAATTTGACCGACAAAGATTGGTTGTACGGTGGCACGCCGGAAAAAATCAAAGAGACGCTGCTGCACGGCCGCGCCGGCAATATGCCGCCGTGGGGGCCGATCATCGGCGAGCCGAATGTACTGGCGGTGACTGAATATGTGTTGTCCCTGTCGGGACGGGAGCACAACCAGACGCAATTGGAGCAGGGCGGCAAAGTGTTCCAGCAGAACTGCGCGGCCTGCCACGGCCCCGACGGCAAAGGTAACCAATTGCTGGGAGCGCCCAATCTCACCGACGACATCTGGCTCTACGACGGCAGCCGTGAAGGCATTGCCCAATCCGTACGCGGTGGCCGTTCGAACGTCATGCCGGCGCAGAAAGACATGCTTCAGGAGGAAAAAATTCACCTGTTGGCAGCCTACGTCTACAGCCTGTCGCTCGATCTGTAAAATCCGGAGCGGCCGTTGCGGCCGCTCTCTCCGAGGGTTCCGTGAGTGTCCGATGACCTCAAACCAGGCCAGGAGCCTGGTAAGAAAGACGAGATTCGTTACGTCAACCTCTACGAATCTGAAGCGAAGATCTATACCCGCAAAATCACCGGTTTTTATCAGCGTATCCGCCGTTACACCGGTATCCCGCTGATGCTGGGTTTCCTGTTGTTGCCCTGGTTCTCCATCAACGGTGAACCGGCTGTTCTCTTCGATTTAGCCGCGCGCAAATTTCATATTCTCGGCCTGATTTTCTGGCCGCAGGATTTTATGTTGCTGGCCTGGGCGCTGATTATTTCCGCGTTCACCTTGTTTACCGTTACCGTTCTTTTAGGGCGAGTGTGGTGCGGTTTTACCTGCCCGCAAACCGTCTGGACGCTGATGTTTATTTCGGTGGAACATTTTTGCGAGGGCGACCGCAACAAGCGCATCAAGCTGGATCGCCAGCCGTGGAATCTGGAAAAAGTTCTGCGCAAATCCGCCAAACATTCTCTCTGGGTGCTGATCGCCTTTATCACCGGTGTGACGTTTATCGGTTATTTCACTCCGATTCGCGAATTATTGTTGGGCTTTGTGCCGCACCGGGCGCCCGATGGTTTTGTGTATTTTGATATTCATCCCGCCGCCGCATTCTGGACATTATTTTTCACTGGTATGACTTATTTGAACGCCGGCTGGATGCGCGAGCAGGTGTGCAAATACATGTGCCCCTACGCGCGTTTTCAGGCGGTGATGTACGACCGCGATACGCTCGCGGTGTACTACGATCCCAAGCGCGGCGAAAAACGCGGGCCGCGCAAGCCAGGTGATGACTACAAAAAAGCGGGGCTTGGCGACTGTATCGATTGTTCCTGGTGTGTGCAGGTGTGCCCGGTGAATATCGATATCCGCGATGGCCTGCAATACGAGTGCATCAACTGCGGTTTATGTGTGGATGCGTGCAACACTGTGATGGAAAAAATGTCTTATCCCCGCGGGTTGATTCGATTCACTTCCGAAGATGAATTGGAATCAGGTAAAACCCGCTTTTTCCGTCCGCGTTTGTTCGGCTACGTTTTTGCCGTGCTGGCCATGGTGACGGTATTTGCCTATGTGGTGCTGACCCGCAGTCCGATCGGTATCGACGTAATCCGCGATCGCGGCGCGCGTTTGTATCGCGTGATGGGCAATGAAATCCAGAACGTGTACACGGTCAAAATCAACAATATGGATTCCCGCGACCATATTTACGACGTGGAACTGGAAGGCGATTTTCCGTTTGAGGTGAAAAATTACCATCCGCGGGAAGTGGAGGCCGGAGAGGTTTTCACCCTGCCGCTGCGAGTTGCAGTGCCGCGCGATCAGCTCAAAGGTGAAAAGAACAAACTGCGCATTACGGTGCGAGCGCAGGGCGATCCCGCCATCCGTGCCTCAGAAACCACTGTTTTTATGGGTCCCGGCCGTTAATGAAACCAATACATAAAACTCCCGCCTACAAAGAGCCTTGGTTTTGGGCGGTGATGGGACCGCTGCTGGTCGTAATGGTGGTGACCTTGTCGATGGTCGCAGTGTCGGTTTGGGTGGCTGACGATCGTGTCGAAGACAGCTATTACAAAGAAGGCCGGATGATCAATAAACGTTTCGCCGAGGAGGAAGTGGCGCTGGCGCTGGGGGTGCGCGGCACCCTCGAGTTCGATTTCACCACCGCAGAGGTTTTTGCCGAGTTGGAAGCGAAAAAGTACCCCGGGGAACTGGCGCTGACCTTTTCCCATCCCTCCGAGGCGAATCACGACGTGTCTGTGGTGATGCAGAGAGTTGGCGAAGGGCGCTACCGCGCGGATCTGCCCGCGATCAGTCAGGGCCGCTGGTATCTCATCATCGGCAATAATGCGGAGGCGGCGGGCGCTTGGCGCGTCTCCACGGAAGTGGACCTCCAGCGAAGTCATACCGCGCATTTCAGTGCCCACCTCTAACGTCATCGACAGTGTTTTGACTCCCTGCTTTCACTGCGGCCTTCCCGCAGTTTCCGGCCTGCACACTGAAATCTCGGGCGAACGCCAGGAGTTTTGTTGTATAGGCTGCCAGGCCGTCGCCCAGGCTATCGCGGGGCAGGGTTTGGCGGATTTCTATCGCTTTCGCGAACAGCTCAACAACCGTCCGCAATCCGCGCCGACCCGCTTTGATGCCTACGATCTGCCCGCAGTCCAGGAGGACTTTGTCGAGAAGTCCGCGGACGGCACCGTGACGACCAACCTGTTTGTTAGTGGCATCAGCTGTGCCGCCTGTGTCTGGTTGATCGAAAAACACCTGATGTCTATCCCGGGGGTGGAACAGGTTCAGGTCAATGCCAGTACTCACCGGGCGCGTATTCGCCTGCTACCGGAGCAGGTGCGCATCAGCGACCTTTTCCAGTCCCTCAACCGCATCGGCTTTCAACCACAGCCGTTGGTGGGGCATGCCGAGCAGGAGCTATGGCAGAAGGACCAGCGCGATTACCTGTTGCGCATGGCGGTGGCCGGTATCGGCATGATGCAGGCCGGCATGGTGGCAGTGGCGCTGCACGCCGGCAATTTGCAGGGCATGGATCCCCATTGGGAACAGGTGCTGCGCTGGGTGAATCTGCTGCTCACTCTGCCGATCATGTTGTTCAGCGCCAAACCGTTTTTTGCCGGCGCTGTGCGCGCCCTGCGGTTGCGGCGCTTAGTCAATGATGTCTCCATCTCCCTCGCGTTGATTCTCGCCTTTAGCGCCAGTGTTTTTGCCACCGTCACCCACAGCGGCGATGTGTATTTCGATTCCGTCGCCATGTTTGCGTTTTTCCTCCTGCTAGGTCGCTATCTGGAGAAGCGCGCGCGCTACGCCAATTTCAAAGCCTCCGCGCGGTTTCACAATCTTCTGCCCATGACGGTTAACAGGTTTTTGCCGGACGGCGCGCTGGAGACGGTACCCTTTAAGCAGCTGCAGGCTGGCGAGCAGGTGCTGGTGGCGCCGGGTGCGGCGTTTCCCTGTGACGGTGAAATTCTCGATGGTTGCAGCGAGGCGGATGAAAGCCTGCTGACCGGCGAGGCGACACCGCGACCGAAAGCGCCGGGTGATCCGGTATTTGCCGGCACCTTCAACGGCGGCACTCCGGTAAAAGTCCGGGTCGATACCGTCGGCAACGGCACGCGCCTCGCTGCTATCGAACATCTGGTGCAGCTCGCCGAGCAGGAGCGCCCGCGCCAAGTCACACTGGCAGATCAGATCGCCGCACGGTTTGTCGGCACTGTTCTGACTATCGCCACCCTGGTGGGCGTGTTCTGGTATTGGGTGGATCCGAGCAAAGCCTTCTGGGTCAGCTTGTCGGTGTTGGTGGTGTCCTGTCCCTGCGCTTTGAGTCTGGCCACGCCGACTGTCCTTACGGTTGGGGTCAGCTATCTACGTCGCTGCGGTGTGCTGGTGACGGGGGGGCAGGTACTCGAAAGCCTTAACGCGGTCACTCATGTGGTATTCGATAAGACGGGTACTTTGACTGACGGCGCTTTGCGCATCGTTGAAACCCGCTGTCTAGCGGAAGTGCCGGAAGCGGATGTACTTGCCTTAGCTGGCGCGCTGGAAGCGGGCAGCAGCCATCCCATCGCACGGGCCTTTGCCGGCTTTGGCGATGCGTTGGTGGTGACTGAACGCGCCAGTACTGCGGGCGCAGGTGTCGCAGGCGTGGTGAACGGCGTGCGCGTCAAACTGGGAACACCGGTATTTGCTTTGCCCGATCATTCGCCCGATTACCCGGATGAGGGACTGTGGTTGTTGCTGGCGGATGAACAGCGAGCTCTTGCTTGGATTCGGCTGGAGGACCGTCTGCGCTCCAGCGCCGCCCCCTGTATTGGGGCGTTGCGCGAGCTGGGCTGTCAGCCGGTGTTATTGAGCGGCGACCGGCCGGAAAATGTCGCGCGAGTGGCGGTGCAGCTGGGCATCCAGGACTGGCGTGGTGGCCTGTTTCCGGACGATAAGCTCGCCTATGTGCGCGATCTGCAAGCGCAGGGCGGGAGAGTTTTGATGGTCGGCGACGGTATCAACGATCTGCCGGTGTTGAGCGGCGCCGACGTTTCCTGCGCTATGGGCTCAGCGACGCGCTTGGCGCAGACTCGCGCCGATTGCATTTTGCTGGGTGAAGATCTCGGCCAGATTCCGGTAGCGCTGACGTTTGCCCGCCGCGTGCGCCGGGTGATCAAACAGAATCTCACCTGGGCCATCGTCTACAACCTGTGCGCCTTGCCCCTCGCCGCAGCCGGCCTGGTGCCGCCCTGGCTGGCGGCAATTGGCATGTCGTCGAGTTCGGTGCTGGTGGTGGTTAATTCCCTGCGGGTTGGCCGGGAGCGACGAGCCTCCGGTGAAGCCGCGATCGCGCACAGCTAAACTGCCTGTTTTTTGCCGGAGCGTCCTATGGACAGTCTGTATCTTCTGATTCCCCTGGCGGTACTGCTGGTTGCCCTGGCGATTTGGGCCTTGTTTTGGGCGGTGAGGTCAGGTCAGTACGACGATCTCGATACGGAGTCGCGACGCATCCTGTTCGACGATCAAGACCAGCCGCCAGCATCGAAAGGCGAGCAGCGACAAGCGAAAAGGGAAGGGGAGCCCAAGCCGTGAACGAGCTTGTGCTCAATATAGCTGCGGCCTTGGGGCTCGGACTTTTGGGGTCCGGTCACTGCCTGGGAATGTGCGGCGGCGTGGTGGCAGCGTTGAGTTTTGCCGTTCCCGCCGAGGCGCGGGTGGCGCGCTGGAAACTCAATCTCGGGTACAACCTCGGCCGCATCGCCAGTTACACCTTGATGGGCGGCATTACCGCCGCGCTGGCGAGCCAACTACCGGCCAGCGGCTTGCCGCTGGCGCGGACGCTCGCCGGACTGCTGTTGATTGCGATGGGCCTGTATCTCGCCAATTGGTGGCGCGGGCTGCTGTTGCTGGAGCGCGGCGGCCAATGGCTTTGGCGCCGGTTGAAGCCGCTGGGCGATCGCTGCCTGCCCCTGGATTCCTTTCCTAAAGCAATCGGCGCCGGCATGGTCTGGGGCTGGCTGCCTTGCGGATTGGTCTACGCAGCCCTCGGTTATGCCATGGCGCAAAGCGATTCAGCACGCGGTGCATTGGTGATGCTGGCATTCGGTTTGGGAACCTTGCCTGCGTTGTGGGTTGGCGGCGTGTTGGCGGGGCGGATCAAATCCGCCCTGGCAGTGCGGCAGGTGCGTTTAGTGCTGGCGCTGGCCTATATGATTTTTGGCGTCTGGGTTTTGATCGGCGCTTGGCAGCATCAGATTTTTCACAGCGATCACAATCACCACGAGCACGTGGAAGATCCCGGTCCCACACATCACCATCATCATTAAATAAGGCTGTAATCGAAAAAGGGTGAATTACGCTTTGCGCGTAATTTTCGGTTTGCGGCGGTCGGGGTAACAGTGGCGGCAGATGGGGCAGACAGTGCCGTCGCAGCCGCGCGCGGTGCAGTATTCGCGGCCGTAATAAATAATCTGTAAATGCAGCTTGTTCCAATAGATTTCCGGAAACAGTCGCTTCAAATCTTTTTCCGTTTGTTCGACATTTTTTCCTGAGGTGAGGCCCCAGCGCTGCGCCAGCCGGTGAATATGCGTATCCACCGGAAACGCCGGCACGCCAAACGCTTGGCTCATCACCACGCTGGCAGTTTTGTGGCCCACACCGGGCAGCGCTTCCAACTCCGCAAAACTCTGCGGTACTTGGCCCGCGTATTCTTCCGTAATGATCTGGGAAAGTTTTTGGATGGCTTTGGATTTTTGTGGCGACAAGCCGCAGGGCCGAATAATTTCCTGAATTTTCTCCGCCGAAATTTTCGCCATTTCCTGAGGCGTATCTGCGAGCTGCCACAACGCGGGCGTCACCTGATTAACCCGTTCATCCGTGCACTGCGCCGAGAGTAAAACCGCCACCAGCAGTGTGTAAGCGTCTTTGTGCTGGAGCGGAATGGGCGGATCGGGGTAGAGGTCCTGCAAGGTTTGCAGAATATAAGCGACGCGCTCGGCTTTATTCAGGTTGGCCATGCAGAAGTCTTAGCGCGTTTCCAGAAAGCGTCGCATACGCTCCGCCGCTTCACAACACTCGTTCAGAGTTGCCACCAACGCCAGACGAATACGATTTTCGCCGGGATTGCCTTGCGCTGTCGGGCGGGCGAGATATTGTCCGGGCAGAACCGTCAGATTCTGCTGAGCAAATAAATCGCGGGCAAAATCCGTATCGCTGCAGGGCGTGCGAGGCCAAAAATAAAAGCCGCCATCCGGCATGGTCAGATCCAGATGATCTTTCAAAATATCGAAAACCGCGGCGAATTTTTGGCGATAAAGTTCGCGGTTTTCCTGCACGTGCTGCTCATCGTTCCAGGCGGCAATGCTGGCGAGTTGCGTCGGCACCGGCAGCGCGCAACCGTGATAAGTGCGGTACTGCAAATATTTTTGCAGAATTTCACGGTCGCCGGCGACAAAACCCGAGCGCAATCCCGGCAGATTTGAACGCTTCGACAGACTGTGAAAAACCACGCAGCGACGAAAATCATCGCGGCCAATTTCCGCGCACACCTGCAGCAATCCCAGAGGTGGATTGGCTTCATCGAAATAAAGCTCGGAATAACATTCGTCACTGGCGATCACAAAATCATATTCATCCGCCAGCGCAATCAGCGAGCGCAGTGTGTCGCGATCCAATACCCTGCCCGTGGGATTGCCAGGTGAGCAGATATACAACAATTGGCAGTCGCGCCAGATTTCCGCGGGCACGGCGGCGAAATCCGGTGCAAATTGTGTATCCCCAGTGCAATTGAGGAAATAGGGCTGGGCACCGGCTAGCAGCGCCGCGCCTTCGTAAATTTGGTAAAACGGATTGGGCATTACCACCTTCGCCGAGGGAGCTGCGGTAACGCAGGCTTGGGCAAACGAAAACAGTGCTTCCCGCGTGCCAGCGACAGGCAGAATGTGGTGCTCTGCACTGAGGCTGCCGGGTTTAAGCTGAAAGCGTCGGGTCGCCCAGGCGCTGATGGCTTCGCGCAATTCCGGCAGTCCCTTGGTCATGGGATATTGCGATAAGCCACCCAATTGCCGCGTCAGCTCTTCGAGCACAAACGCCGGCGGTGCGTGTTTAGGCTCGCCGATGGATAGTGAAATATGCGGCAAATGCGCCGGCGGTTGAATGCCGGCTTTAAGCGCAGCCAGGCGTTCGAAGGGATAGGCTTGCAAGGACGCCAGATTCGGATTCATGTCGATTAAATATCCTTTTCCACTTGTAAATCGAGTTCCCGGCAGATGGTCTGTTGCAGACGTTCGCACAAATCGGGATCGGTGAGTGGCTGTTTGTTGGCGTCAGTGATAAAGAAAATATCTTCCACACGTTCACCCAGGGTGGAAATTTTGGCGTTCTGCAATTGCACGCCGAACTCCATAAATATCCGGCCAATGGTAGCGAGCAGACCGGGGCGATCAGGGCTGATCACCTCTAACACGGTGACATTGCTGTTGGCGGCATTGTGGATGCTGGTGCGCGTCGGCGTGGCAAATTGTTTGAGTTGGCGCGGCGTGCGCCGGCGCACGACTTCCGAATATTGCGCGACTAGTTTTAATTCATCAGCGAGGGCCTTGCGTAACACATTGAGCCTTTCCGGCTGATCGCCAAGCGGCTGAAAATTTTCATCCAGTACATAAAAGGTATCGATGGTGTAGCCGCTTTTCGAACTGTACAAACGCGCGTCCTGAATATTGAGCCCCATTTGTGCAAGCGCGGTGGCTGCGGCGACAAAAACGTTGTTGACGTCTTTCACGCGCACAAAAATCTGCGTCGCGCCCTGCCATGGTTGATGCTCGGAATCGCGAATCAAAATCAGCGGTTCGTCATTGTTGTGCTGCAGAATCGCTTCCGTCTGCCAAGCGATATCCATGGCACCTTCGCGCAGAAAATAATCGTCGCGCATATCAGCCCACAGGGCGCGCGCGCAATTTCCATCAATGCCTTTTTCGGCGAGCGCTTCAAGCGCCTTATTGCGGGTTTCCTCTACCACTTCCTGCTGATCGATGGTGTTTTCCAGACCTCTGCGCAGGGCGAGTTTGGTTTCGGTGTAGAGCTGGCGCATCAGGCTTGCACGCCAGCTGTTCCAAATTTCGGGGTTGGTGCCGCACATATCGGCGACGGTGAGCACATAGAGATAATCCAAATGGGTAATGTCACCCACTTGCAGAGCAAATTGGTGAATGACCTCCGGATCGGAAATGTCTTTTTTCTGCGATACGTAAGACATCAACAGATGTTTTTGCACCAGCCATTTCACCAGGCGGGTTTCGCGGCCATTGAGCCCGTGATCCTGACAAAATTGTTCCGCGTCTTCAGAGCCGAGTTCCGAGTGATCGCCGCCCCGGCCTTTGCCTATGTCGTGGAAGAGGGCGGCGATATAAAGCAGTTCTGGTTGGGGAAGCTGTTTGATGATGCTGGCTGCGAGGGGAAAATCCTGCTCCGCGCTTTTATTGCGGAAACGGCGGATATTCTGCATGACCAGCAGCGTGTGCGCATCGACGGTGTAGCGATGAAAAAGATCGTGCTGCATCTGCCCGGTGATGGTTCCGAACGCCGGCAGATAACGGCCGAGCAGGCCGTAACGCTTCATGCGTTTGAGCTGCGTTACCAGGCCTTTCTCGATCTTGAACATTTTCAAAAACTGCGCCTTGATTTCCGGGTCCGCGCGGAATTGCTCGTCCACCAGAGCGCGTTTTTCCCGAATCAAGCGAATTGTCTGCGACTGCACGCCTTTGATGGTCGGGTCTTCACACATGCGCACGAAAATTTCCATCAGCGCCGCTGGCCGCACATCGAATACGCGGTTGTGGGTAACGCCGATATAGTGGTCGCGCAACTGAAAATCCGGACTCAATTGAATGCATTCGCTGCGAATAAAATGCGATTTGTTTTCTTTTTCGTGAATGCGCTCGTCGAGAATGCGCAGCAATATATCGTTCAGCTCACGCAATGCCAGTACGGTGCGATAGTACTCGTGCATGAATTGTTCGACAGCGAGGCCGCTGTCGTTGTCCTTGTAGCCGAACTGTTTGGCGAGTTCGCGCTGGTATTCGAATAACAGACGCTCCTCCGCGCGGCGTGCCATTTTGTGCAGGCCGTAACGCACTCGCCATAATAAGGCTTCGCCATTGCGCAGCAGACCAAATTCCTGTTCGGTGAAAAAACTCTGACCTTCCAGTTGCCGCAGCGTCTGCACACCGTAGTAGCGTTTTGCCACCCAATTGATGGTTTGAATATCGCGCAGACCGCCAGGGGAATTTTTGACGTTGGGTTCGAGATTGCACTCGGTGAAATTGTGTTTTTTGTGGCGCTGCACCTGCTCTTCGAATTTCGCCCGATAAAATTCTCCGAGCGGCCACATATGATCAGGTCCAGTGAGCACCTGCAGTCGGTCGCGCAGGCGATCGTTGCCCGCCAGCCGACGCGCTTCCATCAGATTGGTGGCGACGGTGATGTCCTGTTTGGCGATGGCAACACATTCATCAAGGGTGCGCACGCTGCTGCCAATATCGAGCCCTATATCCCAAAGCAGGGTAATAAAGCTCTGAATTTCCTCCTGATAGCGATTGCCGGCGCTGTTATCGAGCAGTACGAGAATATCGATATCAGAGTGCGGGTGCAGTTCGCATCGACCGTAGCCGCCGACGGCGACCAGACATATATCGTCGCCCCAGGCGTATCTATGCCAGGCGTAGTGCAAAATCAGGTCAATAAAAGTGGCGCGTTCCGAGACGAGGAAGCGAATGTCCTCACCTTCCTCGTAGCGGCGGTCGAAGTGGCCATTGACGCCGTTGATGGCGTCTTTGAAAACCTTGATAACAGGCTTGTGGGCGAAATCCTCGCGGAATCGCCGCTGGTTGAAAAAGATCGGCTGGTAGGGAAATTCAGGCCATGATTCAGGGGTGAGGATCATTAAAACCTTTCTTCTTTGCGCGCCGTCAAAACTTCCACGCCGGTGGCTGTTACCGCCAGGGTGTGTTCCCACTGGGCCGAGAGGCGGCCATCGCGGGTTTCGACTGTCCAGCCGTCGCTCTTGAGTTTGGTGCCGGATTTGCCTGCGTTGAGCATGGGCTCAATGGTGAAAGTCATACCTTCCACCAGTTCCATTCCGGTACCGGGTGTGCCGTAGTGCAATACCTGCGGATCTTCGTGAAAAATCTTGCCGATGCCGTGTCCGCAGTAGTCGCGCACGATTGAGTAGTAATGACCTTCCGCGTGTTGCTGAATGACATGGCCGATGTCGCCCAGGCGTGTACCCGGCTTGACCATCTCTATACCTTTATATAGGCATTCCTGGGTGACTTTCACCAAGCGCTCGGCGTGTGGCGCCGCTTTGCCGACGAAAAACATTTTGCTGGTATCGCCGTGGTAGCCATCAAAGATAACGGTGATGTCGATATTGATTATGTCGCCGCTCTTGAGAATCTTTTTATCCGACGGTATCCCATGACACACCACCTGATTGACAGAGGTGCAGATAGATTTGGGAAAGCCTTTGTAGTTGAGCGGCGCCGGAATCGCCTGTTGCACCTGAGTGATGTACTCATGGCACAGGCGGTCGAGTTCGCCTGTGCTGACACCTGGCACTATATAATGCTCAATGTATTCCAGCACCTCGGCGGCTTTGCGCCCGGCTACGCGCATTTTTTCGATTTCATCTGGGGTCTTGATGGTTACTGCCATGATATGGAGTCGCTGTCGTCAAAGAGTGGCCGGGGACCCGGCGCCGAGAAAGCCGCATATTCTAAACGATAGTGCGTTGCCAAACATACTGTCCTGCCGGGCGCAGCAGTTGAGGAAAAGCATAAGTACGAATGCTTTAACCGGCAGCCGGTTTGTGGTATAAAGCGCGCCCTGCCTATCCGGCAGGAACCTTAACCTAATGTCGCACGCACGTCGGCACACTGTTCTGGGTGCCCCAAAGTCGCTTTAAGCGTACCGAAGGGTTGAATGGTGGGATGTGTGGAGGCTTAACCCAAACGTGTATTAAGGAATACATTTATGCCAACTGTAAGCATGCGCGATATGCTGAGCGCCGGTGTTCACTTCGGCCACCAGACCCGCTACTGGAACCCCAAGATGAGAAACTTCATCTTCGGTTCACGCAACAAAATTCACATCATCAACCTCGAGCACACCGTTCCTGCGTTCAACCAGGCTTTGGAATTGGTGCGTCAGATGTCCGCCCAGAAGAAAAAAGTTCTGTTCGTCGGTACCAAGCGCGCCGCTCAAAAGACCATCGCTGAGCAAGCTACCCGCGCCGGTATGCCCTACGTCAGCCATCGCTGGCTGGGTGGTATGTTGACCAACTACAAAACCATCCGCGCTTCTATCCGTCGCTACCGCGATCTGGAAACCCAGAGCAAAGACGGTACTTTCGACAAGCTGACCAAAAAAGAAGCTCTGATGCGTACCCGCGCTATGGAGAAATTGGAGCAGACCATCGGCGGTATCAAAGATATGGGTGGCCTGCCGGACGCACTGTTCGTGATCGACGTCGATCATGAGCGCATCGCCGTTCAAGAAGCCAACAAACTGGGTATTCCGGTTATCGCCGTAGTGGACACCAATAGTGATCCCGCCGGCGTTGACTACGTTATCCCTGGCAACGACGACGCCATCCGCGCCATCAAGCTCTACGTGACTGCAATGGCTGACGCTTGCCTGGAAGGTGCCGCACAACATAGCGCTGTTCCTAATAAAGACGAGTTTGTCGAGGTGGACGACGCCGCAGCTAAAGCCTAATCGCTGCGGTTGGATACGCCGCCAAGCGCGGCGTGCACTGGACAGTCGAAAGGGGGGAAACCCCCTTTTTGTTAAGCGTCCGCACCCTTTGAATATTGACGACTGAGGACACAATCATGGCAATTACCGCGAACCTGGTAAAAGAACTGCGCGAGCGCACCGGCCTCGGCATGATGGAATGCAAAAAAGCGCTGGTGGATTCCAACGGCGATATCGAACTGGCAATTGAAAATCTGCGTAAAGCGAGTGGCCTGAAGGCTGCTAAAAAAGCTGGCCGTACTGCCGCTGAAGGTGTCGTGATGGCGCGCGTCGCCGCTGACGGCAGCTTCGGCCTGTTGCTCGAAGTCAATTCCGAAACCGACTTCGTCGCCCGCGACGACAACTTCCTCGGCTTCGCCACTGCGGTATTGGAAAAAGCCTACTCCGCTAAACAAGCTGACGTTGCAGCCGTAATGAGCGGTGAATTGGAAGCGGCCCGTGAAGCTCTGGTACAAAAAATCGGTGAGAACATCAGCGTGCGTCGTATCGCTGCCGTATCTCCCGCTGCTGGCGTAGTTGGCTCCTACGTTCACTCCAACAACCGCATCGCGGTATTGGTGGAGCTGAAAGGTGGTTCCGTTGAACTGGCTCGCGACATCGCTATGCACGTAGCGGCGGTCAACCCGCAGGTGGTAAGCCCGAATCAAATGCCAGCAGACCTGGTGGAAAAAGAGAAAGACATCATCAAGGCTCAGTCTGACATGGCGGGCAAACCGGCGGAAATCGTCGAGAAAATGGTGATGGGCCGTATCTCCAAGTTCCTCAAAGAGTCCAGCCTGACTGAACAGCCTTTCGTTAAAGATCCAGAAGTCACCGTAGGTGCTCTGGCGAAAAAAGCGGGCGCTGAAATCGTGTCTTTTGTCCGTTATGAAGCGGGCGAAGGCATCGAAAAAGAAGAGACGGATTTCGCTGCCGAAGTGGCTGCACAGGTCCAGGCTTCCAAAGGCTGATAGGGTTTTAACACCCTGTTTGACTCACTTGGGAAAAGGCGGGAGGAGATCGCTTCTCCCGCCTTTTTGCTGTTAAACTGCCGCCAATTTTTGCTTGGGAGAATGGTTTCATGGCTACAACCCGCGATCGCAAATACAAACGGATACTGCTCAAACTCAGTGGCGAACAGTTGATGGGAGACGAGGGCTTCGGCATAGATCCCAAGGTTCTCGACAAAATGTCTCTGGAAATCGGCCAACTCGTCGGCATAGGCGTGCAGGTGGGATTAGTGATCGGCGGTGGCAATCTGTTTCGCGGTGCGGCGTTGAATAAAGCGGGTCTCGACCGCGTCACCGGCGACCATATGGGTATGCTGGCCACGGTGATGAATGCGCTGGCCATGCGCGACGCCCTGGAGCGCTCCAACATCTCTTCCAGTGTTATGTCCGCCATTCCCATGAGCGGCATTGTTGAACACTACGACCGCCGCCGCGCCATCCGTCTACTGGAAAACGGCGAGGTGGTTATCTTCGCTGCCGGTACCGGCAATCCGTTTTTCACTACCGATTCCGCAGCTTGTCTGCGCGGCATAGAAGTCAACGCCGAGCTGGTGTTGAAAGCCACTAAAGTGGACGGCGTCTACACCGCCGATCCGATGAAAGATCCCACCGCGACGCGTTACAAACACCTCAGTTATGACCAAGTTCTGGCGGAGAAGCTCGGGGTAATGGATCTCACGGCGATCTGTCTGTGCCAGGAGCACAGAATGCCGGTGAGAGTCTTCCGCATGGATAAACCGGGTGCTCTTCTGAACATAGTGGTCGGGGGCGATGAAGGTACTTTGATCGAGGACATCACGCATGATTAATGACATTAAAAAAGATGCACAAGACAGGATGAAAAAAGCTGTCGAGGTGCTCGGCGTCAACTTCAATAAAATTCGCACCGGTCGTGCTCACCCCAGCATTCTCGACGGGGTTTATGTCTCCTACTACGGCAATGACACTCCGCTGTCGCAGGTGGCGAATGTCAGCGTTTCGGATGCGCGAACCCTGACCATCAGCCCCTGGGAGAAAAAGCTGATTCCGGAAATCGAGAAGGCGATCATGAAGTCCGATCTCGGCCTCAATCCGTCTACCAGCGGCGATCTGATCCGTGTACCTATGCCGGCGTTGACTGAGGAGACGCGCAAGGGCTTTATCAAGCAAGCCCGCGCCGAGGCGGAACACGCCCGCGTATCGGTGCGCAATGTCCGACGCGACGCCAACAACACGCTGAAAGAGCAGGTAAAAGCCAAACTCATCAGCGAAGACGATGAGAGAAGGGCGCAGGATGAGATCCAGAAAATCACCGACAAATACGTTGCCGAGGTAGATGCAGCGCTGGCGGCGAAAGAAAAAGATCTGATGGAAATTTAACGGCGCTACGGGAGCTGTGAGTGAGTTCTGAGGCATTACGGCATGTGGCCATCATCATGGACGGCAATAATCGTTGGGCCAAACGGGAGGGCAAGCAGGGCATTATGGGGCACAGAGCCGGTGTTGAGCGCATCCGCGATGTTCTCGAAGCCTGCCGCAAGAACCACATCGAAGTGCTCACCGTGTTCGCCTTCAGCAGCGAAAACTGGCGGCGTCCACCCAAAGAGGTGGAAGCGCTCATGGGCTTGTTTTACAGCTATCTGAAGCGCGAAGCGCGCCGTTTGGCGGAAGAGCGGGTACGCCTCAAGGTCATCGGTAGCCGCAGTCGTTTCAGTGATAGTCTGCGCAGAGCGATAGAAGAAGCGGAAAGTACAGCTTGTGAAGGCGACTCCACTCTGGTGATCGCAGCGGACTACGGCGGTCAGTGGGATATGGCCCAGGCGGCGCGCGAGGTGATGAACGATGTTCTCGCCGGTCGCTTGCAGCCCGAGGATATTTCTCCCGAGGCGATCGACCGCCATATGTCCACCAGCGATCTGCCACCTCTCGATCTTCTGATCCGCACGGGCGGTGAATTGCGCATCAGCAATTTTTTACTGTGGCAGGCCGCATATGCGGAGCTGTATTTCTCCCCACTGCTTTGGCCGGAATTTGATGGCGCGGCCTTGGAAGAGGCAATCGCCGACTTTTATCAGCGCCAACGCCGGTTCGGCCGAACCGGCGACCAGCTCGCCGGGCAGGGTACTGTTAGTGCTTAAACAGCGTGTCATTACCGCGTTGATCATGGCGGCGGTGTTTATCGCTGTGCTGTTTCTATGTCCGCCTTTGGTGTTTGCTGTGTTCGTTGGCGCGGTCACGGTGGTCGCCGCTTGGGAGTGGGCAAACCTTTGCCATTTAACCAGCGCGCCAGCCCGAGCTGCGTATACCCTCTTTATTGTGGCGGCCGCCGCCGCGCTTCTAGCGTTATCGAATCTTACCGAATGGCTGCAGTTACAGCAGATTCTGATTATCAGCTGCGTGTGGTGGGCTCTGGCGCTTCTCTGGATTCAGGGATATCCCAGCAGCGCGGTTTTGTGGCGGGCGACCTGGATGCGCATGGCAATGGGTATTCTGGTGCTGATCCCGGCATTTCTTTCCCTGGTCCACTTGCGCAATTCCCCTAATGGCCACTGGCTTGTTATTGCCGTGGTGCTGTTGGTCGCCACCGCGGATATAGGGGCTTATTTCGCGGGGCGTCGTTTTGGTCGCCACAAGCTGGCGCCCAATGTCAGTCCCGGCAAGTCCTGGGAGGGCGTGCTCGGCGGATTGTTAGCGGTAGCTGCTTTGGGAATTGCTTTTGCTCTGTCGCGCGACCTGCGTTTGAGCCTGGTGTTAGCTGTTGTGGTGCCGGCCACATTGGTCTCCGTCGTAGGCGATTTGCTGGAAAGCATGTTGAAGCGCTTTCGCGGTATCAAGGACTCAGGCCATATACTTCCCGGTCACGGTGGTGTTCTTGACCGTATCGACGGTCTGGTGGCGGCCGTTCCCGTTTTTACGCTGGCGATCATCATCGCTGGTGGCTCCTGGTAAATCCTATGCAGCGGCTTACGATTCTCGGCTCCACCGGCTCTATTGGCGTTTCCACTCTGGACGTGGTTGGCGACCATCCGGATCGCTTTGAGGTCTTCGCCCTGGCGGCGCAAAGCAGTGATGCGAAGTTGCTGGAGCAGGTGGAGCGGTTCTCTCCCAAATTCGCAGTGCTGTGTGACCCCGCTGCAGCGGCGCGGCTGCGTTCTGCCCTGCAACAGCGCGACATTCCAACGGAAGTCTTGTGTGGCGCAGAGTCGCTTAATGCAGTGGCAAGTGCAGCGGAAGTGGACACGGTGGTCGCGGCGGTTGTGGGCGCGGCGGGACTGGCGCCGACCATGGCGGCGGTGACGCGGGGCAAACGTGTGCTGTTGGCTAATAAGGAATCGTTGGTAATGGCAGGGCGCTTATTTATGGATGCCGTGCGTCAGCACAACGCTCAATTGCTGCCCGTCGACAGTGAACATAACGCGATTTTTCAGTGCTTGCCGCAGCCGTTCACCGGTTTGGCAGCGGCGGGTGTTCGTCGTCTTATTCTCACCGGTTCAGGTGGGCCTTTCCGGGATTTGCCGTTAAGTGCTTTTGCCGCGATTACACCGGAGCAGGCCTGCGCGCATCCCAACTGGAATATGGGGCGCAAGATCTCCGTTGATTCGGCCACTATGATGAACAAAGGGCTGGAATTTATAGAAGCCTGCTGGCTTTTCGATGCCGCCCCTGAGCAAATCGACGTGGTGTTGCATCCACAGAGCATTATTCATTCGATGGTGGAGTTTCTCGACGGATCGGTGCTCGCCCAGATGGGGCAGCCGGATATGCGCACTCCGATTGCGAACTGTCTCTCCTGGCCAGAGCGCATTAAAAATAAAGTGGCCAGCCTGAACTTTTTGCAGCTCGGCAGTCTGAGCTTCGGCGCGCCGGACCTCGAACGCTATCCCTGTCTAAGTCTCGCAATCGCAGCCATGCGCAGCGGTGGAACGGCGCCGGTAGCGCTCAATGCGGCCAACGAGGTTGCGGTGGCTGAGTTTCTTGCGGGACGCATCAGTTTTCCGCAGATTGCGGCAACCGTGGATAGTGTTATGCAAGCATGGGAAGTATGGGAGCCGCGCGATCTGGATTGCGTAATCCACGCGGATCAACGCGCCCGGACAATGGCGGTGGACGCCCTGGCTGCGAGCCGGCGGGTCGCATTGTGATAGTGATTAGGTGATACCTATGGATCTGCTCCAGACCCTATTTGGCTTTTTTGTAGCGCTGTTTATTTTAGTCAGCGTGCATGAGTTCGGCCATTTTTATATCGCGCGGTTGTGTGGCGTCAAAGTCCTGCGCTTTTGCATAGGCTTGGGTACTCCCATTTGGTCGTTTCGCGACCGCAAAGGCACGGAGTTTGGTTTGGCACCAATCCCCCTTGGCGGCTACGTGAAGATGCTGGACGAGCGCGAGGTGGAAGTTGCGCCGGAGGAGCGTCATCTGAGCTACAACGGCAAAACTGTCTGGCAACGAATCGCGATTCTTAGCGCTGGCCCGCTTGCCAACTTTTTGTTGGCATTAATCATTTTTTCCGTGCTGCTTATGTTTTCCGGCAGTGTCGGCGTTGCGCCGGTAGTGGGTGCTGTGGAAAAGGATTCTCTGGCCGAGCGAGCGGGCTTGGAGCCTGGTCAGGAAATTATTGCGGTAGATGGTGTGCGGACTCCGACTTCCCAGGCGGTTATGGAGCGGCTTTTCTTGCGGTTAGGCGAAACTGGTACGCTGGAATTACGCGTCAGCCATCCCGACTCTGACCTCTTTTACGACCTCGACCTCCCTCTGCAAAACTGGTTGAGCGATCTGCGCGACCCCGATCCTGCAGACGGTCTCGGTTTCGACTTTTATATACGTCCGGTGATATTTGGTGAGGCCCAGCCTGGAACTCCTGCGCATGCGGCAGGGCTGCAGGCGGGGGATGTGCTGCAGACCGTGAATGGCGAGGCGGTACAGGGAGTCGACGCAGTGATTCGTTATATCCGCGAGTCGGTGGACAAGCCTCTAAATATCGCTGTA